>Ga0302325_10005082_pt1 | contig 30137 bp, 30 predicted proteins | sample Palsa_T0_2_FD_201948 | JGI IMG/M metagenome (GOLD analysis project Ga0302325, IMG submission 201948) | Peat permafrost microbial communities from Stordalen Mire near Abisko, Sweden - Palsa_T0_2 | ecosystem: Environmental > Terrestrial > Soil > Palsa > Peat permafrost | place: Sweden: Abisko... | reverse complement strand
AGTGCGTGGGTGCGACCGCGCGGGACACCGCCAGGTTGGTGACGCCCGGCTGCACGACGACGCGCTGGTTGGGCAGGTCGACCGACAGGATCCGTCGCATCCGCGAGAGCCCGATCACGACCCCGTCCTGCGCGGGCAGCGCGCCGCCCGAAAGTCCGGTGCCCGAGCCGCGGGCGACGAACGGCACCCGCGCCTCGTAACAGGCGCGCACGACCTGCGCCACCCCAGCGGTGTCGGCCGGCAGCACCGCGGCGATCGGCATCTGGCGGTAGTGCAGCAATCCGTCTGAGCGATAGGTCGCGAGCTCGTGCGGGTGCGTCAGCACGAACTCTCGACCGCAGATCTCGGTCAGTCTCCGGATCAGCTCAGGCGAGCCCTCTGGCATAGCTCTGAGTATCGCTCAAACGACGTCAGCGCACCGTGATCGCCTGACTGCGCCCGGTGACCTCCTTGCCCGCCAGGCCGACGGGCAGCAGCGCATCGGCTTTCGGGTAGGTGTAGGCGAGCCGGACATTGCCGCTGGCCGGGAACTTCTGCATGACCGAGAAGTACCCCTTGGAGCTGACGGTCCGCAGCGTCTTGAACGAGCCCTTGCCCTTGGCCTGGAACTGGATCGCGACGGCCTGCGGGCCCGTGGCGTACTTCGCCGGGCGCGCCTCACCCCAGACCGTGACCGCCTGACTGCTTGAGAAGGAGGTCTTGGGCATGTAGAGCGGCATCAGGTATGCGTTGTAGGTCGCCTTCTTCTTGCCGCTGGACGTCTCCAGTCCGCTGGAGAACGGGTAGTGCCCCGGAGGGTCGGTGAGCAGGTACTGGTCATAGCTGGCGACGATCGGGTTGCGCCAGCTCAGGTACTCCGCCCAGTTGATGTAGTAGGCGGCCGTCGCGGGGGACACGTAGCGCTGCTTGGGGTTGCTGTTCGGCGGGTTGGTGATCCACCCGAACTCGTCGTTGTAGATCTGGTACTGACGGCCGCTCCCCCAGGCTCGGGCGCCGGCGTCCGCGGTCTGCGCGAGGTGGTCGAGATCAGGAAACGTCGCGAAGTCCGGTCCGCCGCCCTGGGTCGGGTTGCCGTTGCTCGGATACGGGTGGTCGGCGACGCCGGTGGCGCTGAACAGCGCCGGGTTGTCCTTGCGGAAGCTGGCCCGGCCGCTGGAGGTCGTCGGGCAGCCGACCTGCGCGGCCGCCGTCCCCGACAGCTTCGCGCCGGTGGAGGCGTTCAGGCAGTAGAGGCTGCGCACGAACTGGATCGGGTGGGTCTGGCCGGAGTTGCCCGGCAGGCCCTGCGGACCGCCTGGATAGGGGCCGCGCGGGTTCGAGCCGATCGCGGCGTAGCCGCCGATCAGGATCGTGTCCTTGCCGTGGCCGGTCTGCTGCAGCGCGCTCCAGCCGGTCCGCAGCAGGTTGCGGTACAGCATCGGCGCGTAGGAGACCGCCGAACCGTCGATCGCCTGCGGACCGAGGTCCTCCCCGAAGTTCGGCTCGTTCCACAGCGTCCAGAAGTGGACCCTGGGCAGCGGGCTGGGCTGGCCTTTGGGCTGGTACTTGCCGTCGTAGCGCGTCGCCACGGCACGGAGGAACTGCCCGTAGTCGGCGGCGTTCGGCTTCCAGGCGAAGTAGTAGGCGGCCGTGTTGTGCGGGCCGGCGACGTAGTTGGCGGGGATCCCGGAACCCTCAGCCCAGCGTGGCGCTCCCTCCGCGACCACGAAGTCGACCGACAGCCCGTACTGAGCGGCAGCGCGGTCGATGTTGTCGTAGGGCGCCCATCCGGCGGCCTTGTAGGCGGCAGGGTCGGACGCGTTGAAGCTCTTCGGCGACTTGGTCGAGGTGTTGTCCGGAGCGATCAGCGCCCACGGAACCGGGACGCGCACGGTGGTCGCGCCCAGCGCGCGGAACTGCGCCATCGCCGCCGGCGCGTTCACCAGGTCGGAGTTGTCCTGAATGATCGCGATCTGCTTCGTGCTGGCGCTCGCGACGGAGGGCAGCGCCGCGCCCGCGGCGATCGACAGCGCCAGGACGGCGCCGATGCAGCGGGCGTGGCCGCGGAGCAGCGCTGGGGTGTGTCTGTTCTGGGGCATGGTCTCGATAACAGCTCCGGGAGAAGAGAAGTTGCGCCCGCTTGGGCTGACGACGGACTAATGGATCGTGACCGACGCGGTCCGGCTGACGATCGCGTGGCCGTTGGGGTAGCTCCAGCGCAGTCGCACGCGGCCGCTGGATCCGAACGTCTGGTGGACCTCGAAATACCCGTTGGCGTTGGTCAGCTTGACGCGCTGCACGGTCTTGAACGCGCCGCCCGGGCCCGCGCCGAACTGGATCTGGACGGTCTGCGGGCGGTGAGTCCGGCCTGCCTCGTACGGCGCCGGGCGGACCTGACCCCAGACGACGAGCGGGGTGCCCTTGGCGGCGCTCTGGACCGGCAGGTAGAGCGGCAGGATGTACGCGGCGAGCGTCGGCTTGATCTTCCCGTCGTAGTACTTGACCCCGCTGGCGAAGGATTTCGTGCCCTGCGGGTCGTTGATCAGGTACTGGTCGTAGGACTTGATCCGCGGGTCTTCCCACGAGATGTACTGGGCCCAGTTGAGGTAGTAGGCCGCGGTCTTGACCGGCACCCCGCCGAGGATGCCGTTCGGTGGGTTGGTCACGTAGCCGAACTCGGTCGACCAGATCGGGAAGCGGGTCGATGACCCGTACAGCCGTTGCATCTGATCGAGCACCCGCTCGAGCTTCGGGACCGAGGCCAGCTCCGCGTAGTCGGGTTCGCCAGGGGTGGCCGTGTCCGGCGGCAGCGCCTGCGGATAGGGATGATCGGCGAAGCCGGAGGCGTGGAACAGGCCGGGGTTCTGCGCCGCGAACTTGGCCGAGCCGGCGGCCGTGGCGGGGCAGCCGCGCTGGGTGGCGGCAGCTCCGCGCAGCGGCTGGTAGTCGGCGTCGACGCAGTACAGGGCGCGCAGGAACAGCAGCGGTGGCATGTTGCCGTACACCCCGAAGTCGCCTTTGCGGGCGCCCGGGAACAGCGACCCTGCCGGCGCCGTCTCCCCGAGCAGGATGGTGTCCGAGCCGTGCCCGGTCGCGCGCAGGGCGCTCCAGGCCGCGTTGACCAGACCGCGGTACAGCCGCGGCGCGACCTCGACCGAGGACGTGCCGCTCGCCGTCTCGGGCGCGAGGTAGATCCCGAGGTTCGGCTCGTTCCAGATCGACCAGAAGTTGACGCGGGGCAGCGGCGCGCTGGCGCCCGGAGGCGTGTAGTGACCGCTGTAGCGGGTGGCGACCGCCGTGACGAACTGCCCGAACTCGACCGCGTTGGGCTCCCAGTCGGACTGCTTGTGGTCGTACTTGCTCCCGGTGGCCTGCGCCCAGGCCGGAACCGGACTCGCGATCGCCAGGTCGATCCCCATGTGCCGCTGGGCGAGGTCCCGCACGATCGTGTCGAACGGTGCCCAGCCCGCGGCGGGGTAGGCGGCCGGATCGGTGGCGTCGAACTGTGGTCGCGTGGTCGAAAGCGGGTCGGGGGCGATCTGCGACCACGAGATGTCCACGTGCAGCCGCTGCACGCCCCAGCGCTGCAGCTCGTTCAAGGTCGCCCGTGGGTCGGGCAGCCCGCCGCCGAGGGTGAACATCGACTCCGGACCGGAAACGTTCGCCCGCAGCGGCGGCGGCTTGGGGCCGGCATGGCTGGAACCGCCGCAGGCGGTCACGGCGGCGACCGTGATCAGGATCGACAGCGCGCAGGAGAGCCACTTGGAGAACGGCCGGCCGACCGACGAACGGCGTCTTGCCCGTGCGTGGGAAGACGTCTCACGGGGATCGGTCGATGGTGGCACGGGCGACGACGATAACGGCGGGCAGGTCGGTTAGTTGCGGTTCTGGCACCCCGGCACCGCTGCTCGCAATGTGCCTGGGCGCCCCCTAAAGCGCCCGCAAGCACCGCTGTACACTGCCGCCCGATGGCCACCACCGCCCGCACCGCCGGCGGCACGCGGAGCCGGTCGCCGGCACAGATCTGGTCCTCGGTGAGGGCGTCGGGCGACGCGCAGATCCTGGTCGCGATCGTGATCGTTGGCGCGGTTGCGCGGTTCGCGACGCTGTCGAGCCAGAGCTACTGGCTCGACGAGGCGACGACCGTGCACGAGCTCGGGCTCTCGTTCGGCGCGATGTTGCACGCCTGGAGCTCGGTCGAGGCCGACCCTCCGTTGTACTTCGTGATCGCGTGGCCGTGGGCGCGCGTGTTCGGGCTCGGCGAAGCCGGGGTCAGGTCGCTGTCGGCCGTGTTCGGCACGGCGCTGATCCCGGTGCTGTACCTGGCCGGCCGCGAGCTGGTGTCACGCAGGGCGGGGCTGGTCGCCGCCGCGTTCGCGGCGATCAACCCATTTCTCATCTGGTACTCCCAGGATGCCCACGAGTACATGCTGATGGCGCTGCTGTGCACGGCGTCGCTGCTGTTCTTCGCGCGGTGCTGGCGGCGGGGCTCTCGGCGGGACCTGTTCTGGTGGGCGGTCCTCTCGGCGCTGACGCTGTCGACCATGTACTTCGCCGGTCTGCTCGTGGCCGCCGAGGGGGTGCTGCTCGTCTGGCGCCGGCGTGACCGCGCCAGCGTGCTGGCGCTGGCGTCGCAGGCGGTCGTGCTCGGCGTGTGGATTCCGCACCTGATCCCGCAGTTGCGCAACCCGCAGCAGTGGGTGACCGGCCAGCCGCTCAGCATCCGTATGCAACAGGTTCCGATCACCTTCGGACTCGGCTCGCTCTATCAGGGGCCGCTGGTGCACGATGGGCTGCTCGCGGCCGCGGTGGTCGCGGTGCTCGTGCTGGGCCTGCTGCTGACGGGCGCCGGTGACCGTCAGCTGCGCGGGGCAGGGGTCGCCGCGTTGCTGGCGGCCGTCGTGATCATGGTGCCGCTGGTGCTGGCGCTGATCGGCTCCGACGGGTTCATCGCCCGGGCGCTGATGCCGGCCTGGCCGCCGCTGGCGATCGTCATCGCCGCAGCGTGCACCGCCAACCGAGCCCGTCTGCCCGGCGCGGCGCTCGGGCTCGTGTTGGCCGGGCTGTTCGTGTGGTCAGGGCTGAAGATCGACTCGGACTCCGTCTACCAGCGCCCGGACTGGCGTGAGGTCGCGGCGGCGCTCGGCACCGCGCACGGGACGCGCGCGATCGTCGCCTACCCCGGCCAGTTCGCGACCGCGCCGCTGTCGCTGTACCTCAAAGGCACCCCGTGGACGGGCGCGGGGGCGCCACCCGGAATCGGTTCCGGGCCGGTCACGATCTCCGAGCTGGACATCGTCGGCAGCACCGCCGAAAGCCTGTCGCGCCTGCCCGCCGGGATCCGGCTGATCAGCGCACGGGCCGTCAACATTTACCAAGTCGATCGGTTCGCGCTCGCGACCCCGTGGCACACCGACAGTGTCGCGATCGGCGCCCGCGCACTTACTCTGCTCGGGCCGACGCCACCGGGGCTGGCGGTGATGATCCAGCGGGCAGCGCCCTGAGGGGCTCCGCGACTCGCAGAGTCGTGGGCCCTAAGCTGTGCGCCGATGAAGCGGATCACGAAGGTCGTCTGCGCGCTGTGCCTGGGCATGGCGCTGACGATCGCGGCCGTTCCGGTGGTGCCCGCGCTGGCGAAGAAGCCAGCTTCGACGCAGAAGCTCGGCAATCAGGCGCTGCGCGACTGCTACAACCTCGGCCGCCTGACCCGCCACTACACGAAGGCCGAGCTGAATCACGCGCTGGCCGTGATGCCCGCGTACGTCCAGGAATATTCGAGCTGTCAGTCGATTCTGCAGAACGCGCTGGCCAGCGGCTCGGTCAGGTCCAACGGCACCGGCGGTGGCGGCGGTTCCTCGATCTCGACGCCGGTGATCATCGTGATCGTCGTCGTCGTGCTGGCGATCGTGACCTTCGGCGGGCTGCTGATCCGCCGCCGGCGCGGGCTGACGGGCGCAGCGCCCGCGGGGGATCAGCCGACCCAGGTGATCGAGCCCGAAACCCGGGCGACCGACGACCGTCACGACCGCGGAGACGGCGGCCCGGCACCGTAGCCGCCGCCCGGCCGGTGGCGGCGCGCCGACGATGCGGACACCCGCCGATCGCGGCGGACAGCCGCCGGTCACGGCGGGCCTGCCTCCTAGACTGGCCGGTATGCCCTCACAGCGTCAGATCCACGTCGGCCCGGTGCCGATCGGCGGCGGTGCGCCGGTCGCCGTGCAGACGATGACCAAGACCGAGACCGCCGACCTCCAGGCGACGATGGCCCAGATCGCCACGGTCGCCGAGGCCGGCGCCGACATCGTTCGGGTGGCGGTGCCCCGTGACAAGGATGTCGAGGCGCTGAAGACGATCGTGCGTGACTCGCCGATCCCGATCATCGCCGACATCCACTTCAACCACACGCTGGCGATCAAGGCGCTGGAGGCCGGCGCGCACTGCGTGCGCCTGAACCCGGGGAACATCGGTGGTCCGGAGAAGGTCGCCGAGGTGACCGCGGTCGCCAAGCGGCTCGGGACGCCGCTGCGCGTCGGGGTCAACTCGGGCTCGCTGCCCGCGCATCTGCGCCAGCTCGAGTACGAGAACCCGGTCGAGGCGCTGGTGACGGCGGCGGTCGAGACCGTCGAGCTGATGGAGCGCCTGGAGTTCGACAACTTCAAGGTGTCGATGAAGTCGACGTCGGTGCCCAACACGATCGCCTCGAACCGGCTGCTGGCGCAGCGGATCCCGTACCCGCTGCACCTCGGCGTGACCGAGGCCGGCACCAAGTGGTCAGGCTCGCTGAAGTCGGCCGTCGGCCTGGGGACGCTGCTGGCCGACGGGATCGGCGACACGATCCGGATCTCGCTCTCGACGTTCCACGCCGAGGAGGAGGTCAAGGTCGCCTGGGAGATCCTCAAGGCGCTGAAGCTGCGCGAGCGCGGCCCGGTCCTGATCGCCTGCCCGACCTGCGGCCGGCTGCAGTTCGACATGGACACGGTGGTGGCCGAGGTGGAGCGCCGGCTGGAGGCCTACGCCGACCCGATCGAGGTGTCGGTGCTCGGCTGCGCGGTCAACGGGATCGGTGAGGCTCGCCATGCCGATTTCGGGATCACCGGCGCCAAGGACATGGGAATGATCTACTCCAAGGGCGAGCCGCTGAAGAAGGTCCGCACCGAGGAACTCGTCGACGAGCTGTTCCTGGAGATCGACCGGTACTATCAGGCCGGCAAGATCGTCGAAGTCGACGAGCGCCAGGCCGCTGAGGCCCGTGCCTGGCTGGCCGCCAACGAGGACGAGACCGCGATCACCCCGGAGCGGCTGGCTGCGATGGAGAAGGCCGCCGCACGTGAGCAGGATGACCTGGACCCGGCGGGCGCCGCCGGCACGGTCGTCCCGGTACGGCTCGACGAGGATCAGTCGCCGGTCGCCGGTCGGCGGTTCACGCGCGCCTGATCGTAGATCCGGATCAGCCGGTCGTGGTAGCTCTCCTCTGAGAGCAGCTCCCGCGTGGTCTGCAACGCGCGTTCGCCCAACTCGCCCCGAACGGCCGGATCGCGCCACAGCCGGATCATCTGAGACGTCCACGCGTCGACGTCGTCGGGGTCGAGCGTGAGCTGGCGGCCGAGCAGCTCGGGCAGCCCGCCGCGCGTGCTCCCGATCACGGGCACGCCGTCCGCCAGCGCCTCGGTGGCCGAGTAGGGGCATGCGTCGTCGCACCGCGAGGGGACGACCACGAACGCGGCCGCCCGGCGCAGCTCGGCCAGCCGCTGGGGGGCGACGCGGCCGAGCAGACGCACGTCGGCGCCCAACGCCAGCGCCTGCAGACGCGGGGCATCGGGGCCGTCGCCGGCGATCACGAGCGGCACCCGCGCCGCCCGCGCCGCCGCGATCGCCGTGTCGAAACCCTTTTCCGGCACAAGTCGGCCGCTGGCCAGCCCGTAGGCGCCGCTCGCCGCTGCCGACCTCCGCGACACGGCGCTGCTGGGGATGAAGTTTGGGAGCACATCGGCCCGTCGACCGGGCATCCCGTTGGCCATCAACTGTCCGGCCGTGAACTCACTGACGGCGATGAACCGGTCGGTGCTGGCCAGCAGCCGCGGATGCTGGAGGCTGAGGCCGGCCGCGTAGGTGACCGCTTCGCCCACGGACCCGCGGCAACGGTGGACGACCCCGGGCAGCGTGTTGCGCCGATGGCATTCGAAGCACGGACGCCCGTCCCGGAAGGCGATCCCGATCGCGCAGAACAGCCGCAGGTTGTGCAGGTGCAGGACGACCCCGGCGCCGGCGCCGCCGGCCGCCGCCAGGGCCCGCCAGCCGAACCGGGGATGGACGTTGTGGGCGTGGACCACATCGGCGCCGAGCTCCTGCACGGCCGTGGCCACCTCGCCCGGATCAACGCCGCCACCGATCAGCGCCCGCGCGGCCGGCACGCGGCCCAGCTCCGCGCTGGAGCGCTCCAGCAGCCTGACCACGTGGCCGCGCCGGGAGAGCATCTCGACGAGGTTTGCGACCGACCGCTCCTCACCGCCGGTTGCGCGATAGCGGTTGTGGAGCATCACGATGCGCACCGACAGCTAACGCTAACCGACGACGCCGTGCGCTCCGTTCCGGGGTTGCGCCGTAACTCCTCGCGTTTGCGCGCGTTCATGTAGCGATGCACCGTCGAACGATTCTGGCCGCGATCGTGACCGTGTTCGCCGCGGTCCCGCTGGCGGTCGCACCATCCGCGGCGGCGCGCCCGCTGGCGGACTGCCAACCGTTTCAGGCGCACCCGTGCGCGTTCCCGTTTCCCAGCGACCTGTTCACCGTGCCTGATCCCGCCGCGGTCACCGGACTGCGCGTGCGGCTGCCGCCCAGCGCGCTGCCGGTGTCTGACCAGGGCGTGCGGCTGCGCACCGGCCCCTACGACACCAGCGATGGCTTCAGCCCGGGGAGCACGCTGATCGTGCACGTGCCGGGGCTCGACAATCAGCAGGCGCTGCAGCGGACCGGCGCCGCGGGGCTGTTGAACATCGGACAGTCGATGTCACCCAATCAGCCGATCGTCGTGATCGACGAGCAGACCGGACAACGGGTACCGATCTGGACCGAGCTGGATCCGGTCGGTGCGCCGGCTTCAAGCACCGATCTGGTGATCCACCCAGCGGGCAGCTTCGTCGAGGGCCATACGTATGCGGTCGCGTTGCGTGGGTTGTACACGGCCGACGGCACGCTGATTCGGGCGCCGCGCTGGTTCGATCGGATCCGCAATGGCCGCGGGCTGTCGCCCGGCGAATCCGCGCAGCTACCTCGCTATCAGTACATCTTCAACGTGTTGACGCGCGCCGGGATCGACCGGCAGAACCTCTACGAGGCGTGGGATTTCACGGTCGCCTCCAGCCAGAGCCTGAGCGAGCGAATGCTGGCGATCCGCGATCAGGCATTCGCGCAGCTCGGCGACACCGATCTCGGCGTCGGCGGGGTCACCGGACAAGCACCGGGGTTTCAGATCCTCTCCGCCGCGCCGCTGTCTGGCTCGATCGAGGCGGTGACCGGAACGATCCAGGTGCCCTGCTACCTGGAGACCTGTGGGCTGAGCTCAGCGACTGGCTTTCACTACAGCTCGCACGGGTTGTACGCGCCGCCGACGCAGATCCCGGGCCAGTTCGTGACGGCGCCGTTCGAGTGCATCGTGCCGTCGAGCGCCGGAGCGCCGTCACCGGCGCGGATCAGCCTCTACGGCCACGGTTTCCTCAGCACCGACGTCGACGTGACCGACCCGTCGCAGCAGCAACTCGCGAGCGCCGACAACATCGTCCTGTGTTCGACTGACTGGCTGGGCCTCGCGCAGGGCGACAAGTTCAACGACATCGGGGCGATGCTGAATCCCAACCGGCTGCCGGCGCAGGTGGCGCGGATGCAGCAGGGCGTGCTCGACATGGCCTATCTCGGCCGGCTGATGATCAGCCCCAGCGGGCTCGGGAGCAATCCGGCATTCCAGCTCGGCGGCCAGTCGGTGCTGGACACCTCCGAGCTGTACTACTACGGCAACAGCACCGGCGGGATTCAGGGTGGGATCGTGACCGCGGTCTCGCCGGACGTGACCCGCGCGGTGCTCGGCGTCTCGAGCATCGACTGGGCCAACTGGCTGATCCCGCGCACGCAGGGGATCGGCGACTTCGCCACCGAGCAGGACACGGAGTACGCCGATCTCTCCGCGCGCCCGTTGCTGCTGGACCTGATGCAGCAGATCTGGGATCGGGGCGATCCCGACGGCTACGTGCAGCACCTGATCTCCGATCAGTTTCCGGGCACGCTGCCCCACCAGGTGCTGATGCAGACCGCCTACGGCGACCAGTACGTCTCGATGTACTCAGCCGCGGCCGAGGCGCGTACGATCGGTCTCGACGCCTACCAGCCGGCGCTTGATCCGGCTCGGGCCGCGGACGCGAACCTGCTCTACGGGCTGGCGCCCGTGCCGAGCTCGCCGTACGCCGGCTCGGCGATCGACATCTGGGACCTCGGCCCCGGGCTCGTGCTCGAGCCGCCGGTACTCGACATCCAGCCGCCGGCCGAGCCGCCGCCGTATGTCAACCCGCACGAGTCGGTTCAGTACACGCCCGCCGCCCAGCAGCAGATCTCCGATTTCCTGTCGCCGGACGGAGCGTTCGTCGACGTTTGCGGCGCAGCGCCGTGCCACGCCACGGGCTACACGCCTTAGCCGCTGCGGCGCGGCAAGAGCGGGTCGCCCTTGCCGCGCGCGGCCGGAATCAGAGCCCGCTGAAGATCAGCCGGCGGCCGAGAACAGGTCGGCGACCTTCTGCCAGTTGACGACGTTCCAGACCGCGTCCAGGTAGTCGGGACGCTTGTTCTGGTACTTGAGGTAGTAGGCGTGCTCCCAGACGTCGATGCCGAGCAGCGGCTTCTTGCCGTCGGTCAGCGGGTTGTCCTGGTTGGCGGTGGATACGACCGCCAACCCCGAGCCGTCGTGCACGAGCCACGTCCAGCCCGAGCCGAACTGGTTGACGCCCGCGTCCTTGAGCTTTGACTTGAAGTCGTCGAAGGAGCCGAACGCGGAGTCGATCGCCTGCGCCAGCGCGCCATCGGGGGCGCCGCCGCCGTTGGGCGAGAGCCACTCCCAGAACAGTGAGTGGTTGTAGTGGCCACCGCCGTTGTTGCGGACTGGGCCCTGCTTGTCGGCCGGCAACGAGGACAGGTTCGCGACGACCTCCTCGATCGGCTTGTCGGCCCACTCGGTGCCCTCCAGCGCGGCGTTGACCTTGTCCACGTAAGCCTGATGGTGCTTGTCGTGGTGGACCTTCATCGTCGCCTCGTCGATGCTCGGCTCCAGCGCGTCGTAGGCGTAGGGAAGATCCGGGACTGAATAAGCCATCTTGATGCGGCTCCTTTGCTGTGCGGTATTTCCGTCTCTCACCACAGAACATATCCCGGCGGGGCGGGTGGGTTCGTATCTCGGGTCGTGTCCGGGGTCATGTCCCGGGGACAAGTACGCTACGGGCGCGATGACGCTGCTCTCCGGCTACTTCCTGCCGACCGAACGCGAGCCGCCGGCCGACGCCGAGGCGATCTCGCACAAGCTGATGGTCCGTGCCGGGCTGATCCGGCAGGTCGGTTCGGGGCTGTGGTCGTGGCTGCCCGCGGGCTGGCGGATCCACCAGCGAATCGTGCAGATCGTGCGCGAGGAGATGAACGCGATCGGCGGCCAAGAGCTGCTGATGCCGGTGCTGCAGCCGGCGGACCCCTGGAAGCGCACCGGCCGCTACGGAATCGACGAGCTGTTCAAGCTGCGCGACCGCCGCGATGCTGAGCTGGTGCTGGCGATGACCAGCGAGGAGATCGTCACCGGACACGTCGCCGCGGCTGTCCGCTCCTACCGGGACCTGCCGCTGATCCTGTACCACTTCCAGGTCAAGGAGCGCGACGAGCCGCGCCCGCGGGCCGGCGTGCTGCGCACCCGTGAGTTCATCATGAAGGATTCGTATACGTTCGACCGTGACGCCGAGGGCCTGGACGCGCAGTATCGGCTGCACATCGACGCGTATGACCGGATCTGTGACCGGCTCGGAATCGAGTGGTACCGGGTGCGAGGCGACGTCGGGATGATGGGCGGCACCGACGCCCACGAGTACATGGCGCCATGCCCGGCTGGCGAGAACGACGTCGCGCTCGCGGCCGGGTACGCCGCCAACCTGGAGGTTGCGTCTGCCGACGCTCAGCCGGTCGGGCTGCCGGACGCGCTCGATGCGCCCGAGCTCGTGCGGACGCCGAACGCGACCACGATCGACGCCCTCGCCGGTCAGCTCGGCGTGCCCGCCGGGGCGACGTTGAAGGCGTTCCCGATCCTGCTCGACGGCGACGAGGAGTTCAAGCTGGTGGTCGTCCGCGGCGATCATCGCGTCAACGAGATCAAGCTGCAGAACGCGCTCGGCCGGCCGTTTCGCGCCGCGAACGTGGACGAGATCTCCGCCCGGCTCGGCCCGCCCGGCTACATCGGCCCGGTCGGCGCGCAGCTGCCGGTGCTGCTCGACGTCGCTGTCGCAGCCAACCGCTCGGGATCCTACGTCGCCGGCGCGAACCAGCCCGAGGCGCACCTGCGCGGCGTGCAACCGGGCCGCGACTTTGCGTTCGAGACCGTCGACGTGCGTGAGGTCGTCGCCGGCGACACGGTCAACGGCGCCACGCTGCGGATCGAGCCGGCGATCGAGATCGGCAACATCTTCAAGCTCGGCACCCGCTACTCGGTGCCGTTGAACGCGACCTACCTCGACGAGCACGGTCAGGCCCAGCCGGTGTGGATGGGCTGCTACGGGTTCGGGCCGGCGCGCGCCGCTGCGGCCGCCGTAGAGCAGTTCGCCGACGACCACGGGATCTCGTGGCCGCGGGCGATCGCACCGTTCGACGTGGAGCTGGTCGGGCTCGGCAAGCCGGGGACCGAGGAGCGCGCGTTCGCCGACCGTCTCTACGACGAGCTGCGGCAGACCGGGCTGCAGATCCTCTACGACGAGCGTGACGCCGGTCCCGGCGAGAAGTTCGCCGACGCGGAGCTGCTCGGCTGCCCGCTGCGGCTGACCGTCGGGCGCAGAACGCTGGGCTCGGGCGAGATCGAAGTGCAGGTCCGCCGCGGCCGCGAGTCACGCGCCGTGTCGATCCGGAGCGCGGCGCAGGCGGTGGCCGAGCTGTGGCACGACCTTCCCTGACCAAGCGCAGGCTGTTCGGGGTCGACCGGTCCGGGGGACCGCCGCCACAGACGCTGTCAGACCAACCGCTGAACCCGTGGACGATTCCGAACGCGATCGGCTACCTGCGGCTGGCCGGGATCCCGGTGTTCCTGGTGCTGGCGCTTTCCAGCGGCGACGGCAAGGACCTGGCGGCCGTGATCGTGTTCGCGGTGATCGGTTGGGCCGACTACCTGGACGGGTTCGCGGCCCGCTTGACCGGCCAGTACAGCCGGCTGGGGGCGTTACTCGATCCGATCGTCGACCGGCTGCTGATCGTCTCGGGTCTGGTCGTAACGTTCGATTTCTCGCTGCTGCCGCGGTGGGCGATCGTGCTCGCGGTCGCACGGGAGCTGTTCATGCTGGCGCTGAGCCGGTATGGGCTGTCACGGGGTGTCGAGCTCAACATCAACTGGTTCGGGCGGATCGGCGTCGCCCCGACGATGGCCGCGCCGTTCCTGGCGATGTGCGGCGTGCACTGGCTGGCGCTGGTCATGCTCTATTGCGGTCTGGCGTTGTCGCTCGTCGCCACCGCGCTGTATGTCCGGAGCGGGCTCGAGCAGGTTCGCACCCGCGACCGGCTCGGGGAGCCCGCGGGCCGATCCGGTCCGTGACAGACTCTCAAGCTCAGCTTGACCCTGCGGGCCAAGAGGTTATACTCGCGGTCCGCCCGTCGATGGGGCCGGCGGGTCGAGGAGCGAGCGAATGTACACTTTCCCAGATCTAGGATCGCTGTCGGACCAGGAATTAAAGGATCTGATCGCGGAGCTGACCAAAGAGGAGGCCGAGATCTCCTATCAGCGACGCATCCTGCACGGCAAGATCGACATCCTGCGCGCGGAGCTGGTCAACCGCCTGCGTCGCAAGGAGGAGGACGGTGAGCTCGTGATCTCGGGCTCCGACGTCCAGCAGCTGACGGACATCCTTGCGGGGCGGATCGCCCCCGAGGAACCGGAGTAGGCTCGCCCGACGTGGCTCAGCACTGCCCCGAGTGCGGGTTCGCCAACGACGACGGCGCCGCGTACTGCCAGCGCTGCGGCGCGTTCCTGGCCCAGACCGAGCCGCCGCCGGGCGTGACCACGGCGACGTACAAGGTCGACGAGAGCGGCGATGTGGAGGTCGTCGAGCTCCAGGACGTGATCGCCGGCGGGGCGGCGCTCGTGATCCGCGCCGGAAGCGGCCGCGAGGGGGAGAGCTTTCCGCTCGCCCGTGACCGGATGTCGGTCGGTCGCAGCCCCGAGTCCGACGTGTTTCTCGACGACGTGACCGTCTCCCGTGACCACGCGCTGGTCGTCCGGCGGGGCAGCGAGTACTACCTCGATGACTGCGGATCGTTGAACGGGACCTACATCAACCGCCGCCGGATCGAATCCCAGCGGCTGAGCGACGGGGATGAGTTGCAGATCGGCAAGTACAAACTGGCGTTCCTGAGCCGCTGATGGCGTCGCTCGATACCGATACCCCGGAACTGGAGCTGGCCGAGTCGCCGGAGACGGCCGACCGGGGCGGCCGTCAGAAGGCGGTCACGATCGGCGCCGTCTGCAAAGCGCTGGCGCAGGAGTTCCCGGACATCTCGATCTCCAAGATCCGCTACCTGGAGGATCAGAAGCTGCTGGCCCCGCGCCGCACACAGGGCGGCTACCGGCTCTACACGCAGTCGGACGTGACCCGGCTGAAGACGATCCTGCGGCTCCAGCGAGACGAGTTCCTCCCGCTGCGGGTGATCCGCCAGGAGCTCGCCGGCGGCCGCGCCGAGCGCGAGGTGGCGTCGCCGAACCCGACATCGCCCGCCCGCCCCGCGGTCCGACGCTCGGCGGTCACCGTGCGTGACCGCGGCGCGCTGTACTCGCTCGAGGACGTGGTCGAGGACACGGGCGCCGACCCGGCGCTGATCAAGGAGCTGGTCGAGTTCGGCGTGATCAAGGGCGAGAACCACGACGGCGGCGTGTACTACGACGAGACCGAGCGCGAGATCATCCGCGCGGTCTCCGAGCTCGCGCGCTACGGGGTCGGCGGGCGCAACCTGCGTGTGTTCCGCAGCTCGGCCGATCGCGAGGCGCAGCTGCTGCAGAGCATCCTCGCGCCGGCGCTGCGCTCGCGCAACCAGGAGCGCCGCAAGGAGGCGATCGAGACGCTGGAGAACCTCGCCTCGGTCACCACGCACCTCAAGCACCTGCTGCTGATCCGCGACCTGCGCAAGATCGCCGTCTAACCACGCGCTACACGTGGATCTGCGCGAGTACGTCCGCGACATCCCGGACTTCCCCCGTGAGGGAATCCTGTTCCGGGACATCACGCCGCTGCTGCTGGACCCCGGTGCGCTCGATCAGGCGATCCGGGGGCTGGCGGAGACGTGCGCCGAGCTGGAGCCGGTCGACTACGTGGTCGCGGCCGAGGCCCGCGGGTTCATCCTCGGCGCGGCGCTCGCGCGGCAGCTGCACGCCGGCTTCGTGCCGGCGCGCAAGCCCGGCAAGCTGCCGGCCGAGACGGTCAGCGCCGAGTATGCGCTGGAGTACGGGCTGGACGCGCTCGAGGTGCACGCCGACGCGTTTGCCCACGGCGCCCGCGTGCTGGTCCACGATGATCTGCTGGCGACCGGCGGCACCGCGGGCGCGCTGTGCGAGCTCGTGACCGGCTTGGGCGGCCGGATCGTCGGCTGCGCCTTCCTGGTCGAACTGGCGGCGCTGCACGGCCGCGAGCGTCTGGCCTCGCACCCAGTCAAGACGCTGATCAGCTACGACTGACGCCTGAGACGGAATGCCGACGGTCATGCGCTCACGGACGTTTGCGGTCGACCAGGCCGAGCTGTGGGAGCTGATCTGCAATCCGCACCACCAGCCGCGCTGGTGGCCGGGCGTGGAGCGGATGGAGGCGGTCGCCGGCGACGGCTTCACGCAGGTCTTGAAGACGCGTCGCGGCAAGCCGATCCGCGCGGACTTCCACGTCACGGCGCTCGAGCCGCCCTGGATGGCGGTGTGGGAGCAGCAGCTGCCCGGCACGCCGTTTGGCCGGGTGCTGAGCGAATCGGTGATGCAGGTCAACCTGGAGTCGGCGGCGGGCGGGACGACGGTGACGATCGCCCACCGGCTCAAGCCCCGTGGCTATTCGCGGACCGGCGGCTTCCTGGTCGCGCGCGACACCTCCAAGCAGCTGGACCGGTTGCTGGACGGGATCGCCGGGCTGTTCTGAGGTCCCGCCGCGGCCGCGGCCGGCAGCCGGCGAGCCTAGAGCTTCGATTTGGAGACCTGCGACAACTTGCCCTCGAGCACGACCGGCCCGGGCGTCTTCGCGGTCGTGTCGCCGGTCTGCAGCGTGATGATCAGCAGCCTGTAGCGGGCCGCGTTCGCCGGGAGCTCGGCCGTCGAGCCGAGGTCCCCGCTTTTGGAGACCCCCTTGCTGAAGTAGCCCAGCCGCACGGCGTCACCCGGGGAGTTGTACAACCAGGCCGCGTACGCCGTCCGGGGCTTGGTCGTGGTCGGCGGCACGTGCTTCGCCTCGATCGCCAGGCCCCTCAGCGAGCCCTGGCGGGCGACGAACGCGGTTCCGGTGACCTGGCCGCCCCCGCTCGGGGGCGTCAGTTGGATCTGGCCGACGATCGACGCCGACGCAGACGCGGAGGTCGTCTGCGATGAGGAGCTCGCCGACGTGTTCGTCTGCTTCTGGCTCACGGCGGCGACGGCGTCGGACCGACCAGGGTGCTTATGTGAGCTGCCGCCGGGCTTGACCACGAAGATCACGATCGCCGCGATGATCGCCGCCGTAAGGACCGACAGCAGCACGATCCCGCCGGTGCGAGAGCTGCGCGGCCCCGCGGGCTGGTCCGCGGGTGGTTCGGGCTGCGGGGCGGCGCCGGTGTCGTCGTCGTGGTTCCGGGCGTCCGGATGCGGGTCCGTCGGATGCGGGTCCGTCGGATGCGTGTCCGGCGCTGGCGGCGGCACCCGCGCCGCCCGTCCGTCCGGGATCCGCGGCAGCGGATCGGCGGCCAGCGGGCCGAGCTCGGACGACACCACGCGCGCCCAGGCCCGCTGCCCGGGCGAGTCGGCAAGCGCGTCGCTCACCGCACCGGCGTCGGACGCCGCCAGCTGGCCGAGCAGGTAGTCCGCGATCCCGCCGCGCTCGGCATCGGACAGCGTGGTCGGTGGCCCGAGCGCGTCCAGCGCCGCTCGCGCGCGGGCGCCTACCTCGTCGGGCGCGATCGACAGCATCCCAGCGATCTCGGCGTAGCTGCGGCCCTGGCCGAGGATCAGCTGCAGCACGGCTCGCTGGTCGCCGGCCAGACGCTCGGGCGAATTCATGCGACCGGAGAGTAGCCGGGCCGTCGCCGCCCGTGCGTCGGCCTCGATATCGTCCCGGCGCGATGAGCGCCGAGGCCCTGACCGCGTTCGATCGCCTCTGTGGCCTCGAGCTGCTCGAGCTCGGCGACGAGCTCGTCCGAGGGCGCGTCGAGGTCGAGAATCGCCACAAGCAGCCGGCCGGTTTGGTGCACGGCGGCCTGTACGCGACGATCGCCGAAGCGCTGGCGGTCGCCGGCACCGCCCGCGTGGTGGCGGGCGATGGTCGAGCGGCGACGAGCCTGTCGACGCAGACGAGCTTCCTGCGGCCGATCACCGCAGGCGTGATCGAGGCCGCCGCGCGACCGCGTCACCGGGGGCGCAGCACCTGGGTGTGGGAGGTCGAAATCAGCGACGCCGAGGGCAGGCTCTGCGTGCTCAGCCGCGTCACGATTTCGGCAGCACCGCGGAGCCGCTGACCGGCGCCCCACGCCCGAGCCAGTACTGGATGAATCCCGGCAGCTGCGGGTCGGTGGCATCGGCCGCGCGCAGCATGTGCGCCCAGGCGAGCGCGACGACACCGCCGATCCCGGCCCGCCGGGCGAGGATCACGGCGCCGCCGGTCGCCGAGAGCGCCTGTGTGAACGGCGGCGCCGCGCGTGCGGCCAGCGTCGCCAGGCCCCGCGGCGGCGTCCGGGAGCCGTACATCAGCACGACATCGCCGACCTCCAGCGCCTGCAGCAACTGGTCGTCGGAGATCGTGCTCCGGTCACGGGTGACGTTGACCGGGCTGTGCGAACCGCTGGTCGGCGGATCGGAGTCGTAGCGAGGGCGTGGCTGGCCGGGGCGCAGGCGCAGGTCGCCCTGATCACGAAACGCGATCCCGGGACCGGGCTGGCCGCCGGTCACGCCGGGATCGTCCTGGCTGCCGGCGAGCCCCCCGGACATCAGCACGATGATCGCGCTCGCGATCGCCAACGAGACGATCACGATCGCCGCACGTTCCAGCCAGCGGGTCATCGCCGCCTCGGTGCTGGCACGCGGCGCCGATCAGTCCGTCGTCCGCGCCGGCCGGCGGGAACGACGGCGTTGCGTGGACGTGCCGGAGAGCTCGGGCGCGATCGTGCCGGCCGCCTGGACGAGCTCGGCGATCGCGTCGGTCAGATCCTGGGCCAGCAGCTCGATGTCCGGCAACGCGTCAAAGTCGGCGTTCAGGCCGAAGTTCAGCTGCCCGTCGTAGCTCATGATCGCGATCCCGAGCGCCTGGTTGGCGGCGAGGGGCACCATCGGGAACATCCGCTGCAGCCGGCGTCCGAGCATGTACAGCGGAAACTGGGGGCCGGGCACGTTGGTGACCACGAGGTTGAACATCCGCTGCCGTGCGCTCAGCCGCGCCGCCTGGGCCATGATCGTCGGCGGCGCGAAACCGGTCAGCTCGGTCAGCACCTGGGCGCCGACGGCCTGACCGGACTCCTTGACGCCGCTCATCTCGCTGCTGATCGACGCCAGGCGCTTGACCGGGTCGGTCTCACCGATCGGGAGCCCCGCCCACATCGCGGCCACCCGGTTGCCGAGCGCGCCGCGCTCGATGTCGGCTCGAATCGAGACCGGCACCATGGCGCGCAGCACCGTGTCGTCGACATCTTCGTCTCGGCGGCGGAGATACCGGCCCAGCGCGCCGGCGACCGCTGCCAGCACGACGTCGTTGACGGTGCCGCCGAGCGCGTTCTTGACCGCCTTGAACTCCTGCAGGTCGCCCTGCACCCAGGTGAACCGGCGGTGGGGACCGATCCGGACGTTGAGCGGGCTCGGCGGCGCGCTGCGCAGACCCGCGCGCGCGACCGCGCCGAGCCCGTAGGCGGCCCCTCCGAGCTTCTCCGCGAGATGGCGAGGTCCTCGCAGCGCGGCGCGGACGCCGCGCAGCATCTCGGCCGGCGCGGTCGCTCGCTCAAGCAGCGCCTCGGCCAGCAGCTGCGCGCCCGTCGGCAGCGGCCTCGGCGTCCGCTCACGCTCGGGCGCGACCCCGGCCGGGTCAGGCGAGGTATCGAAGAGCACGGTCGCGATGTCGACGCCGGAGATCCCATCGACGAGCGCGTGATGGGTCTTGGATAGCAACGCGAAACGGTCATCGGTCAGGCCCTCGACCAGCCACAGCTCCCACATCGGCCGCGAGCGGTCGAGCGCTTGGGAGAAGATCCGCCCGCATAGCTGCTTGAGCTGCTGATCGCCGCCGGGGCTCGGGAGCGCCGTATGGCGGACGTGGAAGGCGACGTTGAAGTGCGGATCGTCGACCCACACCGGCCGGCCTTGGTTCAGCGGCACGAACGCGAGCCGCTGGCGGTAACGGGGTATCAGATGCAGGCGGCCGAGGATCTGCTCGATCAGCTCGTGGTAGGCCGGCGCGCGCCCTTCGAGGATCGCGGCGCCGGCGACGTGCATGTGGGCGCCACCGTTCTCGAGGTGCAGAAACGAGCTGTCAAGGCCGGTCAGGCGGTCGGGATTTGTCGGCATTGTGAGGTTCGGCGAAGGTTGACCGTGTGATCAGTGTCACTCAATTCCAACAGCCCGGGTGCCAGCCTGCCCAGCTTGCACAATCGACTCGCCGAATCGTTCCTGCCCGGTGCGGGAATGAGCGGGGGACCCACTGCCGGGCGGCGACAGCTGCCCGGCCGGGGCGAATCGATCGCCTGATCACATCAGCCGCGATCGTAGCGACCTCCGAGACGGCGCCGACACCGGCGTCAACCGTCTCGGGCGGCCGCGAGCCCGTCAGCTAACCACGTAGGCACTCGGGTCGACGGAACAGGAGGTCCAGGCTTTGAGGCCCAATTTTCGGCCGCGCGGATTGCGCACGGCCCAGTTGGCGATTGCCGCGACGGCGCTCGCCTTGCCCGCGTCGGCGTTCGCGTTCGCCGGCACCACGGCTCCGGACTCGGCGGCCCGCGCGGCGCTGCCGATCCGCGTCAGTCCGGCGCAGGTGCAGGTCGGTCAGGCGATCACGATCAGCGGCGCGGCGCTCCGGGCGCAGGCCGGGGAGCGGGTCACCCTGCAGGGCCGCGTCGGCGGCACGTCGGACTGGCGTTCGTTGCAGAGCGCCACGGTCGGCGCGCTTGGCCGCTTCAGCTTCACCGCCCACCTGCGCCACTCCGGACTCGTCCGTGTCGTGGCTCCCGCAACGTTGCGCTCGCAGCGCACGAGCGCGGCGCCGATCGTGACCGCCGGCAACGCCGACGCCAAGCCGGTGACGGTGGCCGCGCAGGTGTCGGCGCGGCCGACCGATCGTGCGGTGCTCGCCGGCGGCCGAGTCGCCGTTGCGGGCCGCGTACTGCCCGTCGCCGGCGCACGTGAGGTGCAGTTGCAGGGCCACGCCGGCAACCGCTGGCAGACGCTGGCCTCGGCGCGCACCGGACCGTCGGGCAGATTCTCGATCGGATCCCGGGCGCAGTCGGGCACCAACCGCCTGCTGCGGGTCCGGTTCGCCGGCGATGCGGCCAACGCGGGCGCGAGCGTCTCGGTCGGGACGATGACCGTCTATCAGCCGGCGATCGCGTCCTGGTACTACGACGCGGGGCTGGCCACCGGCTGCGGGTTCAACGCGCGCTACGGCGTCGCCAACACATCGCTGCCGTGCGGTACCAAGGTCCAGTTCCGCTACGGCGGGCGGACCGTGATGGCGACCGTCGACGACCGCGGCCCTTACGTCTCCGGTCGCACCTGGGACCTCGGGCAGAGCACCGCCGGGGCGCTCGGCTTCCAGGGGGTCGGCACGGTCTGGGCCAGCATCCGCTGAGCATTGAGTGCATCCGGGCTCTGACCTAATGTCAGGGCCCGGATGGACCGCCGCATCGCCCATGTCGACATGGACGCGTTCTACGTGTCGGTCGAGCTCAGGCGGCGACCGGAACTGCGTGGCCTGCCGGTGATCGTCGCCGGCGTGGGGCCGCGGGCGGTCGTCACCACGGCCTCGTACGAGGCGCGGAAGTTCGGCGTCGGCTCGGCGATGCCCGCGTCACGGGCACGGCGGTTGTGCCCCGGCGGCATCTACCTCAAGCCCGACTTCCCGTACTACCGCCAGGCCTCGGCCGAGGTGATGGAGCTGGTTCGCTCAGCGGCCGACGCGGTGGAGGTGATCGGGCTCGACGAGGCATACCTCGATCTGTCCGGGATGCCCGCTCCGCGCGCGCAAATGCGGCGGCTGGCGTACGCGATCGAGCGGCGCACCGGATTGGGTTGCTCGATCGGGATCGGCCCGTCCAAGCTGGTCGCCAAGGTCGCCTCCGACGCCGAGAAGCCGCGCGGCTTCGTGGTGCTGACCGAGGACGAGGCGGCGACGCGGTTCGCGCCGGCTCCGTGCGGGCTCATACCGGGGATCGGTCCGAAGACCGCCGAGCGCCTGCGGGCCGGCGGCTTGGCCACGCTCGGTGCGTTGGCAGCCGCGCCGATCGATCAGCTGCGGTCGATGTTCGGTCCGCGCATGGGCGAGGAACTGCGGCGCCGGGCACGGTTTCAGGACGACAGTCCGGTCACCCAGGCGCGCAAGGTGATCTCGGAATCACGTGAGACCACGTTCGACTGCGATCTGGCGACGATGGCCGAGCTCGAGCCGGTGCTGGGCACGCTGGTGCAGCAGCTCTGCGCGGGGCTGGAGAGCCAGCGGCGCTACGGGCGCACGGTCGGGATCAAGGTCCGCCTCAACGACTTCTCGACCCACACCCGCGCGCGCACCCTCGCCGAGCCGGTCGGCTCCGCCGATCGGGTCGGGCCGGTGGCGCTCGAGCTGTTGCGTCAGTTCGCGCCGCCTCGGCCGGTGCGGCTGCTGGGGGTCCGCGTGGCGGGCCTGCAGTTCACCGGCGATGCGGTGGGCGCGCAGCTGACGCTGGCGTTGTAGCGGCCTTCCTGGCTTAGTACAGCGCGGCGGCGAGCCGGCGACGGCCGTCGCGGGCGAGCGGGCTCTCGACGCCGAGCTCGTCCAGGATCCCGACGATCACCCGGCGGATGTCGTCACGTGACCCGTCGGCGCCCGGCAGCGCCTCGATCAGCAGGTCCAGCGCGCGCTCGTTGTCGCCCGCGTCGAGAGCTCGAAGTGCCTCCGCGACGTCGGGGATCCCCGAGCCGTTGCGGGCGTCCAGCGCGATCCGGGCGGCCAAACCGTCGGCGGCGAAGCTGCCCGGCACATCCCTGACCAGCGCGAGCGCGCCGTCGCTGTCGCCGCGGCCGAGCAGGATCCGCGCCAGCGGTACCGCGGCCTTGGCATTCGAAGGCTCGAGCTTGACCGCCTCTCGCAGCGACTGCTCGTCGCCTTTGGCGATCAGCTCCTCGGTCGGGGAGGGCAGCAGCGAGTCCAGGAACGCGTCGACGCCCTGCCGCGGCTGCGCGCCGACGAACTCGGCGGCGACGGTTCCGTCCTTGAACGCCTTGACGGCCGGGATGCTCTGGATCCGGTACTGGCGGGCGAGGTTCTGGTTGGCGTCGGTGTCGAGCTTGACGAGCTCGACCGCTCCCGCCCGCGCCGCGACCGCTTGCTCGAGCACCGGGCCCAGCTGACGGCAGGGGCCACACCACTCGGCCCAGAAGTCGACGACGACCGGCAGCGTCGCGGAACGCTGGATCACGGCCGTCTGGAAGGTCTGTTCGTTCACATCCATATCGTTCGTTGATGGTAGTCACGCTCGGCAGGTGTTCCGTTGGCCGATGCGATACACAAAACCCGTGAGCGAGCGCACGGTCAGCCGCGACGGCGTGCAGCTGTCAGTCTCAGACGACGGCGAGGGGCCGGCGGTCGTGCTGCTGCACGGCTTGACCGCGACGCGCCGCTATGTGGTGATGGGCTCGAGGTCACTGGAGCGATCCGGCCACCGCGTGATCGCCTACGACGCACGCGGCCATGGCCGCTCCGCGCCGGCCGGCGACCCAGGCAGCTATGAGTACGCCGACCTCGGGGCCGACCTGGTGGCGGTGCTGGACGCGTGCGGCGTCCGCCGAGCGGTGTTCGCGGGCGCTTCGATGGGCGCACACACGCTGCTGTGGATGGCGCTGCACCACCCGGAGCGGGTCGCCGGCATGGTTGTCATAACGCCTGCCTACATCGATCGTGCCCAGGCCGACGATCCGGAGCGGCTCGCGTACTGGGATGCGCTGTCACACGGACTGCGCGCCGGCGGGATCGACGGGTTCCTGGCCGCGCAGGGGGAACCCCAGGTGCCGGAGCGCTGGCGGGAGACGGTCGTCAAGGTGATCCGCCAGCGCCTGTCGGCGCACGAGCACCTGGACGCCGTCGCCGACGCGCTGCACGTGGTCCCGGCATCGCACCCGTTTGACTCGGTCGGCGATCTCGCCGAAATCTCGGTGCCGGCCACCGTCGTCGCCTCCGACGATGACGCCGACCCCGAGCATCCGCGCGCGATCGGGGAGGCGTATGCGGAGACGATCCCGGGCGCACGGCTCGTGACCGACGAACCGGGCAGGTCGCCGGTTGCCTGGCAGGGCAGCCAGCTCTCCCAGCTGATCTCCGAGGTCGTGGCGCGCGCCGGCTGATACTGCGGTGTTCTGGCGCACCGGGTTGACTTGCGTCCATTCGATGGCGAATCGGTCCGGACGTTCCGGCCCGATTCGCCATCGAGCAGCTGCGTCCCAACGCGCACAGCCGAGCCGTCGGGCTCGATAATTATCTCGGCGCGAGGACGTACACCCGCGCGCACCCGAACGTGTGGGTGGAGGCGAGCATCGGCCCCAGCGCCTTGGTCAGATCGGCACGGTGATCGCAGTCGGCGACGAGGATCCTGACGCCGGTGCCGGCGACGAACGACCTCGCCACTGATGTGCGCATGTGGCCCTTGAACAAACGGTTGGCCAGCTTTGCGCGCTGCTGGTAGTCGCGGCTCCAGTATCCGTTGCCGACCCAGACGGCGCGCCCGGTCTGCGACGGGATCACCGACGCGAACGGGATCGGCGCGAGCACTCCGCCGGTGGGCGCGTGGCGCGTGACCCAACTCAGCGCGGCGACGTCGTCGTGGGGGAGGTAGTACTGAACCAGCGGCGAGTCGTAGGTTCGCACGAGCTTGCGCGCGTCGAGCACCATGCCCGGGATCGTCAGCAGCCCGACGGCGAGCCAGCCGATCACCGCCGGCGCCCGCAGCCGTTGAAAGCCGCGCACCGCGAGCACCGAGAACGGAAACGCCAGGCCCTGGTAGGCATGCGGAGGGAACGAGTTGTTGACGAAGTAGTTGACGAACGTCGCCGCGATCCACAGCAGCAACGCCTGCTCGATGATCTCGCCGCGCGGTCGTCGGAGCCCGGGGGCGGCGAGCAGCGCCAGCGGGCCGAAGCCGACGATCAGGGTGATCGCTGGCGCGCGTCTGGTCGCCTCGTAGGTCGAGGCCAACGACCACGCGGGGTCGGCGTGAGACAGCGCGTAGTAGTACAGGAGCGGCAGCGCCGCCGCCACGGCCGGGACCGCGAGCGTCGCCCATCCGCGGCCGCGTCGCAGCGCGGCCAGTCCGGCGAGGATCAGGATCAAGGTGACGCCCTGCCACGGGTGCAGCCAGGCGGCGATCAGCGCGGCGCCGGCTGCGAGCGCGATCGGCCGGGCTCGTCGCGCCGACGGCCCGGCGGCTGCCAGCGCCCGCTCGGTCGCCAGCACCGCGATCGGCATCAGCCCGAGCGCGATCGCGCTGGGCACGTAGCCCGAGACCTTGTCGGCCCCGTGCAGCTCGTCACCGAGCAGGAACAGGGGAAAGGCCAACCCGCCCTTGCCGGTGTGCGTCCACCCGAACAGCTCGGCCGCCGGGGTCGCCAGAAACAACGAGAGCGCGACCGTGGCCGCGCGGGCACCGGCCTGATCGCCGAACATCCGCCGGGCCCAGGCGATCGCTCCGGCGCCAAGCACCACAATCGCGACCGGCTTGAACACCAGATAGGCGACCGACAGCGGCACGCCGAGTCGGTACAGGCCGCCGGAGATCGTGAACAGCGGCTCCAGGTAGACGCTGCGGATGTCGCTCAGCCGGAACAGATCGGCGGCCAGACCGTGCGCCGATGCGTCGCGGATCCACGCCAGGTACTGCAGCTGGTCGCCACCGAGCTCGCCGTCAGCTCCGATCAGGCCGTCGGCACCCGTCAGGCGCGTGTGGGTGTCCGCGGCGTGGACCAGCAGGAGCACGACCGGGAAGAGGCCCCAGGCCACGAGGGCCGCCATCAGCGCGAGCTCCCCACGGGTGACGCGCGGCGTGGGGTGTGTCATCGCGCCCGGAGACTAATCCGGTGCGGCGCGCCGCGACGCGGACGGTGCCGTTGCCGTCCGCGCCGCGCGCAAAGGTCCTACTTCTTCTTTGACCTGACCTTCTTCTTTGACCCGACCTTCACGTGGTCGACCTTCTTGGCGCCGGCCAGATAGCCGTTGCCCTCGTAGTGGACCTTGACCGTGATCGGAACCACGCCCTTGCCGTGCGTGCGGCGGAACGAGATCGGCGCCGCGAACGTGCAGTTCGGCTGCACCGGGACCAACGCGTGGGCGGTGCGGATCTTGCCGCGGTAGTAGTTGATCGTCGCGTTGCCGGTGCAACGCAGGTTGACGGGGACGACTGGGTTGCCCTTCAGGGCGCCGTAGGTCGTGAACGCGAATGGCGACTTCTTGACCTTGCTGGGCGTTGTCTTGGTGCGCAGGTTCGGCGCCAGCCGCGTGGCCGGCTCGGTGAAGAACGTCCCATCCGCACCCGCGCCGATCGAGCGGCCGCCGTGGTAGGCGACGATCCGGTAGTGGAACAGCGTCAGCGGCGCCAGACCGCTGAGCGGCACGGAGACCGGCACCGGCGTCGGGCTGTCGGGCACGGCCTGTGACGTCGTACTGACCCCGTAACTGGTCGTGGTGCCGTACTGCACCTGCCAGCTCGTCGCCGCGCCATTGGTATCGATCGTGCCGTTGATCGTGGCGGTGGTCGAGCCGACCGCCGTGGCGGTGCCGGTGATGGCCCCGGGCGGCGGCGGCCCGGCGGTCTTGAAGCTCCGGATCTGCCCGCTCGTGCCGCCGCTCGTGCTGAGCGCGTCGAGCCGGTAGTAGTACCTCGTGCCGGGGATCAGCCCACCGAGGGACTGCGTGACATCGACGGTCTTGACGCCGCGCCCGGCGCGCTTGCTCGGCGTGGCCGCGCCGAGCGCCGAGCTGGTGCCGTAGTCGAACGCGTAGCCGGTCACCGCCCCATTCGGATTGACCGTGCCGGTCAGCACGGCCGAGCCCGTGGTCACCTTGGTCGCTGCCCCAGTCTGCACCGTCGGCGAAGACGCCGCCAGCGCGACGGCCGGGACCAGTGCCCCCAACCCCAGCGCCCCGACGACTAACAGCCTGAACCGCCTCATCGCATCCTCCAGTTGAAAGGGTACACCGACCGAATACCCGCCGGCGTTCGGAAGTTGCGCTCGCTGCTGGGCGGCCGGCGCGGCTTGGCACACGGTAGCGTTCAGGTTCCAAGTTCCCCAACAAAGCTGGCGCGGCAGGCGGAGCGCGGCGGTTGCGCCGCTCGCCCGCCCCGCGTCACGGCGCATTACGGAGCGAGTCGATGATCAACGTCGAGCACATCGAAGACTGGCGTGGCAAGGACGTCGTGGACCCTGACGGCGTGTCGCTGGGCAAGCTGCAGGAGGTCTTCTACGACAAGGAGACACAAACCCCGATCCTGTTGGCGACCAAGCAGGGCATGCTCAGTCGCAAGGTCAAGCTGATCCCGATCGACGGCTCCAAGGTCGGGCCCGACTACATCCGGGTCGCCCACGACAAGCAGTCGGTCGATGCCTCGCCCGACGGCGCCGCCGATCAGGCGCCGGACTCGCAGGAGCTCGACACGATCGGCGAGGCGTACGGACTGCGGTTCTCCGAGCGGGTCACGCTGGAGGGCGCCACCATGATCGAGCAGCGCCGCGCCGAGGCCCGCGCCGCCCGCGAGCGTGCTGCCGAACTCGACGCGCAGGCGCGTGAGCTCGCCGCCGAGCGCGATGCCGCACACGCCCAGGCCGAGGGCGCCCACGAGAGCGCCAGCCAGGCCGACCGTGACGCCGACCGCGCGCGCAAGGCGGCCGAGGAGGCCCGCGCCGAGGCCGCCAAGTACGACGGCCTCGATAGCTGAGCTGCCGGTGCGCGCCGGCCGGCTGACCCGGCATACGGTTGCTTTCGCCCGCGCGGCGGCGTAGCTTCCGTGCATGTCCGATCATGCGATCGAGCTCAGCCCGGAGGAGATTCTCGGGCTGATCGCGCAGAACGCCGAGATGCGACGGCTGCTCGACGAACATCAGTGGAGCGGGCTGACGCCGACCAAGTCCGGCGGCGTCTGTCCCGAGTGCTGCGGCCCCAAGCGCGGCGGCCACCGGCCGGGGTGCGCGATCAAAGCCGTCGTGGAGTCCCCGAACTTCCGCTGACCTCGGGAATTCGCGGCGAGCCGGCCCAGGCCGATCGGGCGGTAGCGCATGTTGGCGGTCCGGCGAGGCCGTTCAGGCGGTCTTGTGAAACTGCGCCTCGCCGTTGCCGAACGACCAGTTCTCGGCGGCGGTCTCGACCACCGAGATGAGGATGTCCTGCGGTCGCACGCCGGGACGGGCACCGAGGCGCTCGACGATCTTCTGGTACATGGCGAGCTTGGCCTCGACCGCCTTGCCGGGCGCCCAGAAGATCTGGATCTGGACCAGATCATCGGTTCGGTCGATGTCGAGGAACGCGCCGTAGGCGTACGCGTGCTCGTCGTGTTCGGTGATCGCCATGAAGCGGTCGCCTTCCTGAATCGCGACGGTCTCTCGCATCGCCTCGTAGATCTCGTCCAGCAGCGCCTGCTTGTACTCCGGGGATTTGCCTTCGCGGATCGCGATGCGGGTCACGGGCATGCTGCGCCTCCTTTGAATGTTTCGCGGGCCACGTGTGTAGGCCCGCCGATTCGCCGTGATTAGGGGCGGCCCGCGGCCGGTTCTTACGGCGCAGAGCCGCAGCCGCCGAGGTTGAGCTCGGTGGCCGGCCCCGCCACGGGTTGACGCTGCGGGTTTCACGCTCGCTCGCGCTGCCTGGCGCCCGGTCGCGCTCAGTCGAGCGCGACGTCGCCAAACCGACGGGCGGCCTCCAGCAGGCCTTCGTGATCGGCCGCGCATCCGGGGCAGCTGCGCAGGTGAATCGCGGTGCCGGGGAACGCCTGCGCGGGATCCTCGCCGGCCAGCTCCAGCTCGACGTAGGCGTCGAAGATGTCCTCGCCAGCGGTGCAGCCGGCGTCGCCGGGCTGCGCGCGCAGCAGCTCGTCGAGGTTTGGCCGGTCGCTCATCGCGTACCCGCCTCCTGGGCGGTCACCGGGTGGCCCGCCTCGGCGAGGCTGGCGCGAAGCTCACGCCGCGCGTCGAACAGGTTCTTGTAGATCGCGTTGCGGTTGGACGCCAGCTCGAGCGCCAGTACGTCGATCGACACCTCGTTGAGCGCGATCGCCACGAACACCTTCCGCTGGCGCTCGGTGAGCGCGCCGATCGCCGCCGCCAGCGCCTGCAGCTGCTCGCGTTGCTCGAGCCGGTCGCTCGGACGCGGCGCCAGCGCGTCGGGCAGTCGCTCCCAGTTCAATTCCGCCTCGCTGGGAGGCTGGCGGCGCCAGGCATGCCGGGCGACCTTGCCGGAGACCTCGAACACCGCGAACTTGTAGGCCCAGGTCGTGAAGCGGCTCAGCCCGCGGAACTCGTCAAGCTTGCCCAGGATCGACAGCAGCGCGTCGTCGGCGGCCTGGTGGGCGAGATCGTCGAACTCCGGGCCGGCAATCGAGCCGAGCCGCGCTCGCCGGCGCGACAGCTCGTGGATCGAGACGCGCACCAGCAGATCGCGCAGCCGGGCGACCGCCTCCGCGTGGCGAGGGTGCGCCGGGTGCAGCTGCTCGACCCACCGACGTGAGTCGGGATCGAGCGCAGTTCGGGCGGGCGCGTTCGAATCCGTGCTCACCTCGGCAATCTTAACCCGGGAGAGGGCAGGCTCCGACGCTCATGCTCGATAGTCTGGTGCGTGGAGCGAAGGAGATGCGGGCGTATAAACGACGTCGAAGTCGCTTGAGCCGTGAGCGACGTTGATCTCGACCATTGGCTGGCCTCCCCAACGGTTCGCGTCGCGCACCGGCGCGAAAGCACGGCCGCGGCCGGCGATCTATGGGAGGCCGCCTGCGGTGTGGGATTGGATGACTCGTCGCTGCTTGGGCGCCTCGTGCGTTGGCGGATTCCGGGACTGGCGGGCGACCTGTCGTTCGATCACCTGTTCCGCGACGCTCCGTTCCTGGTGCTCGTCAACCAGGACCGCGTGCTGCTGTCAGGGCTGGTGGGGCGGATCTGGACATTGCGCCGAGACTACCCAGAGCTCAGCGATCCGGAGCAGTTTCGTCAATGGTCAGTGCGCGGCACCGCCCGCGTGCTGTTCGCCAATTGGGTTGAGTCGGCAGCGTCTGGTGGCGCAGTGCTGCACTCAGAGACGCGCGTTGACGCCGTCGGCGCGCAGGGGCGCCTCGGTCTGGCCACTCTGCGCCCCGTGATTCGGGCCTTTCAGCAGCTGATCGCCACCGATGGCATCGACGAGGCCGTGCGACGAGCCGAGCGATCCGCCGGCACCCGGGGGCTCGCCGGCGGCGACGGCGACCGTCCGCGTGTCTCTGTCGACGATTCCCGCGCATCGGCGGATGGCGGACGTCGGTCCCGACGCCGG
>Ga0302325_10005081_pt1 | contig 30138 bp, 28 predicted proteins | sample Palsa_T0_2_FD_201948 | JGI IMG/M metagenome (GOLD analysis project Ga0302325, IMG submission 201948) | Peat permafrost microbial communities from Stordalen Mire near Abisko, Sweden - Palsa_T0_2 | ecosystem: Environmental > Terrestrial > Soil > Palsa > Peat permafrost | place: Sweden: Abisko... | reverse complement strand
CCCGGAAGTCCCGAAAAGTGTGACATCCACCCGGCCGATCTGGGCAGCTCGGCCCTCCTCCGCTGATCTACGTACGCTCGTACGCCCGAGGTGACCACCGACGTGGGGTCTACTCGCTACTGGCGCGGCTGGGAAAGGAACTCTTCCCAGACCTTGAGTGCCTCCTCGAAGCTCAGTTCCTCGATCTGATCGGACGTGAGGTGGACTTGGTCCATCAATCTCTGGTGAAGCCATGGTGGAAGTGACTCAGTCGAGGGTGCGGGAACTTCGATCTCGAGGCCCGCGCCGACCTTCCCGAGTTTCGACACGATGTCCGACAGTGCCTCCGTAGCGGGATTCTTCGGCAGTGAGCTGACCCGTGAACGCATCTCGTCGTAGACCTCGCTGTCACTGCGGGCTCCTAAGGCCCAGACTTCAGCAACGTCGACCACCGGGCGGCCAGTGGTGTCGTGGGTCACGCGCCAAATGACTCGCCAATCTCGATTCCCGACGACGAGCTTGCGCCATCCAATCAGATCGCCATGAAGAGGCTCACCGGCCTCGGGGTCCTTGCGGAGGTGGAGCAACTTCTTGAGTGCCCATCGGGTGGCCTCCGGGTTGGTGCGGCTGAGATCGACCAGGTCGTCGACCGCCGGTCGAATAAGCCGTACCGCTATTGCCTCAGCTTCGGGGTGCCGTCCGCTCCGAGTGCGTTTCGCGGAGTCAGTCGGCTGTGGAGACTTCCGTGCAGACGGGGTCACTCCCGCCCGGTAGCCAGGTCCTCATCGAGCTCCGCCTCAAGCGAGGCCAGGTTGTACCCGAGCTTGGCGATGACGTCCTCAAGCTCGAACCGTTCCCCAGTGTCGGTTGCAGCCCGGGCGAGTACAAGGCCGATGTCTCGGAGATCGCGCTGTGCCTCTCGAAAGGTGTCCAGACGCTCGATGCTGATCATCACAGCCACCGGCTGATGGCGGCGCTCCACAACGACCTCTGTCCCAGTTTCGGCCTTCTTGACTAACGCCGCGACCCCCATGGAGGAGGCGGCCGTGACGGACACGGTGTCGTACGCTGCAGCGATAGTTCTAGCCATGGGAATAACTGTATAGGTTTCTATACAGAATGCAACCACTCCGGACAAAATGCCCGGCCCACGGCCCCTGAAGGTGCTCGCGGAGGGCAAGTCGGCCGCAGGGTGACCAGATCGGGCTGTTTATATGGCAGTCAACAATCGCGAGCACTCGGCCCATTCGGTTGCGCAGTACGTGGGCTGAATGCCCGTTTGCTTGGGCAGGTCAGGGTGCGTAACGGACTCCAGACGGAGTTGATTGTGCGAGACACAGGTTTATTGAATCCTCAGCTTGACTGGCAACGCCCATTGCCATCTGAACACTGTCAACCGAATTGGAAACCAAACAGCAGACCCGAGCCTTGTACTGGCTAAGGACAACCACGCCAACCTCTGGCCGATGCTCCCTTAGCCATGAGGCGGCCCGGATGCCCTCGTCGGTGCCCGTCGGAGGCATCCTGATGTCAGTGACGACCACGTCCGGGCTTTCCTTCTCAATGAGGGCGAACAACTCCGGCAGGTCGGAGGCCTGACCCACCAGCTCAAGGTCATCGACGGCGTCAATGATCCGAGAGATGCCTTCTCGAAGCAATGTGTTGTCCTCTGCCAACGCCACCTTGATGGTTCCCATGTGTAGGGTCACGGTAGCGCGAGGAGCCGTGCGCCCATTGTGAACACGTCCCGGAGCGCTTCACCCTTCGTCGCTCCGGATACGAAGCGCCGAGGCAGGTGGACCAGTAAGAGGGGGTGAAAAAAGGTTGGGGGCGGGAGAATTATGGCGAGCCGGCGGGTCCGATTCCTTGTTGGCATTCTGGGGAGCGCCGTACTGACGGCAATGGTTTTGGTGCTCACAGGCCCTGCTGCAGCCAATGCGCAGGGTTCCGCAGCCTCGTCGGCGGTCGTGTGCGACCAATGGCTCGGCAACCCTGCGCCGGGAACTGCCGCGTGGGAAGAGCGGGACATCAACAACCTCGAGTGTGCCACCCAGCGCCAGCAAGATGAACTGACCAACCCGGCGTTCCTGAGGATGTGGGCCATCGAGAGCGGTGAGGGGGATCCGGATTCTTTGACCCAGGCGATCGTCGACCAGCTTGAGCAGCCCACTCGCCCGACGGTCAACGCCATCCACGACAGCCCGGGGACGTCCATCACCGATCCCTTCCGCAACCCCGTGCTGTGGCAGGACGAAGGACTGGGCCAACAGATGACCCTGACTATCGACGCCACTGACGGCGCCCATCTCAACGCCCGGCTGTACTGGCCCAACGGCCGGGGGCCGTTCCCGGGCGTGCTGATGATCCCCGGCTTGCAGGCCTATAACGAGGTGTACGACTGGGTCGGCGAAGGCCTGGCCGAGGCCGGCTACATGGTGCTCATCCCCGACCCGCAAGGGCAGGGAGGTTCGGAAAACCTGCCCCACAACCCCGACGGCTGGATCGCCTGTGGGGTTTCGACTTCGGTGTGCTCGGGCCCCCCGGTCTACGACCCAGCCTCCGACGAGACCCAGGTCGTGGCCGTGACATCAGGACTTGACTTCCTGCTCTCGACGCCGACGCACTCCGATCCTGACGCGGTGGGTGCCAACGCCGCCGGGACCCTGACGTACAACCCAGAATGGGCGCTGCTCAATCCCCACGAGATCGGCTTGGCCGGGCACTCCAACGGCGCCATCGCCGTCACCTCCGCCGGCCAGGACGACCCGCGCGTGAAGGCTGTCGTGTCGATGGACAACATCGACGGCAGCATTAAACTCGCACCCGGAGCAAGGATCCACGCCCCGGCGCTGTACTTCGGTGTCGACTACGCCTTCCCCAGTGTCCTCCAGCCAAAGAACCCGGAGCGCCCGCCCGACCCGACTCAGCACGAGGACTATGCCTACGCGCAGACCGTGAAAGCCGGCGTCGACAGCATGGTCATCGTTCCGCGTGCCAGCACGCACTACGAGTTCGACTATGAGCCCTTCCCAGCTTCGCTGCCGGCCAGCCGTTACGGCGAACGGGTGACGTTCTATTACATGCTGGCCTGGTTCGACCGATATCTGAAAGGCGAGGCTTCGGCCACCGGGCGGTTAACTGCCCCGTACTTCGACTCCTCTGCCGACGCCAGCTCCATCGGGTCGGGCACCTTCGCCGCCGCTGCCGCCCTCGCCGACCCGACCAACCCTGCCGCCGGAAACGTGCCCTACAAAATCGGTGGAAAGTGCGTCGCAGACCTGCTCTCCTTCTACTACTACTCCGGCTACCGGCTCGACGGGGGAAAACTCACTCAGCGGAACATGCGCGGCCGCGGGTGCCCTGCGTCGTAAAGGTCTTGTGAAGTACCGGTTGAAGGACGAAGGTACCAACCAAGGTCTTTGTCCTTGGTCTCAGATAACGAGACGTGTGCGCATGAGCAGCTCCATCTGCGCCGAGAGAGCTGCTCTCGCACCGCTTAGCTCTTGGCGTAGTCGGACGCACCCCACCAGTCGACCAGCACCACGGGCTCGTCGCCGACCACCCAGGCGTCGTGGCCTTGAGGCACGGCGATGACATCGCCCTCCTTGGCATCAAACGACCTTCCATCGTCCATGGCGATGTGCAGCGTGCCCTGCACGTGGTACTGGAAGTGGGGTGCTTCGCACAGGTCGGTCCCGGCGATTGGCTTTACGTGGTCGGACCAGCGCCATCCGGGCTGCAGGGTGAGGAGGCCGATGTCGCTCCCGCCTATGTGGAGGATGTCGACCTTCCCGCACTCGAATGACCGGGTGTCGTCCGGTGCTCTAAAACTCTTTTGCTCGGCCTTAGCCATGATGTGCTCCCTTCGGGTTGAACCAGCACGATGCCGGCTTCGAGATGCATGGTGGTATCTCGTCCTTGCCAAATCCTGGCCACGGTGGTGGCAAGGTCGTGGCAACCCGCGTCAGGGATAGTGCACACCAGGAACAACAACGAAGGAGGACACATGAGTGAGCGTACGGACGAGTGTGCGGTGGGGCGGTATCTGGCCGCGATCGAGCAGGCACGCATGGGTGACTGCGATGTCCTGAACCCTGATGTCCTCCTCGACGCCACGGTGCCCAACTGGCGCTACAGCGTCCGGGGCAATGAGGCCGTGCGGACTGAGCTCTCCCGTTGGTACGGCAACGCCGGAACCTTCGAGGAGCTCACCCGCACCGAGTTGCCCTCGGGGGAACTGGTCGAATTCAGCCTGCGCTGGGAGGAGGACGGTATTCCCCACGCCGTGCACCAGGCGCACATTCTGGAGGTGGCCGACGGATTGATCATCCGGGATCAGGTGTGGTGCGGCGGCCGCTGGTCGGCCACACTGCTCGCCGAAATGGCCGAGTCCAGTGCCTGAGGGCTCGCCCTCGCTGAGCGACCTGCTCGACGGGGCGAGCGGGCGACGGGCCTGGGTGCCCGATGACTCCAAATCAGGGGCCCGGTTCGAGGAGCTCTTCATTGACGGCGAGCGCTTCGTGCTCAAGTTCCAGGACTGTAGGGACGACTGGCTGCTGCGCGCCAGCGGTGATCCCGGTGTCCGCTACGTGCGCCTGTGGGACGAAGGATTGCTGGACCGACTCCCTAACGTCATCGACCCCGCCGTCGTGGCCTGCGCGTGGGACGGTTCAGTGGGCATGGTCCTCCTCCGTGACGTCACTGACCAACTGCTCGTACCCGGCCTGGCGTTCACGAACGAGCAGCATGTGCGGTTCCTGGACCACATGGCCACTTTGCACGCCACTTTCTGGGGGTGGCGTGACGAGGTGGGCCTGACTCCGTTGGACAGGCGGTATCTCCTCTTCTCCCCCGACGTTGCCGAATCCGAGGCGACCTTGGGCTCCACGGCACTGGTACCCAAGGTCATGGCCGAAGGATGGGCCCGGCTGCCTGAGGTGTCGCCCGACCTGGCCGAGATCGTCCTGCCGCTCCTCGACGATCCGGCACCGCTGGTCACCCAGCTCCGTGACGTGCCGCATACGTTGGTGCACGGAGACTGGAAGGCAGCCAACTTGGGATGCCACGCCGACGGTCGCACCATCCTGCTCGACTTCGGCGAGGCGCCGGGGGAAGCCTCGCCGCTGGCCGACCTCTCCTGGTACCTGGCGCTGAATTCCGACCTGCTGCCCGAAAGCAAGGATCAGGCGATGGCCACCTATAGAGGAGCTCTTGAGCGGCACGGAGTCGAAACAGGCCCGTGGTGGGATCGGGCGGTGGCGCTCGAGATGCTCGGTGCCATGCTCCAGTTCGGCTGGGAGAAGGCCCTCGGTGGCCCTGGTCCCGAGCTGGCATGGTGGGAGACGCAAGCCGCTGCGGGGGCGACGTACCTGTAACCAGGCGCCCCGAGCCTCAGTCGAGGCGCCTGGCGACGGCACGCTCGAAGGCGGGGCGGTAATGACCCGATCTGGTGGCGAGCGCGGAAGCTCTTGCGCGCGCCAGGTCTCGCCACGCGTTGACACCAAATTCGTTAGCCAGCTCGGCAGTGATCCACCAAGACTCCAGGCCGGCTACCTTGTCCAGGAGGTGGACAAGGTGCTCCACCGCTTCCAAGTCGGTGTCGACACCCTGGCGGTGCTGGGCCATGAGCTCCACCAGCTTGGCCTGCACTTCGTAACGGGGCGCCCCCAGGGTTGCCGCCTCGTCCGCCAGTGCTGCTGCGCCGGCATTGGCGGAGTCGCATTGTCCCGTCGCCAGGTCGAGCCGCGCACGCAACAGCCGCCCCCGAAGTTGGTGACGCCAGCGGAAGGCATGCTCCACGTCGGACAGGGGGTCGGCTTCGGCGAGGAGATCCTCGGCCGCACCAAGGTCGCCGGCCAAGAGTCGCCCCGAAACCAGGTCCAAAAGGGCATTGGCCCGCGGCTCGGCCATGCCCTGCCCGCCCGCGGCGTCGATGGCTGCTCTATTGAGCTCGTCCCCCAGGGTGAATTCACCGAGGCTGCGCGCGATCCACCCGCGCAAGTTGAGCGATCGGGGTGTCCAGCGTTGTGCCCCCATCCGGGCCACCTCGACATCGAGCTCGTCCAAAGTGGTGAGGGCATCGTCGGCCCGTCCGAGCATGGCCAACGACATGGTGGCCGCCATGAGGGCGTACGCGTTGGGGAAGCGGTAGGCAGCCAATCCCTTTCCATCGGCATGGCGGGCCAACCGCAGCGATTCCTCGGGCCGGCCCTGATTCATGCGTAACCACGCCAACCATGACTCCGCCATGCGACCGCTGGTCTCGGGCGCAGCCCCGATGGCTGATTCCAGGCGGGACTCCGCTCCTGTGAGGTCACCCGACACCAGCGAGACCCATCCACCCAAGGAACGACAACTCGTGCGCAAGTCGTCCGATGTGGCCTCCTCTGCACCCCGGTCAGCCAGGACCAACGCGGCATCGAACCGGCGCTCGAAGTGCGCCGACCAGGCCGCTACCTCAAGGATTTCCGGGCCGGCTCCGAGGGACCGGGCGGCTTCGATGTCCGCACTGGCGTCTTCGTAATGAGCCATCATGGACAACACCCGGGCGCGCTCGACGCGGGCAACAGCCGAGTCACTCAGCGTGATTGCCTCGTTAAGGAGGCGCATGGCTTCGTCTTGATCAAATCGGGAGACAGCAACCCTGGCGCCGACGACCAGCATGGCCGAAGCGTGCGCCAACTCGCCTCCCAACCTGGCGTGCCGGGCCACGGCGAGGGAATCTGGATCTCCCCGGGCCTCGAGCGACCGGGCGACTTCACGGTGGATGAAGGCCGTTCGGGCGGCTCCCACACTGGCCGCAAGCGCCTCGCGCACCAACTCGTGGGCGAAGGCAAACTGCGGTCCCTTTTCGACGAGGAACTGGCGACCTAATCCAATCTCAAGGTGATCCAGCAACTCAGCGGGTGGCGTGCTCGTCACTGCCGCCAGCAGGTCGAGGTCAACGTCACGTCCGACGACTGCGGCGGTACGCAGGGTGAGCGCTGCTGGGCCGGTCCGATTACATCGATCAGCCACTGCGACGCGGATGGTTTCGGGCAACTCATCTCCGGCATCGGACGCCGCCAACTCGACCAGGAACAGCGGGTTGCCCCCGCTGCGCTCGTGAAGCTCGGCGGCGCGGTCGGCTCCCACAATGAGGGCGGCCGCTGAGAGGTCAAGCGGCTCCAGTGTGATGGTGATCGCACCGGGCAGGGTGAACCCTTCCTCGGAGCGACAGGTGCCCACCACAAGCAGTGGCAACCCGCTGAAGCGGCGTGGAGTCTGCGCGAGCCACCTGATGGTGGCCGGATCCGACAGATGCAGGTCGTCGAGCAGCAGGACCATGGTCTGGTTCGTGCACTGACGGCGCAAGACATTGTTGATCGCTCCGAAAAGGAGAGCCTGCCCGGCGCCAGGATCGGTCAGCGCCGCCAACTGGGCCGCGCCGGTGGGCTCGGGGTGGGTGCCGAGAAAGGGACCGAGCACGGCAGCGTCAGGGCCGAGCACGGCGTCGGCACTCTCGCCAACGGCGACGCTGATCAGCTCGCTGACGACGTCGAGAAGGGGTTGGAGCGGGAGGCCCTGACCCAGCTCGTCACAGGGTATTCGCACCACTTTGTGCCCCTGCCCGGTGAGGTGTTCGCCCCAGGCCTCCGAGAGGCGCGACTTGCCCATGCCCCCCTCACCCTCAATGAGCACGACGTCGGCCCGTCCGGTGCCGACCCCTTCGAGAATCTCGTTGAGCCGGCGCAATGGCTCGGCGCGCCCGGGCAGCTCAGTTGGGGGTGTTCTTGGCTCCTGTGTACGTGGCGATTCGGGAAGCTCGCCACGCAGGATGGCCGTATGCAACTCCTCGGTCTCGCTCGACAGGCCAACGCCGAGTTCCTCGCCTACCCGCTCCCGGGTCGCCGCATAGGTGGCCAGGGCTGACGCCACCCGACCCGATCGGGCGAGTGCCTCCATGAGGGAGCGCAGTACCACTTCGTCATTGGGATCGACCGCCAGGAATGCGTTGGACGCCTGCACCACACCGTTCCAGTCGCCTGCGGCCAAGGCTGCGGCGACCGTTGCGTGCTCCAAGCGCTGGGTCAGAAGCTCAGCGACTGATCGGTCGGTCGATGCCCACCACGGATCAGCTTCATCGGCCAGCAGTGGCCCCCGGATCAGCGAGAGACCGGCTGCGGCGGCAGTCCGGGCGGCACCGACCGCACCCTGGGCGAGGCGGCGTTCCGATTCCTCGGTGTAGTTGCGCAACGCATCGAGGTCGAGCCAATCAAGAAGCAAGGTATATCCGCCATCGCCGTGCCGTACCCGTTCAGCCCCGAGCGCACCGCGCAAGCGACTTGCCAAGACCGACACCTGGTCGGTCGGATGCACGGGAGGCCGGTCGCCCCAGAGGCACTCGATCACCGTGTCGGTACTGACCGGACGGTCGTGGCGCAACGCCAGGATTTTAAGCAACGTGCGCACCTGGCGCCGACCCAGGCGCGCCGGATCGCATCCCTCCACCTGGAGATCTCCCAACAGCCGCACCCGAAGGTTCTGCACTCCCCCCATCCTGACCTCAACCAGGGTTGAGAGGGAAAACCTGTTCGGCAATGACGGGGTCACGCACTACGAGAATCCGTCGCCGCGATGAGTTGCCCGGCCCGGATTCGAACAGTGCGTCGGCATTGATGGACGTGGCGCCCCCGGGTTGCCGAGTGGTGACACGGGGATGGGGCGTCAGAGCGGATGTCCCGATGATGCAAAGAGTCGGTCGGTCCCAGCACTCCCTGCACCGTTTTCGACAGCGCAAGAACCACCGCACCACCCCATCTCGAAGCCTGACTCAAGGATGCACCCTATAGACTAGGCATCCCATCCCCTTGGGAGAGTCGCTTCGCTTGGGCTGGACGGCCGTCTCGGACTGCTGTCGCCCCGTGCAGGTTCGACGCCTCGACCGAGCGACCTCAAGGAGCTCCTGTGCGTGTCGACAGTTCCCCCATTCTTCCGTTCGTCGGCCATGGTGCCCGCGCTCGTTCGATTGGGATTCTGAGCACGTACCCGCCCACAGCCTGCGGGCTGGCTACCTTCAGTGCAGCGTTGGCAGCCGGGTTGGCCACACACGGATCCGCAGTGAGCGTCGTACGGGTTGCCGACGGGTCGCCGCGCGCACGCGACTGCGTGATCGGAGAGCTGTTCAACGACTATCCGGGTTCTGTCGCCGAGAACCTGGAGCTGTTGAATCTCTCCGATGTGGCCGTGGTGCAGCATGAGTACGGCCTCTACGGCGGCACGGACGGCGACGAGGTGTTGGAGATTCTTGCTGGGCTCCGAATCCCGTGCATCGTGATCGCCCACACCATTTTGAGCCACCCCACGTCCCATCAGGAAGCAGTCCTCAACGAGGTGGCTGCCGTGGCGGACACGGTTGTGGTCATGTCGGAGGCGGCCCGGGAACGTCTGTGCCGGCGCTTCGCCGTGGACCCCGCCAAGGTGGTCACCATTCCCCATGGGGCAGCGATCCCGTTGCGGGGCGCCTTGCCGAAGGTGCCCCGTCGACCGACTTTGTTGACATGGGGTCTGATCGGGCCAGGCAAAGGAATTGAGCGGGTGATCGACGCCATGCCGCAGCTCCACCGCCTGCCCGACGGTCCGCAGTATCTCGTGGCCGGTCAGACCCATCCAAAGGTCCTGGCCGCCGACGGTGAGTCCTATCGCCAGGCTCTCATGGAGCAAGCCGTCTGCAACGGTGTCCAAGCTTCAGTGATCTTTGACGCTGACTATCGGGAAGTGTCCTCGCTCACGGCGTTGATTCAGTCAAGTGCCGCCGTGGTCCTGCCCTACGACTCCACCGAGCAAGTCACGTCAGGTGTCCTCGTCGACGCCATCGCCGCCGGGAGACCGGTGGTGGCCACGGCATTTCCCCACGCAATCGAGCTGCTTTCGAGCGGGGCCGGCATCGTTGTTGATCACGACGACCCGGACGCGCTGGCGCAAGCGTTGCGGCGAGTGCTCACGCAACCGGACCTGGCCGCCAGCATGGCGGCCGAGGCGTCGCGCATGGCACCGAGCCTCGGATGGCCGGTGGTGGCCGGTCAGATCCTGGCCCTGGCCAATCGCCTGCTGAACGAACGGCCGGCGCTGGTGTGATGCCGCCTCCGGTCCCCAACTTTGACCACCTTCTCCGGATGACTGACGACCGGGGTACCTTCGAACATGCCCTGTTCGACGAGCCCCGCCATGAGCACGGGTTCTGCACCGATGACATGGCCCGCGTCCTCCTTGTCGCCACGCGGCAACGGGGTGCGGAACCTGCCGTGCGTGACCTGGCGGGTATCAGCCTGAAGTTCCTCCACGATGCCCAGGATGCCCATGGCATGTTCCACAACCGGATGCATCGCAATGGGCACTGGGAAGATCGACCGTCAACCGACGACTGCTGGGGACGAAGTGTGTGGGGACTGGGCACGGCGGTGGCGCATAGTGACGATGGTGATCAGTGTGCGCAGGCTTCGGCAATGGTGGAACGGGCGGTTCGCCGTCGGTCCCCGTGGTCCCGAGCCATGGCTTTCGCCGCCGTGGGAACAGCCGAGTTGCTCGCCGTGCAACCGGAGAAACACCTCGTACGTGCCTTCCTCGTCGACGCGGCCAAGGGAATGGCCCGACCTGGCAACGACGCCGCATGGCCTTGGCCCGAAGCTCGACTCTCCTATGCCAATGCAATCCTGCCCGAGGCGATGATCGCGGCCGGAACGGCGCTCATTCAGCCCGACCTGGTCAGGCAGGGTCTCGACCTTCTGGGATGGCTTCTCACCCATGAAATGCAGCATGACCACCTGTCGGTGACACCCGTTGGTGGCGCCGGACCCGGTGACCACGGACCGGCGTTTGATCAGCAGCCAATTGAGGTGGCGGCTCTGGCCGACGCATGTGCCCGGGCGGCTGCCGTCGACGACGACCCCTGTTGGCTCGACGGCATTGACTCCGCCGTGAACTGGTTCCTGGGCGACAACGACGGGCAGGTTGCCATGTGGCAGGCGGCCACGGGCGGTGGCTACGACGGGCTCACGCCCAGCGGTCCCAACCTCAATCAGGGGGCGGAATCGACACTGGCCGTTCTCACCACTCTGCAGCAGGCGCAGCGACTGGTGACAGCGGCGCCATGAGCCGGACCAAGGTGAGCCTGGCCCGCCGAAGCAATCAACGGGTGAGGGCCGACCCCTCCCGGGTTGTCACGCAGCTCTTTGTGCCTGGACAGGAGGGATTCGACCAGCAGGAGTCGCGCACCACGGTGGTACTCGCCCGCGTTCTCGCTCTCGACGACGGCGAAGCCAAAGAGGCCTACGACGATGTCGTGGCTCGCTTCGTTGGACGACATCGCCACCTGGAGCGCACGTTCAGCCGCCACGCCGACGCGCTGTCCGACCGCCTCAATCCGGAGTGGATCGTCTCACCCAACCGGCGGTTGCTCATTGGAGCGACGTTCACCAGCGAATACGCCATTGAAGGTGCCGCTCTGTGCAATCCGAGCATGGTCCTGCATCCCGACCAGTCCGGCGTGCCACTCGGGAGCGTGCGCTTTGCCATGAGTGTCAGAGGAATCGGCGAAGGACATCGCTCTTCAATCGGGTTCCGGACCGGCATCATCGACCTCAACGGTGAAATCTGTTTCGACGCTGCTCCGGCGTATGCGTCCAGCGGGCACCACGCGTCCGCCACCATGGACGCCTCTGTATTCAAAGGTGAGCTGCGACGACTCCGTGGTGGTGGCGGGGATGCCGACTACGTCTTCCGCTCGCTCGGTGCACGGTTCACCGAGGCGGAACTCGAGCATCGTCTCGAACAGCTTGAAAGGCAGTCGGCCACCCGAAAGCAAGCTCGACGGGTCATCGACATCATCCGGGATATCGCCAAGCGGACGTACGCCACCTCATTCGACGCGGACGCGCCATTAAGTGAGCGAGTATTGCTGCCGGCCATGGAGGCGGAGTCCCACGGGATGGAAGACGCTCGCTTCGTCCGGTTCGTCGAGGAGGACGGGGAAGTCACCTACTACGCCACCTACACGGCCTATAACGGCGCTGACATCGGTCAGCAACTCCTCATGACGTCAGATTTCTGCAACTTCACTTCCTCTCCTATCGTCGGCTCGGCCGCAGCCAACAAGGGGCTCGCCCTCTTCCCACGCCGGATCGGTGGTCGTTTTGCCGCCCTCTCCCGGTCCGATCGGGAGTCCAACACCATCGCCTATTCGCGCGACGTGCGACATTGGGAGGAGTCGTTTCGGTGTCAGACCCCGACTCGAGCGTGGGAAGTGGTGCAACTCGGCAACTGCGGATCGCCGATCGAGACGGGAGCCGGCTGGTTGGTGCTGACCCACGGCGTGGGACCGATGCGCACCTACAACATCGGTGCCATTTTGCTTGACCTGGAAGACCCGACCCGGATCATCGGCTCTCTCAGAGAACCTCTGCTCAGCCCACTTCCGGCGGAACAGGACGGGTACGTGCCCAACGTCGTGTACTCCTGTGGCGCCATGGCACACGACGGCATCCTGGTCCTCCCCTATGGAATCAGTGATTCCTCCATCGGAGTGGCGACCGTGCCCATGGACGAACTCCTGGGCACACTCGTGACTGACAACGGCTAGCCAATGCGCGTCGCGGTACTCGCCCCCATCGCCTGGCGCGTCCCCCCGCGGCACTACGGGCCATGGGAGCTCTTTGCCTCCCTGTTGACCGAAGGACTGGTCGCCCGGGGTCACGACGTCACCCTTTTTGCCACCGGTGACTCGAACACCACGGCTCACTTGTCCAGCGTCATTGCGGTGAGTTGGTCTGAAGACCCGGCGGTCGATCCCAAGGTGGCCGAGTGCCTGCACATTTCGGAGGTCTTCGAGCGGGCAGGCGAGTTCGACATCATCCACAACGGCTTCGATTTCCTCCCGCTCACGTACTCGGGACTGACCACCACCCCCATGGTGACCACGATTCATGGTTTCTCTTCGGAGCGGATTGTGCCGGTCTACGCCAAATACAACGGTCGCACTTCCTACGTCGCCATCAGCGACGCTGATCGGCATCCCGATCTCGACTACGTCGCCACTGTGCATCACGGCATTGACACGGACTCCTTTCACTGCCAACTGGTGTCCGGTTCCTACCTGGCCTTCTTCGGCCGCATCCATCCCGACAAAGGAGTGGTCGAGGCCATCGACACGGCCGAACGGGCTGGAATTCCCTTGCGGATTGCGGGAATCGTGCAAGACGAGGAGTACTACCAAAACCATGTACTCCCCCGAGTTGACGGAGAGATGGTCCGCTACATCGGACCGGTTGGCGCCGGGGAGAGGTCCTCCTTTCTCGGTGGCGCACTGGCTCTCCTCCACCTGATCAACTTCGATGAACCCTTCGGCTTCAGTGTGGCCGAAGCTATGGCCTGTGGCACCCCCGTCATCGCATTTGACCGGGGTTCAATGTCCGAGCTGATTGACGACGGGACGACCGGACTGCTGGTGGCCGACGTACCCGCGGCCGCCGCGGCGGCCAGGCAGGTCAGCACACTCGACAGGGGAGCGATCCGCAACGTGGCGGTATCCCGTTTCGGCCGTGACCGCATGGTTGACGAGTACCTCGCCGTCTACGCCCACGTTCTGGCGGCCGGCTCGGCGGTTCAGAGTGAATGGATAAGGCCCAGTGACCAGGTGGCGACTTCACGCTTCGCGATGACGATGGAGTAAATGGCGATCGGTATCTCGACGAACGCCATGGCCACGGCTGCCCGATGTTCCAGACCTTCGGTCGTCACAATGTTGAACCAGGCATCACTGAACAGGAGATTTCCCGTCACTGTGGCCGTCAAGGCAACTCGGGGTGAGCCCCGGAAGATCCATAAGGCGGTGAAAGCCATCCAGTACAGCTCGAAAATATCGAGTCCGGTCCAGAACAGGCGCAGGTTGTGCAGCTCGTTACTGCGCTGAATAAGCGTGAGAACGGTCACGAACCAGGGAATCAACACAACGAGCGCGGTGAGATAGACAGCCGGGATCCAACGGGGGATCCTTTCGTGGGTGCCCTTGTCCCGCACCATGCGCGCCGCCAACCACAACGAGAGCGCAATCATCGGGATTTTGATCAGCACGTCGTACACGATCGCCACCGCCAGGGGCCCGTTCTTCGCGGTGATGGTGTTGAACCAGGCCGCGATGAAGAGAAAGGTGGCCGTGCTGGTGGCTGCCACCAATGTCGTCGAGGTGGCCCGGCGACAGGTAACAGCCGTCACGACCATGCCGACGACGATGAACAGCGACATCCCTAACGATGTGAGTTTGAGATGGTAGCCAAACGACTGCGTGGCCTGATTCTCGTGCAACACCACAATCCACGGTGCCAGCAGTACGGCTCCGCCGCCATAGACAAGCAGGGCGAAGCGGTTGACTCCCCTGGCCCGCAATGAATCCATCAACGGCTGGGGAACATAGCGAGGGCGTCTTTCCGGGTGACCAGGGCAACAGTACCCTGACTGCATTACCCCGCCGGTTTCTCCTCAGCTGCGGAAGGTCGAGCGACACCGGTATCGGGTTTCTCACCGGTCTCAACCAGCGTCCGCGCCACCTCTCGAAGTTTCATGTTCAGGTGCTGGGAAGCGCGGCGCAGAATATCGAAGGCCTCATCGGCCGTGATCCTCTCTCGTTCCATCAATATCCCCTGCGCTTGACCGATCACCTCCCGCGTGGCCAGGGCCATCTGGAGATTGTCGCTTCGGCGTTCCTCATCCTCATGGGAATGGGCGGCCGACAATGCCAGGCCGGCCAGCGAGGCCAAAATTGCCCCCCTGGCGCGATCCACCACCCCGAAGGCGGCCGGGTACCGGGCGTAGAGGTTGAGGGCGCCCTGACTGCCATTCCCAATCAGGGGTAGCGCCAGCGCGCTGCGTATCCCGGCCCCAGAGGCATGCTGCCCGAATCCACCCCAGCGGGTGTCGAGGAGCAGGTCGTCGGCATAGAACATTGTTTGCTCCGCGATGGCGTCCAGGCAGGGGCCCTGGCCGGAGCGATGTTGGAGCGCATCGATCTCGTCGACAATGGGGTCGGTGCGCACGGGGGTGGTGACCACATCACCGTCAAGGATGAAAAGCCCTGCGTAGTCGCATCCCTCAACCGTTGTCACCGCCAGAGTGACCACTTCGGCCAGTGTCTCGGTGAAACTGCCAGCCGAGAACAGGATGCGAGCGGTCTCCGAGAAGGCGAGGGTGAATTCAGCAATGGCATTCCCGTTGCCACCCGTCTGATCGCCAACCGAACTCATGTTGCACCGTGCATCGGTACCAGTATCGCGCCGAATACCCACCAGATATCAAGAGCCCCTGGTTATCAGCCTAGAACGGGTGTAGCGTTGGAAACACCTTCAAAAGCGAGGGCTCGGGAGAGTTGGCCTGGGCCGCCCTCTGCAACCCTGGAGGCAAAACTCCTTATGGAGTTCCTCATGGTCGATTCCGGGCCGTCGAATCGCATCTGCGCCGGAGGACTCCCCTCCCTTCCGTCGCGCCGCGACCGACTTGTGATCGTCCAGGCTGCCGAAGGGTGCCAGGCCCCTCTCTTCTCCCCACACCTTCAGGGCCGGTCCTAGCGTGGCCACCTACGGCAGTAGTTCCCCATCTGAATTCAGTGTCGTCACCACCTATGTCGGATTTGAGGCGGTGCTGGCTGTGCGCGGTGAGGTCGATGTGCGAACTGCGCCGGGCCTGAAGGCGAATCTGGATGCCGCCATCGACGCCGGTCACCGATTCGTGGTGTTGGACCTGGCTGATCTCGACTTCATGGATGGTTCGGGGCTGCACGTGATCGCCAAATGTGCCGGACGTCTCGCTCTGGCCGGTGGCGCGCTCACGGTCCGTTCGCCCACCGCCATGGTCTGCCGCATGCTGGACATTGTGGGTCTGGCCAACCTGATCCGCCTTGAGCACACCGTGTTGATACCCGCCGTGCTGGGGCCCGAGGAGACCGTGAAACTCGACGGCGTGCTCACCCAGGCGATGACCCAGGGGAAGAGCCATCACCCCAGGAGAGTGTCGGCCTTCCCCACCGATGACCAGCTGGTTGACAGCACTCTGCGACTTGTGGTGGCGCTCGCCCATGCGACAGTTGAAGGAGCCAACGGCGTCAGCGTCACCTTGCGCCGTCGAGGACACCTGGCGACGGTGGCCGCCACGGACGAGACGATCTCCGATATGGACGCCAATCAGTACGCCACCCATGAGGGGCCCTGCATTGACGCCTCAGTGGAGGGACGCTGGTTTCACGCAACGTCATTGGACACCGAGACCCGGTGGCCCGCCTTCATCCCCAGAGCGAAGGCGCTCGGTATCAATGCCATCCTGTCGTCGCCCCTTTTGGATCGGGACCAACCGATCGGTGCTCTCAATATCTACTCGCGCCGGGCCATGGCCTTCGGTCCCGAAGACCAGGAGCTTGCCTCCGTGTTCGCGGCGGAGGCCTCAACGGTCCTGACTGACATCGGTGTGCACGGGACCGACGATCAGCTGGCCACCCGGTTTCAGGAGGCGCTCCGAACCCGTGAGATCATCGCCCAGGCTCAGGGTGTCATTATGGCGCGCGATGGTGTTGAAGAAGACAGCGCCTACTCCACCCTTCTCCGTCTTTCAATCGACAGCGACCGTCCCCTTAGGTCGGGAGCCGAAGACCTGCTGACCTCGACTCTGCGGCCTCCCCCGGATGCAGATCCGCTCTTAAAAGAAAGGTTCCATGGCTGATGCCCCGGTCGATGAACTCGACGCGTTCCGCCGCAGTGCCGATCTCACTCATGGAGAGCTCTGGTTCCGTTACTTCGAACTGGGAGGCATGAGCACCGGCATCCAACTGGAGGCCTTCCTCTATGGGGCTCTCGAACCCACTGACCATGACCGCGACGTCATCGCCCAAGCCCTGAACGAGAGATTCGTCGAACTCGGGGGAAACCACCCGGTCCCCTATGCGGAGGAGGAGCGATCGGCATAGATCGCTTCGGAGCTGGCTTCACACGGACCCGAAGACCGAGCCGCGTGACGGGCAGCGCGGCGCGAGCGCGAAGTCTCGTTGGGCGCGATGCAGAAACGCACGCCGATGGTCCCGTTGTCGAGTTCCGTGTTGACCACGAACCCCATGTCCTTGAAGACATGGAGCATGTCCCGGTTCTCAACCAACGTCAGCGCGAAGAACGTCGTTATCCCGTTGCCCAGTGCGATATCGGTCAGGAGCTCCAACAACAAGGTGGCAATCCCGTGATGGTGGAAAGTGTCGGCGACCACAAATGCCACTTCGGCTTCCGTCGTCCCCGGGCTCCTGTCGTATCGCCCTACTCCCACCAGTTCGCCGTCCACCCAGGCCACGTAAGCAACCCGATCGGGGCAGTCGACCCGGGTCAACCGCTCAACCTCGGCCGCCGACAACTCCGTGTGCATGAAGAAATAGCGCCGATAGACCGATTGCCGCGACAGCTGGCTATGGAAGGCCACCAGGGCTGACGAATCGGCTGGTCGTATCGGGCGAAGATGCACCGTGGTCCCCACCCAGGTGACGATGTCGTACTCCGGCAACTGACCCGGCTGCATGTGCACAGGACTCCTTCCGTTTTCCTTTCTTTTCATGATCGGTCAGGACTCCTGATCCCGGTAGGGCCAAAGGTCACCTGTGGGGAGAGAGCCCCTAGGCCAGACCGCGCCCGAGGGGAAGGGTGCAGGTGTAGGCGCTGGCCTGATCGCCGTACAGGCGACGCAGGGCCAACCGGCACTGGCCCGCCGCGTGCTGCACGGTGTCACACGCGGAGACCAGCTCAGGGACAGATGGAGCCGAGACGGTGATGAAACCCGAATAGCGAAACGAGGCGTGCCCGTCCGCCAATTCGACTTCGCGCCGAGCCAGCACTTCAGACTCGCGGGCGTGGCGGGCCGTGGAGATGAAGCCACCGCGACGCCGCAATTCGGCATCGGCCAGGTCGGCTGTCCGTGACGCCTCGACCTTGCGCACCGCCACATCTGGACCCAGTGGTTCCATCACCAGTGAAAGGGTGGCTCGGGCTGAGCCGAGCAGTAGCGGAGCCAGGAAGTCGCTGCGCACCTCCGTGCGGGGCCACTCGGCCACCCAGTACGTGACGTGCACCATGCCGTCCACCCGCACCAGGGACCACTCTTCCTCCATGGCCATCGGCCAGGGGTCGACCACCGGGTGCGCCCCATCGAACGGTTCGTGGTTGGGCTCGTAGGTGCGCTGCAGCATCCGGGCCAGATCCTCGGCCGTCAATACCCCTTCCACCAGCACCTCAGCATCGGCGAGCTGGCGCACCAGCGAGGACAATTCACGCTGGAGCGACTCGCAGCCGACCTCAATCGACTTGCTCAACTTGACCTGCACAGTCAAGACGACGTCGTGTGTGCAGGCATCGGCGTCCATGTCATTGAGCAGGGCCTCATAGGAGGCGACACACTCAGAAGCGGCGCCGGCGCTTGACCGCGTGGCCATGTAGGAGCGAACACTGTGTCCCTGATCGGGAAACGACGCGGCCAACCACTGCACCCGACGGACCGGTGATCCTTCCCGGGCCATCGACGCCAGGACTGATGACCACCCGCCAACTCGCCGATCCTGCTCATCAGGTCCGAGGAGGGCGAAGCTCTGACCACGCAAGGACAGCGCAGCGGTCAGGGTGCGCCCTTTCCTGTCGTGTACCACTCCCATGTCCCGCCACCCGGCGCGCAGAAGGCGGAGTCCACGCAGCGGGCCGAGCTGCCGGTGACCTCGGGGACCGAAGCCGCGAGCCCCCCACAGCACCACCACCGGGAACCATTGGTCACCGGTCCGTCCAGCTACCGGCCACGTGGCCAGCGCGGCACAGATGGCCAGAACAATGAAGGCCATCACCACCCCGACCGGATCGGGCTGCCAGCGGAGCGTCAGCACACCCACCACAAGCCCGAAGGCCACCGTCAGGATCTGTCCGGCCCGCAGTCCAGCCAATGCTCCACCGCGCTCCCGCGGTCCGAACCGGTAGCGGGCGCCCTCGGTGGCCACTAGGAGTCCACCCCATCATCGGGATCTTTTCCGGTGGGTACGCCACCCATGGCCGGCCTTACAACTCTTGGTTCGGTGGGCGGGAGGAACTCAATGACCCGGCCGCCCTCATTGTGGCCGAGGTAGTACCGCATCTGCCCGGGCACCGCCTTCCCCAAGTACTGGCGAGTATCCACCGTCGGAGCTCCCGGTTCACTTCCGCCTTCCGGTCGACCACTTTCCGGCTGACTGCTCCCGGCATCCCCTCCGGCAACTGCACCCCCATTAATCGGAGCCGCCAACAGCGGCTTGGGTCCCTTCGGGCGTGGGTTGGCCGCAGAATCTTCCATCCTTCTGGTGGCCGCCTCACCTGAGCCCGGAAGACCGATCATCACCCCATCGGCATTGGGCAACGAGCCCCCGTTGGATGAGTCGGCCACCGGGTCGCCCGCATGATCCGCCCCCGCCCCACCCACCGCCTTCAGTCCGGCACCTCCCGTCCCCGCCGCTCCGGCCCGGGCGGACAACTTCGCACCGCCCACGGCCGCCATCCCCTCCGACATGGCAAAGGAAGCCGCCGTGCGGGGCACCCGGGTGATGGCCGCCGCACCACGCTGTCGAGCCCCTTCCAAGTGGGAGACGGCCCCGGCTTCGACCAGGGGGATCAGGCGCAGAATGGCGAACGGGACGAACGTGGCGAGCACCAGCAACGCCCCGCCCGCCAGGACCGAGGCGAAGCCGGACGCATGATCTCCGTTCCCCGCCGTCCCCGACGACACCGCGCTGGCGGCCAGGCTCAGTGAAGCCACAATGACGAATTTCGACAGGATCAGCGCGGCCAGGGTCTCGACCAGGCGTCGGCACCAGTGCGAAATCGACGGCCAGACCAGGGTGGCCAGTGCCAACGGCAGGAACAGGACGGCGACGTAGACGGCGGCGGCCCGCACGAGCAGTTCCAACCACAGCACGAACGCCGCCACGGCCACCAGGAGGCCGACCATGAGGAGGACGAACGTCGCCATGGTCGGATCACCGACGGCTGACACCAGCCCCCCGGTGATGCCGGCCAGCAGCGTTGTCACGGCCGAGCCCGACCCGCCGGCCACCGCAGTGCACATCGCATCGGTGGCCGACAGGCAGAGGATGACGACCTGGATGGCCACCACTCCCAGGAGCAGGGCCAGCGGCAGCTGGATGAAGAAGGCCCGCATCAATTGCCCGGCGTTCTGCCGATAGATCGCCTGCAACGTGGAGACCACTAACAAGGGCAAGACGACCACCCCGGCCAGCGCCGTCATCTGCCCGTAGTGCAGGCGGAACCAGCTGGCACCGACATCGATGGTGGTGGTGCTCAATAGCACGTCACCGATCTGGGCCAACAGCCATTCAGCCCCGCCGGCCACCCACTGGCTCAATCCACTCAGTACGGCGTTCACCCCGGACGAAACGACAGTCCCGCCGAGCGATGCCGCCTGACACAGCGGGTCGAGCGCATTCAGCCCGGGGCAGCCCGCAGCCAGGGGCCGCACCACCGTGAGTGGCGCCAGAAGGAGAACAGGTCCCTCAAGCATGATCAAGTCGACGGTCGGGTCGGACGGCCGACGTCAATGAAGGTTGGTGCCGGCGTGGAAGAAGAAGTTGATGATCGGCGGAGCGGCCCCGATCAGGAGTGCCGCCAGTCCGGAGACCAGCACGGCCCGGCGACCCACCATCGACTGCTGGTAGTTCTGGGCGTGGACACCGAGAGCCCAGGCGGCGGCACCGATGACCAACCCGGTAAGTGCCGCCACCAGGGCCCACGCACCCAGGCCATTGACCAGGTCCTGCAGGGTGCCCCCACCCGGCAGGTCGTTCATGGTCGGATTCAATGTGACGTCGGCCACGTGCAGCAGCAGTACGACCATGGTCGCTCTCCTCAGGTGTTGACTACCCAGGACGCTCCGGAGTAGCTCTACCCATTGAACGGTTTCATGATGTTTCAATGTTTCTCACCAATTGCCGGATCGCCCGCGCCGGGACCGCCAAAACTTCACGATCACCCCCGTTTCCCCGCCGGTTCACGCGCACCTCCCAGTCCTGTCATATTGGGGGCGTGATCGGAATTGGCGAACTGGTTGCGATCAGCAACTCCCACAAGGTCGCCCTGGTCGCCGGCACCGCAGTTGCCTTCCTGCTCGCCATCACCATTTCGGTGCTTCTGGGTCGCCGTTCCGGCCGCAGGGCCATTTCCCAGCGCCTCACCGCACTGGGTTCCCGCCTCGGTCTGGACCCACCGGAGGACGAGTCCAACATTGAGACGTCACTGGCCTATTTGGAGTCGGTGACCGGCGGCGCGGCACAGGCGGTCACCGAATCGAGCTCGGACGCCATCCGACTCCGGCGCTCGCTCGATACGCTGACCCAAGGTGTCGTCCTCTGCGACGAGAACGGCACCGTCATCTACCGCAACGGCCGGGCCAATGCCTTGATGGTCAGCCGCCATGGGGATGCGCTGGCCGCCCAGGCGGTGACCGAACTGCTTGAGGACGCCTGGAACGAGGGGTCAGCCGAGCGCACGCTCGACCTCTACGGCCCGCCCCGCCGGACGCTGCAGGTGCGGGCCCGCCAGATCGACGACGGTCGTCGCCCCCTCGGGGTCATCGCGCTGATTGAGGACATCTCCGAACGCCGTCGACTGGAGGAGATCCGGCGCGACTTCGTGGCCAATGTCAGCCACGAGCTCAAGACCCCGGTCGGTGCGCTGGGCTTGCTGGCCGAGACACTGATCTCGGAGCCGGATGCCGAGGTGGCCCAACGGCTGGCCGGTCGCATCCACAGCGAGGCCTTCCGGGTCAGCCGGATCATCGATGATCTGCTCGACCTCTCCCGCATCGAGTCCGAAGAAGCACCCCCGCGTGAACCGGTGCTGGTGAACCTCGTCATGGCCGATGCCATTGAGCGGGTGCGGGCCACCGCCGACCAACGTGGCATTGAGATCGTGTTGCACGAGCCATCGCCGCCGGTGGCCGTCCTCGGCGAACGCCGCCAACTCGTGTCCGCCATGCACGCCCTGCTGGAAAACGCCATCACCTATTCGTACGACAACTCCAAGGTCGTCGTCTCGGGCACCGTGCGCCGCGCCGTCGCCGCTCATTCCACTCTTCCACCCTTGGGTGACACCGCCCCGGTCGACCAACCACCGGTGGAGGCGGCCTTCACCTCAGCGGCCTTCGACAAAGACGACACTCCAGCACCGTCTGAAAGCGAGCAGACGAATACCGCCACGGCCGACGGCGGCCTGATCCGACCCGATTGGCGCACCGACGAACGCGACACCGTCCGCCTGGCGGTGCAGGACCATGGCATCGGCATCCCCTCGCGCGACCTGGACCGCATTTTTGAGCGTTTCTACCGGGTCGACCACGGTCGCAGCCGTGACACCGGCGGCACTGGTCTGGGACTCTCCATCGTCCGTCACGTGGCCAACAATCACCAGGGTTGGGTGGACGTCGAGTCACGGGAAGGGGAGGGATCGACCTTCAGCTTGGTCCTGCCTCTGCACACCGAGCGGTACGCATGAGCAAGAGCGGTGGCAAGGGTGCCAAGGCGCGGGCGGCCGGGAGTGATGGTCCGATCAAGGTGCTGCTGGCCGAGGATGAGGAATCTTTCATTGATGCATTGACCATCGGGCTGAGCAACGAAGGTTTCCGGGTCACGGTGGCCCGTGATGGAGCGGAGGCGCTCAAGCTCTTTGATGAAGTCGATCCCGACATTCTCCTCCTGGACATGATGCTGCCGAAGATGTCCGGCATCGACGTGTGCCGGAGCATCCGCACCCGCTCGGAGGTTCCCATCATCATGGTGACGGCCAAGGGCACAGAGATCGACACCGTGGTGGCGCTCGAAGTGGGTGCCGATGACTACGTGACGAAGCCCTACCGATTGCGCGAGCTGGTAGCCCGCATGCGGGCCGTCCTGCGCCGCGCCCCGGGTGGGCCCGACGCCAGTGAAATGGGCAAGTCGGTCGACCTGGGGACCGAAGGTATCTGGGAGTCGAGCGTCATAAAGGTCGACTTCGACCAGCGCCGGGTCTTCGTCAGGGGCGACGAAGTCCACCTGCGACGTAAGGAGTTCGAGCTCCTCCGTCTGCTGGTGGAGAACGCCGGCCGCGTCCTCACGCGTGACGTGCTCATCGACCGCGTCTGGGGAACCGACTACATCGGGGACACCAAGACGCTCGATGTCCACGTCAAGCGCCTCCGCTCCCGCATTGAAGCGGACCCGTCGGTGCCGGTGCTCATCACCACGGTGCGCGGCGTCGGCTATCGCTTTGCCAGCTCCACCTGACCGCAACCCCCGGCGGCAAACGCTCCTAAGGAGCCTTGAGCAGTAACTCGCCGCCCATGTAGGGCCTCAGGCACTCGGGCAGGACCACCGTGCCGTCCGCCTGTCGACCGTTCTCAATCAACGCCGCCCAAATGCGCGGCCAGGCCAAGGCCGAGCCATTGACCGTGTGCACCAGCTGCGGTGCCCCACCTCCCGACGGCCGGTAACGCACATTGGCCCGCCGGGCCTGGTAGTCCCGGTACCAACTGGTCGAGCTGACCTCCAGCCACTTGTCGACCCCCGACGAGTAGACCTCCAGATCGAACGTGCGCGCTGACGGTCCTCCAAGGTCTCCGGTGCACAGATCCATAACTCTGTAGCGGAGTTCCAACTCCTGCAGAAGGGACTCGGCCCGTCGGAGTATGTCGGCTTGGGCATCGAGCGCTTGTTCGGGCGTGGTGTAGGCGAAGAGTTCCACCTTGTCGAACTCATGCACCCGCAACAAGCCTCGGGTATCGCGCCCGGCCGAGCCCGCTTCTCGTCGGTAACAGGCGGTGGCTGCGGTGTAGCGCACCGGAAGAACGGACTCTTCAAGGATCTCGCCACGGTGCATGGAGGTCAGCGGGACCTCAGCGGTTGGGATGGCCCACAGGTCGTCGCGTTCGAGGTGGTAGGCGTCATCGGCGAACTTCGGCAGATGACCGGTCGAAACCATTGTCTCGGTCAACACCACCGTGGGTGGCCGGATCTCCTCATAGGTCGGCGTGTGGCGGTCGAGCGCCATGCCGGTCAGGGCTCGCAACAGCCGAGCTCCGGCTCCTCGATACAGCGGGAACATCGAACCCGAAAGGCGCGCTCCTCGCTCCATGTCCAGCAACTCCAGGGCCTCGCCGATCTCCCAATGCGGCACCTGCTGGTGGTCGGCCCGGCCCGGTTCGGGTGCACCGGCCTCCCGGCCGGGCCACCAACGGCGGATCTCGACGTTCTCGGCGTCGCTCTCGCCGGCCGGGACCTCCTCGGCAGGAATGTTCGGAAGGTAGAGCAGCCCCTGTTTGGCCTTTTCCCCGTCCACTTCGGCCTCGGCCGCCGCGGCTCGTTCCTCATCTCCCAATTGACGGCTCCGCGTGCTGAGTTGTTCGGCCCGCTCGTTGTCACCGGCCCTCTTGGCCTCACCAACCTGGCGGGAGAGCGCTTTGACTTCCGCCCGCATCGACTCGGCCTGGGCCACACGGGACCGGTAGGCCCGGTCGGCCACAATGACCGCGTCCACCTCGGCCTCGGGCACGCCGCGACGGGCCAAGGCAGCCTTCACCCCATCGGGATCCTCACGCAGCAGGCGAATATCGATCATCCCTGCTCAAAGTAGCCTGCGACGCCATGCCCACCGTTCCGGCGCCAGCCGTCCACGTGGCCGGGCTGACCATCCGTTACGGCCCCGGCGGTGAGGTCACAGCGGTGAGCGAACTCGATCTTTCCGCCCAGGCCGGCGAAGTCCTGGTGGTGCTCGGGCCCAATGGCGCCGGGAAGACGTCGACCATCGAGTCCCTTGAGGGTTACCGCCGGCCCAGCAGCGGGGAGATCTCCGTGCTCGGTCTCAACCCGACGACGGAACACCGTGAGTTGTCCCGACACATGGGCGTCATGCTGCAAAAAGGTGGCGTCTATCCGATGCTGGGACCGCGCCAGGTGCTGCAGCTGTTCTCCCGCTACTACCCCGAGCCTCTGGGCGTCGAACACTTGATGGACCTGGTTGGGCTCGGTCACGTGGCCTCCACTCCCTGGCGCCACCTCTCGGGCGGAGAACAGCAACGGCTCTCGCTGGCGCTGGCGCTGATCGGCCGGCCCCAGGTTGTCTTCTTGGATGAGCCGACGGCCGGGGTCGATCCCGAAGGCCGCCTGTCGATACGGGCCGTGATAGCCGATCTGCGCGCCCAGGGAGTGTGCGTGATTCTCACCACCCACGAACTCAACGAAGCGGAGAGGATGGCGGACCGCATCATCATCCTGTCGGCCGGCCGCGTCATTCTCGAAGGCACCCCGACGGAGCTCACCCGGACCGGCAGCGCTGACGGTCTGTCGTTCGGCGCACCTGATGGTTTGGACACCGCCTCGCTGGCCGCCACGCTCGGAAGCGGCGCCCAGGTGGCCGAGACAACACCGGGCCGCTACCACGTGGACGGGGTAGCCGGTCCCGATGCGACGGCGGCGCTGGCCACCTGGTTGGCCGAGCGCAATGCATCCCTGACCGACCTGGTCACCGGCCGCACTCTCGAAGACGTCTATTTCGACGCCGTGGGCCGCGCCGCGGTGTCCCCTCCCACCCCACAAGACGAGCCCGCGCGCGGACGACGTGGGCGGAACCGATCCCGCGCCAGGCACCGATGAGCGCGTTCGTGGCCCAGACCAGGGCCGAGATGTACATGACGCTGCGCCGCGGCGAGACGTTGCTTCTGACCGTCGGGATCCCGGTGCTCTTCCTCGTCTTTTTCTCCACCGTCCATGTGGTGCCGACCCCGACGGCCAAAGCGGTCAATTTCTTCGTACCGGGGATTCTGGCGCTGGCGGTGATGTCGACGGCCATGGTCTCGCTCGGGATCGCCACAGGATTTGAGCGCGGCTACGGCGTGTTGAAGCGTCTCGGTGCAACGCCTCTGGGCCGCCCCCGACTGCTGGGCGCCAAAATCGCCACCATTGTGGCGGTCGAGGTCCTGCAGGCCGGGGTGCTGGTAGCCATCGGATACCTTCTGGGCTTCAAGCCTGGCGGTCACGGGTCGGGTACCAGTGTGGTCAGTTCCATCGCCGTCATGCTCCTGGCCACGGTGGCCTTTGCCGGGGTCGGGCTCGCCATGGCCGGCCGTCTCAAGGCCGAAGGAAACCTGGCCGCGGCCAATGGGCTCTACCTGGTCCTGCTGCTCCTCGGAGGCATGGTGGTCCCCGTCTCCAAGCTCCCGAGCGGACTGGCCTCAGTGGCCAAGCTCCTTCCCGCCGACGCCTTGGCAGCCGGTCTGCACGCGGCGTTGGGCAGCGGTGCTTCCGTGCCCACCCTGAGTTGGGTCGTGTTGGCCGTATGGGCCGTGGCCGCTCCAACCGCCGCGGCGCTCAGCTTTCGCTGGGAATGAGCTTCTTCTCGTCGGCGGTGAATGTGGCGACCGAGAGGGGGCCGGCCACAATGGCATTGATGGTCCCGTTTCCGTTCACGAAGACCGCATAAGGGTCACCTTCGAAGTAGAAGTCACCGCTGGTGATGGCCAGGTCCGGGTCATACGCCACCGGGAATTCGACTCCGCTGCTCCGTATGAATCCCCTGGCGTTGGCCACCGTGTCCTCACTGTCGACGCCGATGACGCGCACCTTCCCCAACCCTCCAGCAAGGGCCGACTGGCGCTGCACCGCAGCAGCCAGTTGGGGAAGCTCGGTGTGGCAGACCGTGCACCAGTTCCCAAAGAACAACAGCACCGCCGGCGCCCCATTGCTCCCACCATCACTTGGGACCTTCACCGAGCCCGAGCCATTCAGCCGCTTGGCGGTGAACGAAGGCACGGGACCTCCCTGATGCGGTCTCCCGGTCGGCTTGGTCCCGACCGACGTGAAGAGTCCGATGCCGAGCATGACAGCGAGTCCGACGCCGACCACAAGGAAGAACTTGCGAGGTTTGCGGGGCGCCGGCGACTGAGGCAGGTCGTCGGTAAGTGTTGCCGTCATCGGCTCAGTGGATGTGATTACGGATCAACACGTCACCGGCCATGGCCACGAACAGAACGGTGAGATAGGTGATGGAGTAGCTGAAGACCCGCATGGCTTCCTTGCCGGTGGCCCGATCGGTGCGGGCCAGGCTCCACAAACGAGCCGTCATGAAGAGGAAACCCCCGCCGAGGACGGCGGCGGCCACCATGTAGATCAATCCGAGGTGGGCTACCGGTCCGAAGAGCAGGGACACCGCCACCAGGGCCACGGTGTACAGGACGATCTCTCGGGTGGTGCGCTTCATGGAGGCCACCACGGGAAGCATCGGCACCTCGGCCGCGGCGTAGTCCTCCTTGTACCGCACAGCCAGGGACCAGAAGTGGGGCGGCGTCCAGATGAAGATGATGGCAAAGAGGACGACGGGTGCCCAGGAGAGCGAGTTGGTCACGGCCGCCCAGCCGACCAGGACCGGTACCGCTCCGGCCGCGCCACCAATGACGATGTTCTGCGAGGATCGACGCTTCAACCACAGGGTGTACACGAAGACGTAGAAAAGAGTGGCCGAGACGGCCAGGACGGCTGAGAGCAGATTGACCGCCAGCCACAGCTCAACGAAGGCCACCACCTCAAGCGCGAGGGCGAAGGTCAGGGCGGCCCGGGCTGTCATGGCACCGGTGACGAGGGGACGGCCCTTGGTGCGGTTCATCAGGGCGTCGATATCCCGGTCGACGACCATGTTGATGGCGTTGGCCCCGCCAGCGGCCAGCGTGCCTCCGACCAGGGTGGCCAGCATCAGCCAGACCGACGGCAGCCCATGCTTCGCCACCACCATGGTGGGCAGGGTGGTGACCAGAAGAAGCTCAATGATGCGCGGCTTCGTCAGCGCAACATACGCACCGATGGTCGACCACCCCACTCGCTGACCGACAACGGCAGGAGCCTGAGAGGACATTTCGCCCAGCCTACGACCAGGCACACGCTCGGGACCAAGTGAGAGGTCCCGGTACGATTGCTTTGCGTGTCCGGAATCCGCCGCTTCAGCACCTCAGCCTCCCTCAGCCACCGCCTGAACACGCTGGCCCTGGCCCTGATCGCCCTCATTGTGGTCACCGGCGGGGCTGTGCGCCTCACCGGTTCCGGCCTCGGCTGCAGTGACTGGCCGGAATGCTCGTCCGGGCATCTGACCCCGGCTCTTCAGTTCCACGGCCTGGTCGAGTTCGGCAACCGGGTGGTCACCGTGGTCCTCGTTATTGCGGTGGCGGGGGCGTTTCTCGGGACCATCTCGCGGCGACCGTACCGTCGTGACCTGGTGTATTTGAGTGGGGGCCTGGTGATCGGCGTCCTGGCCCAGGCGGTGCTCGGCGGCATTGTCGTCTATACCAAGCTCAATCCGTACCTGGTGATGATCCACTTTTTCGCCACCATGCTCCTGTTGGCCAACGCCGTGGTGCTGGTCCACCGCTCAGTGAGGGACTACAACCCCGGATCAGCCCACCTGCTCATTCCCCGACCCCTCCTCAAGCTGCACTACGGGGTGATCGCTCTGCTCGGAGTCGTCATTCTCGCCGGCACGGCCACCACGGGAGCGGGGCCCCATTCCGGGGAATCCAACGGGCAGGAGGTAGCCAAGAGGATTCCCATTGCCTTGCGCGATATGGCCGAACTCCACTCCAGCCTCGTCCTGCTTCTGGTCGGATTGACCATTGGCCTCGTTGTCGGCCTCCACGTAGCCGAGGTGCCTGAGAGAGTGCGTCGAGCCGGTCGGATCCTGTTGACGGTGATGGTGGCGCAAGCCGCCGTGGGCTACACCCAGTACTTCACTCATCTCCCCGCCCTGTTGGTCGAGGTCCACCTGCTCGGGGTCACCATTCTGGTCGTGGGTGTACTCCAGTGCTTCTTGTCCTGCACCTTCCACGCTCCCGAGGTCGTCCAGGTCACCCCCGTGGAGCAACCGGTGACGGCGGGCGTCCCGATCAGCGCCCGATAGGCTTTCCTCTTCGCTCGGTCAGCAGTGGTGTGCCTCGGGCACGCCGACCGATAGGCCCCCATCGTCTAGCGGCCTAGGACACCGCCCTTTCACGGCGGCAGCACGGGTTCGAATCCCGTTGGGGGTGCTTTTGTGATGTCTCAAGACATCGGAGACCGATGTCGCAAGACATCGTAGACCGGCTGTTTTGTGTTCACGGGATGCGCTGGTAGTCCTTGGTCGGATCCAGCACCAGGCGCCGCAATGGTGAGCCGTCGAGGCCCACTATCTCTATATCCAGTCCGTCGACGAGCATGGCGACGCGCCAGCCGGCGTAGGCGTTGCCAATGCCGATGTGGTGGAGACGACTTTGGTGGCGCAGCGTGATGCGCCCGGACTTGTCGACCCGGTCCATGCGCAGCTTTCGGGTACCTACTTTGACGAAGGAAGGCGACGGCCCGGCCTTGGCCCGAGCGGCGAAGGCGGCGGCCGGGGTCTTGCGGTCAATGCCCCGGTGCGGCCGCTCCTCGTTGTAATAGGGCACGAAGCGGTCCAGCTCTCGCTGGAGCTGCTTTTTGGTCTCGACCCCTTCTTGGGCGGCCAGGAACTTCTTCATGGTCTGGTGGAAGCGCTCGACCTTCCCGCAGGTCTGGGGGTGGTAGGGCCGCGAGTGCTTGGCCTCAATGCCCAAAGCGAACAACGCCTGTTCGGTGACCCCGGCCACCTGGTGCTGGCGCTGGGTGGTGAAGATGAGCCCGTTGTCGGTCAAAAACGAGGCTGGGTAGCCCCAGATCTCAGCTGCGTTGTGCAGCACTCGGACCACATCGGGAGCCTTGACCACCTGCATGGCCCGAGAGGCCACGCACAGCCGGGAGTGGTCATCGATCATGTTGAGTACCTCGTAGACGTCGCCGTTGGCCAGCTGCACGTGGGTCATGTCGGCCTGCCAGCACTCGTTGGGCACATCAGCGCAGAACCGGTGCAACGAGCTCTTGGGGCGCTTTTTCGGCTCAAGGGTGACAAAGCCCCGGGCTTTGAGCACCCGAAAGACACTCGAGGCCGACGGGGGTCGCGAGTGGTGTTTGGCCAGATGGAACCAGATCGTCTGTGCCCCGGCGTCGAGGCCGTCGTCAGCCAGCTGCTTGTGGAGTTCGACGATCTCGTCTTCGAACCGGTCGACAATTCGACTGGGCGA
>Ga0302325_10005078_pt1 | contig 30154 bp, 24 predicted proteins | sample Palsa_T0_2_FD_201948 | JGI IMG/M metagenome (GOLD analysis project Ga0302325, IMG submission 201948) | Peat permafrost microbial communities from Stordalen Mire near Abisko, Sweden - Palsa_T0_2 | ecosystem: Environmental > Terrestrial > Soil > Palsa > Peat permafrost | place: Sweden: Abisko... | reverse complement strand
AGCCCGCCCAGCAATGCCGGCCCCCCGCCCCGCCACACGGCACGGAATCCGAGGAGGACAACCAGCACCACCACTCCTACCGCAAAGCTTCCCAAGCCGGCTCGGCTGAGAGTCGCGCCTAGCCCGGTAACGAGCATGACGAGAGCCAGCCGACCCGCCTTGCTGCCATGAACGGCGTTGCGGGCCAGCGCCCACAACGCCAACGGGGCGAGAAAGGCCGCGGCCGCGTTGGCGTAGGTCAGGGTGGTGGCTGCCCGCCAAAGACCCCCGTCCGGGTGACCCAACGGCTGCAGATGGAAGGCCACCCCGACCCACGCGGTGCCAGCCAAGAACACACCGAGGCCAACGATGACGTCAGCCAGCTGGCGGCGAGACGGGGCGTTCAAGGATGCGACCGCGGCCGCGATAACGGCGAGTCCGGCCAACAGCGCGACGGGCGGGATGGCTCCCGCGGGATGACCGTCGAGGATTCCGGCCAGCCCGATGCATCCGGCTAGCAGCCCGACACCACCGAGGGCCCAGTTCGTCGAGCGCCAAGCTTGACGGCTCCGGGCCCGGGTTCCGAGCAATACCACGGCAGCGGCGACCAGAAGCAGGCCGCACAGCTCGGCGACCCGGCGGTAATAGGCGCCTTGGCCGATACTGGCCGCGGCGACGGCCGCCAAGACGAGCAGGGTGTCGGCCCCCAGTGTCACTTCTGTCTGTTCGTCCGGAGCGGCCGCGGCGCGGCGCATCTCCCGGATCTCCCCCAGCGATGCCATCGTCGGCACTTTTGACCTCCCCTGCGCGGCTCCGGTCTCTGAGACGTACAAAAGGGCGCAAAGGTTCCGAAATGTTGCGACGACTCCGGGCGCCGCTAGCGCCCGCGATCGCTCGGCGAATAGTTCAGGGATGGCGCTGCAGCGCGCCGACGGCTTCTTCCACCGAGTTGAAGAGCCGGTCTGCGCCGAGTTTCTCCAGGAAAGCACCGTGCTTGAGGTCGTGGTGGACCAGGTGCGACGCCCTAGCGATCGCGAAGGTCACCTTCTGCCCGGCGAGCTCGGCAGCCAGGCCCCGCAGGGCCTGCAGCCCGGTGTAGTCGATGTCGGACATGGCATCCGCGTCGAGGATCACCGCCCGCACAGGAGCGGGCCCGGTCTCGACAAGGTGGCGAACCCGTAAGCGCAGGTAGTCGGCATTGCCGTACCACAAGGGGGCATACACCAGATACACCAGGATCCCGGGGACTTGCTCAGTCGGGCAGCCGATGTCGTCTGGGACCCAATGATCGGTGCCTGGTTGACGCCCGAGCACCGCGTCGCGGGGCCGGGCTGAGCGGCGGGTCCTGTCGGCCAAAGAGAGGATCATCGCCACGGCGACGCCCTGCTCGATACCGATGAAGGCCACCACCAGGAGAGTGACGACGGCCAAGGCGAACTCGAGGCGGTCGAAGCGGAGGACATTCCGCAACTCACCTATTCGGAACAACCTGGTGGCGACGAACACCAGGGTGGCCCCCAGCGTCGCCTGGGGCAGGTGAGCGAGCGGTGCGGTGGCCACCAGCACCACGACCAGGACCACGACCGCGGCCACGATGTTCGTCAGCTGCGAGCGGGAACCCGACGCGGTTGCGATGGCGGTGTTGGGCGGGCTGGCGTCAACTGCGAGCGCCCCGATGAGACCGGCTGCGAGGCTGCCGGCCCCGACGCCGATCAAGTCCCGGTTGAACGCGTTCGCCGCCGGCGCCCCGGCGCTCGAAGCTCGAACTGTGGCCGCAGTCTGGGCGATGCACACGAACGTCACGGTCAACACCGGGCCGAGCAACTTGTCCCCTTCCGACCAGGAGGCCGATGGGAGGCGGAGACTCGGCAGCCCACCATGAATAGTGCCGAGGACCGCCACCCCGTGATGGGATCCGAGCCCCAGGGCGTCAACCACGACGATGGACAGGATCAGGCCTACCAGTGCTCCAGGAAACCGGTTGTCGATGCGGTGACCAACGACGATGAGGACCAGGACGCCGATCGCGATAGCCACCGACCAGCCACTGGTGTGGCCGATCTGGTCGAGCACCCGTCGGATCCGGCCGATGGTTGTGGTGCCTCCACCGGTCAACCCCAGGATGATCGGGACCTGGCGGACGACGATCGATACGGCGATCCCGGCCAGGACGCCGGTGATCACCGGGGTGGAGAGGAACTCTGCAATCCATCCCAGCCGGAGCAGACCGACCGCAACCAGCAACGCACCCACCAGGAGAGCGGTGAAGGCCATAGCGGTGGCGTAGCCGGCAGTTCCCGCCGCCGCGACCGTCGTCACGCCGGCTGCGAGCACAGGGGCGATGGTGGAGTCTGCTCCGACCGACAGATGACAGTCGGTCCCGAGCGCGGCATACAGCACCGAGCCCGCCAAGAAAGCGTACAGTCCGACAACGGCCGGCAGGTCCGCCAGCCGGGCGGTCGCCATCTGCGAGGGCAGAGCCACAGCGACCAGGGTCAGGCCGGCGAGGACATCGGCGCCCAGCCACGCAGCCCGATAGCCCCGAAGTGTGGGCGGGACCCACCACGCGTTCACGCTTTATCTTGGCGCACCGCGCCCGGACGCGGTCGGACCGCAGCTCTCAGATGTCGACGTCGGCCGCTTCTGGCCGCGTCGCGGAACCCGGCCCAGGCAACCGCTCGAACACCGCGGGGGGATCCCGCCACAACGGTCGCCCGCCCGCCACCTCTCCCGAGCCGGCGGCCACGATGGCCCGCCACACCCGCTCAGGCGTGCAGGGGATGCCGACGTGGCGCACGCCCAGATGCGAGAGGGCGTCCACCACCGCGTTGTGCACCGACGGTGTGGAGCCGATGGCGCCAGACTCGCCGATCCCTTTGGCCCCGAGCGGGTTCCGCGGGGTGGGTGTCTCGGTATTGGCCGTCTCGAAGAAAGGGAACTCCGCCGCACTCGGCATGGCGTAGTCCGCCAGGTTCGAGGTCAGCGGGTTGCCTGCGGCGTCGAAGACGACCTGCTCCCACAGCGCCTGGGCCATGCCCTGGGCGATCCCGCCGTGTTGCTGGCCGGTGACGAGCAACGGGTTGAGGATCCGCCCGCAGTCATCCACGGCGATGTGGCGGAGCGGACGCACCTCGCCGGTCTCCATGTCGACCTCGACCACTGATACGTGGGCACCGAAGGGAAAGGTGGCCCCGTCCTGGGTGAAGTCGACAGCCGCGGCGAGTGGCCCGAGGCCATCCCAGCCGGCGCCTTCGCCGGCGGCCAGGTCATCGCGGGCCGCCCCGTTGCCGGCTCCATCGCCGGCCGGCGCCCCTACCGCCCCAGCCAACCCGCCGGCCCCATCCGCGGCGAGCCCGGCCAGCTCAGCCCACGTCAAGGCCCGGGCCGGCACGCCCGCCACCCCGACCCGCCCGTCCTCATGGACCACGATGTCGTCGACGCTGGCCTCCAGGTGGGCCGAGGCGATCCCCTTGGCGCGGGCCAGAACCTGCTCGGTCGCGGTGAACACCGCGCTCCCTCCGATCTGCAACGACCGGGATCCTCCGGTCCCCCCGCCCCTCGGTACCAGGGCGGTGTCGGACTGGACAAAGCGAATATCGTCGATCGGAATCCCGAGCCGATCGGACACGATCATGGCGAACGACGTGGCGTGGCCCTGCCCGTGGGCGGAGGTGCCGACCCGGATGGTGGCCGTCCCGTCCCGGTGGATCTCGACCGAGCCGAACTCCTGGGCGCCACCGCCGGCCGTGACCTCCACGTAGACCGCGACACCGATGCCCAGCTGCCACCTTGCGCCCGCAGCCCGGCGGACCGCCTGCTCGGCCCGCAGCTCGGCGTAACCGGCCAACCGCACCGCCTCGTCGAGCGATTTCTGGTAGTCGCCGGTGTCGTATGTGGTCCCCATGACCGTGGTGAGCGGCGAGGTAAACGCGGGCAGCAAGTTGCGCCGGCGCAGCTCCACCGGGTCGATCCGCAGCTCGGCCGCGGCCAGGTCCATCATCCGCTCGAGGAACTCGGCGGCCTCCGGGCGGCCCGCGCCGCGAAAGGCCCCCATCGGGGTGGTGTTGGTGACCGCCACGGCTACGTCGTAGCGGATGGCGGGGATGCGGTACACCCCCTGGGCCATCATGCGAGTCGGGCCGATCGCCAGGGCTCCCCCGAAGCCGGCGTAAGCGCCGGCGTCGGCCAGCACCCGGCAGTGCATTCCGGTGATCTGGCCGCCGGCGTCGAACCCCATTTCGATCCACTGCACCTGGCCGCGACCGTGGGGCATGGCGACCAGGTTCTCCGAGCGGGTCTCCACCCACACCAGCGGCCGGTCCAGCAGCCGAGCAGCCGCGATGACCGCCGCGTGCTCGTAGCCGACCCCGGCCTTGCCTCCAAAACCGCCGCCCACATGGGGCGCGACCACCCGCAGGGTGGCTTCGTCGAGCCCCAGCGTGCGGCTGACTGACTTGGCGAACCCGTGGGGCATCTGGGTGGACACGTACACGGTCAGGTCGTGGCCAGCGCCGTCGTCACCGGGGACGGCGGCGATGGCGTTGCCCTCCATCGGGACGACGGCTACCCGTTGGTTCTGGAGCTGCGCCCGCACCACGGTCGCGGCGCCCGCCAGCGGGTCGGACGTGGCGTCACCACCGATACCGGCCACCAGGTTGGTGCCCATCTCCTCGAACTGCAGGGGCGCCCCATCGGCCAGCGCCTCCTCGGGGTCCACGACCGCGTCGAGGGGGTCGTAGTCGACCTCGACGAGGTCGGCGGCGTCGAGAGCGGCGGCTTCGGACTCGGCGATCACCATGGCTACCGCCTCCCCGACGAAGCGGACCTTGTCCTCGGCGAGCGGTGGCCGAGCGCACGCCGGGTTGAGCACCATGAAACCGTGGAACGGCGCCACCCCGAGATCGGCTGAAGTGAACACGGCCAGAACCCCCGGCGCGGCCTGGGCCGCCTTGGTGTCGATGCCGATGAGGCAACCGTGCGCAAGCGATGAGCGCACGAACACCACGCGGGCCATCCCCGCTACCCGGAGGTTGCCGACGTAGGTGCCCCGGCCGGTCAGCAGGTCGGGGTCTTCGACACGGCGGACGCGATTACCGAGAAGGGAGCCGGGCACTATCGCAAGCTATCCCGCTCCGAGCGGCCACCGGCCCACCACCTGGTAGCGGGCGCCCTCCGCCCGCAGTTCACTGCTGACCAAGGTGATCTCGCTGACCGTCCATCGGTCGCCAAGCTCCTCAGCCGCCAGACCAGCTAGAGCGGACGGTCGCCGGGCCCGGGCCAGCGTGACATGCCCCCGGAACGGACGCGGCGGAAGCGGTCGTCCGATCTCGGAGGTCGCGGCCCCGATGCCCCCAGCCAGCGCCTCCAAGCCCTCCACGGGTAGGACCCAGACGCCGCGACCCAGGGCCTGCGGTCGCGGCCCGGCTGAGGCCACGGTGCCGCCGGCACGGCCGGCTCCGTCGGCCAGGCGCGCCCGCAGGTCTGCCTCGTGCCCTTCCTCCACCCCGCCGAAGAAACGCAAGGTGACGTGCCACTGATCCTCGGTCGTCCAACGCAGGCCCGTTTGCTGCGGCCTCGCCAACCCTCGCAACTGGTCGGTCAAGGAAGCAGGAGGCCACACCGCCACGAAAAGGCGGCGCACGGCAGCCCTATGAGACGCTCGGGCCGTCCAGCAGGCGGCGTCGCAGCAGGTCAAGGGACGAGATGGTGGCGATCTGGCGAATCTGTTCACGGTCGCCACCGAGGCGCAGCAGGCGAGCGTCCACACTGCCATCGACCGCGAGGCCGACCCAGACGGTCCCGATCGGCTGATCGTCCTGCTCCGTCGGCCCCGCCACCCCGGTCAGCGCCAGCCCGACATCGCCACCGAGGACCGCGGCGGCACCCGCGGCCATCTCCTCCGCGGCTGCCTCGCTTACCACCGGTCCGTCACCGACGCCGAGGAGCTTCCGTTTGACCTCGCTGGCGTACGCCACGATCGAGCCCCGGAACCAGTTGGACGCCCCTGGTACGGCACTGAGCCGGCTGCCCACCAGCCCCCCCGTGACCGATTCCGCGACCGCCAGAGTCAAGCCGTCCGCCAGCAGGAGGTTCCCCACCGCCGCCTCCATGCCCTCGGCGTCGGCACCGAAGACGGCCGCACCGAGCAGCGCTCGAATGGACGCCTCCTCCTCGACCAGTCGCGCCTCCGCCTCTTCCCGCGTCGGGGCCTTGGCGGTCAAGCGCACCTTGATCCCCTCGATCCCACTGGCCAGGAAGGCGATGGTCGGAGCGCCATTCCCGGCCGCGTCGAGGGCAGCCATCCGCCCGGCGAGCAGCTCGGCCAGGGTGGACTCGGCCAGACCCCACGTCCGCACGGTGCGACTGAGGATGGTGGCGGTGACACCCGCCCGCGCGACCAGGTCCGGAACGACCGCGCGCTCGACCATCTCGCGCATCTCGCCCGGAACCCCGGGCACGGCGTAGATGCTCCGGTCGCCGAGGCGGCAGATCAGACCGGGAGCCGTTCCCCGCACCTGCGGGATCACGGTGGCACCACTGGGAACCTCGGCCTGGCGGAGGTTGTTGAGGGCCATGGTGCGCCCCCGGGAGCTGAACAGCTCCTCGATACGGGCCGCAACCGCGTCATCCAGCTCGAGCGGGACACCGAGCACCTCGGCGATAGCCTCGCGGGTGATGTCGTCCTGGGTCGGCCCGAGCCCCCCACAACAGATCACCGCGTCGCTGCGAGCGAGGGCCTGGCGGATGGCAGTGACGATGCGGGTCTGATTGTCGCCGACCTTCACCTGGAGGTGCGAGTCGATCCCGGCCAGGGCCAGCTGCTCGCCGATCCAGGCCGAGTTGGTGTCGACCACCTGACCGAGCAGCAGCTCCGTTCCAATGGCAAGGACCTCACAGCGCACTCAATGACCGCCTACACCGGCGGGAGATCGTCTGGCGGCGTGGGGCCGATGGCGAGCGCCGGGTGGCGACTGTCGAGCAGGTACTGGGCCCCGCTCACCAGGGCCAGGCCTACCGACACCCACAAGACGGTCTGGCCAATCCCAGCATGGTGGAGACCGGTCAACGGCACCAGGATCAGGCCGACCGCCAGATCCTGGGCGGCGGTCTTGATCTTGGCCAGCGGACGGGCCGGCACCGAGACGCCGTGGCGGGCCAGGACCGAGCGGTACCCGCTGACGGCGATCTCGCGCCCCGCGATCACGAGGACGGGAACCCAAGAGGTGAGCCCGGTGGCCGCCAGGGCGCCGAGGGCGCCGAGAACGAGCACCTTGTCGGCCAGTGGATCGAGGAATGCGCCCGATGTGGTGGCCCCCTGCCGGCGGGCGACCCACCCGTCGAGAAAGTCGGTGCTGGCGATAGCAGCCCATACCACCGCCGCGGCCCACGAGACCCCCAGGTGCACGATCAGAAGCAGGACCGGCGGGGTGGCCAGCAGTCGCAGGGCGGTAATGGCATTGGCTGGGGTGGCGAGCGCTGAGGGGGCAAACTTTCCCTCGATCTTCGCGGCCATCAGGCGACCTCGGCGTTGAGATCGGGGCCCTCGGCGCCGGTGACCAGGACGTTGGCCCAGGCGCCGGCGGGGGCGCCGGCCACCCGGATCACCCCGTCGATCTCCGGTGCCTCCATGTGGCTGCGGGCGATGCCGGGCTCGTCAACGAGCACCCGCAGGCGCCGGCCAACCAGGTTCCGGCGCCGGCGGGCGGTGACGGCGTCCTGCAGTTCACTGCACTCGGCCAGGCGCTCCGCCGCCAGGCTCGGGGGCACTTGATCGGGTAGGCCGAGGGCGTAAGTGCCATCCTCTGGGGAAAAAAGGAAGAATCCCGCCCAGTCCAACTCTGCTTCTCCCAGGAACGCCAGGAGCTGGTCATGGTCGTCCTCCGTCTCGCCCGGGTAGCCCAATATGAACGAGGAGCGCAGGGCCGCGTCCGCATAGCCGGTTCGGATGCGTTCGATGCGGGCAAGGAAGCGTTCGCCATCGCCCCAGCGGCGCATGCGGCGCAAGTGCGGGCGCGACACGTGCTGCAGCGAAAGGTCGAAGTACGGGCAGCCGGTTTCCCCCATTACCTCGATCAGACCATCGCTGAGCTCAGATGGATACAAATACAGCAGGCGGGTGCGGGCCACCCGTTCGGCTACCGCCTCCACCAAGGTCTCGATCGGCGGGCGATGACCGAGACGCCGGCCCCCCCGGTCCCGGCCGTAGGACGCCAGGTCCTGAGCGACCAGGACGATCTCCTCCACCTCGAGAGCGTCGACCTCGGCCAAGATGTCGGCCGGCTGGCGCGACCGTTGGCGGCCCCGGAACGAAGGGATAGCGCAGAATCCACACTTGCGGTCGCACCCCTCGGCCACCTTGACGTACGCCCAGGGTGCCTGGGCCGCCGGCCGGGGCAGGTTGAGCAGGTCAAACGACGGGACCGGCGTTCGGTGCGTCCCGCTCTTGGCGGTGAAGGTGACCGGCACCCCGAACCCGGCCACCAGGTCGACCTCTGGCAAGGCGTCAGCGAGCTCTTCGCCGTAGCGCTCGGCCATGCAGCCGGTGACGACCAAGCGAGCTCCCGGCCGCCGGACGTCGGACAGGGCCAGGACGGTGTCGATCGACTCCTGGCGGGCCGCTTCGATGAAGGCGCAAGTGTTGACGACGACCAGGTCGGCCTCCTGCGGCCCGGCAGCCCGGTCGTGACCGTCAGCCTCCAGGGTCCCGGCCAGCTTGTCGGAGTCCACCTGGTTCTTCGGGCATCCGAGCGTCTCCAGCCAGTACCGCATCCGGAGCAGCCTACCTATGAGTAGCGCCGGGCCTTAGGCGGGCCCGGCGCCACTGGTTACTGTTACTTCTTGCTGCCAAGCATTCGGTTCATCTTGGTACCGCATACCGGGCAGATTCCCTGCGCGGCCGGGCGCCCGTTGGCCAACGTGACTTCGTGGCCATCGAACGTACGCTTCTCCTTGCACTTGACGCAGTAGCCCTCGTAGTCGGCCATGCGGGTTCCTCCTGAGATTCGGATGTGACTCGACCACGCTACTGAGCGCTGGAGCGCGACGCGTGGACCCCCACCCGGTCGGCCCCCATCTGGCGGACCTGGCCGGATACGCCATGCGCCTCGAGGAGCGCCTCCGCGGCGTGCGCCACCGCCGGCACGGAGTCCGCGGCGCACACAGCCAACAGGCTCGGCCCCGCCCCTGACCAACACGACGTCAGGGCGCCGGCGGCGCGAAGACCGGCGAGGATGGCGGGCGCCTCGGGAAAAAGGGTGGCCCGGACATCCTGGTGCAGACGGTCGTCGCCGGCTTCGGGTATGAGTTTCCTGCGGTCAGCCAGGCCGGCCAGAAGCAGGCCCATGCGGCCCAGGTTGAACACCGCGTCGGCGTACGGGACGGTGGCCGGAAGGGCGGACCGGGCCGCGGTCGTCGCCAACTGCCGATCGGGGATCACCACCACGAAGCCGAGGTCGGGGTCGAGAGCGAGGTGGCGGTACACCGGGCCGTCCCCTGTGAGGGTGGCCACGACCAGCCCGCCGAAGGCAGAGGCGGCCGCGTTTTCGGGGTGACCGTCGACAGAAACTCCGTAGGCGAACGGGTCCTCGGCGCCGGCGGCGGCCGCCGCAGCCACGGCCAGGGCGGCGGACGAACCGAGACCGCGGCCGACGGGGATGTCGGAGTGCACCTCGATACGGAGGCGGTCGTGACCTTGGACATCGATGGCTACCCGGGCAGCCAGATGGGACGCGTCGGCGGGAAGTTCGGCGCCGTAACCGGTCGTGTGCACCTCCAGGAGCTCGGCCGGCTCGACCGACACCACCACGTAACAGGTGAGGGCGACCGCCAGAGTGTCGAAACCGGGGCCGAGATTGGCGGAGGAAGCCGGAACGCGAGCTCGCATCGGAGGAGACGGTAGCGGCCGGACCGGTGGGCGCCGGCGTGGTCGGGCGGCGCCGGCGTGGTCGGCCGGCGCCGGGGCGCGGCTCCCCGGCTGGGCGCTACTCCCGGCCGCGGCTACTCCTGGCCAGAGCCGATGGCGTCGAACTCGTCAACGGTCATCAGCACAGTCCGGGCCTTTGAGCCCTCGGATGGTCCGACCACGCCGCGCTGCTCCAGTAGGTCCATGAGTCGCCCGGCTCGGGCGAAGCCCACCCGGAGTTTCCGCTGCAGCATGGAGGTCGAGCCGAGTTGGGAACGGACCACTAGCTCCTTGGCCTGCTGCAGGAGATCGTCATCGTCGTCACTGTCTCCGACACCGGTACCGCCTGCGTCGTCTCCGCGCCCATCGACTCCCTCGATGTAGCGGGGCTCGGATTGTCGCCTCCAATGGGCGACCACCTTGCGGACCTCGTCCTCGCCGACCCACGCGCCTTGGATCCGCCGGGCCACACTGGACGAAGCGGTGAGCAGCAGCATGTCACCCTGGCCGATAAGTCGCTCGGCTCCGGGCTGGTCCAGGATGACCCGGCTGTCCGCCAGTGAGGACACGGCGAACGCCAGCCTCGACGGAATGTTGGCCTTGATCACTCCAGTGATCACATCGACAGACGGGCGCTGGGTGGCAATAACGAGGTGGATTCCGACGGCCCGGGCCATCTGGGCGATTCGGCAGATTGACTCCTCGACGTCGCGAGCGGCTACCATCATCAGGTCATTGAGCTCGTCGACGACGATGAGGATGAAGGGCAGCCGCTCGTAGGTGCGCGGCGCCTCCCCGAGCTCGGGAGGGGTGTCGAGGTCGCCTCGGTCAAACGCGGCGTTGTACCCCGTGATGTCGCGGACGCCCACCTCGGCGAGCACGTCGTAGCGGCGTTCCATCTCGTGCACGGCCCAGGACAGGGCGTTGGCCGCCTTCTTCGGGTTGGTGACGACGGCTGTCAGCAAGTGGGGCAACCCGTTGTAGTGGCCGAGCTCGACCCGCTTGGGGTCAACGAGGATCAGGCGAACCTGGTCCGGAGTGGCCCGCAGGAGGATCGAGGTAACGAGGGAGTTGATGCAGGACGATTTCCCGGCGCCGGTCGCCCCCGCTATGAGGATGTGCGGCATGGCGGCCAGGTTCTCGAGGATCGGCCGCCCGGCGATGTCCCGCCCCAGGGCCGCCTCCAGGGGATGGGTGGCCGCGTGGGCTTCGGCGGACGCCAGGATGTCGCCTACGGCAACCAGCTGGCGCTGCGTGTTGGGAACCTCGACCCCGATCGCCGACCGGCCCGGAATGGGAGCCAGGATCCTGACGTCCGCGGCGGCCATGGCGTAGGCGATGTCCCGTTGCAGGTTGGTGACCTTGGCCACCTTGACGCCGGGGCCCAACTCCAGTTCGTAACGGGTGACGGTCGGGCCGACGGTCATACCCACCAGCCTGGTTTCGACGCCGTGGGCGGCCAAGGCGTCCTCGAGGGTGTGCCCGAGGCTCTCGACCTGGCGGCGGTCGATCTCGGTGGCCTTCGACCGCTTGAGCAGGGCCACTGGCGGCAACCGCCACGTGCCCGCCTGGGCGGCCGGGCCGAGGGCGATGGACAGTTGCTCGGGATCGACGGGCACCTCGGGCGGAGGTGTCTGGATCGGCACCGGAGCCCGAGGCGGCCGGGCCGCAGGGTCGGAGCCTGTCGCCGAGTCGGTGCCTGTCGCCGAGTCGGTGCCGGCACTGCCACCCGCCCGGGCGCCGGTACCTGACCTCTGCGGCGCGCCATCGCCCGACTCGTCCGCCTCACGGTCGTAGGGCCCCCGACGGCTGCGACTTCGCCCCGGGGCCGAGGGGTGCCGTCCCGAGGCAACTTGGCGCTCGGCGCCGCTGAAGGCGGTGACCACCCACCGGGCGGCGGCGGCGGTGCCCTCAGCCGCGGCCGCCACGCTGGCGCCGAGCCAGCGCGCGGCATCCCGGGCCGGGGTGGCCGTGAGGATGAGCAGGGCGAGCGCCAGGACGGCGAACAGAACGAAGCCGGCGCCCCATGGGCCCAGGCCCGCCCGCAGAGGGATGCCAATTCCGGCGCCCACCACCCCGCCGGCAGGTCGCAACTGGCCGACGACGACGCCGTGCCAGTGGCGGGGCCCGTTGAGCTGATCCATCAGGCCGGCCACAGCCAGCAGCAGCACAACGTCGCCGAACGCCACCCGTGAGGGCACCGTGGCCACCCGGATGTCGCTGTCGACCGGTTGGGTCGGTCCGGGGCGGGCTCCCGGGCGGGCTCCGGGGCGGGCTCCGGGGCGGTCACTGCCCCGGAGGAGGACCCAACCGAGGTAGGCGAGCGCCGGCGGGACAAAGCCGCGGCCCCAGCCGAGGACGTCGCCCGCTCCGTGGTCGAGCGCCTGTCCGGCTGGGCCGGCCAGGTCGCTATAGATGCCGAGGGCGCACAGGACGGCGAGAACGAGGAAGGCCACCCCCCACACATCCTCCGACTGCCGGCCGAGCAGGCGGCGGAGCAGGCCGTGCCGGGCCGGAGGCGATGGGGCCGGCCGGCGCCCCCGGCTTGGCGTCCGGCCCGGCTTCTGCCTGCCGGTCCGGGACCGCGCTGACGGGGCCCGCTTCGTCCGGGTCGGGCTTCCCTTGGCGGCGGGACGAGATCGGCGAGTCGCAGTGGCCACAGTAGCAACGAGAGTAACAGCAGCCACTCAGGTCACAAGGCCTTCACCCCTTTGGCGACCCGGACAGGTGCGAGAGACACGCTGGATAAAGTCGGCCGCTCACACCATCAACCTGCGTTCTCGTAGTAACTCGTCATTCTCGGTGTCAAATCGTGGCCTATAGTTCACGATCTGACACCGAGAATCGCCAAGTCCTACCAGAATCGCCCCGTCAGGTTTGGGGCCCCGCCAGCGTTGCACCGCGGGCGGTGCGGCGAGCGCGCCGCGAACCCAGCCGCGGGCAGAACAGCACCCCCTGCGTGACGCACGGACGGACTTGGCGAATACAGTTCACTAGTGGACCGTATGTGACCCACTAGTGATCACTATTCGGATCGGATCCCGCCCCCGCCGGCGTGAGTGGGTAGCGGGGCCGGAATGGCAGGAGGCTGCTCCGTTGATGTAAATGCAGAGCGGCTTCCTGGCCGTGCCGGGCCTGCTACCCCGCCTGCGATGCCGGCCCCGCCGGCCTCCGCTGGTCCGAAGTCAGACTTCGATGACTACCGGGACGATCATGGGCCGGCGCCGGGTGCGTTCGTTGACGAAGCGTCCCAGCGCGCTTCGAGCCCGCCGGCGGAGGGCCTCGAAGTCGACGGATCCCGAGTCGGCCGCATCTTCCAACGCCTGGAGCACCGCCTGGCGGGCTTCGTCGAGCAGGGCCTCGGCCTCGGGGGCGTAGACCCAGCCCCGGGTGATGATCTCCGGACCGGTCAGCACCTCCCCCGACTTGGCGTCGACGGTGATGATCACCACGACCACTCCCTCCTCGGCGAGCACCTGGCGGTCGCGCAGCACGCCCCGACCTACGTCACCGACGATGCCGTCGACGTAGAGGTATCCGGCCGGCACCTCGGCGACGAAGTCAATGCGGTGCTCGCTCAACTCCACCACGTCGCCGTCCTCGGCCAGCAGCACCCTCGCCTTGTCGACCCCCATGTCCTGCGCCAATCGGGCGTGGTGGGTGAGGTGGCGGAATTCGCCGTGGACCGGGATAAAGCAGTCGGGCCGGGCCAGCGACAGCAGGGTCTTGAGCTCCTCCCGTTTGGCGTGCCCGCTCACGTGGACTTGGGCCAAACCGGAGTGGATGACCTCGGCGCCCAACCGGCAGAGTCCGTCGATCACCTTGCCCACACTCGTCTCGTTGCCGGGTATGGCGTGCGACGACAGCACCACCAGGTCCCCCTCCCCGACCTTGATCCACTTGTTGTCGGCTGCGGCCATGAGCGCCAGCGCGGACATGGGCTCCCCCTGCGACCCGGTCGAGACCACGCAAACCCGGCGCGGGTCGTACCCCCCGATCTTTTCGATGTCGACCAACTGATCGTCGGGGATGCGCAGCAGCCCCATCGAGCGGGCCAAGGCGACGTTCTTGGCCATCGACCGACCGAGGGTGGCCAGGGTTCGGCCGTTGGCGATGGCAGCGTCGGCGATCTGCTGGATGCGGTGGATGTGGCTGGCGAAGCAGGCCACGATGACCCGCTTGTCAGAGTTGGCGGCGAACAGGCGGGACAGCACCGCACCCACCTGGCGCTCGCTATCGGTGTGGCCCTCCTCCTCGGCGTTGGTCGAATCGGACAGGAGCAGCCGGATCCCGGGCCCGTCGGCCAGGGCTCCGATCCGGGCCAGATCGGTGGCCCGCCCGTCAACGGGCGTCAGGTCGATCTTGAAATCCCCGGAGTGCAGGATGACGCCCTTGGGCGTGTGGAAGGCGGTGGCGAAGCCGTGGGGCACCGAATGGGTGACGGGAATGAACTCCACATCGAAGGGCCCGATCATCCGTCGCTCGCCGTCGCGAACCGGAATGAGCTGGGCTCGGCCCAGCAGGCCGGCTTCTTCGATGCGGCTGCGAGCCAGGCCCAGAGTCAACTCGGATCCGTAGATGGGGAATGACAGCTCGCGCAAGAGGAAGCTCAGCCCCCCGCAGTGATCCTCGTGGCCGTGCGTGATGATGCAACCCTCGATCCGGTCGGCATTTTCACGGAGATAAGTGAAGTCCGGCAGGACCAGATCGATGCCAGGCATGTCCGTATCGGGGAACATGATGCCGCAGTCGAGAATCATGATGCGCCCCTCGACCTCGACACAGGCGCAGTTGCGGCCGATCTCCCCCAGGCCTCCGAGGAAGACGATCCGGACTGGGTGCTCAGCCACGGAGACGGGAAAAGACAGCGCGCGCCATGTCCTCGATCCCCTCCGGATCCGGGCCGAGCGGCAGCCGGCACCGGCCGCCTGGCAGTCCCAGGGTCCTCAACATGGCTTTCGCCGGAACCGGGTTGGGCGCCTCGTCGCTCGACTGGAACCGGTGTGACGGCACCAAACGAGCGTTCAACTGCCTGGCGTGCTCGACGTCACCCTTGGCAAAGGCGTTGACCATCTCGGCCACCTCCTCGCCGGCCCAATGGCTCTCGACCGAGATGGTGCCTACCGCCCCGATGGCGAGGAGCGGCAGGGTGTCGGCATCGTTGCCGCTGTAGATCTCGAACCCGGCGGGGGCCTCCGCGAGCAAGGCGGCGGTGCCCGAGGGGTTGGCGGTGGCATCCTTCACCCCGGTGATGATCCCGTCCGAGGCCAGCCGGAGGATGACATCCGGCGCCACCTTCCGCCCGGTTCGCACCGGGATGTCGTACAACAGCACCGGCAGACCTTCAGCCGCAGCCGCCACCGCCCGCATGTGGGCTTCGATCCCAGCCTGCGACGGCCGGCTGTAGTAGGGGGTGACCGCCAGGATCCCCGCCACGCCAGCGGCGACCGCCGACCTGGTGAGATCGACCGAGTGAGCGGTGTCCGCAGTGCTCGTCCCAGCCAAGACCGGAACCGTCACCGCACTCGCCACGACGCGCCACAGGTCCGCCTTCTCGGCGTCGGACAGGACAGGGGCTTCTCCCGTAGTGCCGGTGACGACGAGGAAATCGGTGCCGTGCTCGCAGAGCCACCGGGCCAGCGTCACCGCGCCGTCGGGATCGAGCGCCCCGTCGCGATCGAAGGGCGTGACCATGGCGCACCCCACCGCGCCGAATCGTGCGATCGTTGCCATGGCGCCCGATCCTAATGGTCGCCCGGGCGTCCACCGGCGACACTGCGTTTGTCAGCGCCCTCAGGCCAGCTGGAACGCCTCGAACTCCTCGGCGGTGTCAGCGAGGTGCTCGAACTCGATGACTCCGAGCTCGGTGAAACGGTCCCGCAGCCAGGTATCGCCGTTGTCGAGCAGGCCGAGCTTCTTGCAGTTGGGAACGATCTTGGCGAACAGCATGCGCTGGAACATCTGGCGCTCCGGAGAGCGGGAAACCACCGACACGGCCTCCTTGACCGGCACGCCGAGCCGCTCCCAGACCTCCTGCTGGAGGAAGCGGTCCCGCATGCGGACCGCGGCCTCGAATGCGAACTCCTTGCGCTCCTTGAGCTCGGCCTGAGACAGGCCGGCGTAGAACTCCTGCAGGGACAAGACGCCGAACGCCACATGGCGGGCCTCGTCGGCCATCACGTAGCGGAGCAACTGCTTCAGCAGCGGTTCAGTGGTGGTCTCGTGCATAAACCCGAAGGCCGCCAGCGCCAGGCCCTCGACCATGATCTGCATCCCGAGGTAGGTCATGTCCCACCGGCTGTCGGCGATGATGTCGTCGAGGAGCATGCCGAGGTGGGCGTTGACCGGGTAGTGGCCGGAGAGCTTCTCGTTGAGGTACTTGCCAAACACCTCGACGTGGCGGGCTTCGTCCATGACCTGGGTAGCGGCGTAGTACTTGGCGTCGATCCACGGCACCGTCTCCACGATCCGCGCCGTGCACAGCAGGGCGCCCTGCTCGCCGTGCAGGAACTGCGAGAGCATCCAGTTCTGGCTCTCGCACCCGAGCTCCAGCCACTGGGCGTCGCTCCAATGCTCGAACGGAGTGCCAGTGACGTCGATGTCGAGACCGTTGGCGCCCATCAGGGCCCGGTTGGCCTCGACGACGGCCTCCTGATCGACCTCGATCTCCCAGGGAAGGTCAGTTTGGCCATTCCACTGGGACGTCTTCGCCTTCTCGTAGAGCCGTTCGAGCCGGGCGCGGGTGCCCTTGTCGTAGTTCCAGGTGAAGAGCGACTCGAAGTGCGAATCGACGTGGTGGTCCACTGCGTCGCTGTCGTGGTTGCTCACCGACAGGATGGCTTCCAGGTCGTTGACTTCGTCTCGGCCGATCAGCTGTTCGTTGGTCGCGGTCATCAGAAACCCCCAAGGAATCGATCTGAGCTAGTTCTTTTAGCTATCACCGTTATCTTAACTGGTATCGGCGTCGAGTCAAGGTTCCTTGAGCGCCGTGCTGGGCTTGCTCGGATGGGGTTGATCGGATGGTTGGTCAGATGCCCAGCGCGGCTTCGAGCCCGACCGTGAGACCCGGGCGCTGCCCCACCGACCGAATGGCCAGCAGCACGCCCGGCATGAACGACTGGCGGTCGTACGAATCGTGGCGAATGGTGAGGCTCTGGCCACTGGTACCGAGCAGGACCTCCTGGTGGGCGACCAGGCCGCGCAGCCGCACGGAGTGGATGTGGATCCCTCCGGGCCCGGACCCACCGCGGGCGCCTGGGACCACCACTACCTGCGTCGGGTCCGCGCCCCACCCATCGGAGGCGGCCGCCATACGGGTTGCGGTCAGCAGGGCCGTCCCGGAAGGCGCGTCGGCCTTGGCGTCGTGGTGCAGCTCGATGATCTCGGCGGTTTCGAACCACGGCGACGCCAGCTCGGCGAAACGCATCATGAGGACCGCCCCGATGGCGAAGTTGGGGGCCACGAGGCAACCGATCCGGCCTGCGGACGGGAAAGCGTGGCTCAGCGCGGCCAGGCCCGCCTCGTCGATGCCCGTGGTGCCGATGACGGCATGGATGGCGTGCTCCGCGCACCACACGGCATTGACAGTGGCGGCGCCCGGGCCGGTGAAGTCCACCGCGATCTCGGCGCCGGCGGCAGTCAGTGCGTCGAGGTCGGCCACGATTTCCAGCCCCGGTGTCGCGGTGCGGCCCACCCCGGCTGGATCGACGGCCGCCACCAGCTCTATGTCATCGGCCCCGACGACCGCGGCACACACGGTGGCACCCATGCGCCCGGCCGCCCCGATGACCCCGACTCTCACGGCGGCTGACAGTAGCCCGCCGCGGTCAGGAGGTCAGCAACCCCTTGAGGAGCTCGTCGTCCGTGTCGAAGGGACCGACGCACGCCACCGTCCGCGGGCTGGGCAGCCAACGGGCCGCCACGTCGTTGATCTGATCCACGGTGAATCCGGCGAGGCGAGCCTCGATCTCGTCCAGGCTCAGCACCCGTCCGTGGATCACCTGGCTGTGGCCGATGCGGCTCATGCGGGCCCCGGAATCCTCCAGGCCGAGCGCCATCGCGCCTCGGATGTGACCGCGTGCGCTCTCCATCTCCTCGGTGGTCAGGCCACTCGCGGCAATCCGCTCGAACTCGGCCTGGATGAGGTCCAGAACCTCGGTTGCATTGGCTGGCGACGTGCCCGCATACACCGCCAGGGCGCCGGCGCCCTGGAAACCCATCCGGTAGGCGTACACCGAGTAGGCCAAGCCCCGCTCCTCCCGGATGGACTGGAAGAGCCGGCTCGACATGCCACCCCCCAGAACGTGCTCGACGATGGCCATGGCGTGGCGGTCCTCGTCGTCGCGATCGGGTGCGGCCGACGCCACTGCTAGGTGGATCTGCTCAGTCGACCGCGACAGCACGGCTCTGGGCAGGGGCGGCGTCGTGGGAGCCACTCGGGCCGGGGCGGTCCCACCGCTCCGATCGGCAAGCCGGGCCGCCAAGCCTTCTACGACGCGGTCGTGATCGAGTTGGCCCGCCGCGGCCACGACGATATTGGCCGGTCGGTAATGCTCGGCATGGAACGCCGCCACGTCGTCAACCGTCATGGCCGCGACCGTGGCTTGCTCGCCCAGGACCTCGCGACCCAGCGGGTGCTCGGGAAACAGGGCGCCCGCCAAGAGGTCGTGCACCAGATCGGCCGGCTCGTCGGCGTGCATCAGGATCTCTTCCAAGATGACCTGGCGCTCCGACTCGAACTCCTCGGGACGAAACGCCGGCGACCAGATGATGTCCGAGAGGATGTCGAGGCCCAGCTCCTGATCGTCGGCCAGCAACCGCATGTAGAAGGTCGTGTACTCCTTGGTCGTGAAGGCGTTCATGTCACCTCCGACCGCGTCGACGGCTTCGGCGATGGCGCGGGCGCTCCGAAAGGGCGTTCCCTTGAAGAGCAGATGCTCCAGGAAGTGTGAGGCCCCGGACTGGGCCGGGGCCTCATCCACAGAGCCCGTTCCGACCCAGAACCCGATGCTCACGGAGCGGACGTCGGGCATCCGCTCCGTGATCACGGTCAAACCCTGGTCGAGGATGGTGGTGTGCGGCATCACCGCCGCGTCTGGCCAGGCGGGGTCCGCCGCGACGCCATCACGGCCGGCGACGGCGAGGGTTGCGCCGGGGTCCCCGATCGCCTTCGTCGCTCCCGCGACCCACCGCGGCGCCCGTCTGGGCTGGACCGAGGTCGCCGAAGGTCTCCTGCGCTTCGGCCTCCCAGGTTTCCTCGAACGACACCACGTCGGCCCCACCGGCTGGAGCGGCATCCTCCCTCGACGGCGTGGACGGCCTGGAAGGTGCGGAAGCCGTGGACCCACCCGTGCGGGCGGCGGAGCCGTTGGCGTCGTCGCTACCAACCAGCGACAGCGACACCTTGCCTTGGGGGTCGATGTCGTCCACTCGGACCTCGATCTCGTCGCCCAGGTCGACGACGTCCTCCACCTTGTCGATCCGCCGGCCCCGTCCCAGTTTGGAGATGTGGACTAGTCCGTCGCGGCCGGGGAGGATGTTGACGAAGGCACCGAACTTGGTGATGTTGACCACCCGGCCCGTGTAGACGGCCCCTACTTCGGCTTTGGGCGGGTCGAGGATCAGCTCGATGCGCCGGCGGGCCTCGGCGACCGCTCCGCTGTCCTTGGCGCCGATGGTGACGGTGCCGATCATGCCGTCGTCGTCGACTGCGATATCGGTACCGGTCTCCTGCTGGAGGGCGTTGATGACCTTGCCCTTGGGCCCGATGACCTCGCCGATCTTGTCGATCGGAATCTCCAGGCTGATGATCTTGGGCGCGGTCTCCCGGACATCGTCGCGAGGCGCCGCGATGGCCTCGGCCATCACGGCCAGGATCTTGATGCGGGCGTCCCGGGCCTGCTGGAGCGCGGCGGCCAGCACGTTGGCAGGCAACCCGTCGATCTTGGTGTCGAGTTGCAGGGCGGTGACGAACTCCGCCGTCCCGGCCACCTTGAAGTCCATGTCGCCGAAGGCATCCTCGGCTCCGAGGATGTCGGTGAGGGTGATGTAGTCCCCGTCGACCTTGACCAGGCCCATGGCGATCCCGCCTACCGGCGCCTTGATCGGCACGCCGGCGTCCATCAACGACAGGCTGGACGCGCACACCGACGCCATCGACGTCGACCCGTTGGAGGCCAGCACCTCGGACACCAGTCGCAGGGCGTACGGAAACTCTTCGACCGGAGGCACGACGGGTAGCAGGGCCCGCTCCGCCAGCAGTCCGTGGCCGATCTCGCGACGCTTGGGGCTGCCGACCCGACCGGTCTCGCCGTTGGCATACGGCGGCATGTTGTAGTGGTGCATGTAGCGCTTCTTCTCATCGATGCCGATGGTGTCGAGCATCTGGTCCATACGGGGCATCCCCAGGGTGGTGATGTTGAGGACCTGCGTGTCGCCCCGCTGAAACAGGCCGGAGCCGTGCGCCGTCGGGATGACCCCTACTGCGGCTGAGAGCGGCCGGATGTCGGCCGGGGCGCGTCCGTCCATGCGCACACCGCTCGTTGCGATGCGCTCGCGCACGAGCTTCTTGGTCAAGGACCGCACGGCGGCCTTGATCTCCTTCTCACGCCCCTCGAACTCGCCGGCCAGCTCCTCGATGATGGCCGAGGTGACCTCCTTGGTCGCGGCTTCGCGCTCCGCTTTGGCGGTGATGGTGGTGACCTTCTCGATCTGGGCCGCGCCAACCTCGGCGACCCGGTCGGCCACATCGTTGCCGTAGTCGACCTGGGGCACGTAGGCGATCGGCGCGTGGGTGCCGGCCTCGGCCACCAGCTGCCGCTGCAGGTCGACGCTCTCTCGGATCCACGTCTTCGCCGACTCGAGCCCCTCGGCGATGACCTCCTCGGTCACCTTCGGGGCGCCGGACTCGTATAGGCCCCAAGCCGCTTCGGTACCGCCGGCCTCGACCATCATGATCGCCACGTCTCCGTCTTCGACCTGACGACCGGCGACCACCAGCTCGAAGGCCGAGGCGTCACCGTCCTGGTAGGTGGGGTGGGCGACCCACTCCCCTTCGGCGTTGTAGGCGATGCGCACCGCGCCGATGGGCCCCTCGAAGGGGATTCCGGACAGCATGAGGGCGGCGCTGGCGGCGTTGATGGCCAGCACGTCGTGCGGGTTCTCCTGGTCCGCTCCGAGAACTGTGATGACCACCTGGGTCTCGTTGCGATAGCCCTCGGCGAAGCTGGGGCGCAGCGGTCGGTCGATGAGCCGGGCGGTCAGGATGGCGGTGTCGGACGGGCGGCCCTCCCGCCGGAAGAACGAGCCCGGGATCTTCCCGGCCGCGTACATACGCTCTTCGACGTCGACGGTCAGCGGGAAGAAATCGATGCCCTCCCGGACGCCCGTTTCGGCGTTCGCCGTAGCCAGAACGATGGTGTCGCCGAGTTGGGCGACGACCGCCCCCTGGGACTGCTGGGCGAGGACCCCGGTCTCGAAGGACAACGTCTTCGACGTGCTACTGACAGGAACTGACACTTTGGTGGATGTGGTGGGTTTGGCGGCCATTTGGCTCGCTCCTTTCGGCTGCCCGGATTCTCCCGGGCACTCGGAGCGGCGGTGGGGCCAGTTCCCAGTCGGCGAACCCCTGGCCGTGCCTTCGGGTATCTGGCCTGGGGATCTTCGACTGGCAGCTGACCTGCGGTCGCCGCTCGATGATTTTTACATTGGTGCGCCTTCGTCGCCGACGGGTCGGCCGGCGGCTCGACGCGAAGGAGCGGCCCACGTGGGCCGCTCGTCAGGTTGCGCCTACCGGCGCAACCCCAGCTTGGCGATGAGGTCGCGGTAACGCTCGACGTCATTATCTCGCACGTAGTCGAGAAGCCGACGCCGGCGCCCGATCAGCTTCATCAGTCCCCTGCGGGTGTGATGATCACCCTTGTGGACCTTGAGGTGTTCGGTGAGATGGGCGATACGCTCGCTAAGGATGGCGACTTGTACCTCGGGCGAGCCGGTGTCGGCCTCGTGGGTGCGGTACGTCGCGATCGTGGCGGCTTTGTCTGGCATGAATACGGCGTTTCCTTCAAATCGAAGTTAGGCAATCGGAGTGATGCACACCGCAATGATGTACATCCTGGCAAGGCACATGCGGTGCAGCACATGTGGGTGATCAGCTTGGTCCTCGACCCCGAACCGCTAGGGACTCGTACCTGGGCGCGCCGACCAGGCCGGTCACCACTTCCATGCTAGCAGCAGAGGGATGTGATGGCTGAACCTCCGCCCGAGCCGGGACCAGCGGACGTGGTGGCGGTGGCTCCGGGGGTGCGGATCCCAGTGCAGGAGCTGAGCTGGCGCTTCTCCACCTCGGGCGGACCCGGGGGCCAGCACGCCAACACGTCGAACACCCGGACCGAGGTCCGCTTCGACGCGGCGGCATCGCCGAGCCTGCCACCGTGGGCCCGGGAACGGATCGTCGAGCGCCTGGGCCCGGTGATCGTGGTGACCGCCAGCGACGAGCGTTCCCAGTCCCGCAACCGGGCTCTCGCGGTGGATCGCCTGCGCGCCCGGTTGGCCCGAGCCCTCGAGGTCGTTCCGCCCAGAAAGCGCACCCGGCCGACCCGAGCCTCGCAGCGCCGGCGCTTGGAATCCAAACGGCGCCAGAGCGAGCGCAAGCGCAACAGGCGCTTCGGAGCCGGCCCGGACGACACCTAGGAGACGTCAGCGGCCCCGAGAACGTGGCGGGTCGTCGCCACATCCCGGGCGGTCTGCTCGATCAGCTCGCGGACCGACTCGAAGCGGATCTGGGCATGCAGGTGGGCGACGAACTCGACCCGCGCCGCCTCGCCGTACAGGTCGCCGTCGAAGTCCAGCAGATACGCCTCCAACAGCGACAGGTCGGCGTCCTCGTAGAAGGTCGGGCGGCGACCCAGTGACAGAGCGGCTGGTCGGCGCAGGCCATCGGGACGCTGGTACCAACCGGCATACACTCCGTCGGCGGGCAGAGCGATCCCGACCGGCAAGGCGACATTGGCCGTGGGAAACCCCAGCTCGCGTCCGCGCTTGTCGCCGTGGGCGACGACACCTCGAACCTGATGCGGGCGACCCAGCAGCGACGCCGCCTCGCCAACCGCTCCCGTGGCCAGTAACTCTCGAACCCGGGTGGAGGAAACTGGTTGGCCGTCGGGACCGTCGGGAAAGAGCCGGAGGCCGGTCACGTCGAAGCCAAGCTCCGCTCCCATACGCTGCAGCAGCGCCACGTCACCCCGGCGCTTGTAGCCGAAGTGGAAATCGTGGCCGACCACGACCGCTCGGGTGGCGACACAACCCACGAGGACCTCTCGGACGAAGTCCTCTGCCGACTCCTCTGAGCGGGACTGGTCGAAACGCACCACGAGCACGTAGTCGACCCCGGTGCTCGCCAGCAGCTCCAGCTTCTGCTCCAGATCGGTCAACAGACCCGGAGCCGACTCGGGTCGCACCACGGCCGCGGGATGCTGGTCGAAAGTGACCACCGCGGACGCCAGATCCTGCTCGGCCGCCACCCGGCGCACCCGGTCGATGACCAGCCGATGCCCGATGTGAACTCCGTCGTAGGCGCCGATCGTCACGGCACAGGCACGCCCGGTCGCACAGTCGCCCGGGTGGTGGAGCACTTGCATTCCCGTGCAGGTTAGGGCCGCCCGAGCCGTTCGAGAGCGCAAGCACTTCGAGAGCAGCAGCTTCAGCGCTCGGGCGGCGGCATGACCATGACCGGCTTGACCCGGCCGTCGAGACAGGGCTCGTAGACGGCCAGCAGGTCGCCATCCGGCCCGATCACCGGCCACGGGCCTTCGCCGGCCGCGCCCAAGGCATCGAAGACGTCGCCGGCGAGGACCCGGCCGTTGCTGATCTCGCCGGCTCGCGCCGCGTCCACGACCACCGGGTCGAGCCAGGGCAGCGCCGCGGCTGGTGGGACCACATCTGTGGCGGTCAGCGACTCCAGCCCGGTCGCCCTGTCCTCCTTCCAGGGACCGACCCCGGTACGGCGCAAGCGGCGCAGATGGGCCCCTCCACCGAGGGCGGCGCCCAGATCGGCTGCCAGCGACCGGACATACGTCCCTGAAGAGCACTCGACCCCGACGACGAACACGGGGCCGCTCCCGTCGGCTGCGGCCGTGGGGTCGGCGTCCGGTCGACACGGATCCACCGAGAACCTCGACACGGTCACCTGTCGGGGGGCCCGCTCGACCTCAATTCCCTGGCGAGCCAGTTGGTGCAGTCGCCGGCCTCCCACCTTGACGGCGGACACCATCGGCGGGATCTGCCAGATGGTGCCGGTCATCTGCTCGGCCGCCCGACGAGCGTCCGCCAGGGTCACGTGGCGCTGATCCCAGCGACCGGTGACCTGGCCCGCGGCGTCCAGCGTGGTGGTGGCGACGCCCAACACCACTTCGGCCGTGTACGACTTCGGTAGCCCGACCAGGAACTGCAACAGGCGGGTGGCCCGGCCCAGCCCCACGATCAGCACCCCTGTCGCATCGGGGTCGAGAGTGCCGGCATGGCCCACCTTTTTTTGATCGAACAACCTCCGGCAGCGAGCCACCACGTCGTGACTGGTCATCCCCGGGGCCTTGTCGACAACGACGAGCCCGTCGATCACCGATCGGGTCCGGTGTCTTCGGTGACAGGGGCGTCTACGGAGGAGGGAGGGTCATCGGTGGGTGGAGGCACGTCGATGGGGCGAGGCAGGTCTCGCAGGATGTCCTCGATGCGAGCCCCGGCGGAGACCGCGGGATCGGGAGCAAACCGGAGCTGCGGAGTGCACTTGAGCCGAACTTGCTGAGAGACGGCCAACTGGAGCCGCACCCTCGCCTCGGACAGGGCCCCTTGCGCGTCGTCGCCGAGGGAGGAGAAAAAAACGAGGGCGTGACGCAGGTCCTGATCGCAGTCCACTCCCGTGATGGTGAGCAGCGCCAGGCGCTCGTCGGTGTCGGCAAGCCGTTCTAAAGCGTCCGCCAGCACCTCCCGGAGGATCTCGTTGACCCGGGCCGATCGCGGATAACGGCGAGCGACCTTGTCCCCGGTTCGCCGGCTCCGGCCGGCACCACCCCGCCGGCCCCGCCCTCCGCTCACCTCAGCTGTCCCCATCGCTGAGCCAGTCACGGCGGCTGTCAGTCACGTCGACCTCGGGGAACGACCAGACGAAACGCTCGGCGGCGTCGAGCACATCTCGGGCGTGGCCTGCCGAGCCCGACACGGCGGCCAGGCCGAGCGTCGCTCGTTGCCACCGGTCCTGGTTGTCGACTTCGGCGGCGGCGACGGCGTAGCGCCGGCGGGCGCCTTCTAGAATTGGTCGCAACACCGCCCGCTTCTCCTTGAGGGAGTGAACGTCGCGCAGGTGAAGCTCGAGCGTGAGACACGCGACGTGCATCACCGACTCACGGCGCTAGACCCGGGGGATCTCCCGCTCATCGAAGGTCTCGATGACGTCACCCGGCTGCAGATCCTGGTTGTTGGACAAGCCGATCCCACACTCGAAGCCTTCGTGGACTTCGCGGGCGTCGTCCTTGAAGCGCTTGAGCGACGTGATCGAGCCCTTCCAGATGATCACCCCGTCTCTAAGGAAACGAACTCTGGATCCGCGGGTGATGACGCCGTGGCGGACGTAGCAGCCCGCGATGGCACCAACCCTCGGCACTCGGAAGACCTCTCTGACCTCGGCCTCCCCGGTGATGACCTCTTCGAACTCCGGGGCGAGCATCCCGACCATGGCGCTCTCGATGTCTTCGATGAGCTTGTAGATGATCTCGTAGGTCCGGATCTCCACGTCGTGGACCTCGGCCAGCTCGCGCGCTCCCCGGTCGGGACGGACGTTGAACCCGATGATGGTGGCATTGGAAGCAGCCGCGAAAGTTACATCGTTTTCGCTGATTCCGCCGACCGCCCGATGGATGAACGACAACTTCACCTCGTCGCGCTCGAGCTTGCGAAGGCTCTCGGTGACGGCCTCGAGGGAACCCTGGGTGTCCGCCTTCAGGACCAAGTTGAGGGTCGCCGTCTCGCCCCGCTGGATCTGCTCGAAGATGTCCTCCAACTTGGCGCCGGTGCCAGTGGCCGAGGAGGTCCGGCGTTGGTCGGCTGCCCGGAAGCGTTGCTCGCGCTGCTCGGCGATGTCGCGTGCTGTCCTGGCCTTGTCGGTGACGCGGAACTCGTCGCCAGCCGAGGGCACACTGTCGAAGCCCAGTATCTGCACCGGTGTCGACGGCGATGCCTCTTTGACGTTGTCGCCGCTGTCGTCGAGCAGGGCCTTGACCCGACCCCACGCGGCGCCAGCGACCACAGATTCCGACACGCGCAGGGTTCCCGATTGGACGATGACCGTCGCCACCGGACCCTTTCCGGCATCCAGGTTGGCTTCGAGCACGATCCCCCGGCCGCGACCCTCGGGGTTGGCGACCAGCTCTTCGACCTCGGCGACGAGGAGCACCTGCTCGAGTAGGTCGTCGATGCCGAAATTCTGCAGGGCTGAGATCTCCACCATGATGCTGTCGCCACCCCAGGACTCGGGCACCAGACCCTGGTCGGACAGCTGCTGCATGACCCGGTTGGGATCTGCGTTGTCGCGGTCGATCTTGTTGATCGCCACGATGATCGGGACATCGGCCCCTTTGGCGTGGTTGATCGCCTCGATGGTTTGCGGCATCACGCCGTCGTCCGCGGCCACGACCAAGACGACGATGTCAGTGACCTCGGCGCCCCGGGCGCGCATGGCCGTGAACGCTTCGTGGCCGGGCGTGTCGATGAAGGTGATCAGCTGGCCGTGGTAGTCGACCTGGTAAGCCCCGATGTGCTGGGTGATGCCCCCGGCCTCGCCCGCCACCACGTTGGTGTGGCGGATCCGGTCGAGGAGCAGCGTCTTGCCGTGGTCGACATGGCCCATGACGGTCACGACGGGCGGCCGTGGGCGCAGCAGTTCCTCGTCCTCTTCTTCGTCGTCGAAGTACTTGGCCTGCAGCTCGGCTTCCTTCTCCTCGCCGGGATCGACGAGGCGGACGTTGGCGTGCAGCTCGGCCGCGAACAGTTCGATCATGTCGTCGGAGAGCGATTGGGTGGTAGTGACCATCTCTCCCTGCTGGAAGAGGAAGCGCACCACGTCGGCGCCGGAGCGGTTGAGCTTTGGTCCGAGCTCCTGGGCGGTCGAGCCCCGTTCGACGATGATCTCACCGTCGGGAACGGGCGCGTTGGACGGGGTGTAGTGAGTGATCTCCTGAGCTTCGAGCTCCTCGATGTTGCGGCGCCGGCGGCGCGCCGGGCGGCGTCCTCCCGGCCGCCCACGGTTGCCGAAGGGCGGTCCACTACGAGCGCCGGCGGCGGCGCCCCCTGCCCCACCCGGAGCACCTGGTCCACCGCCGGGACCGCGGAAGCCCCCACCTGGGCCACCAGCCGCGCCGCCCCGATAACCGCCTGCACCCGCGCCGGCCGGCGACGGCCGGGAACCGCTCCTGAAGCCGCCGGCTCCGGGGCCGGCGGGACGGCCGGCGCCGCTGGTCGGAGGTCGGCCGGAACCGGGAGCGGGACGCGACACGGGACCGCGGCCGGGGGGCGGCGGGATCGGCTTGCCCGACGCCGACATGGGTGGGCGGCGTAGGCCGGGGGGCGGCGGGATGGGCTTGCCGGACGAGGACAGCATCGGGGCGCCAGAATCGGCGGCCTCAGGAGCGTCGCCGGCGGGGGCGCCGCGAGTCGAGCCAGGAGTGAGTCGGGGGGCACCGCCGGATCGCGGTCCCGCAGATCCAGGAGCCGAAGCGGGAGGCGCCGAGTGGGCGGCAGCCGGCTGGACCGCGGGCGACTGGGGGGCCACCGGTGCAGGGGTCGCGGATCCCGGCACCACGACTGACCGGCCGGCGGCCGGGCCAGGACGAGCAGCCGGCGGCGCCGAACGAGCCGCGACAGGGGACACGGCAGGACGAGCCGCGGCAGGCGGGACGGCGGGACGAGCAGCCGGCGGGACGGCTGGACGAGTCGCGGCCGGGGGCACGGCAGGGCGGGCCGCCGGGGGGGCGGCCGGACGAGCGGCAGGCGCGACAGCAGGAGCGGTGACGGGCTGGACGGCGGGAGCAACGGCCGGCGCCGGCTGGACGGCGGGAGCACCGGACGGCGCCGGCTGGACGGCAGGGGCAACGGCCGGCGTCGGCTGGTCTGCGACCGGGGCGCGGACGGGCCGTGCTTCGGTAGTCCGGCCGTCGACCCCGGCGGTGTCGGTCGCCGGTCGGAGGGATCCGGTTCGGCCGGACGTTGTCAGCTGGGCTGGGGCCACCGCCGCGGCTGCGGGTTCGGGTTCCGCCACGGGGGCGGCCTGGGACTCGACTGGACGGCGCAGACCCTCCTGGTCGGCCTTCCGGCGGACGCGGTCGGCCTGCTGCTCCTCGATGCTCGAAGAGTGGCTCTTGACGCCGATCCCGAGCTGAATGCACAGATCAAGCGCTTCTTTGTTGGTGAGGCCGAGCTCACGTCCTAGCTCGTAGACCCGGATCTTCTTCGGCAAGTTGCTGCGTCAGTCCCTTCTTATGCCGGCCCGTCTCGTGACGAGACCGGTCTCCATGTTCGCACGTTCCGCGGTGGTCCCTCTCAGCGCCCTCCACGACTCGGGCGTTACCGCTGTTTTGAAGGCCCTGCGAAAGGCATCTCGACGGGCCGCAGCCTCCAGGCACTGATCGTTGACCCCTCCGGTCGCTGGCTCCCGGCAAAGCCAGGCGCCGCGGCCAGAAGCACTTCGGTCGAGGACCAGCGACCCGTCGGCATTACGGGCCACTCGCACCAGGTTACCGGCTGGAGCCTGGCTACGACACCCGATGCATGTCCGGGTGGGACCGGCCTTTCGCCCATTGTCTACGGCTCGCCCTCCCCACCGGCCGGGCGCTCGCCCGGCCCTTCTGGAGCGGCCACGTCCTCGGCGGTCCCGGCGGTCCCGACGTCCTCGGCCGTCCCGACGGCCTCAGCGGTCCCGGCGGCGTCAGCGGTCCCGACGGCCTCAGCCGTCCCGGCGGCGTCGCCGGCCTCAGCAGTCTCGACTGTCTCGGCGGCGTCGCCGGCCTCGGGTGTTTCGACTGTCTCGGCGGTCTCGCCCAGGGACCACTGCTCGGCCGAGACGGCCTCGCCGCCCTCGGCGGGTTGCCACACCATCTCGCCGGCCTCATTTTCGACCCACTCGCCCTCGGCCCACTCCTGGTTGGCGTAGGCCTCCTCCTCGGCGATCTGGGTCTCGCTCTTGATGTCGATCCGCCATCCGGTCAGGCGGGCTGCCAGGCGCGCGTTCTGGCCTTCCTTGCCGATGGCGAGCGACAGTTGGAAGTCGTGGACCACGACGGTCGCAGTGCCGGTGAGGTCATCGAGGTGTACCTCCTTGACCTTGGCCGGCTGCAACGCCCGCATGACGAACTCCCGCGGTTCGTCCGAAAACGGAACTATGTCCACCTTCTCGCCCCGCAACTCATTGGTGACCATCCGGACGCGCGCTCCTCGAGCCCCGACGCAGGCGCCGACCGGGTCCACGTTGGAGTCGTTGGACCACACCGCGATCTTGGTGCGGTGTCCTGGCTCCCGGGCGGCCGCCTTGATCTCGACGACACCACTGGAGATCTCCGGCACCTCCAGTTCGAACAGGCGCTTGATCAGACCGGGGTGAGTGCGGCTCACCACGATCTGGGGGCCCTTGGTGGTCTTGCGCACCTCGACGATGTAGGCCTTGAGCCGGGCTCCGTGTTCATAACGCTCGTAGGGCACTTGTTCGGCCTGCGGCAATAACGCCTCGACCTTGCCCAGGTCGAGCAGGGTGTAGCGGTTGTCGCTCTGCTGGATGATCCCGGTGACGATGTCGCCCTCGCGGCCGGCGTACTCCTCGTACTTGAGGTCCCGCTCGGCCTCGCGGATCCGCTGCGTCATGACCTGCTTGGCGGTCTGGGCCGCGATCCGACCGAAGTCCTTGGGGGTGACGTCCCACTCGCGGATGACGTTGTCGTCGTCGTCGACTTCCTGGCCGTAGACGCGAATGTCCCCCGTGTCGGGGTCGACGGTAACCGTGGCGAACTCTTCCGCATCGGGCATCCGCTTGTAGGCCGCCAGCAGGGCATTCGCCAATGCGTCGAGGAGCGTGTCCACGCTGATGCCCTTGTCCTTGGCGATCTGCTGGAGGGCGTCCAAGAAGGCGAAGCTGTCTTTCATCATCCGGCGTCCTTGGGGTTGGGGTCGGCGGCGGCGCGGCTGGACGCCGCCCGGCGGACCGGTGCTCCGCTGCCGGGAGTGGGGCGGCTGCCGGGA
>Ga0302325_10005076_pt1 | contig 30165 bp, 27 predicted proteins | sample Palsa_T0_2_FD_201948 | JGI IMG/M metagenome (GOLD analysis project Ga0302325, IMG submission 201948) | Peat permafrost microbial communities from Stordalen Mire near Abisko, Sweden - Palsa_T0_2 | ecosystem: Environmental > Terrestrial > Soil > Palsa > Peat permafrost | place: Sweden: Abisko... | reverse complement strand
TCATTCCGCACTTCACCATCGCGACCGCGCTCGCATTCGCGGTCGTAGGAGTTGAGCTTGCCGTGATCTCCTGGATCCGCACCCGCTACATGGACACGCCGTTCCTGCAAGCGGCCTTCCAGGTCATGGTCGGCGGCGCGCTTGTCTTCGCCGCCGGCATCCTGATCGGCAGCTCGTAATTAACCGAGTGAAGCACCGCTGGAAATTATTGTGACGAGGATGATTCGCATATCATCATGACCCGATGTTTGTGCTCGCCCATCTTTCCGACTTGCATCTTGCGCACCGGCCGCGGCTCGTCGAGCTTGCCGGCAAGCGCGGTCTCGGTTTCATCAATTGGCACCGCGGGCGCAGATATATTCACCGTGCCGAGGTCCTCGACGCGATCACGCTCGACCTGAAGACCTTCGCGACCGACCACATCGCCGTAACCGGCGATCTCGTTAATCTCTCATTGCCGGTCGAATACGTGCGGGCGCGGGCTTGGCTCGACAAACTCGGGCCGCCTGCTGACGTCACCGTGATTCCCGGCAATCATGACGCTTACGTGCCGCAGGCGCGGGACGGACCGGCGCAGTATTGGGGCGACTACATGCGTGGCGATGACGGCGCGGCGAGCGGCACATTTCCGTTCGTACGACGGCGCGGTCCCGTCGCGCTGATCGCGCTCTCCTCGGCAGTGCCGACCGCAGCATTCATGGCAACCGGCGAACTCGGCCAACAACAGCTTTCCGGCCTCGCCGCGGCGCTGGCGCAAAACCGTGATGCGTTCCGGGTCGTGCTCATTCATCACCCGCCGCTGAGCCCGCCCAACCGCCATTTGCGGCGGCTGATCGACGGGGCGGAGTTCAGCGGCGTGCTCGCCGAGCACGGCGCCGAACTCGTCCTCCACGGCCACGATCACTGCCGCTCGATTGTCTGGCTCGACCGCCCGGGAAAAGCGATCCCGGCGATCGGCGCGCCGTCGGCGTCAGCACGCATGCCGCATGGCCACGAGGACGCCGCCGGCTACAACATTTTCAACATCGACGGCGCGGCCAACACCTGGCGCTGCGAGATGATCGCGCGGCAACGCAACACTGACGGCAGCGTCAGCGAGGTCGATCACCGCGTGCTCTTCTAAGTTCGACCCGCCAACAACAAGGCGGTGAGCAGAAGCGTGATCACACCCAGCACAAAGCCGAGCGCGAGTGCGCCCCATCCGCGCCGGCGCCACCGCCCGCGGGCGCGCGCGGTTTTCGGCCGGCCGACGCGCATAACGAATTCAGGATCTTCGTCCAACGCCCGCTCGCGCTCGACAAGCCGGCGCGCCACGTAATCGGTGACCGCCTTCACTATGTCGGCGATCTCATGCGACTCCGCCAGCACGCGCCGGCCGACGCGCGTGTCGTGCAGGAAGCGGTAGACGCGCTTGTCGCGTCCCATGGAGATGTGGGCGACTGCATCGATCCATAGCCGCGGCGTGTCGCCGCGGCTGATGCCGCGGTCGAAAAGATCGGCTTCCGGCGGAATGTGGGTAAACAGCGGATCCAGGGCCTCGCTGAGGAGTTCGAGGCGCGCGACTTCCGCATCGCGCAAATCGACGACCACGCTGGTGCGTTCCGCGGCCTCAATGCGCGCCTGATGCATCGCCTCCCTCAGCGGCGAGGGCGCTTCGCTCTCGCTCGCCGGCGCGGCGGATTTGCTTTTTCGACCCCACATGGCCTTTACGTCCCTGAATAAAGATAAACCACCGCCCCGGCTTTCTGAAGGCGGTTCCCGTGCCGACGGACACTCAACGCACGTGAATCAAGGCGGATTCGCAGCAAAACGATACATCAAGGAAACGAGAGCCCCTCACCCACGTGGCACCACGCCGAAAGGCCGCGCCCAGCCAAGCCCGTCCTCGGTGCGCCCGCGCGGGCGGTATTCGCAACCCACGAACCCGGCATAGCCGAGCCGGTCGAGCGCCGCGAAGATCTCCGGATAGTTGACCTCGCCCTCGTCGGGTTCGCGGCGCGTCGGAACGGCTGCGATCTGCACGTGGCCGACCAGCGGCAGATGCGTCTCGAAGCGGCGGATCAGGTCGCCGCCGACGATCTGCACATGATAAAAATCGAACTGGATACGCAGGTTCGCGGCGCCGATTTTGCCGATGATGTCGGCGGCATGCTCGACGCGATTGAGGAAATAGCCCGGACGGTCGCGCGGATTGAGCGGCTCGATCAGGAGCGTGATGCCGGCTCGGGCCGCGTGTTTCGCCGCGCGCGAAAGATTCCTGATAAAGACCGCCTCGGCCGCCGGCCGTTGTTCCGACGCGACGCAGCCGGCAAGGCAATGGACAGAGGTGCCGCCGATCGCGACGACATAGTCCAACGCGAGCTTGTACGCATCTTCCCATTCGCGCTCGCGGCCAGGCACGGCGGCAAGGCCGGATTCGCCCCCGCGGCCAACCGGCGTGTTAACGCCGAGTTGCGTCAAACCATGCCGCTCTAGCTCGGCCTCCACGGCGGATGGCGCAACGTCGTACGGATATTGCAGCTCGACCGCGCTGAAGCCTGCCGCCGCCGCCGCGCCGAAGCGTTCGATCAACGGGCGCTCGGTAAAGAGAAAGGCGAGATTGGCGGCAAAGCGCGGCATGAAGCATTCTTTCTTGGGCCGTTCGCCAAGCTAAACGTTGTTTTCGGAAATCGCACATCTCCAACTAGCGGTTGGAAAATTGCCCACTATTTTGCCCACTCCAGAGTGGGGCATTTTGTGGTTGACCCTCCTCGCGCCGGTTGGTTCGCTGAACCTCGGAAACCGTGCGCATAAAAGAACACGGAACACACACGCACGGGTCGAGGAAACCTCAGGAAGCGGCGTGCCATGAACGCCCAGCAACTACTCCAGGAAATCTCCGACTATTGTCGGCAGACCGGTCTTGCCGAATCGACTTTCGGACGCCGCGCCGTCAATGACGGCAAGCTTGCCGCTCGGCTGCGCAATGGCGGCCGCATCACCACCGACACCCTCGATCGCATTCATGGGTTCATGAGTGCTCATCCGCCACAGGGGCCACGTCCAATCGTGATTGAACGATCTCGCGATACGCGGCCGACAGCCGCGCCGCCGTTACAGCCGCTCGCCTCACAGCAACCGGTTGCCCAAGCGCCCGCCGCATCCGTAACGGGCGAAGACCCGCAGCGCAATTTCCGGTTTTTCGACAATCGGCAAAAGTATCTGCTCTTCGTCAACACCTGCAGCGAGAAGTGGGAGGTGGCGCATCGCGTCTCCGAAGAGCTTGCGCATATCCATCCGCGGCCGCCTGCGGTGCGCGTATTCGACGCCGGCGTCGGCGACGGCTCGGTACTGACGCGCGTCATGCGCGCGGCGCACGATCGCTTTCCGCACATGCCTTTTTACATCGTCGGCAAGGAGATCAGCCTCGAAGACGTCCGGCTCACGCTGCAGAAGATGTCGGACCGCTTTTTCGAGCATCCGGGGACGGTTCTGGTGCTCACCAATCTTGCCTACGCGGATGCGCCGTGGCTGGCGGTCAAATCGCTGAACGCTGCGTCGAGCATGGTTTGGCACGAGCTTCCGCTGTCGGGAAATTCCGCTCATCGCTTCGAAGAGCAAATTATGGATCTTGAGCCGTTCCTGGCTCAGAACTGGAAAGCCGGCGTCAGCCCGCGGACGGGCAATCCTGTTTACGAGCGTCCGGTGGTGCTCGTCGTCTATCGTGAAGATCACCGCTTCCTGCTCGACCCGATCATCCCAAAACCCGGCGGCACGGTCGCCAATTACGATCTCGTCATCGCGTCGCAACCCTACCGCGCGCGCGCATCGCTGGAATTCAAGTCAACCCGCGTGATCGCACCGCTGGCGCGCGCGCTCGGCCCCGGCGGCCGGCTCATCGCCATTCATTCGCACGGCCACGATCCCGGCATGGAGATCATCCAGAAAGTCTGGCCGGACGACCATCCGTTCATCCACGACCGCCATCAGATCCTCAAAGCGGTCAAACATGAGCTCGGATCGGGCAGCCGCGATCTCAACTTCAATGCCTACGCCGACAACCGTTCGCTGTTCCGCTACGAGATGCATACGCTGCCCTCGGAAATCTCCGAATCGATCGGCACCTCGACGTTATTCGCGGCGTGGAACGCGGCGATCTACGTAGCGCAGGTGGAGGACGACCGGCTCGGCAACGTGGTGGCCGATGGCCGCTACATCGACGCCACACGCGAGGTGCTGCGCGAACGCGGCGGATTGTGGTTCTTCGACGAGTCCTACGTGATCTCGCGCCGGCGCTCTTAGTTCTTTTCTCCCCCACCTGTTGCGGGAGGTGTCGCGGCGAAGCGCGACGGAAAGGGCAAGTCATGCTTGCGCGAGCCGTGATGCTGCATGCCCCCTCCACCGCCTTTCGGCGGTCTTCCCTCCCCGCTGCGCCGCGCTCCGGGAGAGGGGATACAAATTGACCGCCCTCCCCGCTCCACATCGGGCGCCGCTCGATCCGGTCGAACGCATCGCGGCGTTCATGGCCGGATTTTCGCTCGAAGCGACGCGGCCGTCGGCGGCCGACATCGCGGCGCTTGCCGTGCTCAAGCGGGGCACGCGGGTTTATCTCAGCGCCGTGCCAAACCGGCCCGCCGACGTATCCGTGGCAGCGGCGGTCCAGGTGCGCGCGGCCGGCCTTGAACCGATTCCGCACGTTGCGGTGCGTAATTTCGCCAGCGAGGACGCGCTCGATGATTTCCTGGCGCGACTCCACGGCGAGGCCGGTGTCGACAGCGTTTTGGTCATCGCCGGCGACCGCGACGAGTGCGGGCCCTTCCGGCGCGCGCTTGACGCCATCGATAGCGGTGTGCTGCGCCGGCGCGGCATCCGCACGATCGGCATCGCGGGATATCCGGAGGGCCATCCGCGCATCGGCGAGGAAGAGCTCGATCGCGCGCTGCGGGACAAGATCGCCGCCGCGGAGGCGACCGGTCTCGCCGTCGAGATCGTCTCCCAGTTCTGCTTCGATGCGCGCGCCGTTCTCGATTTCATCGCGCGGCTGCGCGCGTTCGGCTTGGATCATCGCCTGCGCATCGGGCTTGTCGGGCCGACGAGCCTCACATCGCTGATGCGCTATGCCAGCCGCTGCGGCGTGCGCGCGTCCGCGCAGGGACTGGCAAGACGCGCCGGACTGATGCGGCAGATGTTCGCTATGGCGACACCCGACGATCTTGTGCGGGCGCTTGCCGACGCCGCGCCCGCGGGCGTCGTTCCGCATTTCTTTTCTTTCGGCGGCGTCCCGGCGACTGGCCGCTGGGCGCGCGTCGTCGCCGATGGGCATGTCACGCTCGATGCCGGCGGCGGCTTCCGGGTCGAGCCGCCGCGAAGCACGACTTAGCGCGTCCTCGCAAACAGCGGCGGCATGCACTATGTCTGGTGCGCCATGACCCAAAACACTCAAGACATCGACGTCTTCTCGCCGTTCCAGCTAGGACCGCTGCCGTTGCCCAACCGCCTGGTAATGGCGCCGATGACGCGCAATCGCGCCACGCCCGGCGGCGTGCCAAGCCCGCTCGCCTCGACCTATTACGTGCAGCGGGCCAGCGCCGGGCTTATCGTCACCGAAGGCACCCAAATTTCGCAGCAAGGCCAGGGCTATCCGGGCACGCCGGGCATCCATAGCCCGGCGCAGGTCGCCGGCTGGAAGTTCGTGACCGACGCCGTCCACTCGGCCGGCGGCCGCATCTTTCTTCAGCTCTGGCATGTCGGCCGCATCTCGCATCCCTCGTTGCAGCCGGACGGGGGGGCGCCCGTCGGTCCCTCCGCGCTACAGCCGCCGGGACAGACCATGACCGCGCAGGGCATGCAGCCCTTCGTCATGCCGCGCGCGCTTGAGACCAATGAGATTGCCGGCGTCGTCGAGGACTTTCGCCGCGGCGCCGCCAACGCCAAGCTTGCGGGCTTCGACGGCGTCGAATTGCACGGCGCCAACGGCTATCTGGTCGATCAGTTTTTGCGCGACAAGACCAACCAGCGTACCGACCGCTACGGCGGCAGTACGCTCAACCGGGCTCGGTTTTTGACCGAGGTGACCGAAGCGCTGGTCGGCGAATGGGGCGGCGAACGTGTCGGCGTGCGCCTCGCGCCGACGAATCCCTTCAACGACATTGCCGACAGCAATCCAGCGGCAACGTTTGCCGTCGCGGTCGGCGAGATCAAGCGCTTCGGCCTTGGCTATCTGCATATCGTCGAGCCGCTGCCAACGGATCCAGTTGCGGCGGGCGAGATGCCGGACATCGAGTTCTTCCGCCGGATTTGGCCCGGCACGCTCATGGGCAATAAGGGTTACGATCTCGCACGCGCCAATGCGGCTTTGCGCGAAGGCACCGTCGATCTTGTCTCCTTCGCCGCGCTTTTCCTCGCCAATCCGGATTTGCCCGAGCGCTTCCGCATCGGTGCCGCGCTCAATCCGCCCGACCGCCCCACTTTTTACGCGGGCGGCCCGAAGGGCTACACCGACTATCCCGCGCTCTCGCGGAAGCCGTTTCTCATCCCCGAGAAATAACGTTTATTTTTTCAATGGTTTACGTGGAAAATGGAATTGTTGTGATACCGATCACTTCGGAGCGGAACGATCGACGATATTTTGGGAGCTGAGAGTTGCGCACGCAATCAAAAACCCGGGAGCACTCCAATGATCGCCGTCCTCGCCGCACTGCAATACCTAGGCCTGCTCACAGACCGGTTGTTTGAGACGCAAATGCAGCACGCTTCAGTGCGCATTAACGCGCGTCCGCGGCGTCACCGCTAGCGGTAATCAGCGAATTCACGCGTCTAACTGTTTCCCCAAGTCCCCAAGTTCCTTTGCCGCGAAGTCGACGCGCACACTGGGCGCCGCCTCACCGTGGCCTTTTCCTTTTTCATCCGGCCGGGCGATATGCGCCGTGCGCAAACCGGCCGCCGCTGCCGCGCTCAGATCGCTGGAATGCGCGGCGACCATCACGCACTGGCCCGGATCAAGATCGAACGCTTCTGCCGCGGCGAGGTAGACCCGCGGCTTAGGCTTGTAATCTCCCGCGACTTCGGCGCCCAGGATTGCGTCCCAGGGAAAATCGTTGCGCCGAGCCAGATCCACCATCAGCGAAATGTTGCCGTTCGACACCGGCGCCAGGAGAAAACGACGCGTAAGCCTGGCAAGGGCGCGCGTCACGTCGGGCCAGGCGTCGAGCCGGTGCCACGCCATGTTGAGCTGGCGGCGATCGTCCTCACCGAGCGCGGCGAGATCAAAACGCGGCAGGATGAGGTCGAGATTACGCCGATGCAGCACGTCGAGCTTGCAGAAGGGGATGCGGCCGGCGCGCACCTCCTCCATGGCCCCTTGATATTCGCCGCGCCAAGCGTCTGCGAAAGCGGACCAATCGAGCCCATGGCCGCGCGGCTCGAGCATCGCTTGCGCTTCGCGCGCGATGGATGTGCGCCAATCCACGAGCGTGCCGAACACATCGAAGAACAGGGCTTTCACCGCGGGCCGCATCCGATACACTTAACGCAAAGTCCGCCCGAATGCCAAAGCAGAAGCCGCCGCTCTCATCAACTCGCCACACAACATCTCGCCACAGGAAATCCACGGGAAATACAGTCAGCTTAGAAGGAACCATGCCCAGAAAGCCAGCGCCGCGTTCACGATCGAAACAACAGTCCCGATCGCCGGCCCCTCGCCTGCCCGCACTCACCATCGAAAGCCTGACGCCTCCGCAGCAGGCAATCGTCGACGCGATCAACGCCGGTCCGCGCGGACGGTTCAGCAATGAAGGTCCGTTCGCGGTGTTTCTGCATGCGCCCACTTACGGCATGCTGGCGCAGCAACTCGGCGGGCATTTGCGTTTTGGCACCAGCGTGCCGCCGCGGCTTTCCGAATTCGCGATCCTGTGCACCGGACAATTCTGGAAGGCGCAGTACGAATGGTACGCGCATGCGAAGATTGCCGCCAAGCAGGGCGTCAAGGAAACGACGATCCGCGATCTGAAGGCCGGGCGCGCACCGAAAGCGGCGCCGCGCGACGAGATGGCGATCTACCACTTCGTCAAGGAGCTTTATTCAGCGCGGCGCGTGAGCAACGCCACATATGCCCGTGTGCAAAAATTGCTCGGCGATACCGGCATCGTCGAGCTGATCGGCATCCTCGGCTATTATGTTCTGATATCGATGACGCTCAATGTCTTTCGCATGCCGCTGCCTGCAGGCGTGGCGCCGCCGTTCAAAGAACCGGGAGGCAATTAAGCGCGACGCGGCGCGGCCGGCGGATACGGCACCCGTCAGTGCTTGGTCGACTGCATCATCCCGCCGCCCTGCATCATGTTGCCGCCGCCGGTGGCGGCGCCAGGCGCTGTTGCACCAATCGCGACGATGGGCAATTCAATCTTGACTGCGCCGGCCTTCTCGAATTGCAGCGTCGCCTCGACCGTGTTCCCCTGTTCGAGCGGATGCTTGAGATCGAGTAGCATTACGTGGAGGCTCGCAGGCTTGAGCGCGACGGTCTCGCCCGGCTTGATTTCGAGACCGCCCTCCACGGGCCGCATTTTCATCACGCCGCCTTCCATCGACATCGTATGAATCTGACATTGCGCACTGGCGTCGCTTGAAGCGCACGTGACCCGATCTGGCGTGGCGCCAGTATTCGTGATGGTCATGTACCCCGCCCCGTTCGACGCCCCCTTTGGCGTCGCGCGCGCCCAAGGCTGGGCGATATGGATCGAACCAACGTCGTAATCAGCGGCCTCAGCGCCGGCTATCATGAGCTGCACCGCCGCCAACGCGAAGGCGACAGCCAGGCCGCGGCGGAGGTTCTTGCATACGCGTTCGGTCATGGACTGCTCCCGGTGGGGTATTTCTGCGCGCCCTTCGCGCCAATTTTAGGACAGATCCCTGCCGGTTGGAATGTGGCAAGGACGGCGCACGGCACGGTCGGGCAAGGCGGTTTTGATGGCGGCGTTGAACTCGGCGGCGTCCTTCGCTATACGGGCATCCACGGCTGGAGGGGCCCGCAGCGATCGGGCTTGTTCGGCGCCGTCCGTCTCGGCCGGCGCCATTCATGCTGCCAGGGAATGAGTAGGCCCGATGTCCGCTACGTTCGACAAGGTCGCTGATATCATTGCGGAAACTTGCGATATCCCGCGTGAAAATATCAAGCCGGAAAGCCACGCCATCAACGACCTCGAGATCGACAGTCTCGACTTCCTCGACATTGCTTTTGCCATCGACAAGACGTTCGGCATCAAGCTGCCGCTCGAGCAGTGGACCCAGGAGGTGAACGACGGCAAGGCCACGACGGACCAATACTTTGTGCTGAAGAATTTGAGCGAGCAGATCGACCAGCTGATCGCGGCGAAAGGCGCCTGAGGGCGCCACCACCTATGCGGTTCGAATATTTCCAGATGATCGACCGCATCGTCGCGCTCGATGTCGAGGGGCGCTCGGTTCGATCCGCCTGCACGGTGCCGCAACAGAGCACAATCTTCGAAGGCCACTTTCCGACCTACCCGCTGATGCCCGGCGCGCTGCTGATCGAATGCATGGCGCAGACGACCGGCTGGCTGGTGATGGCGCTCAATGGCTTTACCGCCATGCCGTTCCTGGTCGGGGTCAAGGAAGCCAAATTCCGTACCCCCGTGTTACCCGGCGACGAGCTTGAATTCGAAGGCAAGGTGCTGCACGAGGGCTCCGGCTTCGCCGTCGGCGCGTGCAAGGGCCGGCGGCAGGGAAAGTCCGTCTGCGAAGCGCAGATAACCTATCGCGTCATGTCCTTTCCGAACCCCGAGTTCCGAAAGTCTTTGATAGAATGGGCGGAGCGGATCGAAATTCCGGTCAAGGAGCTCATCAAGTGACGGAACGCCGCGAGGTGTGGATCACCGGCGCCGGTCTCATCACGTGCCTCGGTGAAGGGCTCGAGGCGAACTGGAATCATCTTGAGCGCGGCGATACGCCGCCTTTCGACGACAAGACCTTTGCGCCTTACATCGTGCATCCGCTGGGCCCGGTCAATTTCGACCGGCAGATCCCGAAGAAGAGCGACCAGCGGCAGATGGAGCTTTGGCAGCGTACCGGCGTCTACGCCGCGGGGCTGGCGCTCGCCGATGCCGGCATTGCGGGCAGGCCCGATCTGCTCGACGGCACCGACATGATCGTCGCCGCCGGCGGCGGCGAGCGCGACATTCCCGCCGACAGCGCGATCCTCACCGGCCTTCGCAAGGTCGACGCGCGCGGCCCGTTCCTCAACGAGCGGCTGATGAGCGATCTGCGTCCGACCTTGTTCCTGGCACAGCTTCCCAACTTGCTCGCCGGCAATATCTCGATCGTGCACGGCGTGGTTGGATCGTCGCGCACCTTCCTCGGCGAGGAATCCGCCGGCGTCGATGCGGTGCGGATCGCGCAGGCCCGTGTCGCCGCCGGACAGAGCGATTTGACGCTCGTTGGCGGCGGCTACAACGCCATGCGCTGGGATCTCCTCCTCGTCTTCGAACAGGCCGGCGTCGCCCTGAAGGACGCGTTCGCGCCGGTCTGGGATCGCGGCCTGCACGGCGGCCTCGCGCTGGGCAGCATGGGCGCGTTCCTCGTTCTCGAAAGCCGCGATCATGCGCAGTCGCGCGGCGCCCGTCCCCGGGCGCGGATTTCGCCGGTTTACGCCGACCGCAACCGGCGTCGGCCGGGCGACGTCGAAGCAACGCTTCGCCAGCAATGGGACCTGATCGCCGGCAACGTCGACCCCGCACACGCGGCGGTGATCTCCGGCGCCACCGGGGCCGAGCCGGCGACCTCGGCCGAGCGCGCCGCGCTCAAGGATATTGGCCTTCCCGTCCGTAATACCGGGACGTATATCGGTCATGGCGTCGACGCTCAGTTCCTTGCCAACCTCGCCATCGGCTGCATGGTGATCGAGCACGGCAAGCTGTTCGCGTCCACCGGAACGGGAGACGTGGGACCAAGTTCGTCCGGCATTTCCCAAGTCGTCGTCACCAGCGTCGGCAATTGGCGCGGCGAAGGGCTCGGGCTGATTGAAAAGGTCGATTGAAGGAGAACGTCATGGCTGCGGCAACACGGGATAAGAAAGGCCGTCCCATCGTCGCCGTCACCGGAATAGGTGTCGTCACCTCGCTCGGCGTCGGCAAGTCCGACAATTGGGCGAAATTGAGCGGCGGCGTGTCCGGCATCCGGCGCATCTCGCGATTTCCGACCGAGGGGCTGCGCACCACGATCGCCGGCTCGGTCGATGAGGCCTATCGGGACGCCATGTCGCCCGCGGAGCTCTCCGAGCGCGTCGCGCTTCTCGCCGGCGACGAGGCGATCGCGGAAGCCGGCATCGGTATCAGAGGCCATTTCCCGGGACCACTCTATCTCGCGCCACCGCCGCTCGAAGTCGAATGGGCCGAGCGGATCCGGATGGCGGAAATGGCTGCGTCCAATGCCGATACCGGTTATCCGGATATCTTGCGCGTGGCACGCGCGTTCGCCTCGGCCAACGGCGAGTTCAAGTTTGCCATCATCGGCGAGCATCTCGCCGAGCACTTCGGCACCGAAGGATCGCCGATCTCGCTCAACACGGCATGCGCGTCGGGCGCCAGCGCCATCCAGCTAGGCATGGAGGCGATACGCCGCGGCGAGTGCGAGGCCGCCCTCGCGATCGGCGCGGACGCTTCTCTGACACCGGAGTCTTTGGTGCGCTTCTCGCTCCTCTCTGCGCTCTCCACCCAGAACGATCCGCCCGAGCGGGCGTCGAAACCGTTCTCCAAAAATCGCGACGGCTTCGTGCTGGCAGAAGGCGCCGCGGCGCTGGTGTTGGAAAACCTCGACCACGCCCGCGCGCGCGGCGCGCGCGTCATCGGCATCCTCGAAGGTTACGGGGAAAAATCCGATTCATTCCACCGCACCCGGACCAGCCCCGACGGCAAGCCGATCATCGCCACCATGCACAACGCGCTGGCCGATGCCGGCGTCGGACCGGAGGATGTCGATTATATCAACGCCCACGGTACCTCGACGCCCGAGAACGACAAGATGGAACATCTCGGCGTCGCCACGGTGTTCGGCGAACGCATCCGCGGCATTCCGATCTCGTCCAACAAATCGATGATCGGCCACACCTTGACCGCAGCCGGCGCGGTCGAGGCGGCATTCACGCTGCTCACGATGCAAAACCAGCGCCTGCCGCCGACCATCAATCACGCCATTCCCGATCCGGCGATCCAGCTCGATGTCGTGCCCAATGTCGCGCGCGACGCAAAGGTCCGCCGCGCGATCTCCAATTCCTTCGGCTTCGGCGGTCAGAATGTCTGCCTGGTCATGGCGCTGGAGCCGGCGTGACGCTCCTTGACCACCAAGCGCCGGTCTTGACGCAATCGATGCGCGCGCTGACGCTCGTCGCCGATCGCAAGATCGAGCTGATCGAGGGCGCGGCTCCGCCTGCGCCCGCGGCGGGCGAGGTGCAGATCGGCATCAAGGCGATCGGGCTTAATCACATCGATGTCTGGGGCTGGCGCGGCATGGCATTCGCCAAACGCAAGCTGCCGCTCGTTGTCGGTGCCGAGGCGGCGGGCGAGATCCGCGCCGTCGGCCCCGGCGTGACTGGCTTGCAGGTAGGCGATCGTGTCGTCGCCTACGGCGGGCTGACCTGCGGCGTGTGCAAGGCGTGCCGCGAGGGTCGCGACAATCTGTGCGAAAACATCGGCGGCATCATGGGTTTCCATGTCGACGGCTTCGCCCGCGATCTGGTCAACATGCCGGCCAGGCTGGTCGTTCCGGTCCCGGCGACAATCAGCTTCCGTGACGCCGCCTGCGCGCCGGTGGCGTTCGCGACCGTACAGCACATGCTGTTCGACAACGCCAGACTCGAACCGGGCGAAACCGTTCTGGTGCAAGCCGGCGGCTCAGGGATCGGCACCGCCGCCATCAAAATGGCGAAGGCAATCGGCTGCACCGTCATCACCACCGTCGGCGACGACGAAAAGGCGGCGAAGGCCAAGGCGCTCGGCGCCGATCACGTTATCAACTACCGGACCGAACGCTTCGAAGGCATCGTGCGCAAGCTCACCGGCAAGAAAGGCGTCGATGTCGCCTTCGAGCATGTCGGGCCCGATACCTTCAATGGCTCGCTGCTGTGCCTCAAGCGCGGCGGAAGGCTCGTCACCTGCGGCTCCACCTCCGGTCAATCGACGACCCTCAACCTGTTCCAGCTTTATCTCCAGCAATATCGAATCTTCGGCTCGTTCGGTGCCTCGATGCGCAACATTCGCGAGAGCCTCGCCAAGATGGCGTCCGGTCTCCTGCCAGTGATCGACACCGAAGTGCCGCTCGCCGATTTCGAGCGCGGTCTCGCGCGGCTCGAAAGCCGACAGGTCTTCGGCAAGATCATCGTCACGTTCTAATGGCCGAGCGGCGTTCCAAGCTTCTGCTCGATGCGGTCATCGGCGGGCTCGCGGTCGGCTTGTTGCGTGCGATCAGGGTCATGGACCGTAAGCGCACGGCGAATTTCGCCGGGGCGCTGATGCGCAAGGTCGGTCCGCTATTTCCGGAGCACCGCGTCGGCCGCGACAACCTGCGCGCGGCCTTCCCGCAAAAATCCGATGCAGAGATCGAGCAAATCCTTGCCGGCGTCTGGGACAATCTCGGCCGGATCGCGGTCGAATTCGCCCACCTCGACGAATTCTGCGTCGCCGGCTTCGGTCCACAATCCAACGATGTCATGACCTACGTGCCGACAATGATCGAGCGCTATCAGCGTATGGCGCAAGGCGGCAAGGCGATGCTGGGCTTTGGCGCCCATGTCGCGAACTGGGAGCTTCCCGGCGTCGGCGCCAAACGGATCGGCGCCAACGCCGCCATCCTTTATCGGCGACCGAATATAGCCGCGGTCAGCGACCTCGTCGTAAAGCTGCGTACCCCGCTCATGGGCGAACTGATCCCGACCGGGCTCGCAGCGCCAGTGCAACTGGCGCGGCTGGCGCGGGCGGGCGTCCATGTCGGGATGCTCGTCGATCAGCACTATAGCAAGGGCGTCGAGGTGATTTTTTTCGGACGGCGATGCCTCGCCAATCCGCTGATCGCGCTCCTTGCCAGGCAGACCGAATGCCCCATTCACGGAATGCGCGTGGTGCGTAAGTTGGACGGCAACAGTTTTGAGATTGAATTCACCGAGCAAGTCGAGCCCATACGCGACGCGGAAGGCGGCGTCGACGTCGCGCGCACGATGCAGGCGATCACTTCGGTGATCGAAGGTTGGGTACGCGAGCATCCGGAGCAATGGCTCTGGCTGCATCGCCGCTGGCGGTGAGACGGCTATGCGATGAGACGGCTATTTAGGCCTCCCACGTCAGCCGGCATTTTCGGAAAACCAGACGGTATCTCTCGGCGATTTGTCAGCATTGCTGACGTTTTTCCGATCGCGTCTCGTCTTTGTGAGCGCGAGCGTCATGTTTTTATTCGAACGGCGTGATTTGCTGCGTAGCCAAGCGCACCCATCGATACGTCGATCGATCACGTCGATTTCACTGTGTCGTTAAAACCAGGAGGGAGACATGAGCACCACGGATGAAGACGACTGCAAGCGCGACCTCAGTCGCCGCAGCGTCCTGCTCGCCGCGGCTTCAGCCTTGGGTTCGACCGCGTCCATTCAGTCAGCGCAAGCACAAGACAAACCCGCGCCGGTCGACGGCCTGATGGAAGACATGCGTCGGGTCGTGGACCCGCTGATCCCGCACTAAGCGGCGAAATTGCGCGTCTGCGACGTCTCCAGGCAACACTTACGGCGGTGAGCCCTACACTGCCGCTCGAACGACTGCCCAAGACAACGCTGGGTCACTTCATCGGGCACTTGTCGTGATAGCGATCCTGGTGGTCCTTCAGGATCGTCGCCACGGTTTTGATCGCGAAGCTGCCGTCGGGATTCTTGACGGCCTCCTGCAAATAGAAATTCTGAATCGGAAAGTGGTTGTTGCCGTAACGGTAAGGACCGAGTCATAGTCGGCCTTTTCCATCGCCCCGCGCATGCCGTCCTTGTCGGCGAGATTGCCCTTCACCGCCACGACCGCGCTGTTGATAAAATTCGCCGCATCGTAGGCCTGCGCCACGTAGAAAGACGGCTCGCGCTTGTACGCCGCGCGGAAACCGGCGACGAATCGCTGGTTGGCTTCGTTGGCCAGATCGGTGCCCCAATGCTGCGCGGTCGCCACGCCGAGCGCAAGATCGCCGACCTTCGGCAGCGACAGCGCGTCGATCACGAAAGCCGTGTAGAGCGGAATCTGTCCCTTAAGTCCGGCTTGCGCATATTGCAAAAGGAACTGGGCGCCGGCCGATCCGGGATAGAAGGCGAAGATCGCGTCCGGTTTCGCCGCGCGCGCCTTGGTCAGTTCGGCCGAGAAATCGAGCTGGCCGGGCCAGGTGGTGTATTCCTCGCCGGCCACCTCGCCCTTGAAATTGGCCTTCACGCCCGCGGCAACGTCTTTGCCGGCCGCGTAGTTGGGATCGATCAGGAACAGCATCTTGACACCCTTCTGGTTCAGATATTCGCCAATAGCCTGAGGCGCTTGGTCGCCCTGCCATGACACCGAGAAGAATTAGGGCGAACATTGCTCGCCGGCGATTTGCGAGGGGCCCGCGTTGGCGCTGATGATGAAGGTCTTTGCGTTCACGGCCGGCAGCAGCGAGGCCAGCAGCACGTTCGACCAGATATAGCCGGTGAGGAAGTCGACGTGATCGGACTCGATCAGTTTGTCGGTCTTCTGTTTCCCAACGTCCGGCTTCTGCGTGTCGTCCTCGTAAAGGACCTCAACCGCCCGGCCACCCATCTTGTGACCGAGATGCTCAAGCCCGAGATTGAAGCCATCCCGCATGTCGTTGCCGATGACCGCTGCCGGACCGCTGAACGTCGCGACAAAGCCGATCTTGACGCCGTCCTCGGCCGCCGCAGGCGCGGCGGCCGCCATGGTCGCGACCGCGAGGGACACGAACAGCTTCTTCATCGTTCCTCTCCCTTTGGTCGTTCGGCGGCTTTCTTGATTTGATCTTGGCCGCCGCTGTTCCAGCGGAAAACCAGAAATTCGGCGGCTTCCTGCCACCTCTTGGCCGCACCGGCCGTTGCGGCACGGCGGTGGACGGAAACCGGCCAAGACGATCAATTAAGTGTTATTCGATCAGGCGGCTGGTGTTCCGATATCGGGGTATTATATGCCAAAAATGCTCGTGCAAGGCGCCCGATCCACGTCGGTTCATAGAAGGCGCGAGCCGAGCAGCCGCAACCGTGTGCAAGAATAAGTCCCAAATAATCGCTTTCGTCCGGCGCCAGCCGCGCAGAACTGACGGTGACGTCCTGCCGGCCGACGCCTACCTTCCTGGAGAAAACGCCGAGGAACCCGATAACGAAACGGATTCGCGTCTCGCAGGTCATTGAACCATGGGCATTGTTCGTTTTGCTCTCAGGCTGCCACACACGTTCTACGTGCTTGCGGTGCTGGTCCTCTTCCTCGGCGTGACCGCCATACTGTCGATGCCGACTGACATCTTTCCTGAGATCAATATCCCGGTCGTCACCATCATCTGGCAATATACCGGGCTCAGCACGCCGGAGATGGAACAGCGGGTCACGACCTACAGCGAGTATTCGTTGTCTTCGAGCGTGAACGGGATCCAGGATATCGAGGCGCAGACCCTCAATGGTATTTCGGTCCAGAAGGTCTTCTTTCAGCCCGACGTGAACCTCGATCTGGCGATCGCGCAGATTGTGGCCGGAACCAATTCGATCCGCGCCTTGATGCCGCCGGGCATCCAGCCGCCGATTGTGGTCCAATACAACGCCTCGAGCGTTCCGGTGCTGCAGATCGGCCTTTCTTCCGAGACGCTCAACGAGCAGCAGCTTTATGACTACGGGATCTATCGGTTGCGTCAGCAGCTCGCGCCCATTCACGGCGTGACGTTTCCTACGCCGGCCGGCGGAAAGTACCGGCAGATCATGGTCGATATCGACCCGCTGAAATTACAGGCCAGGGGGTTGACCCCACTGGACGTCGTCAACGCGGTCAATGCCCAGAATCTGACGTTGCCATCCGGCTTGGCGAAGATCGGCGATACTCAGTTCACCGTGCGCACCAACGTGCTGCCCATCACCATCGACGATCTCAACAACACACCGGTGAAGACCGTAAATGGCGCCACCGTGTTCGTGAAGGATGTGGGCCAGGTGCACGACGGCAACGCCGTGCAGCAAAACGTCGTTCGCATCGACGGACGGCGCTCGGTCCTGCTCAGCGTCATCAAGAACGGCAACGCCTCGACGGTCGCCGTCGTTAACGCGGTGAAGCAGGCACTGACCATCTCGCGAATGGCGGCGCCTGCCGGCATGCAGATCAAGGAATTGTTTGATCAGTCGGTGTTCGTGACGGCGTCGATACAGGGGTTGCTCAAGGAAGGCGCCATCGCCGCCGGTCTGACCGCGCTGATGATCGTGATTTTTCTCGGATCGTGGCGCTCGACGCTCGTCGTGATGATCTCGATTCCGCTCTCCATCCTCTCTTCGCTCATCGTTCTGTACTTCCTCGGCGATACCATCAACACCATGACGCTCGGCGGCCTGGCGCTGGCGATCGGCATCCTGGTCGACGATTCGACGGTCACGATCGAGAACACCCATCGGCTGCTCACGGAGGAACACATGCCGCTGCCGAGGGCAACGCTGCACGGCGCCGCCGAGATCGCGGTGCCGACACTGGTATCGACGCTTGCCATCAGCTGCGTGTTCATCTCCGTGGTGTTTCTGCACGGCCCGGCAAAATACCTTTTCACCCCGCTCGGCCTCGCCGTGGTGTTCGCCATGCTGGCGTCCTACACCTTTTCGCGAACGCTGACGCCGATAACCATCGGCCTGCTGCTCAAGGGGGAACGTCACGGGCCGGAGGCATCGCAGGGCTGGTTTGGGCTCCTGTTCGCCAAGTTCGAGCACGGTTTCGAAACCATGCGCGGCGCCTACGCCGAGGTGCTGCACACGCTCCTGACCCGCCGGCTGATCGTCCCGATGGCCGCGGTTCTCGTGCTGGCCCTGGGCGGCACGCTATTCATGTTCGTCGGCCGCGACTTCTTTCCGATCATCGACGGCGGCCAGATTCAGCTGCACGTACGCGCCCCCGCCGGAACCCGGATCGAGAAGACCGAGCAGATCTTTCAAGCGGTCGAGGACAAGATCCGCGAGCTCATTCCGGAGAGAGAGCGTGACCTTATCGTCGACAATATCGGCCTGCCGGCCCGGTCCTATAACTTTGCGTTCGGCGACGGGACGGCCACGGGTCTTAATGACGGCGTCATTCTCGTCGCGCTGAAAGAAGGCCACGCTCCGACCGCGACCTATGTGAGCAAGCTGCGGCGAGTGCTGCCTGCGGCTTTTCCGGAATCGATATTCTATTTCCAGGCTGCCGATATGGTGACCCAGATCCTCAACTTCGGCATCCCGGCGCAGATCGACGTGCGCACCGTCGGCTATGACCGGACAAAGAATCTGCGCGTTGCCAAGGAGCTGCAGCGGCGGATCGCAGCCATCCCCGGCGTCGCCGATGCGCATCTCCAGCAGGAGATCGACGGCCCGGAAATTTTCGCTCAAATCGACCGGGCTCGCGCCAGCCTGTTCGGCCTCACGGCGACCACCATTGCGCTTAATCTCAACACGAGCCTGAGTTCGTCGGAACAGGTGTCGCCGAATTTCTGGACCGATCCGAGCAATGGAACACCGTATTATCTGGCGGTGCAGACCCCCGAATACCGCGTGTCCTCGCTCAACGAGCTCAAAAACACTCCTGTGAGCACGTTCACGGCATCTACCGGAAATCCCGTGCCGGGGCTACTCAGCAATGTCGCCACCCTCAAACGCGATTCGGTTCCGACCAACGCAAATCAGGCAAATATCCAGCCAATCTTTGAGGTCTACGCCAATGCCGAGGGCCGCGATCTCGGCGCCATTTCCGGCGACATCAACAAGATCGTAGCCGAATACCAGAAGCAGTTGTCGCCGGGCAATCGAATAGAGGTCGTCGGCCAGATCGTCAGCATGAACTCCGCATTTCGCGATCTGGCCATCGGCATTCTGTTCGCCGCCGTGTTCGTCTATCTGCTCATGGTGGTGAATTATCAGAACTGGGGCGACCCGTTCGTGGTCATTCTGGCGCTGCCAGCGACGTTCTGTGGCATCGTCACGATGCTCTATATCACCAGCACCACGTTGAGCGTACCGTCGCTCATGGGGGCGATCATGGCGATCGGAGTGGCCTCGGCGAATTCGATTCTGCTCGTGACCTTTGCCCGCGAGCAGCAGCTCGCCGGCATGTCGGCCTTCGAGGCAGCGATCTCCGCCGGCCGCACCCGTATCCGGCCAGTGCTGATGACTGCGGCGGCGATGATCGTTGGCATGATTCCGATGGCGATCGGCGGCGCCGGCGAGGAGCAGAATGCGGCCCTGGCCCGCGCCGTGATTGGCGGCCTATTATTTGCAACGCCAACCACGCTGCTCGTCGTGCCATACCTGTTCGCCTTGCTGCGCAAAGGCAATGACGGCAAACCCGCGCGAGGGGTGTTCGCGGAGGACCCACAATGAATGACCTTCAACAGCCTGCGGCACCAGACGTCGGCGTCCCGTTGCGCGAAGAACCGCGCGACCGCAAGCCCGGCCGCCCCGCAACCGAGCCCGGCCATGCCGCCGCCAAGGGGCCTAGTGGGCGCCGGATCTTGGCAGTTGGCGTGTTGGTGCTGCTATGCGGAGCATTAGGCATCGGCTTTTGGCAGCACTACCAGCTCCATGCGCAAGTGATGTCGACGGCGGAGCAGCGCCGCGATTTCATCCCCACCGTGCGGGCGGCGCCGGTGCGTGCCAGCGCCAGCACGATGTCGGTATCCTGGCCCGGTACGATGGAAGCGTTCGAGCAGGCGAACATCTACGCCCGGGCGAGCGGGTATGTCTCCCGCCGCGAGGTGGATATCGGCAGCCGCGTCAAAACCGGCCAGTTGCTCGTGGAGATTACGGCGCCGGAGCTTGAGCATCAGATCGCGCAAGCGGAGGGAACGCTTGCGCAGATGCAGGCCTCGCTGCAACAGGCCGAAGCCAATCGCGATCTCGCACAGGTCACTTGGGACCGCGACAAAACGCTCGTCCAACAAGGTTGGGTCACCAAGCAGCAAGGCGACACCGATCGGCTGACCCTTGAGGCGCGGGAAGCCGCGGTCGCGGTCGCTACCGCGAACATCACCGCGCAGAATGCGCAACTGCGGGTGTTGAATCAGCAGAAAATCTATCAGAGCGTGGTCGCACCGTTCGACGGAGTCATTACCCAGCGCAACATCGATGTCGGCAGCCTGGTGCAGGCGGACGCGACCAGCGGCACGTTCATGTTCACCCTGATGCACAGCGACGTGATGCGTATCCAGCTCTACGTGCCGCAGGACGAAGCGTTCGGCGTCGCTCCTGGAACCGCGGCGGTCGTGCGCGTGCCCGAGATGCCCGGGCACGACTTTCCGGGAACGGTGACGCGCATCGCCGACGCGTTGCAGCCGGGCTCGCGTACGCTCTTGACCGAGATCGACGTACCCAATCCGGACCACGCGTTGTCGCCCGGGGTCTATTGCAACGTTGAGCTGAAGATACCGCGCAAGACGCCGTCGCTCGTTGTGCCGTCGGAGGCGATCATCTTTAATCGCAACGGTCTTAGCGTTGCCGTGGTCGAGGACGGGGTCGCACGCATTCGCCCCATCACCGTTGTGCGCGATTTCGGTACGACCATCGAAGTCAGCGCCGGCGTTAAGAACGGCGATCAGGTGATTCTCAATCCGCCGGTCGATCTCGTCGACGGCAGCAAAGTGAAGGTTCGTCCGGGGCCGCCCGCACAGCTGTCGTGAGGCGCGGAGAAAAAACTCAGTTGGGGAATGCGAGCGTGCACGCGCTCGTGTCGACCGGCTCCGCAGCCTGATCGGCTTTGACGATCGTGCGAGCCGTAAAGACATCGAAGGGACCATCCCGCGGGGGATGAACCTCGCCGACAAAAATCGTGCTCATCAGCTGGTGGTCGCGGTCGCGGAAAAACGCCCGATCTGGTCCGAGCGCCAGATCAGAGGACAACGTGTATCCCTGCAGTGCCCGAGCGAGAACAACGGAATCCAGCGACTTTTCCTGATTGGCGATGCGCGCAAGCGTGCAGACTGCGGCATAGCCAAACCAATTCCGCGCGCTCGCGGCTCTACCGGTTCGAGGCCGCATCGCTTCGTCAAACGCCCTGACCTCGGGAACGTCAGGCTGATTCCACCACCATTCCATGGTCCACCAGCCGATCCGTGCTGCGTCGGACACGGCCATGATGCTTTCCAGTTCGAACAATGCGCCGCCAACCGCCATGTCCTGGTTGAGCCCGAACCGCGCGACCTGCCGCAAGCTGTTCGCTTGATCCTCGCCGCCCATGAGATCGATGAGGACGTCCGGTCGGTAGGCTCCTGCATTCGTCAGGGCCCGGGAATAGTCAACCGTTCCGAGCGGAAGGACGTCCTCCGCCCACATGCCACCATGATCGCGAAGCTTGCGCTCGAAAGCGGCTTGCAGCGCATGACCATAAACATAATCGGGAGTCAGAAAGTACCATTTCTTGCCGAATTTTTCGACCAGACTATCAGCGATTGCGTTGGCTTCCATCGTGGTGGTCTTGCAGATGCGAAAGACATTCCAACTGCATTGACTACCCGTGATTTCGTCCGTGTGACCTCCAGTCACGATATGGAGCTTTCGCTTTTCCGCCGTCACCCGCATCGTCGCGAGCGCGACCGCCGAGTTTACGTTGCCGACAATAAAATCGGCGTGATCGTGGTCGATCAGTTGATGTGTTTTCGCGACCCCTGCCGCAATGTCGTTCGACGAATCCGCGACGAGGAGCTGCACTTTGCGGCCGAGAATGCCGCCGCCCCTGTTAATCTCCTCGATCGCAAGTTGGGCGCCGGAAATTTCAGCTTCAGCGAGGCCTGCGTAAACCCCGGTGAGCGGCTCGACCATTCCCAATTTCACCGGTTCTTCGGCCCGGGCGCGGATCAAAAAAGGCGAGGCGACTTCAAGAGCACCCCACGCCAGACCGCCCTTAAGTAAGGTCCGACGCTCGAGTGGCCGCGCACCAAGCCTCATCGATCTTCGCATCGGTTGCTCCGGGCCGAAGATGTCGAAACGTCAAATTGGGCTCCATCGTATCAGCCCAGAGGCTGCGACGGTAGGTTGAGTGCCAGCCGCCTGATGTTCAGGCGCGCCACACCAGCAAAATCGCGGGACGAAATTGGCCCTCGAGCGGTTGACGGACATTGACCGCTTTTGCCGCGACGTAATACGCTCGCGCACCTCCGGCGAAACGTGGTTGCAATGAACGATGTAGCGGCCGGCGCCCAGACCATCCGAAAACGGTTCGGGGCGACGACGGCCCTTGACGGCGTCAACTTCGAGGTGATGGCCGGCGAGATTCACGCGCTCGTCGGCGAGAACGGTGCAGGCAAATCGACGCTCGTGCGCATCCTCGGGGGCGTCGTTCGACCGGATGAGGGACACGTCACGATCGGCGGCGGCGAACGCTACCTGTCGAGCCCGCACGACGCGATCGCGGCCGGCATCGTCACTATCCCGCAGGAACTCCAGCTGGTGCCGGCGCTGTCGATTGCCGAAAATCTGGCGCTCGGTGACGTTCCGGTGCGGCGATTATTCGGCGTCACCGCGTTCGTCGATCACGCGCGGATGCGTGAAGATGCCCGTTCGCAACTCGGATTTTTTGAGTTTACGCCGGACCCCGATCTGCCGGTACGGCAGCTCGGCTTCGCCGAACAGCAGATCGTCGCCATCGCCAAGGCGCTGCGCCGCCGCTGCGGCGTGCTCATTCTCGACGAACCGACTGCCGCGCTGGAGAATCGCGAGATCGCGAGGCTCTTCACAGTTCTGCGCCGATTGAAAAGTCAGGGCACCGCCATTGTGTATGTGTCACACCGTCTTGAGGAGATTGTGGAGCTGGCCGACCGCTGTACGGTTTTGCGCGATGGGCGCGTGGTGGCGCTGGTCCGGCGCGGTGAATTCAACGCCGCCAATCTCGTCCAGGCCATGACCGGCCGCGCGGCGGAGCAACAAATCATCAAACGGGCGACGCCTGGCGACGTCCTGATGGAGGATACCGGGACCCGCACCGACGCGATCCGTTTGCGCACCGGCGAAGTGGTTGGGCTTGCCGGTTTGCTCGGCAGCGGTACCACGCAGGTGCTGCAGCGCCTTTTCGGTCTTGCCCCGGCGGCGACGACGGCCCGCGTCAACGGCCGCCTTTGCCGCCTGAACAATCCAATTGCCGCGATCGACTCCGGCATTGGCCTGGTGCCGCCGTCGCGCAAGCTCGGACTGATCATGAATCAATCCGTGCGCGACAATATCCTGTTGCCGAGCCTCGGCCGGCTTCGCCGCGCCGGCTGGATAAACGGTGGCGCCGGGCGCCGGCTCGTGGCCGAACTGATGGAAGTCCTCGATATTCGGCCGCGGCGTCCGGAGCTGAAAGTCTCTGCACTGTCCGGGGGCAATCAACAGAAAGTCATTCTGGCGAAATGGCTGGCGCGCCGCGTCGACGTGCTGCTGCTCGACGAACCGACGCAAGGCATCGACATCGCCGCCAAGGCCCAAATCCACGCCCTGCTTCGCGATTTTGCCGCGCGCGGCGGCGGCGTGCTGCTGTCGTCGGGCGATCTGTCCGAACTCGCAAACCTGTGTGACGCAGTGCTGGCGCTCCGTCACGGCAGCGTCGTTTCCCGCGTCGACCGTGCCGACCGCCTCGACGAAGAGCGCCTGCACGAAGCCATCGTCGCATGACGGCTGCAGACAAAACCAGACGGCCGAACTGGGCGGGACAGGCTCCGCTGATCACACTCATTGCGCTCGGCGTCGCGACCGCGCTCCTGACCCATCGCTTTCTTTCGCCGCTCAACCTGACGAATATCCTCGTGCAATCGTCGATCATGGCGGTGATCGCCATGGGGATGACCTTCGTCATTGTCGGCGGCGGATTCGACCTCTCCGTGGGCTCGACGGTTGCGCTGTCCGGCTGCATTGCCGGGATGGCGATGCTCAAGTTCGGTATTGTTGCCGGAGTCGTTGCCGGCATCGCGGCTGGCGCCGGGGTTGGTCTTGCGAACGGACTCGTCGTCGCAATGCTCGGCGTCAATCCGTTCATCACAACACTTGGGACCATGGTTCTTGTTCGCGGCGTCGTCTACATCATCACCGGCGGCGCACCGGTAAGCGGCGAAGACGGGCTACCGGCTGCGTTCATCGCTTTCGGCAATTCCCGGCTTTTCGGGATCCATTATCTCGTCTGGGTGCCTGCTTTGCTGCTCGTCACTCTGTCGGCGCTGTTGCAGCTGACGCCTTACGGGCGGCGCATCTATGCAACCGGCGGCAACAAGGAGGCCGCGTATCTTTCAGGCGTTGCGGTCGGGCGTATCGTCGCGTCAACTTATGTGTGGTGCGGTGCGCTCTCCGGCGTCGCCGGCGTGATGCTGGCGGCACGTTTGCAATCCGGTCAGCCGACGGCGGGCGAATTTTACGAATTGACCGCCATTGCCGCGGTAGTGCTCGGAGGCGCCTCGCTTCACGGCGGAGAAGGGACGCTCTACAAGAGCGTGATCGGGGTTTTCATCATGATCGTGCTGGGGAACAGCCTTAACCTCCTGAACGTCGATTCCTACTGGCAGCGGGTCGCGGTCGGCGCGGTCATCATTGCGGCCGCTGCCGCTGATCGGCTACGCTCGCGCACCTGACCGAGGAGAAGCGTGATGTTCAAATTCCGCACTTTGGCGCTGGCGGCGTCCCTGTTGTTGCCGGCGTCGTTCCTGCTGCCGGCCTCCCCAGCGCATGCTGAAGACAAGACAACAATCGGGGTATCGCTGCCGCAGGACGACAACCCGTTCTACATCGGCATGCTCAAGGGCATACGCGCCCGCGCCACCGAACTCGGCTGGGACGTCGCGACCGTCTCCTCCAACGAGGACAAGCTGAGACAGATCAATGGCGTCCAGGATCTGGTCGCCAAGGGCGTCAAAGGCATCCTGATTTCGCCGATCGACGCGGTCGGCGTCAACGCCGCCTATGACGCGGCGGCTGCCGGCAAAATTCCGATCGTTTCGCTTGCCCGCGGCTCGACCTCGCCGAACCAGACCGTGCATGTTGCGATGGACGAAGTACAGGTCGGCCGCGATATCGCCGAATGGACGGCGAAAAAGCTCAACGGCAAAGGCAAGGTGGCGATGCTGCTCGGTCCAAGCGGCGCGCCGACCTTCCGCAATCTCGCGCAGGGCTACACCGAGACGATGGCCAAATATCCGGACATTCAGATCGTGTTCAAGACCGACGGTCCGCTCACGCGCGAGCGTGGGCTGAAGAATTCCGAAGATGCGCTCGTCGCTAATCCCGACCTCAAGGCGATCTATGCGGCGAACGACGATCTGGCGCTCGGCGCGATGCAGGCAGTACTTGCCGCCAATCGCAACGGGCAGACCATCGTCACTGGCATGAATGGCGTGCCGCCGGCGCTGCGCGCGGTCAAGGACGGCAATATCGCCATGACGGTCGAGCTCAATCCCGTCATCTGGGGCCGACTCGGCGTCGATGTGCTGGCGACCTATCTTAAGGGCGACAAGGTTGAGCAGCGCGTCTTCATCAAGCACGTCGTCATCGACAGCTCGAACGTCGACGAGCTCCTGGCGAAGATGGCGCCGCCGAAGAGCTGACGGGCACTGGCAGCGGACACCGGCCGTGGTCAAGGCGGTTGATATGACACAGCGCGCGGTAGCGGTTTCCGCCAGCAACTCCTTTGTGGCTGAGCTCGAAGCGGCGAATCTTCACCCGCTCTGGGACCGGTTCAAGAAGATTACGCCGGTCCGGCCGCAGCCGCGCGACGCCCCGCTCGTCTGGCGCTGGAAGGACATCGAGAAGTTCACCGAGCGCGCGACCGGCGAAGTCGCCATCGACGACGTCGAACGCCGAGCGCTCATCCTGGTCAATCCGGCCTTCGCCGGCGAGACGGTGACGACATCGAACCTGATCGCGGCTTTCACCGTGCTCGATCCCGGCGACCGTGCCCGCCCGCACCGGCACACCTTCGCGGCCATTCGTTTTGCCACGCGGGCCGACGGCGCGGCGACCATCGTCAACGGCCGGCGCTGCGACATGCGCGAGGGCGATCTTATTCTCACACCGCCGATGTGCTGGCACGGCCACGTTAACGAAAGCAATCATCGCATCGTCTGGTTCGACGCGGCCAATATCCCGCTGCTGCGTACGCTGGACGCCAATTTTTTCGAACCCGGCGACGCGAGCAGCAATGAATTCTGGCAGGTCGACGAAGGCGACGAGCGGCTGTGGGCGGAGTCCGGACTGATCGGCGCCGATGGGCCGCGCGAGGCCACGCATTCACCGAAATATCGCTATTCCGGTGAAGCGACGCGCCGCCTCCTCTGCGCGCTGCCGCCCGGGCCGGACGGCGCGCGAACCGTGCGCTACACCAACCCGCAGACCGGCGGCGCAGTCATGTCCACGCTTGATTGCTATGCGGTGCGGCTTTCGCGAAAGGCACCGACGCGGGCGCGGCGCTCGACCAGCAATGCGGTTTGTCTTGTCGCCTCCGGCGCCGGCCGCTCGCAGATCGGCGATCACAGCTTCGAATGGTCGCAGCACGATGTATTCAGCATTCCGCACTGGACATGGGCGAGCCACGAGGCGCTCGACGGCGATGCCAATCTCTTCATCGTTACCGACAAGTCGGCTTACGAACGGCTCGATCTCCTGCGCGAGGAACTGCAATAGACGCCCCGACAAAGGCAGCGACGGAGGGGATCGGCGCGTCGGTCCGGCGCGTCGAGGATGTGCGGTTGCTGCGCGGCGGCGGACGTTTCGTTGCCGATATCAGCTTGCCAGGTGAATTGCATTGCACGCTGGTCCGCTCCCCGCACGCGCACGCCGTTGTTCGTAACATCGAAGCTTCGCCGGCCCGCGCCGCGCCCGGTGTCGTCGCCGTATTCACCGGCGCCGACATGGCCGGCGACAAGGTCGGCCCGATGCGCGCGCTCTGGGCCATCCGTTCCAGCGACGGCAGCGCCATGGCGGAACCGCCGCGTTGGGCGCTGGCGCGCGAGCGCGTGCGGCACATCGGCGAGCCCATTGCCGCGGTGATCGCGCAGACGCGCGAACAGGCGCACGACGCGGCCGAGCTGGTCGAGATCGACTACCAGAGCCTGCCGGCCGTTGTCGATGCGCGCGATGCCAGCGCAAAGCCGGCGCCGCAGCTTCACGACAGTGCGCCGGGAAACGTCTGTTTTCGCTGGGCGCGCGGCGACGAGGCCGCGGTGCGCCTGGCGACGCAAAAAGCGGCGCACGTGACGCGTATCGATCTTGTCAACAACCGATTGATCGGAGCGGCGATCGAACCGCGCGCCGTGTTGGCGGTCTCCGACGCAGGGAGCGAAAAGCTGACGCTGTATAGCTCCACGCAGGTGCCCCACCACATCCGAAGCTATGTCGCGGAACAACTCGGCATTGCCGAAGGCAGTATCCGCGTTATCGCGCCCGATGTCGGCGGCGGCTTTGGCTACAAAGGCAAACACTATCCCGAGGAAACCATCGTCACATGGGCGGCCCGGCGGTTGCGGCAGCCGGTAAAATGGGTTGCGAGCCGGAGCGAAAGCTTCGTCTCCGACAATCAGGGCCGCGATCACCTGACTAACGCCGCGCTTGCGCTCGACGAGCAAGGCCACTTTCAGGCCCTGCGGGTCGAAACTGTTGCCAATCTCGGTGCCTATGTCTCGACCTTCGGCGCCGCCATACCGAGCGCGATCTACAGCGCGCTTTTGGCCGGCGTGTACCGAACTCCGGCGATCTTCGTGCAATGCACCGGCGTCTTCACCAACACCCTGCCGACCGACGCTTATCGAGGGGCAGGACGGCCGGAGGCCTGTTACGTGCTCGAGCGTCTCGCCGACCGCGCGGCCTGTGAACTTGGCATTGATCGCGCCGAGATTCGCCGGCGCAATCTCATTCCTGCTTCCGCGATGCCCTACAAAACGCCGATCGGCCCGACCTACGACTGCGGCGATTTTCCGAGACTCTTCGCGCGGGCGCTCGAGATGGCGGACTATCCGGGTTTTTCCAAACGGCGCGCGGAAGCCCGCAACAATCGCCTGCGCGGCATCGGCATGGCTTGTTACGTCGAATCATCCGGGGTGGCGCCGTCGCGTTTTGCCGGCATGCTCGGAGCGCGAACGGGCTTCTTTGAGACGGCACTGATCCGCGTCCAGTCGGACGGCGGCATTCAGGCGCTGCTCGGCACCCACAATCACGGTCAGGGTCACGCCACTACGATGGCGCAAATCCTTTGCACGCAGCTCGGCGTTCCTCTTCGCAAGATCGAGATTCTGGAGGGCGATACCGATCTGGTGCCCTACGGCACCGGAACGTTCGGCTCGCGCTCGATTGCCGTCGGCGGCTCGGCGCTCCATCGCGCCGCCGGGAAGATCATCGCCAAAGGTAAATTGATCGCCGCCCATTTGCTGGAAGCGTCGGGCGGCGACATCGCGTTCGCGGACGGCTGGTTCGCCGTGACCGGCACCGACCGGCGCCTTTCGTTCGCGGAAATCGCCCGCGCCGCCAACGTGCCGCACTACTTTCCGCTCGAAACACTCGAACCTGGCCTGCAGGAGACCGCCGTCTACGATCCGCCGGCTTTTGCATTCTCGAACGGGGCTCATCTTTGCGAGGTCGAAATCGATCCCGGCACCGGCGAAACGCGAATCGTCGGCTATTGGGGCGTGGACGACATTGGCACGGTCATCAATCCCATGATCGTGGAAGGCCAAATCCACGGCGGCGTCGCACAGGGCTTGGGACAGGCGCTGCACGAACATTGCGCCTACGATCCCGGCGGTCAGCTCCTGTCCGGGTCTTTCATGGACTACGCGCTGCCGCGCGCCGCCGACATCCCTGCCATCGAATCCGAATTCGACGAAAGCCAGCCGTGTACGCACAACCCCCTCGGAGCAAAGGGCGCGGGCGAGGCCGGAGCGATTGCGGCACCCGCCGCGATTGTCAGCGCGGCACTCGACGCGTTGGCGCCGCTTGGCGTAACGGGCTTAGACATGCCCCTGACAACGGACAGCGTATGGCGCGCCATTTCCTCGGCGCAGAATTCCGGTCTGGCCTGATTCAGGTGCACGCCGTCACGGACCGGGACCGGGCCGCGAGCCATGGTAATTCGGGTCTCCGGCCGGCCACGTGGACTGACATGGCGGAGCCATGTTTTGATACGGCCACCTGCATCGGGTCGACATGGAGTCATATTGGCTCTGATCGGTGACGTGGGGCGGTTTCTGCTTTCTCCCATGCGTCCTTGTGCCGGGCGTCACATCGGCCTTTTGATCGGCGTTCGCCGCCGACAGCACAGAAAAGGAAAGCGACGCGGCTATTAGACCAATCGCCGCGCGGCGCCGGAGCATGCTTGCTTGGGCACGGCGTCCTCCTTTCGTTTCTTCCTGCTCAACTCTTACCGCCCAGTCTTGATCCGCGTCCACAGCCGATTAATCAGGCGCTGTGTCTTCTGATCATGAGCGGTGATGGTGTAGAGCCTGGCCATGGTCGTCGCGTCGGGATAGACGGTGCGGTCGTCAAGAATCGCCCGGTCGATGAGTTTCTGGCTCGCCAGGTTGCCGTTGGCGTAAGAAACGAAATTGGTGTTCTTCGCAGCCACTTCGGGTTTGAGCAGATAGTCGATGAGAGCGTGCGCCTCTGCGGCGTCGGGTGCGTCTTTGGGGATGGCGAGGTTGTCGAACCACAATTGCGCGCCCTCTTTCGGGATTGCATAGCCGACGGCCACGCTACCCTTCGCCTCGGCCGCGCGCTTTTGCGCCTGTTTGATGTCGCCGGAAAATCCGACGACGAAGCAGATTTCGCCGGTCGCGAGCGCGTTGAGATATTCCGAGGAATGAAATTTGCGAACATACGGCCTGATTTTGCCGAGCAGATCGACGGCTTTTTGCAGATCGCCCGGGTCGCTCGAATTGGGATCGAGGTGCAGGTAATGCAGCGCCGCCGGCATGATGTCGTCGGAGGAATCGAGCAGGTGGATGCCGCAATTCTTGAACTTCGCG
>Ga0302325_10005075_pt1 | contig 30170 bp, 29 predicted proteins | sample Palsa_T0_2_FD_201948 | JGI IMG/M metagenome (GOLD analysis project Ga0302325, IMG submission 201948) | Peat permafrost microbial communities from Stordalen Mire near Abisko, Sweden - Palsa_T0_2 | ecosystem: Environmental > Terrestrial > Soil > Palsa > Peat permafrost | place: Sweden: Abisko... | reverse complement strand
CCTTGGGGCATTTTGCGGATTGGACCCACACCGATCCTAACGCATTGCGCACGCTGAACAAGCTGCACAGGGACGCCATGGTAAGCGTCGGCCACAAGATCAAGCTGGACTTGTCACGCGTCAATGCGGCGCAGTTTCTGGCCAGTCGCCGCGAATATCACCGCCAGTTGCAGGAAACGTTTTTCGCCACGCATCGCATTGCCGGCACGGAGAGTTACGTCATCAAACGCGGCGACTCGCTTTGGATAATTGCTCAACAGCACGAGGCGTTGCCGGTGTGGCTGATCACGCAGTACAACCCCGACGTGGATTTCGGCGACATGCGGCCCGGCACCTCGATCAGCCTGCCGCGGGTCGAGCCGATCAATCGGCAGTGATGTTCCGGCCGCGCAGATATTCGCTGAGCAGCGCGTGAGTGTCGTCCGGGGCATTGAACGGCACGGCGCTGCCGTCCGTTCCCCGGATATCGACGACCAGCTTGTGGCTGGCGGCAAGGCGGATGAGGCCTTTCACATCCAGCTGAAAGTTCGCGGTCTGGCCCCAGGAGGCAATGCGCTTATAGGGTTCGCGGCCGACCCTGGTCGGCTCCGCGGGAATGAGGACGAATGGCCCGTCATCGAGCATCAGGGTGACCGCGCCGTCGCCGTGAATATCGCCGACCTGGCGGTCGCTGCCGGGCACGACATGCACCCAGAGGCTGTAGCTGATGTCGCCCGAGCGATTCCATTCCACGGGACCGAGGTAGGCGAAGCTCGGGGGTTTGTTCGAGACCACGGCGCTCTGCGTGCCTTGGATGAGTTCTATCGGCTTGGGTAATGCCGCCCACGTGATGCCGGTGCGCTCGTCCAGCATTTCGTCCGGTTTTCGCGCCGATTCTCCGGCGCAGCCCCACAAAACGCCGGGCAGCAGGGCCAAAAGAAACCAACGGGCGCGCATGCAGTCGATTATACCCAGGACGTGACCGACCGCTGATTATGTCGCACCGACACCACGCTATACTTTCTCCAATGTTAAATCCGCGACGGCGACGTCTGGCAAGGTGTTTATGCGCGCTGCTCGCCCTGGCGAGTTGCGCCGCGGGCGCCGTGCGCGCCTCCGCCGACGGGTTCTCGACCGCGGACCGGGTGGTTGTGCATAAATCCGAGCACACTCTGGCCCTGTACAACGGTCCGCGGCTGCTGGGCGAATATAAGGTGGCGCTGGGATTGAGCCCGGAGGGCCAAAAGGAGCGCGAACATGATTTTCGCACCCCGGAGGGCCGCTACTTCCTGGCGCGCAGGAATCCACGCAGCGAATTCTTTCTTGCCATCCAGGTCTCCTATCCGAACAAGGACGACGAGCTGCGCGCCCGCAAGCACGGCTGGGTTCCCGGCGGCTCGATCATGATTCACGGCTATCCCAACAACCCCAAGCATCCGGCCTCTTACTACAAGTCCAATGACTGGACCGACGGCTGCATCGCGCTCTCGAACTCCGACATGGTCGAAGTGTGGATGCGCACCCAAGACAACATTCCGATCGATATTTACCCTTAAATGGAAACCACGATCGTATCCTCTGACATGGTGGACGCCAGGGTCGCTCCCAAGGGCAGCCTGGAGCACCTGTCGCAGCAGGAAATCGCCCAGCTGCTGGATTCGGGGCAGGGCGGCCTGTATCCGTTGTTTCGGCGTTGCGCGCTTGCCGTGCTGAATTCGGGCAGCGATCTGGACGACACGCGCATGATCTTCGAGAAGTACCGCGACTTCGACTTGCGCATCGTTCCGCAAGCCTGGGGCATCAAGCTCGAGATCAAGAACGCGCCGGCCGCGGCCTTCGTGGACGGCGAGATGATCAGGGGATTGAAGGATCATTTGTTCGCAGTGCTGCGCGACGTGGTGTTCATCTCGAACGAAATCGAGAGCGGGCGCTTCGACCTGAACTCCTCTTCCAGCATCACCAATGCGGTGTTTCACATCCTGCGCAATGCGCGCGTCCTGGAGTTGCAAGGGCGGCCGAATCTGGTGGTGTGCTGGGGCGGCCATTCCATCCGGCGCATCGAGTACGACTACACCAAGAAGGTCGGTTATGAGCTGGGCCTGCGCGGACTGGATGTGTGCACCGGCTGCGGCCCGGGCGCCATGAAGGGCCCAATGAAAGGAGCCGCGGTCGGGCACTCGAAGCAACGCATCGTCAATGGACGCTATCTCGGCATCAGCGAGCCCGGAATCATCGCGGCCGAACCGCCCAACCCGATCGTGAGCCAGCTGGTCATCATGCCGGACATCGAAAAGCGCCTGGAGGCGTTCGCGCGACTAGGCCACGGCATCGTGATTTTCCCTGGCGGAGCAGGCACCGCCGAAGAGATCCTGTACTTGCTGGGCTTGCGGCTCGATCCGGCCAACCGGGACATCCCATTTCCGGTGGTTTTCACCGGTCCTGCCGACAGCGCGGAATACTTCCAGCAGATTCATCGCTTTATCGGTGCAACCCTCGGGGCCAAGGCGCAGACCTGCTACCAGATCATCATCGATGACCCGGCCGCGGTGGCGCGCGCGATGGTGCGAGGTTTGTCCGAGGTACGCGACCACCGCCGCCAGACCAACGACTCCTACGGCTTCAACTGGCTGCTGAAGATCCCGCTGGAGTTTCAGCAGCCATTCCGGGTCACGCACGAATCGATGCGTGCCTTGACGCTGTCGCATGATCAGCCGGTGCACGAACGCGCCGCCAACCTGCGACGCGCATTCTCCGGAATCGTTGCCGGCAATATCAAGGAGTATGGAATCAATGCGATCGAGCGCTACGGACCTTTCGAGCTCAGCGGTGAGCGGGCGATCATGGAGCCTCTCGATCAATTGCTCAGGTCCTTCGTGGCGCAGCGCCGGATGACATTGACGGGCACCGACTACACGCCCTGTTATCGACTCGTGGCATGAGCGATCCGCAACTCATCCGCTATCGCTTCGATCTGCCGGACGGCTCCCGCAAGACGTTGGATTTCCGCTTCGACCCCAAGGATTTCCGGCTGCGCAATCCCGCTCCGGCCGACCCGCCGTTCTGGACGGAGCTGGAATTCAGCCAGTGCGCGAATTGCCCGCTCAGCAAGGCCGAGCATGCGCACTGCCCGGCGGCCTTGCAGATGGCGAGCGCGGTGGAAACGCTGAAAGCGCTGGTGTCGTTCGACACGGTCGGGGTAACGGTGACGCAAGCGGAAAGGACCATCTATGCGCAAACCAGCGCGCAGCAGGCCTTGAGTTCGGTGCTCGGACTGATCATGGCGACCGCCGGGTGTCCGTGGACCGACCGATTGCGCCCGATGGCGAGGTTTCATTTGCCGTTCGCCAGCGAGCCGGAAACGGTGTATCGCAGCATCTGCATGTACCTGCTGGCGCGCGAGTTGGACGGTGCGGACGGCAGCACGGGCTACGCGGCGCTCGAGGCGCTGTACCAGAATCTGCACCTGGTGAATCGTGACATGTCACGCCGTCTGGGGGCCGCCACCCGCACCGATCCCGCGCGTAACGCCATGGCGTTGCTCGATGCCTATACGACCCTTTTGCCTGCCGCACTGGACAGTTCGCTGGAAGAACTCAAGCCGCTGTTCGGCGCATGGAAAGCCGCGGTAATTTAGGCCATTTAACTTACCGTGACATGCGGTGAGATGCGCATCGCAATGCGCGTGGACACATGCGGACGCCCCCGGCATGCCTGTGACACAGTTCCTGTCGATGACCGTGTAGGACACATACTGTCGTGGGCATCTAGAGAGGCATTACCGATGAACGACGGCAAGAATCAGACTCGATACACGGGAGCGGACCGTCGCGCGCCCCGTACGGAGCCTGGCGCCGCCAAGTCCGGCACAGCCGCTCCCCGAGATGCCTTCAAGGTCGGCAGCCGCCACGCCGCGATTACCAACAATCTCTACAACTGGCACAGTTACAAGAATTGGGCCGACAAAATTCGCGGCAGCTGGCAGGAAAAGAAGTAGGCCACGGCCTAACGGCTTAAGCGGTCTCCGGCAGAGGACTGATTCCGGCACTCGGCTGCTGTACAGCCTCTTTGGCTTCGAGCCAGGCCAGCAACGCCTGCCAATCCTTGAGGTCCTGTTCAGCCTCCTTCGGCTTCATCTCATGTATGCCGATGCCCTGCTCGGCGGCGCGCACGTAGTTCTGTGAGTCGCGCAACGTCGCGATCACCGGAATCCGCAGCGTTTCCAGAAACCGCATCAGGGATTGATAGGTCAAGGTGTTTCGCCTGACGCGGTTGGCGATGACGCCGATGCGGTTCTCATCGCGCCGCACCTTGGCGATCAACAGCAAATCGGCGATACATTTGGAAAAGGCATGTATGTCGATGTCCGAGGGCAACACCGGCACCAAAATGGCGTCGGCATTCTTGGTCATTTCCGGCATATCATGGGCCAAGGTCGCCGCCGGCGTATCCACGATCACATGCGTCACGTCCGCCGGGATGCGCAGCTGCCACGCCCGCGTCATGCGCGCGTTGCGCTCGAACGCCGCGAGGCCATGGATGAAGGCTTGCTCGGGCTTGCGCTTCTTGAGCCAGCGCGTGCTGGACCCTTGCGGGTCGTTGTCGGACAACAGTGGACGTTGCCCCCGACCCGCGTAATAACTGGCGAGATTGGTGGCCACCGTCGTTTTGCCCGAACCGCCTTTTGGATTCAGGACGAGAATTCGCTGCATGTCCGCAGAGCCTACGCAGCCGCCCGCAGCATGGCAAGCACGGACATAAGACAGCCACGCGCGCGCAAGCTGTGAGGCCACGCACGGTAGCAGCATCCAGAGTCCTCTAGACTGTTTTTCCTATGGAGTGGATGCTTCAAGTTGTTGATGAAATTGACGATGCGATTGGGACCCTGCGGCATTGTTGGCTCGGGGTCTCGGCCGAATTTCCGACATTTCTGGCCGGCGGCGCGGGCTTGGGCGCGGCCGGTGCGACGGCGCTGCAGACAGGCGTGGAACCGGTGTTGATTGCCGCGTCAAGCGCAGCCCTCGGAGTCGCCGGATTCCTCAAGGTACTCGATTCGCGCCTGCCGTCCGCGCCGTAAATCACCCCGCAACGCGAATTCATTTAAGATGGCGCATGGCATGCACTGCGCTGCGGGTTGTCGTTGTCGGGTTGGTCTTGGGTTGCTTCGCGGCCTGCGGCGGAAAGCCGTCTGCGGGAGCGGACCCGGCAGCAGGACCACAATCGCTGCAGATCGTCGATCTCAAGGCGGGCGACGGCGCGGCCGTTGCCGCCGGGCAGAGAGCGGTCCTGCAGTACACCGGCTGGCTGTACGACGCGTCCCAACCTGAGCACAAGGGCAAGCAGTTCGATAGCTCGCGCGGCGGCGCCGGACCTTTCCGTTTCGTCGTTGGCCGCGGCGAAGTGATCAAGGGCTGGGACCAAGGCGTCGCCGGCATGAAAATCGGCGGGCAGCGCCGCCTGATCATCCCTCCGGATCTAGCGTATGGCGACAGCGGTGCCGGCGGAGTCATTCCGCCCGGCGCCACGCTGGTATTCGACGTCGATCTGCTCGCGATCGAATGATCCCCCGGCCCGGGGCCGTCGAACGGCTGTCGCTTGCGGGTCCTGCCGGCGCGCTCGAGGCGCTGGTGGAGGATCGCGGCCAGGCGGGACCTCGTTATGCAGTGGTGTGCCACCCTCATCCGCTGTACGGCGGCACCATGGATAACAAAGTGGTAACTACGCTGGCCCGGGCCTTACAAGAACTCGGCATCCCAACCGTGCGCTTCAATTTCCGCGGCGTTGGAGCGAGCGTTGGAGCTTACGATGAGGGCAGAGGCGAAACCGCTGATGCGGCAGCCGTAGCGGCGTGGGCCGAGCAACGCTGGCCAGGCAGGCGCTTGGTGATCGCCGGCTTCTCGTTCGGCGCCTACATTGCCTTGCGGCTGGCCAGTGAGCGCGCCGCCGACTGGCTGATTACCGTTGCACCGCCGGTCGATCTATTCGATTTGTCCCGTATCTCCGCTCCTGCCTGTCCCTGGCTCGTCGTCCAAGGCGACTCGGACGATGTAGTGGATCCCGCCAAGGTGCTCGCCTGGGCCCGCTGCTTCGATCCCGCGCCGCTCCTGAGCGTGTTGCCGGGAGTGGGGCACTTCTTTCACGGGCACTTGCGCGAGTTGCGCGACGCGGTCATCGATGCAATCCGGAGCGGTTGAAGCGGTTCAGCCGCTCCGGACGCCACCTAAAATCAGTTCACGAATTCCTTGAGCGACTTGAGTGCCGCGATGCGCACCTTTTTGCTGGCCGCCTTTGCCTTGAACATCATTTTCTCGCCGTTGAAAGGATTGACTCCCTCGCGCGCCTTTGTGGCCGGCTTCTTCACGACCTTCATCTTCAGCAAGCCGGGAAGGGTGAATAAGCCGTGAGCGCGCAAACTCTTCTTGATCGAGGTGTGAAGCGAGTCAAACACGGCTCCGACCTGCTTCTTGGTGAGCTCTGTTTCCTTCGAAATGGTAGCGAGAATTTCAGACTTGGTCGGCGCTGCATTCTTTTTCGCCATATTAAATCTCCTGCTGGGTTTTGACGCGGACAAGATTGTTTGCCCACAAATTCAACTCGGCGCCGAAAATAACATAGAAAAAAGCCGATGTTTAGCGCAATCGTGAAATTTTTTTTGCCCATGGCGCGCGCGCCGCTGCGGTTTTTTCAGCGCTTCCGCGTCTGTCGAGAACAATTCCGCGCGGAATCTTTGCCGCGCTGCTGGCCTGCGGCGGCCATGCCACCCCGCTCGTTCGCAGCAATTTCAGGCATGTAGGACGCGATGTTCAACGCAACAGTACCAGCAGGGCGCTTATCGCGATCGCGACCCAGAGCACCGAGAAGTCGATTTGGCCGATCGGCGGGATGAGCCGGCGCACGGGTTTCAAGATCGGTTCGCAGAGTTGCGCGAGCAAGCGCACCCCCGGCGCGTAGCTGCCCCGCGATAGGTAGCTGGTCAGCCAGTAGAGCAGCAGGGCGAACAAGTAGACCCGCAGCACCATGTCCACCAGACCCAAGGCCGTCACGCGCGCGAACAGCAGCGGATCGCCAAACCCGGAGCCACTCAAGGCCAGCTGCGTCGCGGTTCGGGCGCTCGCGATGGCGATGACGGCCACCAGCGTTGCGCTGTCGACCTTGCCGATCGGCGGCAATACGCGTCGCAGCGGCAACACCAGCCAATTGGTGACCCGCACCACGGCATCCGCCATCGGGTCGCGGAAATCGGCGCGCACCCATTGAAATAGCAGGCGCAACAGGAAGGCAAGCGTCAGCAGCCAAAGCAGGGTGTCGACGATATATCTAAGTGCATCCATGGATATTCACCGGCGCATCGTCAGGCAGCGCCGAACTCCGCCGCGAGTTCGGCCGAACGGCGGTCGGCAGCAGCCACCGCGTGCGCGACGATAGCACGAAGGCCCGCAGCGTCGAGAACGGCGAGCGCCGCGGCGGTGGTGCCGCCCTTCGAGGTCACCTGCTCGCGCAACACGGCCAGCGAATCGGCGGACTGGCGCGCCATCTGCGCCGCGCCGAATGCCGTTTCAAGGGTCAGCCGATGCGCAATGTCGCGCGGCAGGCCGCGCTCGTGCGCAGCGGCCTCCAGTGCTTCCATGAACAGGAAGAAATACGCGGGGCCGCTGCCCGACAGGGCGGTGACGGTGTCCATTTGCGATTCGTGTTCCACCCACACGGTGGCGCTGACCGCGGCCATGATGGACTCCGCCAGGGCGCGATGGGCGGCGCCGACGGCCGCCGGCGCATACAGGCCGGTCGCGCCGAAACCGTTCAAGGCCGGCCGATTCGGCATGGTACGCACCACCGCGATCAGCGGCCCAAACCAGCGCGCGAGGGCCGCATGTGGAATTCCGGCGGCAACCGATATGACCAAGGGGCGCGCCGCCATGAGGGCGGGCGCCAGCCCGAGCGCCACGCCGCGCATCTGCTGCGGTTTCACCGCAAGCACAACCACTTCCGCGCCCGCGACGGCGCTGGCGTTGTCGGCGGCAATACCGACGCCGTATTGGCCCACCAGGTGCCGCAGCTGTCCCTCGCTGGGGTCGGCGACCATCACCCTGTCGCCGCGCAGCCCGCGCTTGGCCAGTCCGCCGATCAATGCGGCGGCCATGTTGCCGCCGCCGATGAATGCCAGCTTACGTATGTTGTTCATGCCGCCTCGTTCAGTTTCAGCCTTTATTGGCGCGCCGCTACCTTGCACCGAATAGCGCCGTGCCTATCCGGACCAGCGTGGCTCCCTCCGCGATGGCCGACTCGAAATCGGCACTCATCCCCATCGATAGTGTATCGAGCGGCAGTCCGCCCGCAATCAAGCCGTCGAGCATGCCCTTCAGCTGGGAGAATACCGCGCGCTCGGCCGCAGCGTCGGGAAGCGGCGGCGGCATGCACATCAAGCCGCGCAAGCGCACGCGCGGCAGTTCGGCGATTCTGGCCGCAAGCTCGCGCAGGTTGCCGGGCTCGAGCCCGCCCTTGCTCGGTTCCGGCACCACGGCCACTTGAATGCACAGGTTGAGCGGCGGCGCGTGAAACGGGCGCTGTTCCGACAGGCGCTGCGCCACGGCCAGCCGGTCGATGCTGTGCACCCAATCGAAGCGCTCGGCCATCGCGCGCGTCTTATTCGACTGGATACCGCCGATGAAATGCCAGCGCAGCCCCAAGCCGGCCAGCTGCTCGATCTTGCCCAGGGCTTCCTGCAGGTAGTTTTCGCCAAAATCCGTGACGCCGGCGGTAGCGGCAGCGCGCATGAGTTCGGCACTCTTACCCTTGCTGACCGCCACCAAAGTGACCGCAGCGGGGTCGCGTCCGGCCGCTTTGGCGGCCATATCTATCCGAGACCGGACGTGGTTCACATGGAGCGTCAAATTCTGCGGATCAATTAACATATTGGGTGGCGACACCCTCTTATATACTGCTAGAGGCTTAGACCAGCCTAATTTAGGAGCCGTGAATGGCGGTTGATATCGCGCAGCTTCTCGCATTTGCGGTGAAGAACAATGCGTCGGACTTGCACCTCTCGGCGGGCGTGCCGCCGATGATTCGCGTGGATGGCGACATGAAGCGCGTCAATATGCCTGCACTGGTGCATAAGGAAGTGCACAGCATGGTGTACGACATCATGAATGACAAGCAGCGCAAGGCCTTCGAGGAGTTCTTCGAAACGGACTTCTCCTTCGAGATTCCGAAGCTCGCGCGCTTCCGCGTCAACGCCTTCAACCAGAATCGCGGCGCGGGCGCGGTATTCCGCAACATTCCGTCGAACATCCTCACGCTCGACGAATTGAACGCGCCCAAGTCGTTCAAGGATCTGTGCATGTTGCCGCGCGGCTTGGTGCTGGTCACCGGACCCACGGGCTCGGGCAAATCCACGACGCTCGCCGGCATGGTAAATCACTGCAACGACAACCGCCCGGACCATATCATCACCATCGAAGATCCGATCGAATTCGTGCATGAAAGCAAGCGCTGCCTGGTCAATCAGCGCGAGGTGCACCGGGACACGCTGGGGTTCACCGAGGCCTTGCGATCGGCGTTGCGCGAGGATCCGGATGTGGTGCTGGTGGGCGAGATGCGCGATCTGGAAACCATTCGCCTGGCGCTGACCGCGGCCGAAACCGGGCACTTGGTGTTCGGCACCCTGCATACCAGCTCGGCGGCGAAGACCATCGACCGTATCGTGGACGTGTTCCCGGCCGCCGAGAAGGACATGGTGCGCGCCATGCTGTCGGAGAGCTTGCGGGCGGTGATCTCCCAGACCTTGATGAAGAAAGTGGGCGGCGGCCGTATTGCGGCGCACGAAATCATGATCGGCACGCCGGCCATCCGCAATTTGATTCGCGAGGGCAAAATCGCGCAGATGTATTCGGCCATTCAAACCGGGCAGTCGCTGGGCATGCAAACCCTCGATCAGTGCCTGCAGGAATTGGTGACCAAAGGCCAAGTCAGCCGCGAAGAAGCGCGGTATAAGGCTCAGAACAAGGAAAGCATTTAATGGAACGCGAACAAGCAATTCGCCTCATGCAGGACCTGCTGCGGCGCATGGTCGAGAAGAAAGGCTCGGATCTGTTCGTCACCGCGGGATTTCCGCCGGCAATCAAGGTGGACGGAGAAATCCGGCCGCAGTCGGACCGCTCACTGACCCCGGAACAGAGCGCCGCCATGGTGCGCGCGATCATGAACGATCGCCAGACCAAGGAATTCGACGCCACCAAGGAGTGCAATTTCGCCATCGCGCCGCCGGGTATCGGACGATTCCGCGTCAGCGCCTTCGTGCAGCAAGGCTATACGGGCGCGGTGCTGCGCACCATCAACGCCAAGATACCGACACTTGAGGAGCTGGAATTGCCGCCGGTATTGAAGGAGGTCGTGCTGTCGAAGCGCGGCTTCGTGCTGCTGGTCGGCGGCACCGGCTCGGGCAAGTCCACCTCGCTGGCGGCCATGGTCGGCTACCGCAACGAGAAAACCCGCGGCCACATCGTAACCATCGAGGATCCGGTCGAATACGTGCATGCGCACAAAGGCTGCGTGGTCACGCACCGCGAAGTCGGAGTCGACTGCGAAAGCTGGCATCTGGCGCTGAAGAACACCCTGCGCCAGGCGCCCGACGTGATTCTGATCGGCGAAATCCGCGACCGCGAGACCATGGAGTACGGCATCCAGTTCGCGGAAACCGGGCACTTGGTGCTGGCCACCCTGCACGCCAACAGCTCCAACCAGGCGCTCGACCGAATCATCAATTTCTTCCCCGAGGAACGCCGCGAGCAGCTGCTCATGGATCTGTCACTGAACATCCGCGCGCTGATTTCGCAGCGGCTGATTCCCCGCGAAGCCGGCGCCGGTCGCATCGCGGCGATGGAGATCATGCTGGCCTCGCCGCTCATTTCAGACCTGATCTTCAAGGGCGAAGTCGCGAAGATCAAGGATGTGATGTCGCGCTCCAATCGACTCGGCATGAAGACCTTCGACCAGGCGCTGTTCGAATTGTATGAGGCGGGCCTTATCTCCTATGAGGACGCGCTGCGCAACGCGGATTCGAAGAACGAATTGCGCTTGCGCGTGAAGTTGGAAAGCAAGCGGGAAAATAAGACCTCGGACGATGGCGCGCAGTCGCTGCAGATCGTAGAGGAAGAAGAAGGCCAGGTGTTCTAGCCAATGGCCGCAGAGATCCCGCAGATTCCACCGCAGGTGATGAACACCAAGCCGCTGTTCAAGCTGATGGTGGAAAAGCGGGCCTCCGACCTGTTTTTTTCGTGCAACGCTCCGGTCAAGATCAAGATCGAGGGCAAGATATTTCCTGTGAACAAGCAGATCTTGAGTCCCGAGACCGTGCGTCAGGCCGCGCTCGGGCTCATGACGCAGGACCAGATCGAGCATTTCACCGAGGAGCTGGAAATCGACTTCGCGATCTCGGAGCAGGGCCTCGGCCGCTTCCGCGTGAACGTGTTCTACCAGCGCGGATATCCGGCGATGGTGCTGCGCTACATCACCGCCGAGATGCCCAAACTGGAGGATCTCGGCATGCCCGACATTCTGCGCGACCTGATAATGCTGAAGCGCGGCCTAATTCTCATGGTTGGCGCAGCCGGGGCCGGAAAGTCCACGACCCTGGCGGCCATGATCAACCACCGCAACGAGACCTCGTCGGATCACATATTGACCATCGAGGATCCTATCGAGTTTCTGCATAGCAATAAGAAATCCATCGTGAATCAGCGTGAGGTGGGGCTCGACACCAAGTCCTTCGCGCGCGCGCTGCGCGGCGCGGTTCGCGCCGCCCCCGACGTCATCCTGATCGGCGAGATCCGCGACCGCGAGACCATGGAGTCGGCGATTACGCTGGCGGGCACCGGCCACCTGTGTATTGCGACCTTGCACGCAAACAACTGCGCCGAGACTCTCGATCGCATCATCAACATGTTTCCGCGCGACCAGCACAACCAGATATTTCTGGATCTGTCCCAGTACCTGCGCGCGATCCTGTCGCAGCGCCTGGTGCCGGCGAAGAGCGGCGTGCGCGTGGCGGCCTGCGAGGTGATGGTCAACACGCCGCACATATCCGAACTTATCAAGGTGGGCGACGTGGTGCGGGTCAAAGAGGCGATTCGCACCGGCACCGAACGCGGCATGCTGAGCTTCGACAGCTCGCTCTACAACCTGGTGCGCGAAGGGCGAATCGAGCTCGAGGACGCGCTGATGGCGGCTGATTCGCGCACCAATCTGGAAGCGAAGATCAACTTTGGCTGACGCCGATCGCGCTCTGCGGGCGCATACAACATAACGTTTCGAGCCCCGGCAAGTGCTGGTCAGGCCGCGCCCGGGTGTCACAGTTTCGTGACAATGAGGTTCAGGCCGCTATACTCCGCGGCTGGCGGGTAAGTGGTAGCAGTGAATGGAACCGACCGACACTTCCGAATCTGATTATTTTCATCGGGTTGTAGACTGCCAGTGGGCCTGTCCGGCGCACACCGATGTCCCCGAATACATCCGCCTGATCGCTCAAGGCGAGTTCACCCAAGCGTACATGGTGAACCGCGAATCCAACGTGTTTCCGGGCATTCTCGGCCGAGTGTGCGATCGGCCCTGCGAGCCCGCCTGCCGCCGCGGCCGGATCGAGGAAAAGCCGGTGGCGATTTGCAGGCTGAAGCGCGTCGCCTCGGATAACCGGGACGACATCCAGGCCCTGCTGCCGCGCGCACCGGAACGCAAGAACGGCAAGCGCATCGCCTGCATCGGCGCGGGTCCCGCATCGCTCACGGTCGCGAACGATCTGCTTCCCCTGGGCTACGAGGTCACGATATTCGAGCAGTACGCCGTACCCGGCGGCCTGATGCGCACCAACATTCCGGCATTCCGCCTGCCGGCCAAGGTGCTCGACGAGGAGATCGGCTACATCGTGCAGATGGGCGCCGACCTGCGGCTGAATTCGCCGGTCAAAAGCATGCGCCAGCTGCTGGATTCCAATGAATTCGACGCCGTGTTCGTGGGATCGGGCGCGCCGAAGGGAAAGGAACTCGACTTGCCCGGCCGCCGCGACAGCGACCGCATCCACATCGGCATCGCCTGGCTCGAATCGGTCGCGTTCGGCCACATCGAGCGCGTCGGCGAGCGGGTGCTGATCATCGGCGTCGGCAATACCGCCATGGACTGCTGCCGATCCTCGTTGCGCCTCGGCGCCAAGCACGTGAAGGTCATGGCGCGCAAGCCGCGCCAGTTCTTCAAAGCCTCGGAGTGGGAGCTCGAGGATGCCGAGCACGAGAACGTGGAAATCGTCGTCAACCATGCGCCCAAGTCCTTCGTTACCGCAGGCGGCCGGTTGACCGGCATGATGTTCGAGAAACTCGAGTACGAGGTCGACAACGGCGATATCACCGCCACCCGATCGCTCGGCGAGGTGTTCCTGCCCTGCGACGACGTGATTCTGGCAATCGGCCAGGAGAACGCCTTTCCGTGGATCGAGCGGGACATCGGCATCGAACTCGACAAGTGGAGCGTTCCCAAGGTGGACAAGACCACCTTTCAGTCCACGCGGGCCGGGGTGTTTTTCGGAGGCGACGCGGCCTTCGGCCCAAAGAACATCATCTGGTCGGTCGAGCACGGCCACCAGGCTGCCATTTCGCTGCATAAGTACTGCCAGGGGGAGTCGATCGCCGCGCGCATGCCGCGCGGAGTCACCCTGTCGAGCCGCAAGATGGGAATGCACGAATGGGCGTACAAGAATGAATACAACGGCGTGGAGCGGCGGCTGGTTCCGCATGTCGGGCTGATCGAACGCTTCAAGAAGATCAATATCGAGGTGGAACTCGGATTCACCGCCGAGGAGGCGGCGCTCGAAGTGCAGCGCTGCCTGAACTGCGACATGCAGACGGTATTTTCGGCGAAGCTGTGCATCGAGTGCGATGCCTGCATCGACATCTGCCCAGTTGACTGCCTCACCATCACCCAGAACGGGCCGCAGCCGGATTTGCGCTCCCGGCTGACGGCGCCGGCGACCAATGTTTCACAGTCGCTATATGTCTCGGCGGCGCTTCCGCAAACCGGCCGCGTCATGGTCAAGGACGAGGACGTGTGCGTGCATTGCGGCTTGTGCGCGGAGCGCTGTCCGACCGCGGCCTGGGACATGCAGAAATCCACCATCGGTATTCCCCTTGCCATCGACGAGGAGCTCGCCGCATGCCAAAGCTGAAGTCCACGACAGCCAATCGTGTGAACGACTTCGTGATGAAGTTCGCCAACGTCAACGGCACTGGTTCCGCGAGCGCCAACTCGCTGATCATGAAAGCGGTATTTCGCATGGGAGTGCCGGTCACCGGCAAGAATTATTTTCCCTCGAACATTCAAGGCCTGCCCACCTGGTACGAGATTCGGGTGACTCGCGACGGCTATGCCGCGCGCGCCGGCCGCGTCGACATCATGGTGGCGATGAACGCGGAAACTTACTCCAAGGACGTGCGTGAGCTGAGTTCAGGCGGCTATCTCATTTATGATTCGACCTGGCCGCGCAGCTCGCTGCTGCAGCGGGGCGACATCAGCGTAATCGGCGTACCTCTGGCCAAGCTCGTGAATGAGAATTTCGAGGGGGTGCGCAACCGCATATTGCTGAAGAACGTGGCGTATGCCGGCGTGCTGGCCGCGCTGATCGACGTGGAGCTCGAGGTGCTGGCCGGCCTGTTGAGCGACAGCTACGGCAAGAAGCCGAAATTGCTGGAGTCGAATACCAAGGCGCTGCGACTAGGATACGACTACGCCAGGGAGCACCTTGCGGCGCCGCTGCCGCTGCGCGTCGAGCGCATGGATAAGACCCGCGGGCACATCATGATCGACGGCAATACGGCCGCGGGCTTGGGCTGCGTCTACGCCGGCGCAACCGTCGGCGCCTGGTATCCGATCACTCCCTCGACCTCGCTGATGGACGCGTTCAAGGGATTCTGCGAGCGCTATCGCGTCGATCCTGAGACCGGCGAACGCAACTTCGCGATTCTGCAGGCCGAGGATGAGCTAGCTGCCGTGGGCATGGTGCTCGGCGCGTCGTGGAACGGTGCGCGCGCCTTCACGCCGACCAGCGGCCCGGGCATATCCCTGATGAACGAATTCGTGGGCCTGGCGTATTACGCCGAGGTGCCCTGCGTGATCTTCGACGTGCAGCGCGTCGGGCCGTCCACCGGCATGCCCACGCGCACGCAGCAGTCCGACCTCATGATCTGCGCCTATGCCTCGCACGGCGATACCCGCCACGTGCTGCTGTTTCCGGCGAATCCGCAGGAATGCTTTTACATGGCCGTGCAGGCTTTCGACATCGCCGAGCGGCTGCAGACGCCGGTATTCGTGCTCTCCGATCTGGATATCGGCATGAACGACTGGATGTGCCCGGATCTGGAGTGGGACGATGCCTATCGCCCGGATCGCGGCAAGATGCTGTCGGCGGAGGAGCTGGCAAAACTCGACAAATTTTACCGCTACGTCGACCGCGACGACGATGGAATCACCTATCGGACGCTGCCGGGAACCAACGCCAAGGGCGCCTACTTCACCCGCGGTTCGGGGCATAACCAGTATGGCGCCTACACGGAGGATTCCGCTGAATACCAGGTGGTGCTGGATCGCCTGAAGCGAAAATTCTCGCGCTCCACCAAGTATCTGCCGAAGCCGGTGCTGATCGGCAAGGGCAACAACGAGGTCGGCGTGGTGAGCCTCGGCAGCTGCGACGGAGCGATTCGCGAGGCGTTGGATCTGCTCGGCCGGCAAAAAATCGAGGTCGATTACCTGCGCGTGAAGGCCTTTCCGTTCAACAACGAAGTGGAGGCCTTCTTGAAAGCACACTCGATCATTTTCGTGGTCGAGCAAAACCGCGACGCCCAGTTGAAGTCGCTGCTGACATTGGAGACGGCGGTCGAGAAGTCAAAGCTGCTGTCCATTCTCAGCTATAGCGGATTTCCGATTTCAGCCCAACCCATCGTCGACGGCATTCGCGCCAAGCTGGAAGAGGCGCCGCGCCTGACCAACGTTCCGCGCTAGGGATCAACAGCCACCTATGTCCTATATCAACAAACCCAAGGTTTCACACCCATCGCTGCCGACCAATGAGCTGGGGATGACGCGCCGCCAGTACGAAGGCAGCATGTCCACCCTGTGCGCCGGGTGCGGGCACGATTCGGTGACGGCGGCGATCATCGAGGCGTGCTGGGGTCTTTCCCTGCGCCCGGAGCAACTGGTCAAACTCTCCGGCATCGGCTGCTCGTCCAAGACAACCGCGTATTTCGTCAGCGGTTCGCATGGGTTCAATTCCGTGCATGGGCGCATGCCGTCGATTGCGAGCGGCGCGAATGCCGCGAATCGCCAGCTGACCTACGTGGGCGTGTCCGGCGACGGCGATTCCTTGTCCATTGGCATCGGGCAACTGACGCACGCCATTCGCCGCAACGTCAACATGCTCTACCTGATCGAGAACAACGGCGTATATGGATTGACCAAAGGGCAGTTCTCGGCTTCCGCCGACATCGGCACCAAGGCCAAGCGCGGCGACGTCAATTCCTCGCCGCCCATCGATCCGGTATTGCTGGCCCTGACCTTGGGGGCGACCTTTGTGGCGCGCAGCTTCTCCGGCGACAAGGCGCAGCTCGTTCCGCTAATTCAAGCCGGCATGCGCCACAACGGATTCGCGCTGATCGATGTGCTTTCGCCCTGCGTGACGTTCAATGACCACGAAGGCTCGACCAAGAGCTATGTCTTTACCCGGGAGCATTACCACGCCGCGGTCGAGACCGATTTCGTGCCGCGGGCGCAGGAGATCGCGGTGGACTACGCGCCGGGCGAGGCGATACCGGTGAGCATGCACGACGGCAGCCAGGTCATACTGCGCAAGCTCGACCCTGCCTACGATCCCACGGATCGAACCGCCGCATACAACTACATCGGCAACAAGCTCAAGCAGAGCGAATACGTGACCGGCCTCATCCACATCGACGAGACCGGAGACACCGAATTTCATAAGCTGAACCGCACGGCCTCGGGGCCGCTGAATGGCATCCCGTTCGAGAAGCTATCTCCCGGCCGGGCCGCGCTCGATAAGCTGATGGGCCGCTATCGCTAGAGCGGCCTGCGATGCCGGGTCAGGGTGGCGGCGATTGCGGCGAGCACCGCCATGCGTACGGCGACGCCGTTGTTGACCTGCTCGCGGATTACCGATCGGGGGCCGTCGGCGACTTCCGGTGAGATTTCGACGCCGCGGTTCATGGGTCCGGGATGCATCACGAGCACGCTGGGGGTCGCGAGCTTCAAGCGCCGCGCGTCCAGGCCAAAATCGCGAAAATAGGCTGCGGAGTCCAGCGCGGCGGTTTGCGCCATGCGTTCCTTCTGGATGCGCAACATCATGACCACGTCCGCACCGGCGATCCCGTCCTCGATCCGCGTGAAGCGCGTTGCTCCGCGGAATTCGTCTTCGGAGGGCAATAAGGCTTGCGGACCGACCAGGCGCAAGTCCGTCGTGCCCAATGTGCTAAGCGCTCGCGCGGTCGAGCGGGCCACGCGGGAGTGCTTGATATCGCCGACAATCGCCACCTTGAGACCGGCAAAACGGCGCTTGTGCGAGCGGATCGTCAGCGCGTCGAGCAACCCTTGAGTCGGGTGCGACACATGCGCCTCCCCCGCACTGATGACCGACACGTGCGGAGCCACGTGATCGATGAGAAATTCCGGCATCCCGGCTTCCGAATCGCGGATCACGAACACATCGGTGTTCATTGCCTCCAGCGTGTAGATCGTGTCCAGCATGCTCTCGCCCTTGGCGCGTGAGCTCTGCTGCACGTCCAAGTTCAGGACGTGCGCACCCAGGCGCTTGCTGGACAGATCGAACGAGGCGCGGGTCCGCGTGCTGGGTTCGAAGAACAGGTTGGCGACCGTCACGCCGGCGAGTTCGCGCCCCTCATAGGCTGGCTGACCGGGCAGACGACGGTAGTTCTCGGCACGGTCAAGAATCGCCGTCAGTGCGTCGCGTGCCAGCCCGTCGAGCGTGATGAGGTGGCGCAGGCCTCCGACGCTATCTTGTTGTGAACGCATTTGCGCCTCATGTTGCTTCGCTAAACCAGCGCTCCAGGATCACGCAGGCCGCGCCGGCGTCGACATCAGCCTTCGCGACACGCCGCCTGCGCTGCCCTGACTCGCGCGCCACCTTGAGCCGTGAAGCTGCCTCGAGCGATGAGTAGCGCTCGTCCACCAGCACCACCTGCAGACGGTAGCGGCGCTCGAGTTCCGCCGCGAAGCCGCGCGCGGAGCCGCTCATGCTGCTCTCGGAATCATCGACATTATACGGCAGGCCGACCACCGCGACACCGGGTTGCCAGTCGCGCATCAACGAATCGATCTCTTCCCAGCGCGGTCCGTGCGCATCCGCCGACACGGCGCGCAGCGGCGCAGCGCTGCGGCTGATGGTATCGCCGCATGCGACTCCGATGCGTTTTTGCCCGAAATCGAACGCCAGAACCACCTTCGGCGCCTTAGGGCCGGCGGACTCAGGCATTGCCGCTGAGTGGGCTGATGCGCGACAGCTCGACGCCCAGCAGGCGTCCGGCTGCAGCCCAACGAGATTCAAACGGCAGCTCGAAAATCAGCCCTAAGTCGACCGGCGCATTGAGCCATGCGTTCTGCCGGATCTCATCCTCCAGCTGACCCCCGTCCCAGCCGGCGTAGCCGAGTGCGACAATCGCCTCGTCGGGGCCCTGTCCGCGCGCCATGGCGGCCAAAATGTCGCGCGAGGTGGTTACATGGATGGTACTGGAAACCTTGAGAGTCGAATCCCACTCTCCGCCGGCCCGATGCACCACAAACCCGCGGTCGGTCTGCATCGGGCCGCCGCGCAGCACCTGGCGCTCGCTCAAGGGCCCCTGGGCAATCTCGATTTCGAGCTGCTCGAAAATCTCCGCCATGCGCATCGGCAGCGGCTTGTTGAGGATCAGCCCGAGCGCGCCGCGCGGGCTGTGATCGCATACCAGCGTGACCGTCTGCGCAAAGTTCGGATCGCCCAAGGTCGGCATCGCGATCAGCAGCTGGTTGGTCAAATAATCCGAACCGCTCATTTGAGAAAAGCGCCCCCTCCCGATGCCTACTGAGTCACGCCCGCTGCGTCGTCGTAATACACCCCGGAACCCTGCTCGGTCCCGCCCAGGAACTGCCATTCATAGGCGATCCGTATCTCATCATGGGTTGCGTTCAATCCGGAAGGAAATGGATCGTAGGGCGAGGCAAGCTTCAGGATTCGCAACGCCGCCTCGTCGAGTTCCGCATGCCCGCTGCTGCGCCGTACAGTGGCTTTCAGCAGCTTGCCGTCGGCGCTGATCGTGACCTCGATGACCGGCGTGCCCGAGAGCTTCCTGCGGCGCACGACATCGGGAAAATTCACCGTGCCCACACGCTCGATCTTGCGGCGCCAGCCGTCCAGATATGCTGCCACATCGGATTCCCGGGTATCGGCCGCGATCCATAACTGATCGCGCGCCGCGCCGCGCAAGCGCAGTTCGATGCCGTCGTCGTTGGGAGTCAGGCCGAGGTCGGGCCTCTTTTCCAGCAACAGCGGCAGCTCGGCGGGCTGATCCGCGGCCGCGGCGGAGGCGAAATACAGGATCTTCTGCGACGGCGCGTAGGTGGCTATCAATTCGGCGTCGCCGGCTTCCTGGCCGGCCTGCGCGGCGTCCATGCCCGCGCCACTCGGAATGCCGGGACGGTCGACCGCCATGAGCGAGGATTTGGGGATGCGGGTCCGTTCATGTTTGCGGGTGTTGCCCGAGCCGCGGATGTTGTGCTCCGACAGGTAGGTGGCATGCGGATTTTGCGCCACGCTCGGCGCTTGATCGTTCACCAGGACGACCTCCATGGCCGGCGCCTCGCCGTCCGCGGCATCGCCGCGCGGCGCGCTGAAGGAGACTCCCAGAATCACTATTCCGTGGAACAGCGCCGCCAGGAAGCAGGTGGTCATCATGCGGTCGGTGGCGGGAGGCAGGCCCGCTTGAATCCCAGTCTGAAGTAGCTCGGAAGTCACGCGGCGTCCCGGGTCCTCGCGATAGCGTCCACCAGCATTGCTCCAATGTCGACACCGTGCGCCTTGTTTAGTTCGCGGATCCCGGTGGGGCTGGTGACGTTGATCTCCGTGATGTAGTCGCCAATCACATCCAAGCCGACGAACAACATGCCCATGGCACGCAATTTCGGGGCCACGGCCGCGCACAGCCAACGTTCGCGCGCATTGATCGGACGGGTTTCGGCGCGTGCTCCGGCCGCCAGATTGCCGCGGTTGTCGTCAGGTCTAGGCACGCGCTGCAGGACGAAGGGCACCGGTTCGCCGTCCACCAAAATGATCCGACAGTCTCCGCCGGTGACGATTTCAGGCAGGTACCGCTGCGCCATCGCGTAGCGCGTGCCGTTGCCCGTCAATGTCTCGAACACGACGTTGCGGTTCTTGTCGGCTTGATCCAGCACGAATATCGAGCGGCCGCCCATGCCGTCCAGAGGCTTGCAGACGATCTTGCCATGCTCGCGCAGGAAGTCGCTCATGTCGCGCATATCGCGCGTGATCAGAGTCGGCGCGCAGCATTGCGGAAACCAGGCCGTGTACACCTTCTCGTTGATGTCGCGCAGGCCCTGCGGACGGTTGCAGACCAACGCCCCTTGCTCCAGGGCGCGATCCAGGATGTAGGTGGAATAGATGTACTCCATGTCGAACGGCGGGTCCTTGCGCATGAGAATCACGTCGTAGTCGCCCAGTTTGGCAACTTGCGCCGCTTCGCGCGCGAACCAAGTTCCAAGATCGTCATACACTCGAAGCGGCGCGAGTCGGCCCCAGGCGACCCCGTCCCGCAGCCAAAGGTCCTTTTGCTCGGCGTAATGGAGTTCCCAGCCACGTGCCTGCGCCGCCAAGAGAATGGCCAGAGTGCTGTCCTTGTAGGGCTTGATCGCTTCGAGAGGGTCCATGACCACGACCAGACGCACTCGGGTGGACATTCGCATCCCTCTGAAGCCCAGCTTTGGGCGGATTGGCGCAGTCTAGCGCATGCCGATGCGGGCCTGCTGTCTTGAGAAAACTGTGAACCACTGCACCGTTGTTTGCGTCGCATTGGCTCGAAATGGCGACCCCGTACCGTGGCTTGCGGGGCCTGGATATGTTAAAAAGCCACTATATTCCAGCACCTACGTACGGCGTACTTTGGGTCCAAGGGCAGTTCCATGGAGAGCATAATCACCAACGGCAAGCCGAAACTCTCCGGACTCAAAGTTCTGGTGATCGACGACAGCAAAACGATCCGCCGAACCGCCGAAACTCTGCTGACCAAGGAAGGCTGCGAGGTGTTCACGGCCGTAGACGGCTTCGACGCGCTGTCCAAGATTGCAGACCACCAGCCCGACATCGTCTTCGTGGACATCATGATGCCGCGCCTCGACGGCTACCAAACCTGTTCGCTGATCAAGCACAACAAGGTATTCAGGCAAATCCCGGTCATCATGCTGTCGAGCAAAGATGGACTGTTCGACCGCGCGCGCGGAAGAATCGTCGGCTCGGAGCACTATCTGACCAAACCGTTCACCAAAGACGAATTGCTGGGTGCCATCGAAGCACACGTCGGAAAATGATGGGGAGTCCTTGAATGGCGCTAATTCTAATCGTCGACGACTCACCCACCGAAGTATTCGTGATGCAGAAGGCGCTGGAGAAGCACGGCTTCAAGACGGCCGCGGCGGAGAACGGTGAGGAGGGGATTCGCAAGGCAAAAGCCATGAAGCCGGACCTCATTTTCATGGACATCGTCATGCCGGGCGTGAACGGCTATCAAGCCACACGAATGCTGATCAATGACCCCGAAACCAGCCTGATCCCGATCATCATGGTGACCACCAAGGGGCAGGAAACCGACCGCGTATGGGGATTGAGGCAGGGGGCGGTGGATTATCTGGTGAAGCCGGTATCGGCGCAGGCGCTGGTTGAGAAGGCACAGGCCGCGCTGGCCGTATGACGAACGTGACCGGGACCGACAACAGCTTGCGCAGCTTGCGCGACCGTCCGTTCGAATTGCTCAAGGAACTCGAAAAGCGCAGCCGCGCCGTGGCGGCCGGCACGACCGCGGAGAGCAGTGTAGAGCGCGAGTGGGTTGGAGTGGCGTTTCGGATGGGAGGAGAGACTTTCCTGGTCGCACGCGAAGAAACTCGCGAGGTGCTGGGTTATCCGGCGGTGGTCACCCGCATCCCGGGAGCCAAGGCTTGGGTCAAAGGCTTGGCCAACGTTCGGGGCCAGTTGCTGCCGATGCTGGACTTACGCCAGTTCCTCGGCAGTGGCGCGACTGCTTCCGGGCGCAATACGCGGGTGATCGTGGTCAATCACCGCGACGTCCCGGCCGGCCTGATGGTGGATGAAGTGCTGGGGTTTCGGCGTTTTGCGGAGACCGAATTCAACGCCGAAGCGCCGCCGACGGTCATCCGCTGCGACAATTACCTTGCCGGCGCGTTCCGTCGCGGCGGCGAGGTATGGCCGGTGATGAGTTTGAAAAGTTTGCTCGAGAGTCAGAGTTTCATGCAGGCCGCGAGCTGAGGGAGCCGGCGGTACCGCCCGGACATTATGCGCAACGTAACAAATTCCCGGATCAATTGGCTGCTCGTGCTTGTGGCGCTCATCGTGCTATGTCTCGCCGCAGCCGCCGCGCTAACGCTGATGTCGCGCGGCGCTGTGTCGGCGGCGGCACCCGTGGACCAGCTGTCCTTCATCATGCAGCGCGCGCCGTTCGAGGCCCAGAATGCGCTGCGGGGCGAGGGCAGTGCGTTCGACGCACTCGCCAAGAGCGCGGAACGTCTCAATGCTCTGACCGCGGCCGGCCCGCTGGCGGATGCGCGCATCAAGCTCGGTCCCGACTGGAGCAAGTTCACCGCTGCCATCAGCGACGTCGGCGAGGCGCGCTCGTCCGTCGAGGTGATCCAGGCTTCGAATCAACAGGTGCGTGAATTGGCCCCGAAACTGCTGTCCGAGCTGGGTGATCTCGCGAGCGCGGCCGGGGTCCAAAAACTCGATGGAATGAGCCGCTACCTGGAGCGCTTTGAGCTGACGGTGCAGCGAGTCGAGCAGGATCTGAACGGCCTCGCGCTGGGTGTGAGCGATGCCGCCCCGGCGGCGCAGCGGCTCGCGGATGGCTTGGAATTCTTGAACCAGGTGGTGCGCGGCCTGTCCGGAGAGGAATCAGGCTTGTCCTTGACGCGTGTGACCGGTGCGGATGCAGAACAGCGCTTGAAGATTGTGGTGCAGCGCAATCAGGAATTTGCGAACAGCGTGCGCAAGGCAATCGGCGCCGCCCAGCCCTTGTCCAAAGCGCAGGCCGCGGCCCGCAGCATGCCCGCGCTTGCGGGCAGCATGTCCGCCAGCATCGGCGGCGCGGCACCCGCCCCAGTCGCAGCCGGCACCGGCTTCAAACCATGGATTTTGGTGCTGCTCGGCGCGGCCGCCGCGATGCTGGCGGCGCTCGTTTGGATGAACCTCAAGACGGTCAATCTGCGGCGCACCTCGGAGTTGCGGGTGCGCGAGAACGAGCGCAACCAAGAGGCAATCATGCGCTTGCTGGATGAGCTTTCGAGCCTGGCCGACGGCGATCTCACCGTCCAGGCAACGGTGACCGAAGACATCACCGGCGCGATTGCCGATTCGATCAACTATGCCGTCGACGCGCTGCGCGAACTCGTCACCACCATCAACGACAGCGCCATTCAGCTCGACGGCGCCGCCAAGCAGACGCAATCGGCGGCGGCCAACATGGCCAAAGCGAGCGGCGCGCAGTCGCGCCAAATCTCCTCCGCCAGCGAATCCATGGCCGATATGGCCTCTTCCATCGAGGAGGTTTCCGGCAATTCCGAGCGCTGTGCGGACGTCGCGCGATATTCCGTCGACATTGCGCACAAGGGCGGCGACGCGGTTCGACGCACCATCGACGGCATGAACACCATTCGCGAGACCATCCAGGAGACCAGCAAGCGCATCAAGCGCCTGGGCGAGAGCTCGCAGGAGATCGGCAACATCGTGGAGCTGATCAACGATATCGCCGAGCAAACCAATATCCTGGCGTTGAATGCCTCCATCCAGGCGTCCATGGCGGGCGAGGCGGGCCGCGGATTCGCGGTCGTGGCGGATGAGGTGCAGCGTCTGGCCGAGCGTGCGGCCAATGCGACCAAGCAAATCGAGGTTCTGGTGCGCACCATCCAAACGGACACCAACGAGGCGGTCGTGTCCATGGAACGCAGCACCACGGATGTCGTGGGCGGCGCGCTGCTCGCGGAAAATGCCGGCGCCGCGCTCGAAGAGATAGAGCAGGTTTCGAATCAAATCGCGAACCTGGTGCAGAACATCTCCGCCAGCGCCCGGCAGCAGGCCGCCGCGTCGGGCAATATCTCCAAGAACATGCATGTGGTGCGGGAGATATCCACGCAGACTGCGGAAGGCTCCAAAGCGACGGCGACCTCGATCGGCAAGCTCGCGGCATTGTCCGCGCAACTGCGCAAATCCGTGGCGGGCTTCCGGCTTCCGGATTACGGCGGGGGCACTACCACGATGGGAGGAACTTCCTCCACGCGCCTGCCGACCATTAAGGAGTCCGCTGGCGCCACTGGCCCGGATGGCAGCGGCGGCGCCAGCAACACCGGTAACACCGGGAGCACGGATAGTTCCGCCAAGATGCGCAAAGCCAGCGGCTTCAGCGCTTGAGCGCGATGCTCAAATGATTCCGGCATGACCGACATCAGCTCTCAAACATTGCACATCGTCGCCAAGGAACTGACGGCGACACTCAACGATGCGCGCACCACCCTCGAGGGCTATGCAGAACGCCCGGACCAACGCGAGCAGCTGCAAAAATGCGCGGAGCTGCTGCATTCGGCGCATGGGGCGCTGCGCCTGGTCGAAGTTTACGGCGCCGCGCTGCTCGCCGAGGAAATGGAGCACGTCACCCTTTATCTGCTCAGCTCCAGCAACGATCAGAAGCGCCAGGTAGACGGTCTCGACGCGTTGATGCGCGCGATGGTGCAACTGCCCACTTACCTGGAACGGGTGCTGTCGGGCGGCCGCGATCTTGCGCTGGTGCTGCTGCCCCTGCTCAACGATTTACGCTCGGTTCGCGGCAGCCCGTTGTTGTCCGAAGGGACGCTGCTGCTGCTGAATTTGAAATCCAATCAGGAGGCGCAGCCGCAATCCGAGACGCCGGGCGAGCCGGGGATTACCGTGGTGCACTGGGCGCGGCGCTTGCGGCCGCGATTCCAGATCGGCCTATTGGGGTACATCCGCGGCGAGCGCACCGCCCAGAATCTCGAAATTCTGACCAAGGTCGCCGAAAAGCTCGAACAGGTCGCCACTACCCAGCCCGTGTTCCAGTTGTGGTGGGTGATCGGTGCGATCCTGGAGGCGGTGCGCGCCAATGGCTTGGAGGGCAGCGCGACATTGAAGCGCCTGCTGGGCCAAGCCGATCGGCAAATCAAGACGCTGTACGAGATCGGCGAGGCACGCTACTGCGAGAACCCGCCAGTCGACCTGCTGAACAACCTGCTGTATTACGTCGCCCGCGCCACGACCGGCGGCGGCCGGATCGCGGCGGTACGAGCTTCGTTCAAGCTGTCGGAACTCCTGCCGGTGGACGATTCGATCGAGCAGGAGCGCGAGAGCCTGTCCGCTCCCAGCGTCAAGCTGATGCGCACCGTCGCCGCGGCGATCAAGGAGGATCTGTCCAAGGTAAAGGACGTGCTCGATATCTTCGTGCGGCGCGGCGGCGGCGGCACCGAGGAATTGGTTCCGCAGCTGGACTTGCTGAAGAAGATCAGCGACACCTTGGGCGTGCTGGGGCTCGGTGAGCTGCGCCAGCGGGTGCAGCAGGAGATCTCGGAGCTGTCGGGCATGCTGGCCGACGGAAAGGCGCCTGCCGAGGATGCGCTGATCAAGATGGCCGGCGTCCTGCTGTCGGTCGAGGACAGTTTGGACGACCAACTGGTGCGGCTGATTTTGCCGACGGCGCCTAATGTCTCGGCCAGCGATTTGCCGGTCGATCAAGATCTGGAATTCCGGCTGGTCAGCGAAGCGGTGATGCGCGAGTGCATCGTCAACCTGGCGCGCATCAAGGAAGCCGTGACGGTTGCCGTGCAAAAGCCGGCGGAATTTTCCCCGCAGGGCCTCGACAACGTGCCGCAGCTGCTGCGCGGCATTACCGCCGGACTCACCATGCTCGGCAAGGGCAGAGCGGTCGAATTGATGGATGCCATCGGCACACAGGTGCGCAAGTTGATAGAACCGGGCGCGCCGGCCGCCGACTCGTTGCGCCTGGAGCGGGTGGCCGACGCGATCGTCAGCATCGAGTACTACATGGAAACGCTGCAGAACGGGCGCACCGATCCTTGGTACATGCTGGACAATGCCGAGATATGCATCAAGGCGCTGACCGAGGAGGCGCCGTCGCGCGTGCCGCAAATCGAGCTGTCCGAAGGCGACGCCGCGAAGACCGTCAAGCTCGAACCCGAGGCCACCGTTGCCTTGGGATACGGCAATCGGCTGCCCACCAGCACCGACCCCATGGTCGGGGCACCCAAGACGGATGCGGTCGATCCGCAATTCGTCGAGCTGTTCATCGAGGAAGCCAAGGAGGAAATCGCCTCCATCAACAAGAGTTTCCCGCTGTGGGATCAAAATCCGATGGACATGGACTCCCTCGGGTTACTGCGGCGCAGCTTTCATACGCTGAAGGGCAGCGGCCGCATGGTCGGTGCCGGCTTGATCGCGGAGTTCGGCTGGTCAATCGAGAATTTGCTGAACCGCATCATCGACAAGACGCTGTCGCGCACGCCGGGGATGATGGGGCTGCTGCGCAACGCAGTTGCCGCGCTGCCTCAGTTGGTGGAACAGCTCGAAACAGGGCGCCCGCTCGCAACTCCGGTGGACGCGCTCGTGGCCCGCGCCTATGCATTCGCGGACGGCCGCGAACCCGAACAGGCGGCCGCATCCGAAGCCGCTCCCGAGGACCGCACTGGGTTTGCCGACACGCGCAGCGAGACCATGACCTCGGCCACGTGGTCCGGGCATGCGGTCCCTGCGACAGTTGCCGCGCCGCCCAGCGTCGAGCCGGCTAGCGCCACGGCGGTGGCCAAGCCTAAGCCGGTCATGGATCCGATGCTGCACGAAATTTACAGCAAAGAAGCGTCGAGCCATTTGGCCGAAATACGCGATTACCTGCGCAAGCGCACCGGGCAACTTGCGCCGCATGACCTGCCCGAGTCGGTGTACCGGGCGATTCACACCTTGAGCGGCAGCTCGAAGATGGCCGAGGCGCGCCACGGCATTCGGATCACCGAGCCGCTCAACCACTTCATGCGCAAGGTCTTCGACAGCGGACGCGGCTTGACCGATCCCGGCCTGGCGACCCTTGCCGACGCGGTGCGGGCGATCGATAACGTGGTATCGCACATCAACGAAAATACTGCGTTCTTTTCCGAACAACCGCAGTTGCTGGAACGGCTGCGCGCGCTCGAAGCCGAACTTGATGCGGACCTTGCGCGCGAAGCCAATGAAATAAGCGCATCGGCGATCGTGCCCGACCTGGCGCCCGTGCCCGACCTGGCGCCCGCGCCGCAGGCACCTGCGGACCCGGTGCCTGAGCCGGCAGCCGTAGCAGCCGCGAGCGGCACTCCCGCCGGCGAGGAGTTCGACCACGAGATCGCCAACATCTACAGCGAAGAGGCCACGGAGCTGCTCGAGGCCGCGGAAGCGTCGTTGACGGCCTGGAACAAGGATCGCAGGGACAAGAACCGAGTCGCCGAATTGCAGCGTCAACTGCACACGCTCAAGGGCGGAGCCCGGATGGCCGGCATCACCGCGATGGGCGACTTGAGCCATGAGCTCGAGACCCTGGTCATTCAAATCGACGGCGGCCAGGTCGCGGGCGACGATCTGGCGCACAGCGTCATGCAGTCGAGCCTCGACCAGCTTGCGCACATGCGCGAGTCGGTGAGCCGCGGAATGCTTCCACCCGCGGCGGGCGCTCTCATTGCGCGGATTCGCGCCTTGGCCAGCCCCGGCCGTCCGGCGGACGCGCCGGCAGCGGAGCCGGCCGCGGAGCCGGCCGCGGAGCTGACAGCGGCCCCAACACCAGCCCCACCAGCCCCGACCCTAACCGCAGCGCCACAGGAACCGCTCGCCAGCGTTGCGCGACCCGAAACTGAGCGCGCCACCGACGAAGATCCCGCGAGCCTAGAAATGAGCAGTGCGCCGGTGCTGCCCGGCCGCGAGGTTCATCAGCCTGAGCGCGTGGAAATGGCGCGCGTCGATGCCGACTTGCTCGACACCATGCTCAACAACGCGGGCGAGGTGAGCATTTTCCGCGCGCGTCTCGATCAACAGGTCAACTCGATCGATTTCAATCTGGCGGAGCTGGCGCGTACCGTGACCCGCCTCAAGGAGCAGCTGCGCGGTCTCGAGATCGAGACCGAAGCGCAGGTATTGAACAGGCATCAGGACGAAGACCCGCGGCGCAACGACTTCGATCCGCTGGAGCTCGACCGTTATTCCGTTCTGCAGCAGTTCTCGCGCGCGCTGGCCGAGACCTCCAGCGACGTCGCCAGCATTCAAGGATTGCTCGAGACATTGACCCGCGAAGCGCAGAACCTGCTGACGCAGCAATCCCGGGTGATCACCGAGCTGCAGAACAGCCTCATGCGCACGCGCATGGTGCCGTTCCAGCGTCACGCACAGCGCCTCACGCGTCTGGTGCGGCAGGCGGCGAACGACACCGGCAAGCGCGCCGAACTGTCAATTGAGGGCGCGGCGGCCGAACTCGACCGGCAAATGCTCGAGCGCATTGTTCCGCCGCTGGAGCACATGTTGCGCAATGCCGTGGTGCATGGCATCGAAACTCCGGCTCGACGCACCGCGATGGGCAAGCCTGATGTGGGCCGGATCACGGTCGCGCTGGAGCGCGACGGAGCCGAGGTCGTGATCGTGGTTGCCGATGACGGCAGCGGCATCAACGTCAAGCTGATTCGTGAGAAAGCGGTGGACCTGGGGCTCGCCGATCCGCAAGCGAAGCTCACGGACGAGGAGGCCATGCAGCTGATTCTGGAACCGGGTTTCAGCACCGCCGGACGGGTCACGCAGGCCGCCGGCCGCGGCGTCGGCATGGATGTGGTGGCCACGGAAGTCAAGAAATTGGGCGGCGGTCTGTTCATCGAATCGACCCCCGGCAGGGGATCGCGCTTCACCGTGCGCCTGCCGTTCACTCTCGCGATCAGCCAGGCGCTGATCGTGCGGGTGGCGGAAGAGGTCTACGCATTGCCGCTGGCGACAGTGGAAGGCGTGGTGCGGCTGCCCAGAAACATCGTGGCCAGACATCTGGGCAAGGACGCGCCGCCGTTCGAATACGGCGGCCAGAAATATCGGTTTCAGCAACTGGGCTCATTCGTCGGCTTGGGGCCGACCCGCTTGCCGGAGGCGGACGTGTCCATGGCGGTTGCCTTGGTTCGCGCCGGCGAACACTCCACGGCGCTGGTGACGGACGAATTGGTGGGCAGTCGAGAAATCGTGGTGAAGTCGTTGGGACCGCAGATTTCCGGCATTCGCGGCATCGCCGGCGCCACCATCCTGGGCGACGGCCGAATCGTCATCATTCTCGACATGGGTGCCCTGGTGCGCTCCGAATGGCGCGCCCGGCCGGCGGATGCACCGGTCCTCGACCAACGCGACCGGCGTACGTTCGCCTTGGTCGTGGACGATTCGATCACGGTGCGCCGCGTGACGCAGCGGCTGCTGGAGCGCAACGGCATGCGTGTGCTGACCGCCAAGGATGGTGTGGACGCCGTGTCGCTGCTGCAAGAGAATCTGCCGGACATCATATTGCTGGACATCGAAATGCCGCGCATGGATGGTTACGAGGTCGCCACGCATGTGCGCAACGATCCGCGGCTCAAGGACATCCCGATCGTCATGATCACCTCGCGGGTCAGCGAAAAGCATCGGGCGCGTGCCATCGAGATCGGCGTGGACGACTATCTCGGCAAGCCTTATCAGGAAAGCCAGTTGCTGGATGCAATCGAGCCGCTGGTCAACCGCCGCAGCGCGGCGGCGCGCGGAAGCGCCAGTGTCTGATCTACGCGACGAGCTCTACAGCCTGCTGGTGCCGCTCGCGGGC
>Ga0302325_10005074_pt1 | contig 30174 bp, 23 predicted proteins | sample Palsa_T0_2_FD_201948 | JGI IMG/M metagenome (GOLD analysis project Ga0302325, IMG submission 201948) | Peat permafrost microbial communities from Stordalen Mire near Abisko, Sweden - Palsa_T0_2 | ecosystem: Environmental > Terrestrial > Soil > Palsa > Peat permafrost | place: Sweden: Abisko... | reverse complement strand
TGTCTTATGTGCGATTGTCCTCATCAGCACCTCTTCTGTGACGCGGGGAACCTTACGGAACTGCACCCTAAGCCGCTCACCGAATGGGCCCACGTCCGGCCCTTCACGACAAGTTAGGTCCCAGGAATGATCACAGGCTAGCGAAAACGCATTCGGCCCTCCTCGAATGGAGACGATGCAGCTGAATCACCTAAGGCGAATTGGGATATCTCGCAGTATGAATTTTCCTCCGGGATCTTCGAAAACCATGACAAGCGTGGTGGAAGCAGCCTCGTCAGAAAGACCTTGGGCAGATAGGAGCACCTTCATCGGAAGATTTGGTTCCAGCTTGGCATCGTTTCCCCCGGAGCCGATCTGACATCTAACAGTGTCACCCCAAAGCATCACATACCTACTCTGGTTCCCAAGATTATCGATCATGTAACTGGAGCGCTCATTAAATCGTACGCGCTGAGCGGTACTGTCTTGGTTGACGATAGATCCAAAACAGTCCATCAGTTCTCCGTCACTACGGCAGACGTTGATCGACAATTGAAATGCACCGATCTGCACCGCTACCGAACCAGTAGGGGTTTGAGAAGAATTGCGTGACGGGCCCGCCACTTGCGTAGCAATCGGGTTGGCGGTTGAAGGGGTACCACAATTCGCGACTCCCTTAGCCAGCAGATCGTCGATGGTTTTCGTTCTCGGGATATCAGCGGTAATTCCCCCGAGCACCCTAGCCGACTCGGTGTCTAGCAGCTTAGCTGATACATGGACGTTGTCGCTTAAGGGCGCAATTGTGCCGGTGACAAGCGCATTTACGCCCGCGAACTGACCCAATTTGCGAGCGGTGGCAGGGTCGATGATCCCTGTGGATGAAAGCTGGTGCTCCTGCATGAGAACCCTGAGGTTTGTGCGGTCGATGACGTCGAATCCTTTGGCGTCGCTGACGAGTGCGACTGACAGGTCCTCGGCAATATACCGGCCAAGCTCAGTGACGCAGCCCTGTAGATCAGTGAAATCTACTACTGCAACAGTTTTCCTCCCTGATTGGGCGGCGACCTCGGATAGTCCAGACGAAAGGGAACGTACAGCAGGTCCCTGTGGGTGAGCAGCTTGCGCCAGAATGAGGGCAGCAAAACTAAGGATCGCCAATCGAATGACAGCGTTAACCTCACCTCCACTATTCGGGGAGCGATTCACCGAGAGCCTTGGCACGAGCCCTATCTCACTCTCTAGGGAAGAACGTTGCGGGAAATAATTGGTTGCCGGAACTCTACCTCCTCTGCCCTTCGTCGTCAAGGGGAGAATAGGTTGGCCGTCCCCGCCTCTGCGGACCGGTAAGCCAACCTTGTCCAAACCGGACCGAGGACTGTCCGTGGACCCGTTCATCGTCCACTTATAACTGAGCTCGGGTTACGGCCTTGGATTGCCAGACCCGCCTGTGGTGAGTGGAATGGCCCCCCCGGCTGGTCGGCCACACGGGCACTCTCGCCCTACCGGGAGAGCAGCATCCCGATCACATTCCTTAAGGTTCGCCGCCCTGCACCGTTTTGAAGTGCGAGTATACTGCACCCACCAGACGAGCATAGAGAAAATGAAGATACTACGAGGATCGTCTTTTTTGTTGCTGGCGTTGTTGACGGCTCCTAGCCCATCCGCGTTCGCGGACGGTTTGAAGCTCGATCAGATAACAGCATCCTTATTGAAGGGAATCCAAGACACCGGCAAGAAGAGGGTTGCGGTTTTTGATTTCACGGATCTCGATGGGAATACATCTTTGCTTGGAAAATATGTGGCAGAAGAGCTATCGGTGGAGCTGACCCAATCTGGGAATGGTATTGAAGTCGTGGACCGCGCTCATCTGAGCGCAATACTCCGAGAGCACAAGATGAGTGAACAGGGCCTCACAGATCCAACCACGGCCAAGCAGCTCGGACAATTCACGGGTGCCGATGTCATTGTTACCGGATCACTCACAAATGTGGGAGATGCCGTATTGATTGTGGCTAAGGCTCTCTCAACTGACTCAGCCAGAATCATTGCGGCCAGTTCGGGCACCTTACCGATGTCCTCGGAGATATCGACCCTGCTGAGGAACGCAAGCTCTCCGTCACGTGAAGGTGATCGATCAACCCCAACCCCCGAGGGATTGCCAGGAAACGCACAAAGTCAAGAGGCCAACCATAACCAGGATAGCAAGGGATTGAGTCCCAAAACCGCCGAGCAGGAAATCGCGCCTACGAGCGGAGACGAAGGGTATCTTTTCATGCGGATGAAACCGTGTTGGTATGCGTTTGCTGGGGAGATCCATTGCACCGGATACATGGTGAACCCGGAGCCCAACCGGCCTATGGCGATCGCTCTGCACGACAGCTCCGGCACCATGAGCGGTCCCAATGACACTGGAACGCGATTTCAAGTCTGGCTTTTCGGCGGATCGATTGCATATGAGGGCGGCGGTGGAAATGTCACACGGTTGCTCCCGGGCGTGAAATATGGATTTGTCATCCGATTCAAGACAGCGTCGCGTATACAAGTAGTGAACTTCACGCTCTCATACGCAGACGACAACGGAAGGTATCATCAGGCTGATTTTGTAAACATTCCCGTCCGTTCAAACTGAAGACCACTGGAAGGCAGAGGAGCTGGAACGCCTACGAAGTAGGCGATTGGTTCAGCAACCTCCCGTTGCCTCTTCTTGTCTGGCTCGCAGGAAATTTGGATTTTGGACCAGCCAGAACCGCGCCGTCAAGATTGGGTGTACTCTACACCGGCATTTTGTACCTGACACTTTACCGTCAGAATAGGATTACGTTTCTCTTTACTTGACACCCTGCTGCGAGGGTCTTAAAGTCATTCCTGACACTCGGGAGAGAACCACAGAATGACGGCGGCCAGACGGGGCGGCAAGCGGGTCGGCTACATTCGCGTTTCCACTCTGGATCAGCACACGGAGCGGCAGTTGGAAAGCGTGAAGCTGGACAAGCGTTTCGTCGACAAAGCCAGCGGCAAGGATACAAAACGCCCGCAGCTCCAAGCAGCGCTCGATTACTTACGCGACGGCGACGTGCTCCTGGTGCACTCGATGGACCGGCTGGCACGGAACCTCGATGACCTGCGCGGGATCGTGCTCGGCCTGTCCGCGCGTGGCGTCGTGGTCGAGTTCGTGAAAGAGCGCTTGACCTTCACGGGTCAAGAGAACGCCATGAGCAAGCTGCTCCTTTCTGTGATGGGCGCGTTTGCCGAGTTCGAAAGGTCGCTGATCCGTGAGCGCCAACGTGAGGGGATCGCGCTCGCGAAGAAGGCGGGAATCTACAAGGGCCGAAAACCTAGCCTCACGGCTGAACGCGTGGGACAGCTCTGCGCCCGGGTGGCTGCGGGAGAGAAGAAGTCCGCCCTCGCCAGAGAGTTCGCTATTTCCCGCGAGACTCTTTATCAATACATTCGAAAGAATAATTAGCTTGAATCACGGTGATCGCCGCCGGTTCCCAGTCCCCAGTCCTGATGGCTTCCGGGATCGCCTTCTCGGGAATACGCCGGTCGGGGAACACGATGAACGGGGCATGGACGGTGTCGTACATGCATCGATCCTTAGAATCTTGTCATACAAGACTAAGACATCGTCTGTTTTCTCTTTGAGAGAGGCGCGATTTTAAGTGGGGGCGCAAGCGGAGCGGGTAGAGGGCCCTATTAACCCTGACGATGAACGACGGTCTGGTGGAAGGGCCGGAACAGCGGAACCGACTGGGCGGAAGAGGCGGCGGAGAAGAGCGGCGTTCGGGACATCGCCAATAGCGGTTCTTTATTACTCCCTGCTTGCAAACGGAGAATTTTGGACGGCTCGGCAGTCTCGCGCGAAAACACAGTATTTTCGTTCGCTCCCCGCCACGTTTGCGTCAGCATCTTCGGTCGGATATCTCTCCTTGAAAAAGGCTGCCTGAATTTGATGCCATGTAGCTTCGGGATCTGGTTCCCCCTGTTTTTTTCGCGCATTCAAAATTTCACTTGCATCTAGGTTTGATCGTACAGCCTGACGCATATTCGAATAGTAAATCTCCAGAAGATTGCAGACGTTTTGCACTCCAAACTTGATCCCATCTGGGCCCGTTGGCGTGACGTTAAATGCAAAATACGTTTCGATTATATTTTCCGAGGAAAATATCGTCCTTTTGAGGCCAAGCTCCGCCGCGAGACCCTTTGAGACACAATTGAAAAAGCGGTAATAGTTGCGCCGATCATCCTCTTTCAGGTGTTCACTTACATAGATGGCGGCGGTTACGATTGTGTGGACTCTTGTTTCCCTCTTCTTGCCCTTGACCGACACTGTAGAGTCGTCATAGCTCAGAAGATTTTCGTTGCTGCGCATCGCCATACAATCGAGATTTCCCGCACACGCCGGAAACGGATCATCTGCATGGGCGGACGGCTGCTGAGGGAGCACAGACGCGAAAAAACTGCTGAGGCCGAGAACGAAAAGAAAGACCGAGAGTTTCATTTTTTCGGATTCCTCCAACCAAGACTGCTGCTAAGTGTCCACAAGCGAAGCACCAGGAGGAGAATCATCCGGTGACGTGATTCCGATGCTGAAGCCGATCCCAATCTCCGGATCCTCTTTCTCATGATCGGTTCACCCTGCTGCTTTTGGGGATCGTTGTTTAGGAACTCCACAGGCTTTCAGAGGCCGAAGCCGGTCATCACGACCGTCGTGACGGCAATTCACTGTGGCCACTTCATGGTCAAGGAACGGTCGCACAAAAGCGATCAGTGGTAGGCCTAACTCCTGTGTCAAATAAGACTTCCCTCAACCTGTCCCGAAGGCTACGAAAAGTCCCCTCCATTTGTACCCTATCGACCAGGTTTGTGCATTCGCGGTAAGGCCCAAAGATGAGGGAGACCCCAAGTGAGATTATCCCAAGCAGTAACGGCATCCCAGCGACGAAGCCTGCTCCAACGCGTCGCCATCCCCGAAAATGGTCGTTTAGTGACACGTCGAAAACGACGCACGAAGTTCACGCCAATGAACGGAGCGAAGAGACCCCCTTTTTTGATACAACCCGCTTCCCATCCACAGTGGGGGGGGACGTCACATTGGCGCATTATTCTTCTGAACCCCGCAACTTCGGAAATGCTGCGATGCGACTAGTGCATCGAAGAACCCCGAAAGGCGGGCAGCCACCCATGGGGAGCGGAGGAGAAGACCCACCTCGATATTGCGCTCTTGGGCTGCCTCGGTGAAATTGGCTGAAGAGACAAAAAGGTCCGTCTCATCCACGACAACACACTTCGCGTGTAGTGCAGCCCGCCCGTTGCGGTCCAGGGACACGGCTCGTGGATCGTAGAAGATTTGCGGAATCGGTGCTCCGGCGGGCCATTGGGAGGTACGGAATCGATAGAGAAACCGGCGCACGAGTTCCTCCGGCGCCGAGGTATCGCCATTCCCCCGCTGAATATCGAGAAACATGCGGACTTTGAGATCGGGACACTGCTTCATCCGCTCGGCGAGAGCGTGGAAAACCCTCTGGCCCTGATGCACCGCATATCCTGCAATCACCACCGAAGTGCAGGCATTCCTGAAAAGTTCGCTCACGACCACTGCAGTGTCTCGATTCGCCACGCGGGAGGCAGCAGGAGCGGTCGTGACCAGATCAACAATGTCTTCCAGCGCCGGGCGGCTAGCGAGAGTGGACGCGAGAAGGTCAAGCGTCCATGCCATCGCGATAGCAGACATCCCCAGTTCCGCCATGGCAGCCAAGTCGTTTGAGACGCCAGCCGCCACCGACTCATTCAGGAACCGTTCGAGGCCCGATACCGAACACGGTACATTCAGTCGGCCAGACCGAATCCCGGCGGCAAGCGATCGGAGATCAGACGGTGGAAGCGAGAGCAGAGCTTGCGTCATGTGAGTGAAGTCCAGAAAACAGCTCAGCACCGAAGTTCTGGACTGTAGCCACAACGAGAGACCGGTCCAGGTAATCGTTCTGCTGTTCGCAACTTGTTTCCGAGATCAACAGGCAACCGTGACAGGCGGCTCCGTGCAGGAATCTGCGCTCGTGTGGATTTGAAGGCTCGTGCTGAGCGCACACCGGATCGTTCGAACAAAGAGTTCCTGCGTCGAGCGCGGCGCGAACGACGTCGTGAATATGTCGGCCAATCTGAACGAGACCACCGAGCGTTCCTTCCGAGTCCGAGCTGCCTGTGTAGAGAAGCACGCCATAACCGATTTCGGGGATGGCGTAAATCCGTTCCCGAATTGAACTGGCCGGGTAACCACATCGGAGCGCTACCGCAGTGAGGATGAGATGCGAAAAGGAGTGCAACATCAGATAGGGCAGGTTGGGGAGCGCACGATTCGTCGCCGAGTGCTCTTTCTTCCATGCGTCAAACCCCTTAGCCAGCTCGATCGATCGAGCCTGCAACGCTGCCCTGGACAGCCACTCCTGGATGGCTGTCTTCCTGAACTGGATAAAAATGCCCTCACCCTTGTTCTCAAATGCGGGAAGCCACGAGACTTCCCGTGCCAGGGCCGCCCGCTTGACTCCGATGTCGAGTTCACCTTCGGTGTCCGGTGCGGCGGACTCGAAGCGTGTGAATCCGACCTGCGCGACGACCTCGCGCAGCCGGTGCACTAACACGACCCGCTCTATGGGGCGCATCCAGGGACGATCCCAATGCTGTCGTGGTAACGATCGCGCATAGAAAACGCCATCGGGCCTGTCCTCGCCGATTTCATCTTTCGAGGCAATGAGGGTTTCCAGCTCGGCCACTTTTACAGACTTTTCTGGCTTCGTTCCGCCCAGGCCGCGAGATTTGATCTCCGCGAACACCTCATCATCAGTCAGTCCCTCAAGCGCCTCCCGCACGACGGCTTTCTTTCGCTCGTATTTGAGCTGCTGCATTTCCTCTACGGCTTCCAAATGGCCCCAGATTCGATCCACGGCCTGCTTCACCATCTGGTCGCGTTCCGGCAGGGAGATCACGCTCATAAGCTGTGGGAAATAGGCATTTGATGCAGAGCGAATGAGCAGTCGGCTTGGTTCGCCACATGTTTCCCCTGTGCCGTAGCCAAGCCATGGTCGTAAGCCGTTGCAGTAACCGAGGGCGTGATTAGCGAGAATGGCGGCCTGCGCCATGCTCCTTTCGGCCTTCCCGCATTCGCAGCGTACATAGACTTCTGTCAGATCTCCACTCGTCCCGCGCTCATCAATGAAAAGCTGTCGAGTTTGCTTCGCGCATTCAGATGGACCGTTGTGGGTGAACGCGCACCAGTCGATGTCCGCTATATGGCCAGCGCGGCAGGCGCGTACGAAACGGATGGGCACCACAGATCGCTTCTTCTTGTCCCGGTCAATGTAGTATCTGCCATGGCTGAGCGATTTCCGGTGGACCAGAAGGCGAGTTCGACTGCTGGCCTCCGCATGTCCTTCGAGATCCTGGGTGATAAACCACTCGGGAAACTGGTACGCAACGATCCCTCGGGCCGGTGCGGTCGGATCATCATCGGCAGGCGGTGGTGTCCTGAGATCGACCGAGGGCACTCCAAGTATTGTTGCCAGTTTTCGGCTGAGACGCGGTTCTGAGATGGGTTCGCCGCCCGCCGTCCAGGCATCGAGCCCGGCGATCAGAACGGAATAGTTTGGAAGGTCCACCATGGAACCGGGCCCAAATGTTGTAACAAGCTGGCTCTGCCGAATCTCCCCGGATGGACGAGGGCTCATGCCGTTTCCTCCTCCAGATCCACGTTGTCGAGAGTCTTGACCCAGAGATTCACCGACGGTTCGACGTCACGAAGTGAGCGATTGGCACGGAATTTCATTTTTCGATTAGTTGGGGGCAGCGTCTTCAGCTCTGGGCTCAGAAAGTCATAAAGGAGCGGTTGGGCGCCACCGGCCTCGTGCCGGTTGTACTGCAAGCCAATCCCGTGCTGCTGGTACTCCTGTGCCTGTTTAGCCCATTCGTCCAGCAGGTCGAGACACCTATCGCGAACGCGATTGCGAATCCGCTCGGCCTCTTCTGCAGTGAGGTCACGGGCATGATCGCGGCCTCTCTCCATGAGAGCCGTCACCGCAGACTCCAGCCGGGTTCTCTCGTTCAATATCCGCATGGCTCCAAGCGGTGGCGTCATGGGCCGGTTGCCATGTCGAACAAGGCCGACCAGCGTTGCGGCGAGGCCTTTATCGAGGGCCCTCGGTGAAAACGGAGTGACGCTCGTTGCTTCCACGCTGCGATAGAACGTTTCGTGATAAGCAGAAAAGCGTTCATAGTGGGAGCGGTCGCGTGGCTTGTGCACATTGAAAATCGTAACCACCAGACCCGGGCGATCCGCATCGCGCCCAACTCGACTGGTCGCCTGAATATACTCCGCGCTCGATTTGGGCTGGCCAAACACGACCATCAGGCCGAGTCGTGTGATGTCTAGTCCAACCGAGATCATGTTTGTGGCGATGGCAACGTCAACGCGCTTGTCATCGCCGAATGGCAGGGTCAACCGTCGCTTGGCGTCGGAAACATGGGCCGTGTCCACTCGGCTCGTTAGTTCGACGGGTTCGTACCCGATCTTCCTGTTCTCAAACAGCCCATCCTCTTCGCCAACTCGTTTTCGGCCAGCATAGAGTGTCAGGCGATTCCGAACCTCATCCTCGATCAACCGCCGGGCTCCGCCAAGTTCGCGCAGGCTGTTGAAGTAACCAACCAGGGTGAGGTACGGATCGGCTGCGCTTGCGAGTTCGCCTCTTTTTCTGACCTTGTTGTGCCACTTCTGACCGGTGCCAAGGAGCGCAAGGTAAACGCGCAGCATGGCTACCTTGGGGCTGCGTCCCTGGGCTGCAACCCCGACGTACAAGCGAGCATTCCGTTCGGACGACGGGAGCGTCTCGGCGAAAAAGGAATCGCGACGGTCGGGACCGGGTGGTGGGAAAATGTCGACACATCTCCGGTTGAATAGCGCCCGAATCTGCGTATCGGCTCGTCGAACTGTCGCGGTAGAAGCCACGATCTTTGGCCGAACCGGCTTTCCATCCTTCTCGATGACACAAAGTTCGTCGAGCGCCGATTCGTACAGGCCCACCATGGTCCCGAGCGGTCCCGAGATCAAATGCAGTTCGTCCTGGATGATGAGGTCCGGCGGCAACAGGCGCGGCACCGGGAGATTGTTGCCTCGCGCCTGATCGCAGGGACCGTAGAAACCATCCTTATCGTGACGTTCCACGCGCCCGAAGAACGCGCCGACGTGGCCGGTCCATGGGAGAGCAGCGAATTTATCAACTGTGGCGATCATGAAGCACGGAAGACGGCGATAGATCGGCTCGTCCACGGCGAGAATCGGCAGCGGCAGCCCACGGGAGAATGCGCATTCGCGATTCACGCATGAGATCCGGAGATCGATCGGATTGTCCGGATGTGGAATGAGCTTGAACGACGCGCGAGTGAATTTCCTGCCGCACCACGGACATTCCTCCAGAGGGATGGGTGACGGCCTGCTGTCGTTATCGAGAAATCGAAGAGTCCTTGCGCGGGCCGAGTTGTCGTCGTGATCACCTCTTCTACCCATTTGGTTGGGCGTAGCGGCTCGACCGACCCAGAGCCCGATCTCGAAAGGCCAGTCTCCCAGCTTCTCCGCGTCCTTTTGCCGCTCCAACTCCAGCGCACAGATCAGAGTCGCTGCGCGGCTCAACTGCTCGAATGTGAGCAGGCGGAGGGTGTAACGCATTAACACGCTCAAACCGGCGGATGTAATCCCCGGATTTCGGAGCCGCCGCAACACCAGGGTGAACGCCGCCAGTCCGAGGTAGGCTTCCGTCTTGCCCCCGCCGGTGGGGAAGAACAGCAAGTCGACCACGTCCCGGTCATCGCAGTGCGGGTCGGCGATTGCCCGCAGGTTCATCAGGATGAACGCAAGCTGGAAGGGTCGCCATGCGGGCTTCACGTCGCCGGGAGGTTTCCCCTGCATCACGCCCATGCGGCGCCGAGCGGCTTCGGCCATGCACCTGTTCGCGATCCTGAATGCTTCGAGACAATCGGCATTATCAAGCAAATTGATTCCTTGCTCGATCCGGTTAGCCGCGACAGTGGCCCGGTTCATCAGTTCGACCCCAGTCTCATGCCGGATGGCCGGGGTAGTCGGGATCATGGCCGTCTGTTTTGCGATCCACTCCCGATAATGAGCCAAGAGGCCGCCGATCTTGGCCTTCGCGTCCTCGCCGTCTTTCAGAGAGGCGAGCGCGTCCATTGAGCGCTCGACGTCCGGAATCTCCGCTGGCTCGACCTTTTCAACTTCGGCTTGGGGAATCCAGCAGGTCCGCACAATTTTGCAGCACTCGCCGTTTTCACGAATTGCTTCCGTTGCCACATTGTGTCCGACGGAGTACTCGCCATCGTTTCGGTACTGGAGGTCGGCGACCTTGTCGTCCCAGTCGTCGGCGACCGAACCCCGCAGATCGGGGCGGCGCAGAAACTCCACGTCTGCATGAATCTCCATCTCAACCTGGAAGGCGAAAGCCTCATCGCGCGTGTCATCCGGAGCTTCTGCACGGCGGTTCACAACAAAGATCGAGGCTGTCTTCGCCCCTTTCGGCAGTTCAGATCCTTCCACGAGCATTCCAACGGGCCGAGCCATCGAGGCGACGTAGAGGCCCTTGCTGTGGGGCACCAAGACTTCTTTCGGCGTACCAGTTGACTTGTGCAGATCAACCTGGACCCACTCTTCGAGAGCCGTTCGCTCCCATTCTTCTGGAGACTCTGATCGACGCTTGTAGTCGCCCCATCGGACACAGACCTTCAGCAGGCCGGTCTCAGCGGGAACCAGCACGCTGGTGCCGATCGAAGAGGGAAAGTATCTCTGCCGTGCTGCAGCCTTGTCGGTGGCATTCGCATCATCACCGTCGCCACCGCCATCACCAGCTTCGTCCAGATCGTCTTCGGCGGTTTCGTCGGCCCTCTGTTCAGGCTTGGCCCCAATCGGGACCAGGAAGCCGGTCAGATACCAGCGCGAGGGCGCCTGCGGCAGAACCTCGCCAGGATTCCCAAGCTCTCTGCCGGGACCAACCAAGTCCAGCCGGAGGGCATCAACCAGCTTGCTTCTGATCTCGACGGATTTCATTTCCTCAGGCATGGCCTAGGCTTTCTCTTCTTGGGTGGCGAACAGTGGATGATTTCCGTTCGTGGTGTCGTGCTTTGAGGCTTCCTTCGCGGCTCGATGGCGTTTTGGAGGCGGGCCGTCGCTCGGTTCCGGTGGGGCGAGCATCTCGCCTTCCTCCAGAGCCCGCTGGCGGTTCAGATCGAGCAAGAGGGCGAGAACCTCGTCATGAATCTCGTCGGGCCAGCGGAACCGATACCTTTTCCGTTTTGGGCGGCCAGTTTCGTTCTCATCTTCCTCTTCATCGAACTCGGGGATGAATTCGCAATTCGGCTGAATGTCCTGCCAACCATAGGCATCGAGGACGGCTCGGTCCATCGAATGATGTAATTCTCGCAGTCGTCGTATCTCCTCCGAATTTTCGTTTGGGTCATGAAAGCGATTGTAGGTCTTGGTCAGTCCCTCGTTGTTGCGGGTCATGAGGCTTGCTCGAAAGTCGTAATACTCCTGACCAATAACATCCAATCGAGGTGCAGATCCCCACCCCGAGGGGAAAGGAAAAGTCTCGAAACAATCTACCGGGGCGTACATAAGGTCATCTTTTAGGGTAGACCCGAAAAATCGCGCCCATATCTCATGCAAACGACACTGAAGAACGCTGAACATCGCCATTCCCGCGAATAAAAACACCGTTAACCTATCACTCGGAACAACTGTGGACGAAATCTTCACAAATGCACAGGTATTGCTTACTCGCGAGATGGCTATCAGCTCACTCCATTGTTTTCGAGCCTCCGTGAGACCCGGGCAAATCTCGCCGTACTGCCACCACAGTTGGCGGCGGCGGTCGCGATTTGCAAGCTGGCGCTCTGGCTTGACTCTTTGCTCCACAATGAGAAGCAAATCGGGCCAGTCGGCAGCCACCGGACCAGGGTAGTCGAGCGGAACCAACCCTTGACGCACCCAAAGCTTCCTCTGGGCTGCGTTGGCCAATTGCCACGTTGCTCCGACATCCAACCGCTGGAGTGGGAATTCTTCAAAATTAATAACGTATCTCTTGGGAGTGTGAGTTGGACTGTCGTTTATTTCTTCGCCGCCCATATAGGGGAAGATCCTCTGGGCATTCCGGCGATCTCGTGAGATAACCTCGTCCATAGTTTCTAACGACGAGGTCACCCCGTCCTGTTTGTCAGGATCGAAAGTGAAGCCCATACCATAGACTTTGTATCCCTCGAAGCTTCTGCCCAGATTGGCTTTTAGTGCAACCGGGGTTTCATAACCCCCTGCGTGGAACAAGTAAGCAGTGATCCGCTCGGCAATGCGGTCGTTCAAAATATAGGGCCCTGCGTGCATTCCCTTGCAAACATTCACTACGCTAACGACCACAGCGGCCTCGCCGGGCCACTTGAGTCTCTTCGTAGCGCGGTAGATAGTTCCGCCGTTCGTGCAAATCCAGCGTAGCCCCGTCGAGCGGGTGTCTCCCTGTCCGATCGTGTTTGTGGCAATCAACCCCATGCATCCATCCTTTCTAAGCAAGGTGAATGCCCGCCGGAAGAAGTGGGCGACCAAGTCCGAGTTTCCATGGGACTGCGGGTGGATCGTCTTGAGCCAATCCGGGTACTGCTCCTGATGGGCCGCGATTAGCGTGTTCTTCCCCGCGAAGGGTGGATTCCCGACAATCACATCAAATCCGCCCGTACCCTCTCCGCCATCACGTACTGAAAAGACCTCTGGGAACTCCAGCTCCCAGTGGAAAGGGCCGATCCCCTTGGACCCCCGGCGCAGATTCGCGATCGCCTCCTCTATCTTTTGGAAGCTCGTCTCATCGGTCGGGTCCTTCATAACAAATTCCGTTAGATCGCGAAGTACCGCTCTCGCGTTTTCGCGAACTCTGGGCTTATCGGCGCAGAAGAATGCCGCAACGATGGTGTCCCCGACCTGTCGCGCAAGCTGCAACGCCTCGTCGGCGCCTTCCAGCTCCTGTCGGAGCAGGGCATACGGAACATCGTCGCGGGCGGCCAGAATTCTCTGACGATACCGGCTCACACGTTCGATCCGGCTGCTCAGCTCCTTTTCGATGAAGCTCTGTTGCTTATCCGCGTTCCAAGTGAACTCCGCGATCTGCTTTCGCGTGAGGCCCACCAGCGAATCGCCGGTGCGCAGGGAGTGATCGAGGAACGTGAACGGATGATCCTTGGCCAGTGTCGCGAGCCACAGCGATAGCTTCGCAAGGTCTGTCGCCATCGGATTCTTGTCCACTCCGTAGAGGCACCGCTGCGCAATCTGCCGCTGGGCATGGAGATTCTCATCCTCATCGGGGGAGAGGGCCGGAACCTCATCGTGTGCATGCCACGCCTTGCTGAGAGCATCGCCGAGCTGACGGCAAGCTTCCACGAGGAAGGCCCCGGAACCCATCGCCGGATCGCAGACTTTCAGGTTCAGAACCTGCGCCGGTATCGGGTTCTCGCCAAGTTGCTTCAGGACCGGGGCAAGCGCCGCCTCGACGATCGGCCCGGTCAGACTGCTGGGGGTGTAATGCGATCCGCTGCGGCGCCGCTCATCCGACGGCTGGAAAATCATCGCCCCATTGGCGACCAGATTCGGCGTGACGGATCGCGCGATCTTTTTCGCCAGCGCCGCCTGCAGATCGTCCAGACTCTTAGCCTCTTTGAGCGCAGTGGCGGCAGTCCCTGCGAGCTTCTGGTCGGAGCGATCCTGGAACCATTTCAAACGCTTGTCCGGAGCAGTGCCGAGCAACTCCTCCAGGTTGATCGTGGTTGGAGCGCCATGCCTTTTCGCAGATTTGATCGCAATGGACGGGCCGGTGGCGCGGTGCAGCTCGAATCCCATGATGGCTTCGTACACGCTGCCGATCTGCTCGACCGCCAGTGTCCGATAGCTGATGCGCTCGCCATCGAGGAGCATAAGCTTCGACAGAACTCGGAACAGGACGCCGTCCGGAACGCGCGGAATGTTCACGCTGTCCGTCCGGCTGTGCCGCCCCTCCAAAAATGGATACCTTTCGGGATCGAAGAGGTATCCCTCTCGGGCCGGGATGCGCAGACCGCCGTGACTGCCGCCGCGATAGATCAGCCGAAAGAGCGTCAGAAGCTGTGCCCATGCGCCATAGCGCTGATCCATCGTGTCCGGATAAAGTCCGTCATCGACTTTCAGCCGTTTGAAAAGACCCGTGACCGAGTAGTAGTTCGTGTAGACAGGGTCCGTGGAAAGCAGGCCGCGATCCTCGGCGTAGAGGATGAACACGAGCCGAAGAAGGGTCGTGAGCAGACCGCGATAGACGATATCCGGGTCCTGATCGAGGACCTCACGGAGAAGTTCGCCGTGGGTCTGATCATTGGCGGCCTGAAATCCGCGCAACAACTCGTAGAGCGCCTCCAGAACCTGGGTGGCAAGCTGAGTCGAGACGAAGTTCTGAAAGTTGCGGCTGTTCTTGAGAATTGCGGGCAAGCGCTCGCGCTCCCCCATGCTGTACAGGCGCTCAGCCGAAAGCATCATCTGGAATGCGGAGAAGATGGGTCGCCCGGCCACCGTGGCCATTTCGGCCACCTTGAATGTGATATGGCCGCTGAGTTCCTTTTCCGGTGCGTAGACGAGGCGAATTTCGCGGTGGTTGAAGAGCAGACCGATGGGGACCCTGACCTGCCGCAGGAGTCTTTCGAATTTCGCCTGAGGACTGGCTTGCCAGCGGTGGGAGTCGGTATCGACGACCTTGTCGAAATCCATACCGGGCGGGAGCGCCTGCACCAGCAGGATCCACTCACATATACTCTCGGCGGGCTGGAACTCGCGCAGGGCATAGGTGGGCCGGAGAGTCTCGTTGTACTCCGGCAACGTCACTTCAAGTTCCTCAGGAACGCCAGGCGCCTCGGGCGCACCATAAAGGTCGCCGGAAGTCCACTCCAGTACTTTCTGCGCGAAGGCCGGGAAATCGGTGATCTCTGGAATCGGTTCGCCGTCGGCAGTCGCCGAAAGTGAATCCAGGAATCGCCTGTGCTCGGGCGCGAAGTTTTGATTAATTCGAGCATTGGCATCGAGCAGTGCCGGTATGGAGACGACCAAACCAACTGGCTGGACGTAACCCAGCCATTCCAGATGGGCGAGAACTGCGGGATCCCTAGCCATGGCTTATCTCGACAGCGGCCAAAGGTAAACGAGGCCGACGGGTTCAATGCGCGTAGCACGAATTTCGTATAGGCTCCGGATTCGTTCCGGTTCCGAAGTTAGTTCGCCTCGGAGGGCCACCAACCGGCGATCCCAGTAGCGGCGGTTTGCTTCGAGCTGGCGCTTCTCTTCGTCGTTGAAGGCCAGGGTCATTTGGGGCGATCGATCATGCCTCTCTATCATGCTCTCAATGTGTTTCTGTTGATTCTCCAGAATTTCCCGCATGGCCTTCGATTCAGCCTCGGCTCTCTTCTGGAGGAGTGCCGTGGCGTCTATTGCGTATTCCTGCGCCCGCTTTTCGAGATGTGGAAACAGCTCGCGCACGTCGCGCGGTGCTGTTTGTTGAAGCTGCCGAAGGATCACGTCGGGGACGGGCGGATGGTGCTTTTCCAGCAGGGCCGCATCCAGCAGGCTCAGAGTTTTCGTTTCCGCCTCGCGGGCATAGAGAGACAGTTCACCACGTCTTACCTCAGGATCGATCCACCGCGCCGTGACCGGCACCAGCTCTTCGTGCAGACGAGCTGCACCCGGTCCGTAGAGCGCGAGCCGCCCGATCAGGAGGACGCGAGGAACGGCATCCGTGGTCTGCGCGAGGCACGCACGAGAGAGGTCGTGGAAGACAAATCCCTGGGCTGTGAACCGGGAGAGCAGACGCTGAACGACCCGCTGCTCCAGGTGGAGTTGAACGATTTCATCGGTAACAACGCCGGGATCCTCGAAGACGACCTCCCGAATCGGCGAGGTGCGTCGCCACTCCCAGACCTTTTGGTCGCGAGGACGAGGCACGCGCAGGCTGTCCATCGTAGTTGCCCAGGTGGGATCCGCTCCCTGGCGCTGCTCCATCGCAGGGAAGACGAAGCGCTGCGGACCGGAACCCTCAGGACCTGTCTTGAGGCGCTCCGCGCCGAGGAGCGTTAACGCGCAGGAAATGGCCGATCGAAAATGGTCTTTGGAGAACGAGATCGCTTCCTGGGAATTCTCCAGCATGTTTCTGAGCCGTTCAATCTGCTCACGAAGATCGAGCTGTCGCTGCCTCGTCGCCTCCAGTTCCTCATCTACCGCAGCGCGGCGCTCCGCGTCCAAATCGGCAGCCCCGATTTCGTCGGCGAGCGCTTCAACGCTTCCACGCCGAATCCCGCCTTTCATCAGGAGATCAAGGCGGGCATCAATCACCTGCGCAAGGCTGCCCAATTCTTCGCGGATTGTCTTCGTCTTCCGAACGAGCGCGGCGAGGACTTTGTCCTCGGGACGCTGTTTGTAGAAGAAGTAGTGGCAAAACACTACAGGGCTCGGCTGGAGCTTCCGGTCGATGCGGCCATTCCGCTGCTCCATCCTGCTTGGATTCCAGGGGACATCGAAATGAAAGAGGTTCCAGCAGTGGGCCTGAAGGTTCAGCCCCTCGCGAGCCGCATCGGTCGCAATCAGGATGCGCAGCGGGTTCTTCGCCGGATCAGCATTGAACGCTGTCTTGATGGTCTCGCGTTCCTGACTCGACGTCGGGCCATGGAAAACAGCGACGCGCACTTCGGCGCGATCCGTCTCAGCCAGAGTGGCCCCGAGCTGTTGCTGCAGGTACCGCTTCGTGTCGTCGTATTCGGTGAAGATGATGACACGCGTGCCGTTCCATGTCGCGCCCAGCGCGGAAAGGTTTGGGCACATCTTCTCGCGGATCCAATCGACCAGCGCATGGACGCGAGCGTCGGGGAGAGAGCGGCTGGCTTCTGCCAACTCCGTCATTTGGTCGAGGAGGTGCTGCTCTGCCGTGAAGAGTTCCTTAGCTTTTTCTGATTCGATTGACCCAGCGGTCGCGACGGTCACGGCTTCGATCTCTGCTTCTTCTTCGGCGGCGAGTTCAGACTCCGGCAGCAAGGCACGATCATCATCCGGGCCTACTCCGTGCCCGACCAGATCGAGCCAAAGACCGGGATGACTCGCCGACGAGTTTGCGGCATTCCGATCTGCAGTCCATTGCCGCAACACCGTCTTGCGATGAACCCGAAGCGTGCGAGCGAACGCTTCTATCGAAGAGAGCAGTCTCTGTTGGAGGCCGGTGATCAGCAGCCCCGATGCCGTCTGGATTCGCCGGGATTCTCCACTGAGGCGGTCTTCTCGTTTCCGACGGTATTCCTCAAGCAGTTCGGCCAGACGGAGTTCCGGAGCCTCCGGCGGCAGACCATCAATATCGACCTGCACAACTTCACGCTTTGGGAACCCGCCGACGATCTCCCTCAAATCATCTTTGAGGCGGCGGACCATGACTTCATCGAGTATCTTTTTGGTCGCCTTCACCCCCCTGCAGAAACGCTGCGGGTCGAGAAGTTCCAGGAGTGCCGAGAAGCTGTTGGAGTGGCCGTTGTGGGGTGTAGCGGAGAGGAAGAGGCGATGTTCAAAGCGAGGTGCCAGATTGCGGAAGGCCTTGGTAATCTGCGAGTCGATCGCGTAGCGCTGACCGCTCGCCGGTGCTGCGTGATGGGCCTCGTCAAGGATCAGGAGACTGCCGGGTCGAAACGCTTCGAGCCAATCTGCGAGCGGACCTGCGTAAGCTTCATCGATCAGGAGGCGATGCGAGATCAGGAACTTGGAATGGGTGGTCCACGGATTCACCCCGAATCCGCGTTCTCTCCGTACCTTCTGGATGTAGCTCTTATCGAGAATCTCGAACTGAAGCCCGAATCGGCTGTCCAGTTCCTCCTGCCACTGCAGGAGCATGGAAGGCGGGCAGGCTACCACAATTTCACGAACCTTTTTGCGGAGCAGCAGTTCACGGGCGATCAGACCTGCCTCGATCGTCTTGCCGACCCCAACGTCGTCGGCAATGAAGAGGTTGACGCGGGGCAGTATCAGTGCCTTTCTCAACGGCTCCAATTGATAAGCTTCCAATCGGATTCCTGCCCGGAAAGGTGACTGGAGAAGTCTTGGATCGGTGGAAGTGACGCAGTTCCAGCGAAGCGTATTCAGGTACGCCGCGAACTGTTCGCCCGGATCAAATCCTCGGGTGGCGATCGAATCCCAGTCTTCATCGCACATGATTCGCGCATCAATCTCTCGCTCCCAAAGGACTTCGAGCGGCTGTCCCTGTGCGTCGTCGTCCAGACACGACAGCCGGACTAACGTCAAATCACCTGGTCGTACCTGTGACGTCACCTGTTCTGTCAGATAGAAGCGCTGTCGGATGCCCACGATCTGCCCGACGTGGGGAATACCACCCGATGGTGAGGGAGATGTTTGGCGTGAGTCGATGAGCAAGCCAAAACCCATAAATTGAAAGTGAATTCTGCAGGGCGAGTATACGCCGTTGAACGGTGCAACAAGCGCGGAGAATCTCCATTAGGAACATGTACGCTGTTTCCCGCCAGCGCCGCATAGCAAGTGAATGCAGGGCAGAAGAAGAGGGTGAGGAAGTTGAGCAACCTGAGGACTCGCCAATGCTGGTCGAGGGATAGCGAGGTGATTGAGTAAAAGGTGGAGCCCCGAGCAAGCGCTTTTGAAACGCGGGCGCTCGGGGCTAGTTGTGGGCTTAGTGGTTGATGAGACCACTACCACGCTGTAGACGGTTTGTGACGCGTCGCAGTCCACATTTTCGTTTAGCCTACACCTAGATAGAAGGCGAACACCTCTCTGCTGCGGTGATGATTTAGCGAAGCTGCCTGCGCGGGAACTTCGCAACGCCTATCGGCGACCCTCCCAAAATGGCGGACAACGGTGGAACGCCTAAAAATGAAGTTCACCAAGTACGACGCGGAGGAGTTGCTGAGTGGAAGCGCAATTCGCGCAATGCAAGGCCGCACGGCGCGGTTGCGTATGCTTTGCGGCTCCCGATAGGGAGCAGTTCCATCGAAGCACCGAACGAAACAGCGACGAGTTCCGAGGGTACACCAAAACAGGCACCATAAAGCCGGGTCAGCTTTCATCTTTTTCGGAGGTATCCGAATTGCTGGACTGATCGACGCTGTTCACGTTCACGCGGGCATTCTGGCCTGTGGCTGTCGCGTTGACGGTCGGCGACTGCGCTGGATGTGCCTCAACGCATCGATACGGGCCTGAACCTGATACCACCAATCCGACTGCGCTTGACCCTCGAATTGCCGCTTCTCCCAGTACTCCAGTTGTGAGTGAATCCCTTCCAGAGTGTCAGGAAGCGGATCGTCGACTTGAGCGCCGACCGACTGGCGGATGAGTTGATCGGCAAGAGCAATGCCTTCGGCTGTCAGTGCGATGATCTGGGTCGTCTGCGGCGTGAACTGGATCAGCTTGTGGGCGGTGAGCTGATAAATAGCCTCACTTCGAATCTGATCCGAGAACCCCAAATTCTTCGCCAGCGCGACCCATTGCATCGGGTAAAGCCGCCCGTTCAGGGGCCTGTTCCCGACGTTACGGCGAAAGTCGCAGAGCAACCTGTGGGCCGGAGTCACGTCCGTCATTGACTACCCTCCGAACAGCCTTCCGATGTGATCCTGAAGAAGGGGCAGAAACGGCGAGATGACGGTCAAGTGGTCCGCCGTAATTGCCATGAAAGCGGCGTAACGTTCCCAGCCGGACTTCTGATCCTTCGCCTGCTCAAGCTCGCTGAGTCGCTCCTGAATCGTCGCCCGCTCCATCGCGTCCGCAACGCCCGCATCGATAGCTCTTCGCAGGTCGGAGAACGACGCGCCCTGACGAACGACGTTCACGGAATTGTCCACGGAATCGATATTCACGCGCGAGTTCGGACCTTGAACGTTTATCGTGTGACCCACTGACGGCGGCGGCTCCTTCCGAACATTTTGAACTGTCGCACGCTGCATCCGCATCCGTGCGACAGCCTCCTTAACGGCGGTTCCCATCTCGCGCTCTATCTCCAGATGCCACGGGACGCCCTGACCGAGATGATGCCGGGTGACCGACCGGTCCCCGCGAACGTTCGCGATGGACCCGGCTGCGGACTGAATAGCAGTTGATCGTAACGTCTTCTCGGCGGCGTCATCGCACGGCAGGCCGAAGGCATTGAACGCATCGATATAGGCATCGGCTTGAGAGGAGATGATTTTTTTCAGCCGCTCAACCGCCCACTGAATAAGAGCGGGGAGATATCCCCCGGCATTGTGGGTCTGGTGGACTCTCGCAACCGTCTTGTATCGTTCGTCCGCCCACTCTCGAATGATCCGCTCCCGCTTCGCGTCGAATGTCAGCGCGGCAAGGCGTTCGATTTCACCCCTTTGTGGGTCGTTCATGGTTTGTTCTACTGCCCAACTATTTTCTTCAGGATCATCTTCGCCAGCGTCACGCTGTCGGCGACGGCGCACAGCACGCGAGGGCTGGAATGGTTGATGTCGTCCACCGCTATGCATGAGGCAAACGGACATCCGACTATTGTCGCCGTTAGTTGATGAGGGACTGGAGGATCAAGGTTTCGAGAGGTTGGCGGTCTCCATCTCGATACGTGCGAATCATATCGCTGTATGGCGGATCGGCTGGTCGCGGCTCTATAGGCCACTGCTTCGGCCAGAATCCATTTCGTCCCGTGATGCACCACACGATGAATCGGCCCGCATGACCGTTGCCATTGACATAGGGGTGAATGGTTAGAAAATTGACGAACACTGAGCAAGCGAGCACGACGATGTACTGGAGCTTCTGCTTTGGGGAGAGCGCGACGTTAGCGTCGAGAGCTTGTAAGCCCGATCGCAAGCGGGCGCTAAGCTCCGACATCAGATACTCGACATTGGTGGGGTGAGCGCCTACACGACGATCACTCGCGACGGTGACGCGATAAAAACGTAGACAGTAAAAATTCTCACCACGGTAGTGGCCTGCGAAGTACTCACACCGGGGAGGCGTTAAGCCATTGAAAATGAAACCATGCTGGGGCCGTGAATCTGAGGCTGCCGAAATCGTATCGAGGTTCTGAGAACGTATCAGCTTGAGCAAAGCTTGGGTGCGCTGATGGAGTACGTCCCTACGGGGATGATTCTCGTATTCCCAACCGTTCGGACAGTCCCACGGGTACATTTCGAGGAAGGTCAATCGTTCAGTCCAGCCACCCTATCCGCGATTCGCGCCGCCCACTGATCTATGTCCTCATCCATGCCCCGACAAGCCAATGCTCGGTCCAGCAGGGCATCGAACTCCGGTGATACAGCCGGAGGAGCTAGCGAAGATTTAATGGCGTCAACTATACCAGATAGCTCCGACATAGTAGATGGCAACGCAGGAACGCTCAATTGAGTGGAAGCCACGCCTGAGCTGTAAATAACACTCGGCACCACCTCAAAGGAGGCACGAATCCGCTGGGGAGATAGAACGGCGACGTTAAAGACCTCATACACCACACCGTGAACCACAGGTTGCTTTTCCTCTCCAACCACAGTTTCATAGGAGTGGTCTTCGGAGTGATGTGAGCACACGATGTGCAAATGAGGTTCTTTCTCCACCGGCTCACATACATCGGGCGCGTAGCCTCCAAAGATCATGACGCCATTCGCGAAGAACGGAGCGGCGTGCACGGGAAACGCCGGGCCAGTCGCCTTTTGGTTATTGAAAAGGAGAGATTGACGTACCGCTCGACCGGTATCAACCATGCTGTGTTGACTCATGACTGGTGCTCCTTCTCGGCTGAAGGCTGCTTGGATAGGTTCGGGGCATAACTGAACACGGGGAGGTTTCCGACCTGAAGGCCGTACACGGGGTCACCGTTGGGCAGATATTGATCGATGATCCGAAAGACCTGCGCAAGGATCAATTTCATCTTTACCTGTGTCCCATCTTCTAGCTCGTACACAGCCCATGGTTCGGGGACCTTTGCTGTGTATTCAAGCTGCTCAGCAGCGACCTTCTTCCCCTCGTATTCGACTTCTATCCGCTTTGCCAAATCGTTCACCTTTCCATTGACCGTGAGAGCTTCATCGGCAGGTTGACTCACCCACTTCACGGTTCTCCCCTCGCGAAAACGCCCCATTCATCGGCGCACACGAATACGCCCTCGTTGCGGTGATCGGCGTCAACGAGCGGCTCATCTTCAGTTCTGATGCGCCTTCCACCATGTCAGATACATTCGGAGCCGGGCAGAGGAGGAGGAGGGGAATCCCGACTAAACGACGGTGATTCTGAATACATCGGCAGTGCAGCCGCTGTCAAGTACAACAGGTGATTCAATTTACTACCCATTTTCCACAATGACAGTACCATGCTAGCACGGCATTCCGAATGACATTTTTGGGTTAAGGCTGACGCTCGGCCCCCGCCTTCGGCCTTTTACGTTGATTCTCCTGACACTTTAGACGTTCGCGCTGTGATGGCGGTCACATCCTTCAAGCCATCACGAGCCGCTTTCCGGCATGGAATCGAAGTCTTTCCCGCACAAGGGGCAAAGGATCCGGGACCAACCGGTTCGCAGGATTTCGTAGGGAGGGATTCGGTACCCGCAGAGAAGACAAGGCGTCGTGAGGTCGAAGGAACGCGGATGGATACGGCGAGCGCGGCGCATGGGGCTTGGGAGAGCGTAATGGTGCGGTCTGTGGAACCGCGTCCGCTGCGAGATTGTGATCGTGTCAATAGTCACGGATAGGCTGGTTCCTCACGTGCTCTACCCCATCGTAATCGGGCGAGTCGACCAAAACTTGTGCAGCTCAGGAATAGTGCTGGTTTATATGTCGGCGCATGGCTTCATCCCGACGGGAAACCGGCCAGGGAACGGTGGTGCAGTCGCCACCAACAGTAAATGGCCAGACCACTCAGGCCAACTACTGCAACTGCTGCCGCAATTTCAGACCACGTTCGTATCACATAGGCAGGGCTGATGAGCAGCCAGAGTCACGCCAGGCGCTTTCCATCGTGAAACAAAGCCGTCTCGATCATCGCGCCGTTCACCTCTGTCGTGGTGAAGTCAACGTAGAAATTGCGACCTTCAACCGGCAGCCACTCATACGACAGGAGTGCCGTCATCAAATCGAATAGGGAAGTGCTGTCCTGAAACTGCGCCAGAAATTCGTCGAAGTCCAAAGCCGCGATGCTTTCGTCGGGCTCCACCCAGTGCCAGTAGTCCCGCACCAAAAGCACATGGTGAACCGCTTTGTAGTCGCTGAGGTTGCGCGAGAGCTTCCCGCGTTCCAGAAGAAACTCGGGATGCTCTCTGCCATATTGGCGGATCAGCTCTAGCTGGTTGATTCCTTTTTCGAGTTCCTTTTCCCGCCTCAGTCTCTCTAGGGGTTTATACGGCTTCCGCAGCCACTTCAGCTCGGCGAACACCACCGTTGAGGTCGCCGCATCTTCGATGAGAATGTCGATTTCGGTCGAACCATTCGGGAGAGGAATGGAGAAATCCATCACGTATCCAGGGTTTGCGGACTTTAACAGAGTTATGAGCGCATCCTCTTTCTGGACGTTTTGACCCGAGAACATCGCAGGATAGAGGTAAGAGAACTGCCGCAGGGCATTTTCATCAGCAGCGCTGGAAAGGGGGAACTGTGGAGCGACCGCGAGCGTCTCGTCATGCTCATCGAGCGGCACGAAGGGCGTGATGCAAAGACTGGTGAAAGAGGGATTCTCCGGATGCATTGTCAGATCCTTCACGATCGCCGTGGTCGTGGCGGCCGAGAGGCCTGAGATTCTGCTCAGTTCAGCCACCCACTGAGTCCGCCTCTTGACCATGACGAGCGAGGACTCAGATATTGGGTGCCCCTCCTTGTCCCACGGGTAGCAGATGTATTCGTGGATGGCGCACAGGATCAGGAACCCAACGTAGAGCGCCTTGAACTCTGCCAGGGAATACCCGTTTAGCTGGAACGAATCAGGATGCCTGAAAGTCGTGTCCAAACGCTCCTGGTATTGAGGCCTCAGAGCCTCGATCAATTCAGGCGATGGCGTGTAGCGGAACTTCTTGCGGAGGCCAGCCGGTCGCGCTTCCTGGAAGAGGTCATCGAACAGCTTTTGGAGCAAAGGCGATCGTTGTGGCTGGCTCGGTGCCTTACGTATTGCCTCTGCCGCACGATAGATTTGCTGATACGCGAGGACCTGTCGTTGGCGAGTCGAATCGTGGGGGATGTAGAAGCGCACTGCTCCCTTGGGCATGAGGTCGGCACGCTCATGGTCCCGGTGCCACAGCGGAAAGACGTTGAGGAAGCTGGTGTATTTCCTGCAGACATCGAGTCCGAATGTAGCGTCAGCCTTCAGGCTCGCGAGATAGGTATAGCTCTGCACGAGTCGGGATGCGGGTTTCCCATGAACCGCAATGAAGTGGAATCCGCACATGTAGCGCTCCAAGTTGATGAGCGTAACCCGGTGACGGAAACTGTTCGCGCCGTAGCGCTCCAGAAATGTCTCCGCCTCAAGAGCCATGGCGGTCAATAGCGCCCACGTCGCGAGGTTGCGGGGTTGTCGCAACAGGCGGAGCAGGCGGTAGCAATCGTCAGCGCGGTTTTCAACCGCCTGAATAACGTCTCGGATTTCTGGGCTGCATTCGCTCTCAAGGTACGGCATCTTCCCGCCAGCGGGCCTGTTCCGGGTAAATGTGTCTGGTGACCTCCCGCGATTATCTACCCACGATTTTACTTTCTGATAATCGCCGCCGCGCCGGGCGTGCGCTACTACCTGTTGAGAGAACATTATGACGACAACGACACCGTTCTCCTCATCACGGAGAGAGGTTTTGAGGTCCCTCCAGAGGACAATGATCTGAACTGCGGATGTGTTCGAGCAGCTTCACGCGCTGAAAAGGTCCGCCCACGATGCGCCGCTCGCGAATCGCATATTCCCTGCCGACGACGATTGTCGATTTGTCCATCTTTCCGAGGCGACTCTTATGCTGACTCCGAAGGAAGACGATCTGAAGGCAGGGTCCTGAGGATGGTGAAGCGGCCTAATATCGGCGCTGGCGTGGCCAAAAAGGCTTCCAGCGCGAACGAACCTGTACCGGTGGGATCTGTGCAAGGCCCATCTTGGGGGCTTCGGTGTGGCCAGAATGAAGCTCATCGCTGGGACGCTACGGAATCGTCTAAAACAAATCCGGAATGCTCGTAAATGCGATCCGGGTTGGAGCGGCGGCGCGTGCCAGCAACATGCTGGCCGGAAATAGCGTTGAGGTTCCGTACTTATGGTTCAGCGCATCCATCGTGCTCGTGAGCCGTGTACGCTTTGCCTCGCTTTCGAGATTGGAGAAGAGGCTCAGAGTATGCAGGTGATCCGGAACCAGATTGCCGAGCCAAACTCCGATGAAGAATGGCTTCGCGTGTTTCGCATCCTGCGGGCGGTTGGCCCACAGCTTGCACAGAGTTTCGACGAGCGTTTGACTGTCCTGACATTCGATCACGGAAAGGCCCTGCGACCAGACCGTTTGGGGAATCCCAGATGAATGTTGTCCCTCTGCCTGAGCCTTCGCGGTTGCATATTTGATGGTCAAAGAGACCTGCGTGGTCCATAGACGCGCGGTTCTCAGGCGCATCGCCGCTTTGTGCAACAGTTTATGTGCTACTGCGTAACACCCCTCGTCGGTTCGCAACTCGGGCGGCAGCACATGGCTCTGGCTGATGGATTTCTGGTGTTCCAGCTCAGCGTCATGGAAGTCCTCGCCCCGCAGCCAGTGCCAGAGCTTCTCGCCACCAATACCGCCCCATGCGTTGTTCATCTGTTCGCGGTCCAGCGCCAGCAATTGCGGCATCGTCCGGATACCGCTCTCGTGAAGGCGCTTCTCCATCCGTGCGCCCACGCCGGGCAAATCACGTAGGGTGAGCTGGCCCAGCGCCGTCGAAAGCAAATCCGGCGTCAGCGCGATCAGGCCATCGGGCTTATCCATATCAGACGCGATCTTGGCCAGGTACCGATTCGGCGCCAGACCGATGGAGCATCGCAGCGTCGATCCGACATTCTCCCGAATGGAGACCTTGATTCGGTGTGCCAAATCGAGTGCTGCGAATAGCGGTTGTTCGCGCCCCATCAGATGGGCTGCCATTTCGTCGATCGACATCACGGCAGCAACGGGAACGCACTGCTCCACAGCTTCCACGATGCGATTGTGGTAGTCGACGTACATCTCATGCCGCGCTTCGACCAGCACGATGCCGGGGCAGAGGCGTTTGGCTTCGCCGATCTGAGTGCCGGTCCGGACCCCGAACGCCTTGGCCTCATAGCTGGCGGCAATGGCGCAGGTAGTATCGGCCATCACGGGCACAACAGCGACGGGACGTCCACGCAGCTCGGGTCGCAATTCCTGTTCGACGGAGGCGAAATAGGAATTCAGATCCAGGAACAGCCATTGCAGCCGTGGCTCGGTCTCTCTGCGGGCTGGAAGGGTTGAGGCCACAGCCCATTTTCGCCTCCGGTTCACCCGATCGCAACTCGCATGAACTTCAACGGAAATGTTTCAGACGCAACCTTCGACTCGCCCGACTCGCCGGGACCGAGCCGGTATTTCGCCAACTGGGCACTCCGGACAGCGTGAGGTTGGAAGTTCAGGCCTGCCTAGATAGATGGCCGCGCAATAGCCAACAAATGGATCCTGGAGTTTCACTTTGAGCAAACGGAACCACGATCACATCCACGGAAGCATCTCCGAAAGCGGAACAACTCTCTCGTGCCAGTCCGTCCAGGCCGGAATCGAGCCGGGCCCTACGAGCTGCGTAGGTCTCTCAGCCTCGGGGGCTCCTAACGAATTTCGCCTGCCTGACCGTGATCCGCTTCGATTTTCGATAGACGTTTGCAACCGCCATCGTCCAGAAAGGGACTAAATCGATGCCGGGTGCCAGCTTGGCAAGAAACGATGGCAAGAACTCCCAGTGCCAGCCCAGCAAGCTAAATAACGCGGCTCCAACACCGAGATCAAGGATGTCCTCGGCAGGCGATCCAGCGCCCTCAACGAAGAAGGGCAGGAAGACGAGCTGGACCGCATCCGCGACGATCGCAAGGATCATCGCCATCTGGAAGCGCGTCCGCTGCGAGATTGTGATCGTGTCGTCAGTCACGGCTGCCCGCTGGATCTCTCCGTGCATATCCCCCAATCTTACTCGGGCGACTTCTCAAGCTCGTACACGGGACACCTCGACGTCAGTCAAGGTCACGGGCGGATGTGCAGCACTCAATTCAATAGTGTTGATTTATATGGCGGCGCATGGCTTCATCCCGATGGGAAACCGACCAGGAACGGCGGCGCAGGCGCCACCAAACGTAAATCGCCAGACCACTCAGGCCCACGCCCAGTGCTGTCCCAATTCAGCCCACGCTCGTATCACCTCGGCACCCACATTCGCTCATGATCATTATCAGCCCATGCGGAAATGGAGATCGTTGCGATAGCACTGGTGCCAGCGTGGCGAGTGTGGCTCTGGCTATGTGAAGCGGCAGAATCTCACAATGAGAATGTCGATGTGGCGCTTTACGCGGCTGACGAATGGGTTCTCGAAGAAGGTTGCGAGCCACGAGGCGGCGATTGCTCTGCATTTCATGCATTACAACTTTTGCCGGTGCACCAAACTCTGCGGCTGACTCCGCCGATGGAAGCGGGAATCGCGGATCACATCTGGAGCGTGGAGCAGTTGGTTTCGCTGATGGAACCGAAGTCGATTCTTGGTGGCCTGGAGCGGGCCTCCTGACTCCAGATTTCCTGAAAAACTTTACCTGTAAACTGCTCGTTGGGTGGACGATGGAGGCAACACGAATTCGGACCTAACGGGAGCCAATACGAGATGGCAGTTTACGCAGTGTGGAACAACAAGGGCGGGGTCGGCAAGAGCTACCTCACGTTTCAGATCGCCGCAGAATATGCAAAGACGCACCCAGATCAGCCTGTTTTGGTCATCGATTTATGCCCTCAGGCGAACGCCTCCAGCATGCTGCTCGGAGGGATAATCGAGGGCGAAGAGCGGCTGACTCGAATCGCGGGGCGCTCCTCCCGCAGAACCATCGCGGGATACATCGATGAGCGCATTCGCAGCCCATACGTCAGCCCAAAAGTCGGATCGAAATATATCACGAACGTTCACAAGAGCAACGATCAGGTATCGCCGAATCTGTTCTTGGTCGTTGGTGATGAAAGCCTGGAGATTCAGACCTCGCGGGTTTCCAACGCTACGAACCCCGGTCCCACAGACGCTTGGCGCGTCGTGCATGGGTGGATCAGCGACCTCATTGCTGATATCCGTGCGTCATGGAACGTGACCGACTCCACGGTTTTCATCGACTGCAACCCGAGTTTTTCTGTGTACACGGAACTGGCGATGTCAGCCGCAGATCGATTGATAATTCCGTTTTCAGCGGACGGGTCTTCAAAGAGAGCGGTGAGGGCAGTACTCGCGCTCCTTTACGGAATCACTCGCGTGCCTGGAGCGGAACAGTCCGAGTTCTTTCTGAACACGCAAAGGTTCCGGATGTCGGTACCGAGAATCTATAGCTACGTGGGGAACCGGTTGACGCAAATGAATCTCGGGGCGGCGAAGGCGTTCAAGACCGTTGTAATGGAGATTGGAAAAGAGATTTGGGACGTATGGCTGCAAAGTCCCAATAATTTCGCGATTCATCCCGCCGGGGAGCCTTCTCCACGAAATTCAGTGGAATTTCGGCGAATGTTCCAAGTGGAAATCAACGATGCGAATACAGCGTCTGTTGTGTCGGGCGGCCTCGGAATCCCGATCACGACTCTCGGAGCAGGGACAAAGAGCCTGGCGGGACGCCGGATAATGGTCAATCAGTCTCAACTGGATCGCCAGCAGCCCAACATCAGAAAATTCGTCCGCACAATCGAATAGCCCTATCCGGGCTATTCGATCTCCTTGTGGATCGAAATTGACCCACTACCGCTTCTGTGCATTCTCTGTTGCTCGCCGTGTGCTGCCATAGGAGGAACCAACGAGGCACTCATGAGCCGCACCTTTTCCATGGCAGACAAGGCACCGGAAGGTCTCGTCACGCAGCCGCAGGCCCTCTTCCTCGGAAACGGGCTGCCAGCCAATGGTCGTAAGGTCTACGAAGTTTCGAGCGTTTGACTTCCGGGCCGCAGTCATCTTCGACCCCGGGTTGAGACACCCGGCCTAAGCGCATGCTCCGATGGACGCCTCATGATTTCTCGGAAAGATGGATCCAGTGCGAAGTTGAAGTTCGACTTGGTTTCGAACTCGTGCCAGGACGTCTTTCTATATCAGCCGAGATGGTGGCCGTTAAACCCGTACACGTCATGAGCACCACGGGAGGATGCGTTTGACGAATGCCGGATCAGTCGCCTTTTTTGCCACGTTCACTTCCTCTCCGTGAGATTGCGGAACATGTCGCGCAGCACTTTCTGAATCCCGTCGGCAGTTTGCCTTTCCGGCGGGATTTGAGAGCAACCGCTCGCGACCAGCTTCGCTTCCAGGTTCTCAGTGGGACCCGTGATGAAGTGAAGTCCCCATCCGTCCGGGAACTCGTCGGCGATAGCTTCGGCCCCACGAAACAAATCGGGATGCGTTTCCTGGGATGCACCGACGGCGCCGTGAATTTTGAGCGTCATGGGGGAAGCATAAACCCAACGAGTTTTTCATATCGTATCGGTGGGTCCGGATTCCGGACGATCTGATTTGATGATGAAGGCAAGCCCCGTAGCTCAATGGATACAGCGCTATGCCGCGAAGATCAGCGGCTCCGGGCGCTCGCCAGTGGCCGCCCCAATCGCGTTTCTCACCGGCATAGACGCACCAGCCGGTTCAGTGGAGCGAAAAGCTGTGCGAAAATCGGGCGCTTCTCATCCTCACGTAGGCCGCTTGCTTCCTTCCGAGGAGCCGGAATATCTAAGGGAACAAGTGGTTCCCAAATTGGTTCCTTGATGAGTGTGTCTCGATGATCGCATCAGAGTGTTTGTAATGCAAATTATTGATTTTATGGTGCCCGGAGGGGGACTTGAACCCCCACAACCCTTGCGGGTCTGCGGATTTTAAGTCCGCTGCGTCTGCCGATTTCGCCATCCGGGCCCTCCACTATCCTAGCCCGACCTCTTCGGCAGC
>Ga0302325_10005072_pt1 | contig 30194 bp, 26 predicted proteins | sample Palsa_T0_2_FD_201948 | JGI IMG/M metagenome (GOLD analysis project Ga0302325, IMG submission 201948) | Peat permafrost microbial communities from Stordalen Mire near Abisko, Sweden - Palsa_T0_2 | ecosystem: Environmental > Terrestrial > Soil > Palsa > Peat permafrost | place: Sweden: Abisko... | reverse complement strand
CTGGCGGCGGCATTGTCGCAGACCAGGGAGCACTTGCTCGCTATCAAGCTCGACGGGTCCAAGAATCCTGAGGCGGCCGACCAACGCATCGCCGCGTGCGTACAGATCGTAGGGATGCTGCGGGAAGCCGCGGCGGACGTGAGCTTCGCGGCCCCGGAGCCGCCCTCCCCTACTCCGGCGACATCGCCGCCGTTGGCTCGGCCAGAGGATGCAATGCCGGGGCCCCATGTTGAGGGCAGCCCGCGAGAAGCCGCCTCGGCTCACCCGGACGCCTGGGCCGGCCCGAATCCGGCAGCCTCGTCAGGCGGTGTGGTGACTAGTGGTGCCTCCCTAGGCCAGGGTTCGGCGCCAACGCAGCCGTTTCCGGCCTGGCCGGCCCCGACTGGTCCTGGGGTCCAATCTCCAACCGGTTTCTACGGATCGCCGAACCCCGAGCCAACCCCGATGTGGTCGTCGCCGCCTCCGGCAGGCGCCGACTCCTCCGGGAACTGGCCTCCGCCCACGCTTTCACCCCCGAGGCGGCGCACAGGGAAAACGATCGCCATAGCCGCCGGGTCTGCGGCGGTCGTCGTTGTGGTGCTGGGAGTCATAGGGGCCATCGCCGGGACCAACAAGCACAAGGTCAACGTGCTCACCTCGAACAGGGGATCAGCGGTGCCAGTCAACAGCCCGACCACCCCGCCGGGCTTCACCGCCTTCCACAGCACGGCCGACCAGTTCACTATCGATATACCCAACACGTGGAAGGCAGTAGACCCAACCAGCCCAGGGGCTCAGGCCGCCATGAACGAAATCGAACAGTCGAACCCGGACTTGCAGTCATCTTTCGCCACGAACGCCATCCAGCTGGCCGAGCAGGGCATAGTCCTGATGGCCGTCAACACGGTGATGAACCCCGACGGCTTCGCCTCGAACATCAACGTAGAAGCCAAACCCGATCTGACGTATTCCGCCAGCGACCTGTCCCAACTCGCCGCTTCCCTCCCTGCCGAGTACGCCAAGTTAGGTGGAACGATCACGGGCACCTCCTACCTGACATTCGACGGCCACCAAGCCCTTCGCCTGTCCGCCACCCTGTCTATCAATACCCCGCTTGGCACCCACGTCAACGTCAACGAGACACAGTACTTCGTAGGGGCCAACGGCTTCCTCTACGCGCTGACCCTCTCCGGCAGCGACCCCAACCTGGCTGCCATCGCATCGAGCTTCTCGACCAACTAAACGCTGGTGTCGCGGACGTAGCTCGATAGTGGTGGTCTTATGCCGGCTGCAAAGTGACCAGGCGTCACCAGGTCGCGCCAGAGTTCTATCTCGCGCTTCGACCTCTCAGTCGAGGGCCGGGGACGACAGCGCCATACTCGGCTTGGGTCGGCGCTACGGATGGGATGTCCAGGCCGGGGCTTTGCGGCGCGGGGTTCGGTGCTCGGCGAAGGGACCTGACGAAGCCCCAAGGCCCATCGGCTGAGGCGACCGATCGACTCTGGCGTCGGTTCCATGAGTCGGCTGCCGCTGGAGTGTCGGAGCGCAAGATGGAACCTTGTGTCCTCCTGCGGAGTATGAGGTTCGTGGTCAAGACGCGAACAGTGACATCCGGTCCGCAATCAAGGGCTCGCCCCGTACTGGCCGCTGCCGCTCGATCCGCCCTCCAGGAGTCGCCGTGAAGAGGCGCCACTACATCCGCCTCTTCCGCAGCGCCGTGAAGGTTGGCGTCGCCGCCATGGCACTCGCCTCCTGTTCCAGTAGCCAGCACAGCGCCAAACCGGCCGTGACCAGCGCCCCGACGACTTCGGCCCTAGCAACGAGTACCTCGACGGCACCACCGACCACGACAGCAACCAGCACGACTAGCACCGCAGCGAAGCGGACGCTTCCGCCGCTCAATCTTGAGTCGCTCCCAGTTCCGTCCAACTTCACCTGCTCGGCAGGTCTTTACTTTTTATCCCCAGGGAGCGAAGCAGCAGGCGATTGCATCCCGTACCCCTACGTGTTCGGCGGCACGGCTTCGGAGCCCGACGACAACACAGCCTGCCCGGCAGGCTCGTTTATGAGCATGGGACCCGTGGAGTGCGACAACAACAACGGCATCGTGGCCCCGGTTCCGCCTGGCCCAAACACCTGCTCGAACCCGGGAGGGCCGTGCCCGTCATCGAAGCTGCCGCTTCCCCCGCACGCATCGGTCCTTTCCTGGTCAGCGATCGCGTTTCCGACAGGGAAGTGTCCGGCTGGTTCCTCCTACTTCGGCGAGACCAACGGTCTCGCAACCTGTGTGCCATACGACTACCTACCTGGAGGAACCTCCGCCTACCCGAACAACAACACCGCCTGTCCGGTCGGCTCCGGGCTGAAGCCGATCAAGCTGACCGGGACGCTGTGCACACAGGATGCGGGGCCCTATGACATCGTCGCCCCGGTCCCAGCCACGAGGTCGTAACCGGCGGCTGCGACCGTCCAGACCAACCGAATACGGCGTAAGGGTCGCCGCCAAGCGAGGAGCGCGAGACGGAATCTTCGAAGCTTGCGCTGATCGGTCTCGATTCGGAGAACTCGGAGCGAGAGACACCCTCTGCTGACGGAACGCAGACAACGATCGGACTGTCGCAAGGGGAGCAACGGATGCCCAATCGACCCCCCAACCACATGTTCGACGAGTTGCAGGGCAACACATAGCGCCTCTGGCGCCTAGGGAACGGCCAGGGCGCTCGGCTCTTCGAGCGCCGCCTTCGAGACCGTCCAGCGGCGGGCGATGGCTGCCATGCCCGCGCCAGCGAGCAGCAGGACGAACGGGTCGATCGGAAGCCGGAGGCGAGGCGCCTCGGTGTTGACGAACACGATGCTTAGGAAAAGCAGGCCGGGGGCCAGCCACACGAAGCCGGGGACCCTACTGCGCACCCGGCGGCTCAAGCCGGCCGCCAAGGCCATCGCGCACACGACCCAGAAGCTGTACACACCCGCGTTGGCGACGCCCGGAGACGAGATGCCTGCATCAGTCGCCGTGAAGTCCGATAGGGCGAGGCTGTTGAAGCCGAAAAGGCGCATCGTGTTGTAGAGCGCCACCTTCAGCGGGTAGAGAGGGTGGCGCTGGGCGTATTGCAGCGCCAGGTGTACCAGCTTGCTCTGGAACGGGGCTTCCGGCCCGGAGGTCAGAGTTCTGGTCTCGTTCTGGTACTGCGGTATCTGCGAGAGGAGATGCCAGAATGCGGGCGCGGCCGAGTCGTCGGCCGACACGGAGTTGTATGTGCCAGCCAGGGTGCCGCCGGCTTCGTCCGACACCGGGATGAACGAATGGAGAACCACGGCGTTGCGAATCGTCCACGGCGCCACCACCAGCATTGCCGTCGCCAAGAGGACGGCCGCCGACTTGGGGACGCCCGACCAAAGACGCCGCCGGGCGGGCCACACCCCGACCGCGAGGGCGATGACGACGACGAACGCGTTGGAGCGGGTGAGCGTCAGAGCTCCTCCCATCGCCCCGGCGGCGACCACCCACCTGAGTCGTCCTTGACGTCGCCAGGCCAAGACCGCCAGGAGCGCTCCCAACTCCAGAGCAATGGTCAGCGGCTCGGCGAGGAGCGATGTGCCGGCGGCCACCAGGGGGACGTACACCGCCGCCAGGGCCATCGTGCAGATTGCCGCCCGGCGGTCGAAGAGACGACTGGCCAGTGCACCGAGTAGGGCCACGATGACGACGCCGAGCACCGCCTGCGCCATACGGCCCGCCACGACGCGGGCATGGCCGCCCCCGGAGACCGCGTAGACAGCGCTGAGCAGGTATGGGAAGCCGGGCGGCCGGTAGGCAGTGGCGTGTCCGCCGATGTCGGGGTACGCGCCCATCCTGGCAATTCCCAGCGCGAGTTGGTCATAGACCCGATCGTCGTGGCGCATCGTGTAGCCGGAGGTGGCCAGGACGTAACCAACCCTCACGGCCAGCGCCACAGCCAGGATCGAGATGGCGATGACCCTGTTTTGACGACGGCACCGCGGAGAAGTCATCCGGTCCCGTCCCCTTCGAACGTGGCACACGACGGACTAGTGCTGGCCCACCCGCGGCTCAACTCTATGGCCCGAACCGGGCCCGATTATTTGCTTCTCGGTCTGTCGTTGCCGTAATCAGAAGCGCCGTCTCCCGTCAGTTATCGACGGCGTGCGCCTCGCCGTGGAACCGGTCATGGATCCCCTGGAGCGCCCCGAAGCTCAAATCTTCCGGTGTTACCAGGCCGTGGCTCAAAGCCAGATGGTGGCTGAGCGACTCGTCGGTAATCTCCACGTCCCCATGGTGATGCTCGGCCGGATTTTCCTCGCCTGCTCGGAGGCGATCCTCGGGCACTTGAGTCACGCTCCAAATATACCCATACAGCCGGTTGACCAAGCCTAAAGCCCGAGGTCCGCGCGGTGCCGTTATTTGTGACTCCCGCAGAGTCTTCGACTTGCCGGACGGGGGCGCCGTCTCCGTTATTCGGCTATTTGGCAGCGGTTGCGAAGAACTCCCACCTCTCCCGGGTGGCGAAATAGAGAGACGCCTGGTACGAGATGAATCGTTATGCCGCCCGTGGCCGGGAGCTTTGGTTGCTCCGGCCAGCAAGGCTGACTGTCGACTGGGTGGGGTGGTCGTAGTGGTTGGGGTCTGGCGGAAGGAGAGGGGTGGCGATCAGCTGTATGACTCGATCAGGTTGAAGTAGAGCGCACCCGAGTAGTAGGTGCCGACGGCGTAACAGCCCCCGCCGGCTACGCACGAGACGCCATAGAGGTCATCGCCGGTTGCGCCGTTGGGACTCGATGTCGTCTGTGACGTCCAGGCGCTTCCGTCCCATCCTTGAGCGGCGGCCGTGGCGGTGGAGGGGATTAAGCCGTCGCTGGTGCCGACAGCCTCGCAGTCATCGGCCGCCGTGCATGACACGGATTCGAGTCGGCCTGACCCGGAGATCGACTGCACCGTCCACCCTTTGCCTGCCCGCACCACGGCGAGCGGGTAGCCCGCATCCTTTCTCCCGCCTGGGGCGCTGCCTCCGACCATCTCGCACGACTTCTTTGCCGTGCAGACGACCCCGTCGGGCTCGTTCTGATCCTCGCCGGACGGGTTCGGCGTGGACTGGACCTTCCACTTCGCTCCGTTCCATTTCTCGGCGAGCGTGTAGTCGTAGCTGATACGTGACTTCCTGGCGTAGGAGTAGCCTACGGCTTCGCATTCATTCACCGCGGCGCACGAGACCCCTGTCATCCCCCCGCTGACCGCCGCCGTTGTCTGCGTCGACCACTGGGTGCCGTCCCACACCTCTGCTATCGAGGTGCCGGTGGGGGTTCCGCCCACCGCCTCGCAGTAGTAGGAGTCGACGCACGACACAGAGTTCAACGCGTGAGCGTTGACGGACTGGGGTACCGACTCCAAGGTCCACGACGTGCCGTTCCACACCTCCGAGAGCGAAGCTTGCCCCCCGAATTCGTTGGTCGTGAGGGAGTAATAGCCGACCGCTACGCAGAAGTCAGCGGCCCCGCAGGAGACTGCTTTGAGATCACCGCCGTCGCCGTCAGCTGGCAGCGGTATCGCTTGAAGGGTCCACGAGCTGCCGTTCCAACTCTCAGCGAACGGCAGAGAAAGAGCGTTGGTGTCGTCGTAGTAACGACCGACCGCCTCGCAGTCCGTAGATGAGACGCACGAGACCTCCTCCAGCGAGCTGGACACCTCCCCGGCAGGGTTCGATGACGACTGGACCGTCCACGCGGTGCCGTCCCACCCCATCGCCAGCGACATCGGAGTGCCACTAGTCGTTTTCAGGGTCCCGAACGCCTCGCAATCGCCTGACGCCAGGCACGACACCCCGTCGAGGTCGTTGTCCGCGTAACCCGCGTACTCACCAGTAGGCGAAACGTTCGGCGACGACTGCACCGCCCACTCAGAGCCATCCCAGACCTCAACCAGCGTCGCCTCTCCGAGTACGTTTGCGGTCCAATAACCGACCGCCTCACAATCATCGGAGCTCAGGCACGACACGTCTTGGAGGTCGACGTAGTTGGTGGAAGCCGGGTTCGGAGTCGCTTGGACCGTCCAACCGGTACCGTCCCACTGCTCGCCGAGCGTGTCCTCACCCCCGGAGCTGGGACTGTTGTAGCCGACCGCCTCGCAGAAGTCGGATGTGCTGCACGACACCCCGTCGAGGGAACCGTCGGTGCTCCCCGTCACCGTCGCCGACTGGGTGGTCCAGCTAGTGCCGTCCCACCCCTCGGCGAAAGCGAGAGGCCCCCCGTCGACGCCTCCCACGCCGTACTCACCGCCCACGGCTTCACAGAAGTCCTGCGACACGCACGACACGTCCGACAGATCTCCTCCCCCCGCGGTCGACTGGACCGTCCACTCCGTACCATCCCAGGTGTCCACCAGGGTCGTGGTGGAAGACAAGTAGCCCACCGCTTCGCAGAAGTCAGACGCCACGCACGACACCCGCCGCAAGCGGCTCGTGCTGGTCTCGGGCGGCGTCGCCTGGACGCTCCACGAGGTCCCGTCCCACACCTCCGCCAAAGCGTCGTCCGTACTACCGGAGAACGGTCCGGTGTACCCGACCGCCTCGCAGACCCCCGTGGAAAGGCAGGACACCCCCGACAACACACCTGTGGAAGCACCCGACGGCAGAGGGACCGCCTGCAGCGACCAAGTGGTGCCATCCCATCCCCACGCCAAGGGCAGGACCTCTCCGGCGAGGTCGGTGTAAGAGCCCACCGCCTCGCAAACGTTAGAAGCACTACACGACACCTCCGCGCCCGACCCGTTAGTACCCCCAGGCTCCGGCGAGCCCATCACGCTCCACCCCGACCCCTGAGCCGACCCCCCACGAATCTGGTTCAAGGCCCCAGCCCCCGCCGGAACCGCTCCCACCAAAGAGCCGACCCCCACGACGAGCAACCCGGACACGACCACCCGCCCCCAGCCACCCCGAAGGGCTACAGCACCCGGCTGTCCCACCGAATTCCATACCATCTGACCGCCTCCTTGACCAGAAGCGCACACCCTCGGGGCACTGTACCTCGCGCCCTCGCCCACCAACAGTCCCTCTACATCGACGCTGCTACGACACCGCACCGGAACCCGCCGTTCCTCATACCTTCCAAGCACGAACCGACTCCACGAAAGCATCAGGGATCACCGGCATACTCATATGCGTGTCCAGCAAAAATGGACGAGCCGCGGCGAGCCGCGACAGAACGGTTCTGGGACACGCCGCGGCCACCGCGGCGGAGTGTCGCTGGCCCGGTAGGTACCCGAATGTACACGCCGATTGCCACTACGCCTGTGGGCATCGCCGGTGGCACTATTGGCGTGGGTCAGTGTCGATACCCGAGCCCGCCTATCCGCTTCTGTTCTCGGCTTAGTCGACGTCCCATCGGTATGACCCCGTCATGAGCCGATCCAGATCGGCTGGAGGCATCGGTCGGGCGAGGTAGAAGCCTTGGGCGAGTCGGCATCGCAGCTTCTTGAGGTTGACTAGCTGATCGTGGGTTTCGACGCCCTCGGCTGTGACTTCGAGGTCGAGCGCCTCAGCCATTGCCACAATTGCTGCGACGAGCGCCGAGTCGTGAGCGTCGGAACCGAGCCCGTCGACGAATGTTCGGTCGACTTTCACGGCATCGACAGGGAAGCGTCTGAGGTAGCTGAGTGACGAGTAGCCCGTTCCGAAGTCATCGATCGCGAGCTTGACTCCCAGGGTCTTGAGACTGGCTAGCGTTCTCCCGTAATAGACAGCGTCCTCCATGAAGATGCTCTCGGTGAGTTCTAGACAGACGTTCTCGGGCCGAGCTCCGGTGCGCTGCAGCACATCCTCGACCGCGCCGGCGATGTCGGTAGCGGACATCTGCCGCACCGAGAGATTCACGGCGACGGACATCATCGGATTAATCTGCTGCCAGCGAACCAGCTGCCGACACGCTTGTTCGAGCACCCAAGCGCCGATGGGGACGATGAGGCCTGTCTCCTCCGCTATCGATATGAACTCGTCGGGTTTGACGAGACCGCGGTCAGGATGCTCCCACCGCAGTAGAGCCTCAGCTGCGACCATCGTTCCTGTGGAGAGGTCTATGACCGGCTGATAGTGAACGGTGAGCTCGGCGCGCTCGAGTGCGCGACGCAATGCGGATTCGGTCGACCATTGGCGCTCGAACTTGGTACGGAGCGCGGCGTCGAACATTTCGATGTGTCCCCGGCCGCGCTCCTTGGCTCGGTACATGGCGGTGTCGGAGTCACGCAGCAAGCTCTCCGGGGTGGCAGTATCGTCGGCGACGGCGACTCCGAGGCTTGCCGTGACCGTGATCTGGTTGTTTTTGTTTGAGAACGGCTCACCAATCGTGTCTCGGATGCGCTCCGCGATCTGTGTCGTCGCCAGAAGCGAGACGTCGTCACAGACCACTACGAACTCGTCCCCGCCATTACGTGCGACAGTGTCGCCTGGTCGGATCGCCCCGGCGATTCGTTCGCCTACATGCCTGAGCAGGTCGTCACCGGCGATGTGGCCGAAGTGATCGTTGACCATCTTGAAACGATCAAGGTCTATGAACATCACGGCGAGGCGCGAGCCGCGACGCCGAGAGCCGGCTAGGCCTTGGGCCAAGCGGTCGGTGAGCAGGGCCCGGTTGGCGAGACCGGTGAGGGAATCGTGAAGAGCCTGATGAACGAGTTCCTGCTCCAAAGACTTCCGTTCCGATATGTCCTGGAACTGGGCTAAGAAGTACTGGGGTTGGCCCGACTGGTCTCGCACCAGGGTCACGTGCGCCGACGCCCACACTACGGTTTGATCCGGTCGGGTGTAGCGCCGCTCGTCCGCGTACGTGTCGTGACCGGCGGCGACCCGGGCGAGGAGCATCTGCCACAGGGGCACCTCGTCAGGGTGGGTGTAGTCGGTCCAGTGTCGGCCGACCAGGAGTTCCGTCGGCCGGCCGAGGAGGGAGCAGACGGCCCGGTTCACGCGGACCGGGACTGCCTCGAGATCGAAGATGGCAGCTCCGATCCCGGCCTGTTCGAAGCCGATCTCGAAGCGGGTCTCTGCTGCTAACTGCACCCGGTCGGCTTCGACTCGCTCGGTGTCGTCCATGAAGGTGCCGAATAGCTTGACGACGGTGCCGTCTTCGGCCGTCTCGGGCACGGCGCGGGCGTGGATGTGACGCTGTTCTGAGTCGGCGCGGGTGATCCGGAACGTGAGATCGAAGGCGACGCCGAGCTCGGTGGCGTCCGCCCACGCCTTTGCTAATGGTGGTCGGTCGGCGGGATCGACCATCGACAGGATCATGTCGACCGTCGGTTGCAAACCGGGGGCGATTCCGAGAACCCGGTACTGCTCTTCTGACCAGGCCATCTCACCGGTCTTGAAATCGAGCTCAAAACTGCCGAGGTGAGCGATTCGCTGAGCCTCGGCCATTCGGCGCTGGCTCGCGTCCCACGCTCGCTGCGCGTCGCGGCGTTCGGTGATGTCATGGGCGATCACCGACAGTCCCACGACCTGCCCCGTGTCATCCCTGACCGGGGAAGAAGTGACGAGCACGTCCACCTCGCTGCCGTCACTGCAGCGGCGCCTCGTTTCAATGTGCTCCGCGGGATTGCCAGCGTTGAGGCGAACTTGTATCTCCTCGTGCTCAGTGATCAGTCCCGCGGGAGTAAGCACACCCCATGACTGACCGACGATCCTCTCGGCGGTGTATCCGAACAGTTGCTCGGCGGCTGAGTTCCAAGACGTGACCATGCCGGCGGTGGTCACGCCGAAAATGGCGTCACCAGAACCCTCGACGATGGCTGCGAGCTGTCGACGAGCCTCCTCGGCCTTCTGGCGTTCAGTGATGTCGATGATGATGACGCCGATCCCGATGACCTTCTCTTCCAACGAGACCGGATAATAGCTCGTCAGCCAGTGCCGAGTCCCTGCCGGGTCGGCTGCCGACGGACCGTGGACCTCGATGTCGAGGAGGGCTTCGCCGCTGTCGAGGACGCGGTGGTAAAGCGGTTCGATCTGTGGCCAGAGCAGCGGAACTATTGCGGCCACGGGTTGGCCGAGTTGCTCGGCGACCGTCGATCCGTTGATTTCGGCCAACGTCTCGTTCAGGCGAACCACATTGAAGTCACGGTCCACGAACCCGAAGCCGACCGGCGCTTTGGACAGCAGTGCCTCCAGCAACCTCAGCGTCTCCGCGGTCTGGCGCTCTACTAGCCGTAGTTCGGCTTCCATCTGAATGGCATCTTGGTTGTCTGTCGCCGGGCTCGAGACGGTCATGACGGTTTCGGGCGGCGGCGGCGCGAGACCCCGAGCGCGGTCGCGGTGATCCCCAGCAAGACGAAGAGAGCGATGACGACGAGCAGCGCAGGTAGTCCAACCTTCATTCCCGGCGTCTTCGTGGCGGCGTTAGAAGGGAAGGTGATCGTCGCCACGGCCGTACGTTTCGTCAGCCCGCTGACGAGCGAGAGGTCAGCTCGCCACGGCCCGCGAGGTAGTCCCGAGTCGAGCGCCACGGTGGCCGGCTCCGAAACGCCCGGCGCGAGAACCAATCCCACTTTGACGGCAAATGGGCCGCCGCTCAGGCCACCCGGTCCATTGGAGAGCATCAGATTCCCGGTGATGTCGAGTGTGGCCTGCCCGCTGTTGTGGACGGTCGTTGCCACGAGTGGTTTGCCGGTCGAGGAGCGCTTCGCGGTGAGCGCGCCGATAACGAAGTTTGACGGCAGTGCACCGCCGAGCCCCACCGACAGGTACATGCGGACGCCGACTCGGTTCGTGAGGGTGACGCCGCCTCCAGGCGGCGGCGGCGAGGATACTTGGGCCCAAACGACTCCGTAGTACTGGCCGGAGACGGCGTTGGTGGGCACATTGATGGTCAGCGTGTCGGTTGCCTCGGTACCCGGCGCCAAGTGGAGGATGCCGCGGCGGACCGATGCCCAGCTGCACAGCGCGTCTTGGGTGCGGCCGGGAGCGAACTGGAAGCTGCCCCCAACGATGGCTGCGGCGGCTGGGTACACCGCAACATCGGCGTTGGCGTGGGTGGTGTTGCTGATCTCGATGATGCGTCTGATGCTCGCGCCCGGTGACAGCTGGTCGACGACGTAGTTGCGGGCAAGAGGGTCAGCGGGCGGGGTCTCCGCCGCGGCGACGAGCTGAATCCCGATACCGCCCGTTGTCGCGCTGGGACCGACGCCAGGCGACGCGAGGGCCTTGGTAGCCGGAACGGTCGCCGCGGTCAAGAGGAGCAGCGCTAGGACAACTGACCGGCCGGGCAAGACAGATATTCGCTTGCTTACGCGACCGAGTGAGTGATCGTGGCCGCGTAGACGCCGGGGGCGAAGTTGGCGGGAACCGTCACGGAGATGGTCGGATTCCAGCTGGCGGAGCTAATCCCGGTGCTGGCACCGGTCACGACCGTCGACACGCCGGTCAGATCCGAAGCCGCGATCCCGGTCGCGACCACGGTCGGGGACACGGTGATCAGACCCGCCCCGTAGCTGACGTTGACGGCGGGGTCGGCCGGGCCGGCCGTAGGAGTAAACGCGGTGGAGATGACCGACGCCGTCCACGTGGTGGTGCCGCCCCGCTGGTCGGTCACGGTAACGATGCCGATCTGGCCGCTCATAATGCTCGAAGTGGTTGAAGCCACTTGCGATCCGAGGGAGACCGCCGCCGTGGGTGCGCTAATCGATAGCGCTCCGGCCGTCAGCGTGAAGCTAACTGGCGTGGCAGCCGCGGCGGGTAGGGCGGTCGCCGCTGTAAGTGTGACGACGGTGCCTGCAAGGACAAGGAGCTTTCGTATCATTGGGTGACCTGATTTCTGTTCGCCGGCGTTTGACCGGTACCAGGAACGCTGGTTCGTTGAGCCGATCGGTTGCGCCTGTCGTCCATTAGGTGCGTGTCCTTCGAAATCGCCGTGTTGTCAACAGCACCGCTCCGCCGATGCCCATCGCCAGCAGGCCGCCGGTCAGGGTGGCTATGGCGTTGGTGCCGGTGGCGGCCAGTGGCCCGGTTTTGGCAAGAGTGGCACCGCCTCCACCTCCGCCGCTCGTGGCGCCGCCTCCGCCAGCCAATGTGGTGGCCGTCGAGGTGCTCGCTCCGGCGGTGGTAGTCGCCGATGACGGCACGGTCGTGGCGCCCGGGATAGTGGTGGGCGACACCGGGGTGGTCGTGGAGCTGACCGGGATGGTCGTGGCCGGCACGGTGGTAGTGCCTGGCACGGTGGTAGTGGTGGTGGGTGGGGTCGAGCAAATGGGTGCGGTGATGGTGTTGGTGTCTAGGGTGACGGCGCCGTTGCGCGCCAGCAGTCGACCGGCCACTGTTGTGCCGGTGGTAGCGCTGATCGAGGTCAGGGCCAGGACGGTGCCGACGAACACCGAGCCGGTGCCGAGCGTGGCCGAACTGCCAACTTGCCAGAAGACGTTGCAGGCACTGGCTTCACCTTCGAGGGCGACGACGCTGGCTGATGAGGTGATGAGCGTGCTGGCAGCCTGGAAGATGAACACGGCGTTAGGGTCGCCTTGGGCGTTGAGGGTTACGGTGCCGGTGAGCCCGAGGGCGCCTCCGGAGTACACGCCGGATACCAGCGTTCGGCCGCCGAGGTCCGCGGTCACGGTGGTGACTGGTGTGCGACCCGCGGCATCGTTGTAGGCGATGGTGGTGTCGGCTTGAGCCCCGGCCGCGACCGCGTCGGCGGCGTGAAGGCTGCCATCGACCACGATGCCTGGCGGGAAGCCGGTGATGGCCGTCCCTGGACTCACTCCCACATCACCGCTTATGACTGACGGGCCGGTGTTGGTCACGGTGGTGCCGGCGAGGACGGCGAAACTGGCGGCTGTTCCCAGACCGACGGGGGCTTGCGCGGCGCCGGCTGGACTCCCGTCGGTGACGGTGACTGCGATCATGGCCGCGACTAGCAGCCCGACGGCGGCCGCGATCCTGAGCGGGAAGCGGGCGATTCGAGTTGTCATGGATCCGCCTTCGGTCGGAGCGGCTGCGCAAAGTGGAGCAGCACAGAGGCGTGCGACGCTCTCTCCAGGTTGCCATCGCGGTGAGACGCGGTGGCCGGGGCGTTAATCCGGTACTTCAACTACGTCGGCCGTCGAGGTCTTGACCTTAAGAGCGCTTCGTTGATGTCCGATAAGGACGCCGGAAGCGCCGGTCCTTTCGGGTGCTGGTGCCTGTGTGCGGCGGTGGCCCGACCGATTTGCGGGAGAATCGCAGTTGTTCGCCAATTGGGCTCCCCGTCGTATTCAGGCTCCGTGAGGGCGTACGATGGCTGTACACAGGGTGAGGGACGTAATGATCCTTCGGCGGTAGTTGGTCGTGGAGCCGAAGGGGAGCGAGCACGAACCCCACCTCGCCTGTCTAACCAAAAGGAATAAGACAGGTGAAGTGGATATCGCTCTATCTCCGCGCGCGGCGCGGAAGTCCGGTTGCTGTCCGGTCCCAGCCAAGGATCGATCCTGGATCGGAAGGGGGCAAGATCGTCGATGACGGTCGTCCCAGGCCCGAGCTCCCCTCATCGGCGCCAACAGACGAGGGCCGCTACCGTCATCCCGCTTTGGCCTACGGGGCGATGCTGGCGGCGGCCGTAGTAGCTGTCTTTGCCGTCGCTACCGCCTTGAATCTGACCGGCGGCGCCCGGACCAATGCCAAGGCTTCGATCTTCATGGCAAGGGCACAACTGACAGCCGCGCCAGGCGTCTCGGACCGGAGCACCTCTCCGTCCGTCGGTGCCCGGGCAACGTCGCCGACCTCGCCGACCACCGCTGCGCCTCCGCCAACGACCACGCCGACGACAACAGCGGCATCCATCAGGTCTGCAGCCGCGACAACTGCAGCGCCCCCCAAGGTCGTGGTAACGACTGCGGTGGCGGTGACGACGGCCGACGAGTGCTCGGTGGCCCTCACCTATCTGGCGGCCCACGCCAAACCGGGATTCGCCCACTACTGCCGGCCGCGGCCTCTGACGGTCGGCATCTCTCAGGCCGTCGCCTACACCTGTGTGCCGGGGACGAGGTTCACTTGCCCCGACGGCGTTCCCGAGATCATCATCGCCGACCCGGCCTGCCCGATCAGCTACGAAAACGAAGCCTCCAACTCCTACTGGAACTTCTCGTCCGGAGCCGTGATCTCTCCCGGGGCGGTCCAAAGCGGCCGAACCTGGGACCCGTACGGCGAGTGTCCGTAGGCACCTGTCGCCCGACTCCCGATCACGTCGGAAATCAACAGAGACGCCAGCGTTCCCCCGTGGCCGTCATCGCCTGCTAAAGCCGTTTCCGCTACTAAGGCTGCGCCTCTGGCGCGAACGACTCGGACACTCGCCCCTCTCGAGCGGACTCCCATCATTAGGAGGAGGGGACTCTGAGGACTTCCGCTCCGGTACTCAACTCGATCTCCGTGAGCGAGCCGGTCGCGGCGTCGGGGTAGGGGTTGTTGGCTCCGGAGCGGCTGGCCACCCAGAGGTAGTTTCCGTCGACGGCCAGGGCCGACAGCAAGCTGAAGTAAGGGTCGGGCGAGTTGGTATCGCACTCGAACCAGTAGGGGGTGCCCGAGGTCGCATCGACATCTGTGACCATGGGACTCGAGCCGAACGGGCTGGTGATGTACACGTCGGATGTCGTCCCAATCACTACCGACGGGGAGCCGAACCCGTAGGCACCGTCGCTGTTGTTGTAGGTGTCCACGACGGCGTCGGTCGAGGCGTCGATCTGTGTTGCGGCGGAGCTAACCGAGTCGGAGACCCAGACGTAGCCGCTCGAGACACCGATCCCGCTCGGGCCGTCCAGGCCGCCACCGGTGATGACGCTCTCAAGCGAGCCACCGGAGATGACGACGTCGGTGACAGCGCTGTTGGTGTTATCGGCTACGAACACGTCGGATCCGGATACTGCCAGAGCTACGGGATCCTCGAACGCGTAGCTCGATCCCGAGATGACCTGGATCAAATCACCGGTCGAGGCGTCGATCTCGGTGATGGAGCCCAGCGCCGAGGGATCCTTCTTGGTGTCACCTTGGTTTAGGACTAGGAGCGTGGAGCCGCTCGCCGTGATGGCAACCGGCTTGTCGAACTGAAACTGGGACCCTGAGATCACCTCTACAGCAGCGCCAGTGGTGGGGTTGATCTCGGTCACCGAGCCGCCGGAACCCCTGCGGTTGGCGACGAAGAGGTCCGATCCGGCGCTCGTTATGGCGATCGGCCTGTTGAACCCGTAGCTCGCCCCGCGCAGGGTCGCGACCCGCGAACCGTTGGCAGGGTCGATCTCGGTGACCGAGTTCCCGCGCTTGTTGGTCACCCACAGCTCGCCTCCGGCGACGGCCAGGCCGGACGGCGAGTCGAACTCGGGCCTGGATCCGGCGGCGCCCGCGGCACCGGCCGATGTCGTCGGGGCGAACATGTACCCGGCCGTTGCCACAGCGAGCGCAGTGCCGCCCGCAAAGATCGCGCGCAACCTCCTCGGGTTCGATATCTGTGCCGCCTTACCGCGGCCATGGCTGCGGATCGTTGCAAACTTCATGGTCAGGCCCCCGGATCTGGACTCTTCAGAGAATTTGACAGAATAGAAGATCGGGAGCGGTGCCGTCTCCTGGGCCGATTCAGCGTGATCGCCGACTGGGCCGGAATCCATTCGGGCGCCGAGGATTGAACCCAGGCCGAATCACGCGTCGTCTCCTGGACGCCGTGCTGGCTCCTCAGGAGGATCTCCGCAAACAATATGAGCCCACCGTAACATCACCCTGAAGGCGCGGATGGGAGGACAGATGGTCGCAGCCTTGAGCCGAGATGAACTCGTCCGTGGGCTGATCCGCATCGGCGAACTGGAGGTCACCGGAGAAGGCCAAGCCGAGGTCGATGCCTATTTCGCGCCCGACTTCAAGTTCCACGGTCAAGACGGACGCGAGTGGGACCACGAGGGTCTCGAAAACTACTTCGCGGCCCTTCGGGCAGCCTTCGACGATCTGACCATCAAGCGGGGCATCGTCGGAAACGGGTGACCTTCGAGCTAACGGATATCTTCCGCTACGACGACGATGGCCGTCTTGCCGAAGAGTGGATACAAACCGACAGCCGCCTTGTTCTTCTCCAACTCGGTGCTGACGCAACCTGAATCACCTGGGCACCTGTCCTGACCCGCAGATCGCCCGTGAAAGACTTTGACGGTCTCGCCGGGCTTCACGAGACAGTGACGCCCACCGTCTTTAAGTCATTGCCGGAGATCGGGTCTCCTGTGGTTGCGGGACGCCCGACTGGAGGACCTCATGAACCCGGTAGATCCGTTGGAAGACGACGCCACCCGCCCTCCGATTCAAGCTCAACCGGCAGCCACAGCGGCGCGAGCCGTCCCTCGCCTACTCACCCGAATGCCCGACCCGCGGCTCGCCGCGTCCGGATCCCGGAAAGCCGACGACGAGGAGATCGACCGGACCGCCTCCGGACCGGGTCATCGATGTCGAGCGTCGGACGTCAGGCGGCCCCGATGACCACGCCGAACTGGATGGTGTCCATAGTGACACCAGGGGCCACTGCACCCTCGGGGGGAGCACCGGCCTTTGCCTGTTCTTCGGTTTCAAACACCGCCACGGAGACGCCATGACTTTCGTCCAGGGCAACGAAGTAGGCCCCAACGAACCCAGGCGCACTCTTCAACGTTGGTAGTACCTGTTCGTCGAGTCCGCGCTTCGCTTCGGCCAGATCGTTGATGTTGGCGTGGACGACGGTGGCGTGCATGGGTCAACCTCCTCATCTCTAGCGGCAGTGACGCCGCAATCATGCCACCGAACCCTGCTCCCGACGCGGTAGAGGGTCCGTCACTTGTTCGGGCGGTGACGGTGGGACATACTGCAGGCAGAGCCACTCGACTCACGGGGCTCGGTCCGAACGGGGGGCTTTGAATGGCTCGAAGGCTTGTTCTCATCCTCGCAACAACTGTATTGATGTCGCTTCTGTTGGTCAGACTCGACTCCGTGGCCGCCCATGCCGTCACGTACGGGACCAACCTCCCAGGCAAGGTGACCTGCAGCCCCGCTGGCGGTGTGTGGAACGGCACCATCACCTTCACCCCGCCGCTCATGAACGGCGGAACCGCCAGCACTGAGACATTCACCGTCCAGGCGGCATTGGGGAACTCGGCGAGCCCATGCATCACGAATGCGGGCTTCGTGGCCCTGGGAAGCATCGTCGGAAAGCTCACATTCAGCATCCCAAATAGCGCCAACAACTGCGCCACCATCTTCAGCGGCGTCACGCTTCCTGCTCCTGCGGGCAAGTTCAAGATGACCTGGACTTCACCCGCGGGCAGCAACCCGACCAAGTGGACACAGCCGTCAGCGTTCAAGGTAACCGGCGCCGCGAACCTCTCCGATATCGCCGTGAAGCGCGGCGCGGTGGCTCAGTCCTTTGCGCCCCTTCCGAACCCGAAGGCGACCCTGTCCGATGCGAACTGGCCCGGTGCAGGCGGGGCTGTCGCGACTGGGTGCGCATCATTAGGTGGACTGGCCAGCCTGACTTTGAGCACCTCGACCGGTACCTGGTAACCCAACCAGGCGAGGAGTAGCCGGTGGCCAAGCGGGACAAACCCGCGGAGGACTGGTCCGGCTCCGGCCCGGGCGCACTGCCGAGGCCTTGGCACCTTCTGGTACCCGATCAGGGCTGCACCGGCCAAGCCGGCAAGGTATAGCAACAGGCCTCGCCTCCCCCGATGACGAGTAGCATTGCCAGCAAGCCGCAGGTCATTTGAAGTCCCGGATTGGAGCACGATGGAAACGGTAAAGACCGAGTTCACGTCGGAGGTAGTGACCTACCTCAATACGCATCACACCTTGACGCTCTCGACATCGTCATTCACCGGTATGCCTCACGCCAATACTGCGCCGTATGTCAATGACGAGCAGCGCGTGTATTTCTTCGCTCGGAAGGGGTCGATCCTGCTGCGCAACCTCCAGGAGAGCGGCCACCTCGCGTTTACGGTGGACGACTATAAGGACGACTGGGGCAAGCGTCGCGAACTGCACGGAGAGGGTCATTTCGAGATTGCGACGGGTGGCTCCATGGAGCACGCTCTCGGACTTGCGGCAGATAAGTACGGCGACTCGATGCCTTCGGGGGTGCTGTGTACGTTTACGCCGGGGAGTATGTACTTCGTCGAGTACAACAGCTGACTCGCTGGCGACCTGCGGTGAGCACCGCTGATACCGAAGGCGATGGCCGGTGGAGCCGGGGTTGACGCCCAGAAGGCCGAGTGAAGCAGGCCTTCCCAGCCAGCCGACCTTGTGGCACCATCACAGTGTGTCCAAAACGCACGGCTCCGACCGTCTCCGCGGTCTCGACACCGCTCTGGCAGAGGTGATGGCGGGAGCGCAAGGATTCGGTCACCGCGAACACGTCCACCTGGCCTGGCTGGCCTGTCGGTCGAAGGGTAGCGACGCCGGAGAGGTGCTCTGCTCGTGGTTACAAGAGATCGCCGAAAGACACGACATGCCTCAGCGCTATCACCGCACGCTCACCTTGGCTTGGGTCGAGTTGACGAAACGCCACTTGGACCGCGACACAGGTGAAGCCGGATTTACCGGCTTCATAAGCCGCAACCCCGGGCTGCTCGATTCGGGGCTTCCCGCCGTGCACTGGAAAAGCCGGACCTTGGCGGGTCAGCTCGCCCGCAATGAGTGGGTAAGCCCCGACCGATTGCCGCTGCCCGCCTAACACGGGATCCAAGCCCGAGGGCAGCGGCGCCTCCGGATTAATCCGAAGCATCTGACGGGCGTTGTTCGTGGCGTCACTGGGCCGAACGGTACGAGATCAGACTTCAGCCGGCGTATCGATGTCGGATTCGTCCAGTCCGGACCCGCTCGGGGGCGTAGTCCCACTCAAGATCGGCCAACTCGGAGGGGTCTATGACCATCGCTTGGCGGCAGCCGGACCGGCCGGCGAGTGAAGCCGCTAGGATCGCCCCCGTTAGTCCGAAGCCCCGTTCATCTCAGCTTTGTGATTCGACCGCAAACACGGTCGCGGAGGTGGAATCCCTATGCGTTGGGTGTCAGCATTGGTGATCGTCGTCGGAATACTTGCCATCGCGGGGGGCATCCTGTACGTCTCCGTGCCGGCGCACTCGTTGCCGAGCTTCTTTCCGGGATACATCGCGCACGCCAAGGCGAAACACACCAGCCGGGGCGAAGTGGGCCTGGCGATCGGCGCCGTGCTCGTGGTCATCGGAGCGGTGCTCGCAATCAGCGGCCGCCGAGGGCTGGCCGAGGCCTAGCCAAGGCCTAGCCAAGGCCTAGCTCTGGTGACTCGACAGGGGCGGGAACGTGGCGATGGGGGTCGCCCTGCGGGGGCCAGGGAGTGGCCGAGGGGGTCGAACCCTCGGTCACGGCATGGCCCCCTATAACACGCACAGGGAGGGAACCGACGGCGGTCGCTCCCGTCCGGCGTTCCCATGGTTAAAGTTCACGGCATGGCCGCAGCTCCGGTGGCAATCGAACGACTTTCCGACTAGAAGAACGCGATGACCGCCCCCGCTGAGTTGGCGTTCCAGCGTTCGCGAAGTGGCCGCGCCGCCCATCGTCGCGAGCGGCCCTCGGTATGGGAACGGGTCTACTGCGGATGGTTCCCGCTGATCGCGGCGCTAGTCGGTGTGGGCCTCCGCTCGCGCGAGTACATCTACAACCGTTCCCTGTGGCCGGACGAAATCGCGGTCGTGCGCGACATAGTTGGCCGTTCCTTTGGCCAACTCATGCATACGACGTCAAACGGGCAGGCGGCGCCGATCGGATGGTTCTGGGCCGAGCGTCTATCGACGAATGTGTTCGGCATTTCGGAGTTCTCGCTTCGGTTGGTGCCGTTCGTGGCTTCGCTGCTCGCGCTCGGGCTGTTTCCGTACGTGGCGTGGAAAGTGGCCGGCCGCTGGGTGATGCCAATTGCCATGCTCGTCTTCGCGATGTCGCCCCAAATCATCTTCTACTCATCAGACGTCAAACAGTACGGCAGCGACATCACCTGCGCGCTGCTGATCGTGGCCGTCACGATCGCGGTCCTCGAACGTTCCCCAGCCTTTGGGCCGGCCGCTTGGTGGGCGGTAACGGCGGCCTGCGTGATCTGGTTCTCCCAGCCGGGCATCCTGGTCGCGGCCGGTTGCGGCGTGGTTCTGTTCCTGCGCTGGGTACGCCAGCGCCGGGGCCTGCTGTGGGTCGGCGTCGCCGCCTTCTTGCCGCTGGTCGTGCTTTTGGAGGACTACCTGTCGGCCCTGCGCCAGCAGTCGCAATCCAGCCTGCTTCAAAACTATTGGGTCGCCGGGTATCCGCCTAAGCCATTCGGCGTCGCCAAGTCAGCGCGTTGGCTATACCACGACGTCAACGCCCTGTTCGCTGACCCCGGCCGGCTCGAGCACCCCGCGCTCGTGCTCTTGCTGGGGGCGGTCGGCATTCTGGTCCTGGTGACCCAAAGGTCTCGCCGCTGGACCACCCCGTTGGTGGTGTTGCCGATCGTGCTTGGGGTGGTCTTCGCCTTTCTGCGCGTCTATCCCTTGCGCCAACGCCTTGGGCTATATCTTTTCCCCTTCATCTTCATCCTAATGTGCGCGGGCATCCCGCCCCTCAACAAGGCGGTCCGGCCGAGGGTCCCTCTGGGCGGTCAACGCTTGGTGGCCGTTCTGGTTGTGGCAGCGGTCGCGGCCACTAGTTGGTCCGGACTATGGCGAGGCGTGAGCATTTTCGGTCGGCCCCTCGATGTCACCTCCGGGCGTCAGTCCGCCGCTTTCATCGTCAAGCACATCGAACCGGGCGACGTGATCTACATCCAGGACCCGTGGGCCACGGAGGCATGGGACTGGTACGGAGTGCGGGACCGACTCCCCAGCCCCGGAGAATTCAGCTTCGTTGCGTCCGCGGCTGGTTGCAATGCCGTCCCGGGCGTATCGCAGCTGCCAGTCGGCGAGCGAGTATGGGTGTACTTCGACTCTCGAGGTTCGGACACACCGATCGACGCCGAAGCAATCTTCCTGTCGTACTTCATGAGTGTCGGACACCTTTTGCTCCATTATGAGCTTTCGGGCGCTACCGGCGGGGCCTATCTCTTCCAGATCACAGGCTCAGGACCAGCTCCGCGTCCCAGCTGGATCCCCGACGGTTGCCTGCGACTGACCGGCCCCTGAGAACTGATCAGGACTTTGGCGGCGGGCTCCCCTGGGCACGTTAGGTCCGGTTTGTGCCGCAACTCTCGCCTAAACTTCGGTAGCTCACGAGCAAACGATGGTCAGGCGGCAAATGACACGAAGGCCCGTTGTGAGACAGCTCACCGCAGCCGACGCACAGTTTCTTAGTAGGGAGGACGGGCTCCAAAGCGGCAACGTGGCCATCCTCCTGACGCTCGCGCCGGCACCGGACGGCGGCGTTTTGGGATTGGAGGACGTGCGAGACAGGGTAGCGGCGCGGCTACCGCAGATCCCGCCCTTTCGCTGGCAGCTTCATCGAGTTCCTTTGGAGCTCGACCATCCGTACTGGGTCGAGGCTCCAGACGTCGACGTTGCGCATCACGTCCGGGAGACGCAGCTTCCGCCGCTATCTGACGCCGAAGCGGTAGCGGCCCACGTAGCGCGTGAGGTAGTTCGCCCGATGGACCGCTCTCGGCCGCTCTGGGAAGTGCATCTCATGCACGGTCTGCCCGACGGCGAGACGGGTGTACTCCTCAAATTCCACCACGCAAGCATGGACGGCGAATCTGCGGTCGAAGTCATCCGTTTGCTGGTGGACGGGCCCAGTCGCCGCGTGGGGCCCCCCGCGGTGGCCGGCCCTGCCAGGAGATCGAGCGACGTACGAATGGCGGGGCACGGGGTGTTTCATTGCGTCGCTCGCCTGATGCGCCTGCCCGAGCACCGCCGAGCCGACCTCGGGATACGCGCTCATGCCAAGGGATCTCAACCGGAAGCGGGCCCGCAACCGGTCGTCGACGGTACTGCGATTCCGCCGACGACCGGCTTCAACGGGTCACCTTCGGCCGGGCGCGCCTTCGCATACGGCCGGCTACCCGTCAGCAAGATCCGCGAGATCAGGCGCCGGCACGGGTTCACGACCAACGACGTCGTGGTCGCGATCTACGCGGGAGCCGTCCGGCGATGGCTTCTCGCCCACGACGAGCTCGTGAGGTCGCCTCTCGTCACCATGCTGCCACTCTCGACGCGTGCCAACGATCGCAGAATGGTGTTCGGCAACCACTTCTATTGCGTGCTAGCGCCGTTTCACACGGAGGAGATCGATCCGATCGAGCGGCTCCGTCTCACCCACGACAGCCTCCGTTTCACGCGAGATCCGGGAGAGGCTCTCTCAGATAGATACCAAAGCGATTTGGATGCACGTATCATCCCGCCAATCCTGGACCGCGCCCGCCAGACGCTTCGCCGCCGCGCGGTTCCGACGGCTGACCGCAAGAACCTGATCGTGTCAACCGTTCCCGGACCACCCCTCCCGGTACGATTCGCCGGCGCCGTCGTGACGGGCATCTATCCATGTTCGATCGTGCTCGACGGCGTGGGCCTCAACATCACGTCCATCGTCTACGGCGGCCACGCCCACTACGGGATCGCCGCCGACGAAGGGCAGGTGCCCGACGCATGGCGGGTAGCCGACTGGATTCAGGAATCCTTCGACGAGCTCGCGACCGATGGAGCGATTCGCCCGGCCGACGTGTAACGGCCTAATACCTGACCGCGATCGACCCGGGCGGGCCGAGGTGCCTCGACCCGCCCGGCGAAAGGTGACATTCCCGCACGCGTAAAGTCGGCAAAGCCGGAGATCCTCTTGTGGGCACAACGTCTGCTGGATTGATATGATTTGTCCACCAGTCAGGCCGTTCGTGCCGCGGCTGGGTCGGATGGAGGGGCACCATGAGGATGGCCGGGAGGTCTCGACCGCGACGGCTCGGTTTCGTGCGGAGCGCTGGGGTCGGCTTCCTCGGGGTGGTCCTCGTCGCCGGCGTCCTCGTCGCGAGCGAGGTGCCGGCGTCGGCCGACTCGTTGCTGGTCTCCGTGACCGTCGCCCCGGCGGTCGCTTCGGTGCCGAAGGGGGAGACGAAGCAGTTCGAGGCGACGGGACACTACCTGGACGGATCGACCGCGAATCTTACGAGCGAGGTCACCTGGTCGTCCTCGAGCACGGCCGTCGTGACGGTATCCAACGCGTCGGGTTCACAAGGTCTGCTGACCGCGAACGGGACAGGCGTGGCGACGATCACTGCGACCGATACGGCCGCTCTCCTTTCTGGCACGGCGGCGGTGACAGTCCTACCAGCCGTGCTCCTCGCCGTCACGGTGTCGCCGGCCACGGCGAACGTGGCCAAAGGCGAAACCCAGCAGCTCACTGCCACCGGGCTCTACTCGGACGGGACGACCAAGAACCTGACCACCTCGGCGACGTGGACCTCGTCGAGCGCGTCGACAGCTTCAGTTTCGTCGACCGGTCTGGTGACAGGGCAGGCTGCGGGTCTAGCGACGATCACCTCCGCGGATCCATCTTCGCTCTTGGCAGGCACGGCCGTCATGACGGTCGGCGCCGCGGCGCTTGTCGGCTTGACAGTGCAGCCGGGTACGGCCAACGTCGCCAAGGGCGCCACGGTACAGCTCACGGCCACCGGGACGTATTCCGATGGGACGACCAAGGATCTGACCAAATCGGTGACCTGGTCTAGCTCGAACGGGTCGACGGCGACGGTGTCGTCGGCGGGCCTCGTTACCGGTCAGGGTGGCGGGTCCGTGACGGTCACGGCCACGGATCCCTCGTCTTCGACCTCGGGTGGCGCCGTGGTGACCGTCGGCCCCGCCGTGCTCGCAAGCCTGACCGTCTCGCCGTCGACGGCCGCGCTGGCGCTCGGAGAGACGGAACACTACACCGCCACCGGGACGTATTCCGATGGGACGACCAAGGATCTGACCAAATCGGTGACCTGGTCTAGCTCGGGCGGTTCGACGGCGACGGTGTCGCCGTCGGGCGTGGTGACGGCGAATTCGACAGGCTCCGCCGCAATCACCGCGACAGATCCGTCATCTCAGATCTCGGGTTCGGCAGAACTGACCGTTGGTACGGCCGTCCTCGTTGCGGTCACCGTTTCGCCGTCGAATGCGAGCGTGCCCAAGGGTGCGACGCAGCAGCTGACCGCGACCGGGCTGTATTCCGACGGGTCGACCAAGGATCTCACCGGCTCGCTGACCTGGTCATCGTCGAGCGGCGAGACGGCATCGGTGGCCTCCTCGGGCTTGGTCACGGCTCTGGGAACGGGCTCCGCGACGGTCACCGCGACCGATCCTGCTTCGCAAATCTCGGGCACTGCCGACATCACCGTCGTCCCGGCGATACTCCTGGCCGTAACCGTCTCGCCGACGGCTGCCAACCTGCCCGTAGGCGATACACAACAGTTGACCGCGACGGGCCTGTTTTCCGATGGGGCGACGTCTGATCTTACGAGCGCGGTCACCTGGTCGAGCTCTGGCAATAAGACAGCCACCGTCTCGTCGACCGGCCTGGTAACGGGGAAGGGGACTGGCGCAGCCACGATCATGGCCGTAGACAGCGGGGCTTTGCTCCCTGGCACCGCCGTTATCACTGTCCTGCCGGCAGTTGTCGATTCGCTGACTCTGTCGATGTCGAACGCGGAACTGCCCAAGGGCGAGACCGAGCAGCTTATGACGACGGGCCTGTTCTCGGACGGGACGACCTCCGTTCTCACGAACTTGGTTACCTGGTCCAGCTCCGACCCCTCCGAGGTATCTGTCTCCTCGTCCGGAGTCGTGACGGCATTGGGGACTGGCGCGGCGACGATTACCGCCATTGATCCTGTTTCGCTGCTGTCGGGGACTTCTGTCCTAACCGTCGTGCCGGCCGTACTGGACTCGCTCAGCTTGTCGGCCTCCTCCCTGAGCCTGCCGAAGGGTGAAACCCAGCAGCTGACGGCAACCGGGCTGTTTTCGGACGGGACGACATCCGATCTGACGGACTCGGTGGACTGGGCGTCTTCGAGCAGCTCGACGGCGTCGGTTTCCCCGTCGGGGCTCGTGACGGCTCTCGCAACGGGCCCGTCGACCGTACAGGCCACGGATCCGTTGTCGCTGATTTCGGGGTCGTCAGTCGTGAATGTCGTGGGAGCGGTCCTCGACGCGCTGACCCTGTCGTTGCCGACGGCGAACTTGAGCAAGGGTAGGACCCAGCAGCTGACTGCGACTGGGACATATACCGACGGGACGACGGCAGATCTGACCAGATCAGTCACCTGGACCAGCTCGGTATCCTCGATTGCGTCCGTGTCGTCGACTGGATTGGTGACGGCACTCCAGACCGGAGTGGCGACGATCGCCGCCACGGATCCGCTTTCGCTGATTTCGGGGACCAGCGTGGTCACGGTGCTACCGGCCGTGCTGGACTCGCTCAGCTTGTCGGAGTCGTCTCTTAGCTTGCCGAAGGGTGAATCGCAGCAGCTAACCGCTACGGGCGTGTTCTCAGACGGGACCATATTGGACTTGACCAACTCGGTGAACTGGCTGTCGTCGAGCAGTTCGACGGCGTCGGTGTCGCCGTCGGGTCTGGTCACGGCTCTGGTTGACGGTACGTCGACGATCACGGCGACTGATCCGGTTTCGCTGATCTCGGACTCGAGCGTGGTCACGGTGCTTCCTGCTGTGCTGGACTCGCTCGACCTGTCGTCGTCGACGGTGAGTTTGCCCAAGGGTGAGTCGGAGCAGCTGACGGCGACGGGCGTGTTCTCGGATGGGACCACCTCTGATGTCACCAACCTGGTGGACTGGGCGACGTCGAACGGCTCGTCGGCTTCGGTGTCCTCGTCCGGCCTGGTGCAGGCGCTTACGACTGGCACGTCGACGATCACGGCGACTGACCCGTCCTCACTGATATCGGTTATCTCCACCGTAACCGTGCTTCCCGCGGTGCTGGATTCACTCACGCTGTCGTCGTCGGCGGTGAGTTTGCCGAAGGGTGAATCGCAGCAACTGACGGCGACCGGTCTGTTTTCGGACGGCACCACGTCGAACCTGACCAACCTGGTCAACTGGGTGACGTCGAGCAGTTCGACGGCGTCGGTGTCGCCGTCGGGTCTGGTCACCGCTCTGGTTGACGGTACGTCGACGATCACGGCGACTGATCCGGTTTCGCTGATCTCGGACTCGAGCGTCGTCACGGTGCTTCCTGCTGTGCTGGACTCGCTCGACCTGTCGTCGTCGACGGTGAGCCTGGCGAAGGGTGAGTCGGAGCAGCTGACGGCGACCGGCCTGTTTTCGGATGGCACCACGTCGGACCTGACCAACCTGGTCAACTGGGTGACCTCGAACGGCTCGTCGGCTTCGGTGTCCTCGTCCGGCCTGGTGCAGGCGCTTACGACTGGCACGTCGACGATCACGGCGACCGACCCGTCATCACTGATATCGGCTGTCTCCAGCGTCACCGTGCTTCCAGCCGTGTTGGATTCGCTGAGCTTGTCGTCGTCGACGGTGAGCCTGGCGAAGGGTGAGACTCAGCAGCTAGCGGCGACTGGTCTGTTTTCGGATGGCACCACGTCGGATCTGACCAGCTTGGTTAGCTGGTCCAGCTCCGATACTTCTACGGCGTTGGTGTCGCCGTCGGGTCTGGTCACTGCACTGGGGACGGGCGTGGTCTCGATAACTGCGACCGACCTCCTGTCGCTGATCTCGGGGACCAGCGTGGTCACGGTGCTTCCTGCTGTGTTGGATTCGCTGAGCTTGTCGTCGTCGACGGTGAGCTTGGCGAAGGGTGAGACCGAACAGCTGACCGCGACTGGATTGTTCTCGGATGGCACCACGTCGGATCTGACCAGCTTGGTTAGCTGGTCGTCGTCGAACAGCTCTACGGCGTCGGTGTCGCCGTCGGGTCTGGTGACTGCACTGGGGACGGGGGTGGTCTCGGTGACTGCGACCGATCTGGTGTCGCTGATATCGGCTGTCTCCAGCGTCACCGTGTTGCCCGCGGTCCTGGATTCACTCACGCTGTCGTCGTCGACGGTCAACTTGCCGAAGGGTGAGACCGAACAGCTGACCGCGACAGGTCTGTTTTCGGATGGCACCACGTCGGATCTGACCAGCTTGGTGGGCTGGTCCAGCTCCGATACTTCTACGGCCTCGGTGTCCTCCTCGGGCTTGGTGACCGCGCTGACGGCCGGGGTGGTCTCGGTAACTGCAACCGATCTCCAGTCGCTCATCTCGGGCACGTCTCTTATCACCGTTGTGCCGGCCGTACTCGACTCACTCACGTTGTCGGCGTCGACTCTGAGCCTGCCGGCAGGTGAAACGCAGCAGCTGACGGCCATCGGTGTGTTTTCGGATGGCACCACGTCAGATCTCACCAGCCTGGTGGAGTGGGCCACATCGAGCAGTACGACGGCGTCGGTGTCGCCGTCGGGTCTGGTGACCGCGCTGACGACTGGGGTGGTCTCGGTCACGGCGACTGATCTCCTGTCGCTGATATCGGCTGTCTCCAGCATCACCGTATTGCCAGCCGTGCTGGTAGGAGTCGCCGTGTCGCCCCTAGTCGCGAACGTGCCCAAGGGGGATACCCTGCAGCTCACGGCGACCGGTCTGTACTCAGACGGCGCCACCAAGGATCTGACCGGCACGGTTACATGGTCGTCCTCCGGTGACTCAACAGTGACGGTGTCGTCTTCAGGACTTGTCACCGCTCAGGGGATAGGCGCGGGTGCGATCACGGCTACTGATCCGTCGGCGCTCATCTCAGGCGCCGCACTCATCACTGTGCTGCCAGCCGTGCTCGTAGCGGTTACGGCGTCGCCGCTCGTAGCGAACGTACCCAAGGGGGGCACTCAGCAGCTGACGGCGACGGGTCTGTACTCGGATGGCACCTCCAAGGATCTGACCGGCACGGTTAACTGGTCGTCCTCCGACCCCTCGATCGCCTCAGTGTCGACTTCAGGTCTGCTCTCGGGAGTGGCCGTGGGGCAGGCGGTGGTGTCCGCCGTGGCTCCCTCGCTTTCCGTCCCGGGTATCACGACCGTCAACGTGACCGCCCCGAGCATCACGATCTCGCCTGCCAGCGGGCGACCAAAGGCCGCGGCCACGGTGTCGGGCCAAGGCTTCACCCCTGGCACCAAGGTCAAGGTGATCTACAAGACCGGCGTCGCCTCCAAGCCGAAAGTGAAGCTTTGCGCGGCGACCGTCGGTAGCCTCGGTACGTTCACATGCAGCGTGAAAATGCCGACCCGGATCGAGTCCGGAGCCAAGGGTGCCCACACCGTGTACGCAAAGGAACCGAAGAACAAGGCGATCCTCGCCACGACGACCTTCACCCTCTCCTGAGTGCCCTAGCCGGCGCCCCGGCCAGCCTGTTTCTTACTTAGCCGACCCTCGACGACCATGGCCAACACGGTGTCGGCGAAGGTTTCGGTGACCGGACGGTAGGTGACGCCCAAGTGGTCGTGTACGCCCGCGTCATCCGAGGGGGTCATCCGGGTGAACTGTTCCATGGCGCCGCGTGTAAACACCGTCTCGATGGGCACCACTCGCGCTGCCATGTCCACGAGGCGCCCAAGCTCTCGTAGAGCCATCCCGGGAATCGGCAGTATCGGCAGCGATCGTCCGGTCAGTCGCCGCAGGATCGGTGCCAACTCACGCATGGGCAAGAACCTCCCGCCACACAGGAACCGTCTCGGGCCTTGTCCAGGGAGCATGCACGCAGAATGCACGGCCGCGACGTCTCGTACATCGACAACGAGCCAGGCGCCATCGTGGGTCGGTATCACTCCCATCTTCAGGAGCTGCTCGACACCTTGGGCCGCCTCGCCGAAGGCCGGACCGGCCGACGGACCGAGCACCATGCCCGGGTATGTGATCGTGACTGGAGCACCAGCCGCCTGCAGCGAACGGGCGTAGTTTTCCACCGACGCCTTGGAGCGTCCGTATGCTCCCGCGCCGGCCGCGATGCCGTCGGTGCGCATGATGGGCGCGACCGGGTCAAACAGGGCGGCGATGCTCGACACGTGGATTATGGGATCGGCGCCGCATGCGACCGCCGTCCCTAGGACCGCCTCGGCTCCACGGAGATTGGATGCGTTCATGGCGTCCACCTGGCGGCGGTCGTTGCTGACAATAGCGGCGCAATGCAGCACGGCATCGCAACCGTCCATGGCCGCACTGACTGCGGCCGCATCGGTCATGTCGCCGACCGCGTGCTCAACCCCCGTGACGCCAAGCGGATCGAACACCGTCGCGATCCGCTCCGGTCGGCGAACCAGCAGCCTGACATCGTGGCCCTCATCCGCGAACGCCTTGGCGCTCCACGCACCCACGAACCCGGTGCCTCCGGTGACGAGCACACGCATCGTCGCATCCTCTCTCGTCGAAGGCCCTACCTTCCGGGCACCAAGCTACGGAGCGTATGCGACCGGCGTGGGCGACGACGCCTCGACCGGCCCTCCGGGGTTCGTCGGAGTCCGGTTACCTAAGCCGCCCCGCCGGTATCCCGGCGACGAGGGTCTCAGGCGCTCACGTTCGCGCTGAGCGGCGACGCGGGCGCGCCATCCATACGACCAGAAGGCCCGCGGACAGGAGCGAGAGCCCGATTTCGAGGAGAAGGCGCAGGTGCGCCGGAGCTCCCGTGAAGGCAAGGGACGAGGCCGGCACTTGCGGAGCCAGCGTCGTTACGGTCGAGTTCGTCGGCACCGTCGTGCCCGCTGTTGTGCCGACTGTGTCAGAGTGGCTGGCGGCGACGGCGGCCGTCGTCACGATAGAGGTGGAGGAGACGGTCACACAGTTCGACGTGTCGCTGGACTGGCAGCCAGTGACATCGACGGTGTCTTGGAGGGACTGACCGGCAGGGGGCGCGTAGCCGTCGACCGTAAAGTCGCAGGTGGCCGAAGCCCCTGGCTGGAGTGCAGTACCGACCACCGCCGTCGCGCAGATCGGGGCGAACGCCGCCTGGCTGGGCCAAGAATCCGTGAGCGACTTGATGGTCACGGATCCAGATGACGTGTTCGTTACCGTTACTCGGAACGGCACGTTCTCACCCGCCTTTGTGGCCGTTTCGCTGTTAGCGTAGCTGGTCCCGTTGGCGTCATTGGTCTGGCTGGTGCCGAGAGTGATGCTGGGCACGCTGGTCGGGCTGACGTAGAAGGTTCCGGTGGCGCTGCCGCCGGCGGGGACTTTGACTTTCTCGGTGTTGAAGCCGGGGGAGATGGCGGTGCCATCGCAGCTCACGAACTGGTAGCCGGCG
>Ga0302325_10005071_pt1 | contig 30198 bp, 27 predicted proteins | sample Palsa_T0_2_FD_201948 | JGI IMG/M metagenome (GOLD analysis project Ga0302325, IMG submission 201948) | Peat permafrost microbial communities from Stordalen Mire near Abisko, Sweden - Palsa_T0_2 | ecosystem: Environmental > Terrestrial > Soil > Palsa > Peat permafrost | place: Sweden: Abisko... | reverse complement strand
CTGCATCCCCGGCGGTTATCGCCAGCTGGCGCACGGTGATCGCGCCGCCGGCGGCGGTCCAGGCGGCGGCGGCCGAGGGCCAGTCGGAACCTCTAAGGGCGCCGGCGTGGGAGTAGATCAGGTCGGCGGTGAGCGAGAGGGGCCGTCCCTGGGCGATGCGGGCGAAGAGGCTTTGGGGCCGGGCCGTGCCGTTCTCGATTTCGAGCCGCACCGCGCCCTGGTCGTCCGGCCCGGCCTTGGCGTGGAGGTGAAGTTCGCCGGCGCTGGCGAGGAAATACGGCCTCGCCCCCTTCGGCGCGGAGAAGGAGAGCCCGAAGCCCTCGACCGCGAGGCGCGGCGGGCGGGCGGCGAAATCGGTCAGGCTGGCGCGCAGGATCTTGGCCGTCACCACGACCGGCTCGCCGTTCCGGCGCCGGAAGACGACGCCCTGGGGCGCGACGCCCACCCAATGGGTCGGCGCGAAGACGAAGGCCTCGGCCTGGAGGACCGGAATCGCCAGGCCCGCGCCGGACGCCTCGGCAAGGCGCGCGTTGCCGAGGTCGACATCGAGGCGGAACGGGAAGCCGTAGATCCGCCGGGATTCCCAGGAAAGCTCCCGCCCCTGGCCGCTCCACGCCTGCCGCGCCGCGTCCATCCGCCCGGCGACCTCGCCCTTCAGCCACAGCCACCCCAGGCTCCAGGCGATCGCCAGCGCCGCGAGCAGGATCACCGGCGCATAGAGGCCGAAGTGGTGGAGTTTGCGCATCGGACACCGACTATGAAACCGTCGTTTCAACGATAGCAGGCGTCAACGGCGCCTTCGCCCATGGCGGGCTGAATTCCCCGCCAACCAGGCACATTGATGGTAGCCTGACTCATCTGTACTGCGACGGCGCTCTCGGGGCGAGGTTCGCTCTCGGCACGGCGTCGCCGGGTTGGAAAGGCGGGATGAGGGTATCGCTGAACAAGCTTTGCGCCTTGGCGAGTCTCGTCGCCTTGGTTTCAGTTGCCTTGGTCACTGCTGGCGCTGGCCCAGAGCCGAGTTTCAACCTGCCGCCGCCAGCCATCGATCGGGTGGGCCGCGCGCAGATTTTCGACTACCACGTGAAGGACAAGAGCGTCCTCGTAGGTCGTCGCGACTTCATGTGGGCGTCCTCCGGCGCGGCGGCTCCGGGAGTCTATTCGACCTCGTACATGCCCGAGGACATGGACCTCGACACCAGTCACGACGTCGCGTGGTATGTCGCCAATCACCCCGACTGGCTGGTCTATGGATGCGACCGTTCACCCACGCGGGAATATGACGGTCGTCACGTCAGCGTCGACATCACCAATCCGGCGGTCCGCGAGGCGCTTTTCGCGCAGGGCGTCATCGGCGTTCTGGCCAAGAGGCCCTACCAATCCATCGGCGTCGACAATCTCGACAACGCCAACAGTTTTCGCGAATGCGGCGTTCTTCACGACGGCCGCCTGCAGCGCCTCTATAGCGGTCAGCGCGCCGACCCATCGTTCGCAGACCGGGAAGCCGAGTGGATGGCCTGGCTGGCGGCCCGCGTGCACGCCAGGGGTTTGGCCCTCACGGGCAACCTCTCCTACAACGGTCAGGACCACGGCAGCTATCTGAAGATTCTCCGCAATCTGGACGTCGTCCTCGACGAGGAAGGGTTCGAGCGCAAATGCCGGCCTCTGCAACTCGACGCCGCCTGGCTCGACCGGGACAGGTTTTTTGAGGGCGTCGCGAAGGCAAAGCCGCTGATCGTTATCGAGCAGGTGTGTCCGACGCTGGCTGAAATCACGCCGGCGACCATCGTCTGGTCCCTGGCGAATTATCTGCTCATCAAGCAGGATCGGACTTATCTGGCGCTCACGCCGGAGGTTGATCCCTACGGCGCCGTCTATGACTTTCCGGAACTCTACCTGAAGCTGGGGCTGCCTCTGGGACCGATGGAAGAGACCCATGGCGCCTACCTGCGCCGCTTTCAGCGCGCCCTGGCGCTGGTCAATCCCTCTTCCGTCTCGTCGGCGACCGTCGACGTCGGCGCCGGGGACTGGCGCGACGAAGCGTCCGGCGCCCCCGCGGCCAGACAAATCACCCTCGCTCCCGCCACCGCGATGGTGCTGGTTCGATAGGTCGAGATCGTTCCGAATCCGGGGTTCGGCGCGTTTCGGGGGCTCGTCTACGACGTGCGCATCCCTCGCGGGTCGCTAAGGCTCACGGGCGTGACGGGTTCCTGAAGGGGACGGAGTGAGTGAGGGACGATGGGAGGGGTCGTCGACGAAGAGCCATGGGTGTTCGGCTACGGCTCGCTGATGTGGCGCCCGGGATTCGCCTTTGTAGAACGGCGCCCCGCGACGCTCCACGGCCGGCGCCGCGCCTTCTGCATCTACTCGGTCCATCACCGCGGAACCCTGCAGCGGCCGGGGCTGGTCCTCGGGCTCGCGCCGGGCGGCGCGGTGCGCGGCGTCGCCTACAGGATCGCCGCCGCTGACTGGCCGGCCGTGCGCGCCTATCTGACCGAGCGAGAGCAACCCACCGAGACCTATGTCGAGGCGAGAGTCCTGGTGCGCCTGGGGCCCGGCGAGGTCAGGGCCGCCATCGCCTACCTCTCCGATCGGCGCCACCCGCAGTGGGCCGGGGTCCTCTCGCTGGAGGCGCAGGCCGACCTCATCGCCGGCGCGCGCGGCCTCTCGGGACGCAACATCGACTATCTGCGCGACCTCGTCGGCCATCTGGCGCAGGAGGGTGTCTCCGACCCCTCGATGGTCCGCCTCCTCGCCCTCGTCGAGGCGCGCGAGGCCGTCGCTACTCCTTCAGGAGAGCCAGGGACGCGGGCTCGATCCGCTCCTTGAGGGTCCGCATGAATTCGGCGCGATGCATGCCTTCCGGGATCGGGGGCAGGAACTCGTAGACGATCAGGCCCGGGCGCCGGATGAAGCCGTGAGCCGGCCAGTGCGCCCCTGAGTTGGTCGCCATCGGGGTGCAGGCCATACCGAGATCCCGGTAGAGGGCGGCGATACCGGGCTTGTAGGCGCCGGTCTCGCCCGGCGCCATCCGCGAGCCCTCGGGGAAGATGAAGACCTGGCGGCGCTCGAAGATCGCCTTGCGCGCGTCGGCCACCAGCTTGCGCAGGGCGCCCGCCCCGCCCTCGCGATCGACGACGATCGTCCCGGCCTTCATGGTGAAGGCGCCATAGACCGGGATCCTCGTCAGTTCCTTGCGCATCACGTAGCAGGCGTCGGTAAGCACCAGCAGCGGCCCCATGGTGTCGAACATGCAGTTGTGCTTGCCGGCGATCAGGGCCGCGCCGGTCGGCAGGTGCTCGAGGCCCCGAAATTCGACCCTGACCCCGCAGACCGGCGCCAGCAGAGCGCGCACGCCGGCGGCCCAGAACGTCGCCATCGCCAGCATCCAGCGCCTGGGCGCCAGCAGCAGCGGCAGCATGATGATCGCCAGCACCGTCGACCAGAGGTAGAAGAGGGCGGCGAAGATCAGCGACCGGGCGAGGATCATGACGGCGCCCTGTGCGCATCGTCATGGGTCGCGGCGAGCAGGGTCCGGCGCATCAGGATCGCAAGATACTTCAGGTACTCCGTCGTCATCCGCCTGGCGCTCGCCGAGGTCGCATACCAGTGGCGGGCGTCGAGCTCGGGCGTCGCCACCGGGAAAGGCGTTATCGCGCCGGCCGGGAAGGCCGCTTTCAGCTCCAGCATCGCCCTTGGCATGTGATAGTCGGCGGTGACCAGGATCAGGCTGTGATAGTTCATGGCTCGCGCCCAGTCGGCCGTTTCCCTGGCGTTGCCGATGGTGTTGGCGGCCTGGAAGCCGAGGTCGACGCAGCAGTCGAAGAGGGGCTTGGCGGCGCCGGTGACGCCCTGAAGGTCCTGGCGGGTCGCCTTGGGGTTGACGCCCGAGACGAGCAGCCGTTTGCCCTTGGCCGCCTCGAGAAGCCGCGTCGCCTCCTCCAGCCGAAGATCCGATCCGCCGGTCAGCGCGACGATGCCGTCGGCCGCCTCCGGCTCGTCGGCGGGGGTGAGGCGGGCGATCCGGTCAGCAAAGGCGAGAAGGCCCGCGACCCAGATCAGGATCACGACCAGGACCGCCGCGAGCCCCTTCACGGTGCGTTCTTCAGCACCGCCTGGGCCGTGAGCCGCGCCGTGACGGCGGCGATGAGCGCCGCGATGAAGGGGCACGGAAGGGCCGCGATGAGATCGGTCCAGGAGACCGGCAGTATCGCGGCGACGCTCTGGCCCTTGCCGAAGAGGTGCAGCCCGGCGCCGGCGAGGGCGGCGGCGGCGCCGCCGGCGGCCCCGGCCACCGCCGCCATCCGCGCGAACCGGACCTGGAACAGGCGTGCGATGAAGTCGTCGCTCGCGCCGGAATAATGGAGGATCTCGACCAGGTCGCGGCGGGCGTCGAGGCCCTGGCGGGTGGCGAAGGCGATCAGCGCCCCGGCGGCGGCGGCGATGAGGAGGAAGAGGCCGATCGCCGCCGATCTGGCGAGCGCTCCGGTTCGCATGATCTGGGCGGTCCAGATGCTGTGGTCCTCGACCGTGGCGTCGATGCCGTCGGCTTCGAGCGCGCGTCGCAGGTCGGCCGTGGTCGCCGGCTGCCGGGAATTGAACTCGACCGCCACCAGGCGGGGAATGGGCAGGTCGGCGGGCAGGGGATCGGGTCCGATGAACCGTGCGACCAGGGCGTCTCCCTTGGCCTTGTCGAGCGCGCGGGCCTCGGCCACGCCCTTGACGCCGGCCAGGGTCTCGGCCGCCCGCGCCGCCGCGGCGTCGGCGCTTTCGAGGCCGGAGGCCCTGACCAGCACCGTCGCCGAGCCAATGAGCTGGTCCTTCCAGCCCTCGGCCGCGCGCTCCGAAGCGATCGCGCCGATCGCCGCCAGGCAGGCCAGGAAGGCGAGCACCGCGATCACGAACAGCAGCGCCCTCTGCGTCCCATCTTCCCTGGGAAGCAGGGCCCCGGGCGACCAGTTGGAGGCCTCGAAACTCACTTCGGCCGCTTCTGGCCGCGCTCGAAGCGCGTGAGGCCGCCGTCGTTGAGGTGAAGCACGGGGTTGCCCGAATGGGTGACGAGGTCCTCGTCGTGGCTGGCGACCAGCACCGTGGTTCCGACGCGATTGAGTTCGCTCAGGAGGCGCAGGATCCGCTGGGCGATGGCGGCGTCGACATTGCCGGTCGGCTCGTCCGCCAGCAGGATCTCGGGCCGGTTGACGACCGCCCGGGCGATGGCCAGGCGCTGCTTCTCGCCGTCGGAAAGCGTGCTCGGCAGCGCCTCCATCCGCGAGCCGAGGCCGACCCAGACCAGCAGTTCGGCGACATCGTTGCGATAGCTGTCGGCCTTGCGCCCGGCGATCCTGGGCGCGAGCGCGGTGTTGTCGAAGGCGGAGAGGTGCTCGAGCAGGCGGAACTCCTGGAAGATCACCCCCATCCGGCGGCGAAGGGGCGCCCGGTCGGCGCGCGGCAGGGTCGCGAGGTCGTGGCCGAAAAGCTCGATCCGGCCGCCGGCGGCCACCTCGGACATGTAGATGAGCTTCAGGATCGAGGTCTTGCCCGATCCGGACGCGCCGGTGAGGAAATGGAACGAGCCGGCCTCGAGGCTGAAGGAAATGTCCTTCAGGATCGGCGGCTCGCGGCCATAGGCCATGGTCACGCCGTCGAAGCGGACCACTGTGCCGGTCATCGCCGGGTTATCCTCTATCGAGGCCGTCTCGGTCGAGGGGTTTCTGGACATGAGAGTGGAAATCGGCGACCTCGATGGTGATCCTCGCTCGGGTGTCGATTCGGCGGCCAATGATACTGTCCTGCCCCAACTGCGCTACTGGCTATTTCGTGGAGGAAGAACAGCTCGGCCCTCGTGGCCGGGCGGTGAAGTGCACCGCGTGCGGGACCAGGTGGACCGCGCGGCTGCCCGCCGCCGAGCTCGACGACGCCGAGGCGGGCCCAAGGCCCGGCGCCGCGGGCGCGCAGGCGCCCAGACAATTCCGCGCCAAGGCGACGATCAAGCGACGGTGGCGCGAGGCGGCGCTGGCCGGGGCCGGGATCGGCGTGGCGGTGGTGATGGTGGTCGCCCTCGCCGGCTCGGCGGTGATCTATCGCGGAGCGGTGGTGCGGGCCCTCCCGGGCGCATCGGGGATCTATGCGGCGCTGGGGATGCCGGTGAACCGCCTGGGCCTGGTGATCGAGGCGGTCAGCGCCCAGCCGACGCTTCAGGAAGGCCATGCCGCCCTGGCCGTGTTCGGCGTGATCCGCAACATCGAGGATCGGCCGATCGCCTCGCCGCCGCTCAGGATCGCCCTCTACAACGGCCGGGGCGACCGCCTGGAAGGCCGCACGGCCACCGCGCCGGACCTTCGCATTCCCGCCGGCGCCAAGCGGCGCTTCGCGGTGGCCCTTCTGGACCCGCCGCTGGCCGCCACCAACCTGGAGGTGGGCTTCGCCCCGGACTCGGCGCTGAAAGACCCGATGGCGGCCCGACCCCTGGCGCTCCCCGGCGCCCGCCCGGCGTCGCTCGCCCTGAAGGGCCCTCTGGCGCCCGAGCCGCCGCCGGCGCCCCCGGCGGCGTCGAACCTCCAGAGCTGAAGAAGGCCGGTCAGAGCCAGGGCGCGCGCCGCTCCCGGGCGAGCATTTCCTCGTAGCTCGGCCGCGGGCGAACGACGGCGAAGGTGTCCCTGTCGACCAGGACCTCGGCGACGAGCGGGCGGGAGTTGTATTCGCTCGCCATCGCCGAGCCGTAGGCGCCGGCGGTCATGAACGCCAGCAGGTCGCCGTCGGCGAGGGGGGCGAGGGCGCGCTCGCGGGTGAAGGTGTCGCCGCTCTCGCACACCGGACCCACGACATCGTAGGCCAGAGCCTCGCCGGCCCTGGGGACCACCGGGCGGATGTCGTGGAAGGCGTCGTACATCGCCGGTCGCAGAAGGTCGTTCATGGCCGCATCGAGGACCGCGAACCTGCGGCCGTCGGATCTGGCGTTGACGCGGATGACCCGCGCGAGGAGGATTCCGGCGTTGGCCGCGATCACCCGGCCCGGCTCGAAAATGAGCTGCACCCCAAGGCCGCCGACCGCCTCGGCCGCCATGTCGGCGAACGCCTCGGGCGCCGGAGGGTCGGGCTGGAGGAAATAGGGGACGCCGAGACCGCCGCCGAGATCGAGACTCTTCACGGCCAGGCCCTGGCGGCGAAGGTCCTCGACCAGGCCGCGCAGGCGGACGAACGCCGACCTCATGGGCGCCAGATCGGTGATCTGGCTGCCGATGTGGCAGGCCAGGCCGACAGCTTCGAGCGCCGGGTTCGCCTTGGCCCTGGCGTAGAGGCCAGGCGCCTCGGCCAGGGAGACGCCGAACTTGCTGGCGCCGCCGCCGGTGGAGATCTTGGCGTGGCCGCCGGCCTCGATGTCGGGGTTGACGCGGACGGCGATCGGCGCGCGCGGGCCCCGGGCCGCGGCGATGGCCGCCACCAGATCGAGCTCGCTGGCCGACTCGATGTTGAGGCAGCCCACGCCGACGTCCAGGGCGAGGCCTATCTCCCCGGCGGTCTTGCCGACGCCGGAAAAGATGATCCGCCCGGCCGGGACACCTGCCGCCAGGCCCCGGCGGATCTCGCCTTCCGAGACCGTGTCGGCCCCGGCCCCCAGCCTGGCGAGGGTGGCGAGGACCGAGAGATTGGCGTTGGCCTTTACCGCATAGGCGATCAGAGGCTCGCCGAGCGAGGCATGGGCGGTCAGGGCCTCGCGGAACACCCGGTAGTGCCGCTCCAGGGTCGCGGTCGAATAGACATAGACCGGCGTTCCGACCGCCTCGGCGATCTTCGAGAGCCGCACATCCTCGCACCAGAGTTCGCCGTCGCGAAACTCGAAGTGATTCATTGCGGCTGTTGCGGCTCGGCGTAGGGGTTGGGAAGGACGCCCGGCGGAGGCGCGCCGAACGGGCCGGTGGGCTCGCCCGGCAGCGGCGCTGTACGCGGCGGCTCCTGAGCCGGCGCCGTGGGATCAGACGGCAGGGCCTCCGGCTCGGCGGGCTGTGTCCGGTTGGCCCTGGCGGCCGCGTCCTTCTGGGCCTGGTACTGGGCCTTGGCCTTGTCGCCATAGAGCGGCGCCGGCTGTTCGAGGTTGCCGACCTTGGCGCAGGCGCAAAGGCAGAGCGCGCCGGCGCCGATGAGGAGAAGTGTCGGGCGGGTCATCTAGAGACTCTCCTTCCAGCGCGCGATCTGCGCGCGCACCTGCGCCGGCGCCGTGCCGCCGTAGCTCGTCCGGCTCTCGACCGAAGCCCGGGGTGTGAGCACCTTGTAAACGGCGCCGGTGATCCGTGGCTCCAGAACTTGAAGATCGGCGAGAGAAAGCTCCCAGAGCTCGCAGCCGAGGGCCTCCGCCCGCTTCACCGCCGCGCCCGTGAGGTGGTGAGCCTGGCGGAACGGAAGGCCAAGCTCTTTGACCAGCCAGTCGGCGAGATCGGTGGCGGTGGCGTGTCCCGCGGCCGCCGCGCGCGCCATGGCGCTTTCCTCGACGATCAGGTCCCCCGCCATGCCGGTCATCGCCGCCAGGCTGAGCTCCAGAGCTTCGAAGGCCTCGAAGATCGGGACCTTGTCCTCCTGCATGTCCTTGCCGTAGGCCAGCGGCAGGCCCTTCATGACCACCGCCAGGGCCGTGAAGGCGCCGAGGATCCGCCCGACCTTGGCTCTCACGAGTTCGGCGGCGTCGGGATTGCGCTTCTGCGGCATGATCGACGAGCCGGTCGTGAACGCGTCGGTGAGGCGGGCGAGGCCAAAGCCAGGGCTCATCCAGAGGACGATCTCCTCGGCGAGGCGCGAGAGATGGGTCGCGCAGATCGTCGCCGCCGCGATCGCCTCGAGGGCGAAGTCGCGCGCCGCGACGCTATCGAGGGAATTGGCGGTCGGACCGGAAAAGCCAAGCGCCGCGGCCGTCATCTGGCGGTCGATCGGGAACGACGTGCCGGCCAGCGCCGCGGCGCCGAGCGGGCACTCGTCCATACGCGAGAGCGCGCCCCGGAAACGGCCGGCGTCGCGGCCGAGCATCTCGACATAGGCCATCAGGTGGTGGCCGAAGGTCACCGGCTGGGCGCTCTGGAGGTGGGTGTAGCCCGGCGCGAGGGTGTCGACGTGGGCCTCGGCCCTGGCGAGGAGGGCCCGCTGGAGACCGGCGATGAGGTCCAATGTGCGTTCGCAGGCGGCGCGGACCCAGAGGCGGATATCGAGCGCCACCTGATCGTTTCGCGACCGCGCCGTGTGCAGGCGCCCGGCGGCCGGCCCGATCAGCTCGGCCAGGCGCGCTTCGATGTTCATGTGGATGTCTTCGAATTCCTCTCGGAACGGGAAGGTCCCCGCGCCGATCTCGACCTCGATCGCGTCGAGACCCCGGCGGATGGCTTCCTCGTCGGCTGCCTCGATGATCCCGCAGGCGGCGAGCATCGCGGCGTGAGCGCGGGAGCCGGCGAGGTCTTCGCGGGCCAGCCGGCGGTCGAAGCCGATCGAGGCGTTGATCGCCTGCATCAAGTCGGCGGGCTTGGCGGAGAAGCGCCCGCCCCATAGTAGGTGGCCGGGCGAATTGGAGTTGGCGGTCATGAGCGCATTCCCTGCCGAGAGAAGAGCCACGCCCGCGCGTCCTTCGACCCGGCTCCTGGTCGTGGTCGCCGCGGCCGCGTTTCTATACGGCATAGCCGGCTGTTCCAAAACGCCGGGTGATCTTCGGCCGCTCGCAAGGGGCGCCCTGGCCAAGCTGACGGTGGACGCCAGGCCGGCGCCCGCCCCGACCGCCTCCTTCGCCGGCCCCGACGGACGCACCCACGCCCTGGCCGAGTTCAAGGGCAAGGTGACGTTCGTGAACCTGTGGGCGAACTGGTGCGCCCCCTGCAAGCTGGAGATCCCGAGCCTCGCCAAGCTCCAGGGCGCCTACGCCGGCCGGCCGGTGGCGGTCGTGGCCGTCAGCCTCGGCAAGGGCGAGGACGAGACGGCGGGCCGGGCCTTTATCGCCAGGAACGCGCCGCTGAGCTTCTACAGCGACCCCGGCTATACGCTGCCCTACGCCTACAAACCGGTCATCGAGGCTGTGCCGACCACGATCATCTACGACCGCGGCGGTCGCGAACGGGCCAGGCTCGCCGGCGGCGCTGACTGGTCCGGCCCCGAGGCCCACGCCGTGGTGGATAGTCTTCTCGCCGAGAAGTGACCGCGCTCTGGCCCGCGCTGGAGTTGGTCGCGGCGAGGGGGTGGCCGGCGGCGGAAGCGGCGCGGATCGGGGGGTGGCGGCTCTACGCCTCGAGCGGCTACTCCGGCCGCATCAACGCCTGCTGGCCCCTGGGCCGCCCCCGACTTCCGGCGATCGAGGCCGTCGGCCGGGTCGAGGCCTGGTACGCCGCACGACGCCTGCCTCCCCGCTTCAAGATCGTCGAGGGCGCGGCGCCCGGGCTCGTCCGCCGCCTCGTCGAGCGCGGATATCAATCCGGCCCGGCAACCCAGACCATGGTCGGCCCACCGCCGACCTCGCCGATCCGAACGTAAAGGTGGCCGAAGCGGCGGACGCGGATTTCGTGAGGGTCTTCACGGCCGACCAGGGCGACGACCCGGGCGACGCGCAGGAGCGCCTCGAGGCGCTCGGGCAGATCCCCGCGCCGCGCTTCTTCGCCACGGCGCGGGAGGCCGAGCCGGCCGCGATCGGCGTCTGCGCGGTCGAGGGTGACTGGGCCGGAATCCTGGCGATGCGCACCGACCCCCAATATCGCCGGCGGGGATTCGCCCGGCGGGTCCTCTCGACGCTGCTGACTAGCGCGAAAGGGGCCGGCGCTACGCGATCCTATCTGCAGGTGGAGGCGCAGAACGCGCCGGCGGTCGAACTCTACCGCGGCGCGGGGTTCGAGTACGCCTACAGCTACCGATACTACCTTCAGAATACCGCGCCCTAAACCGGCCCGAAGCCCAGATCGGCGCGCAGATCGGCGGCCGTCCAGCCCCGCCGGCGAAGGTCCGCCAGCGTCTCGGCCGTGTCGCGCTTGGCGAAACGCTTGCCGTCCGCCCGCAATATGAGCCGATGATGCCGGTATGTCGGCGTCGGCAAATCCAGCAGGGCCTGGATGATCCGCTGGCAGTGCGTCGCCTCGAAGAGATCGGCGCCGCGAACGACGCAGGTCACGCCCTGGAGCGCGTCATCGATGACCACCGCGAGATGATAGGCGACGCCGACGTCCTTGCGGGCGAGCACGACATCGCCGACGAGTTCCGGTCGCACGGCGACGGCGCCCAGGCCCTCCTCGAAGAACCCGAGGTGTCCGAATCCGCCAAGCTGGCGGCTCGCTTCGGTAAAACGAAGTCGCCAGGCGAAAGGGCGGCCCTGGGCGAGGAGGTCGGCCTCTTCCGGGGCGTCCAGGGGCTCTCCGGTGAAGGCGGGCTCAGGCCCGTGGGGCGCGCGGCCGATGTCGGCCAGGATCTCGGCCCTGGTGCGGAAGCAGCGGTAGAGGAGACCCCGTGCGCGCAGGCCCTCCACCGCCGCACGATATTCGGCCAGATGTTCGGACTGGCGGCGCACCGGCTCGGGCCAATCGAGACCGAGCCAGGCCAGATCCTCGAAGACCGAGGCTTCGAACTCGGTGCGGCAGCGGGCCGTGTCGATGTCCTCGATCCGGAGAAGAAAGCGGCCGCCGGCAAGCCTGGCGGCCTCGAACGCGGTGAGGGCGGAGAAGGCGTGGCCGCGATGAAGTCGGCCAGTGGGGGAAGGGGCTAAGCGGGTGACGAAGGCGGCGGGATTCACTCCGGCCGGGCGTGTCTGGCCCGTCTCGAGAAGATGCCCAGGTGCTCGAGAATGGCGCGGACGAACGGCTCCTCGCCGCCCATGCTGGCCTTGAGGGATTCGAATTCCTTGAAGCCCGCCATCTCGGCGACACCGTGGGCGGCGCACCAAGCCGCGATGGTCGCCAGCTCCAGCTCGCGCGGATCGTTCGGATCGGCGCCAGCCTCGATGATCGCCTCGCGTACGTGCCGCCAGCCGCTGTCGGCGGACTTCGCCTCTTCACCCATGGTCGCGCGATCGCAGGCCGTCTTGTACATGGTCCGGTAGAGGGCGGGGTTCTCCCTTGCGAAGCAGACATAGGCGACACCGATGTTGGTGGTCGCGGAAATGGGGTCGGAAGCTTTCAGTCGGGCCTTGGCGCAAGCCGCGCCGAGCTCGCGCCAGCCCTCCTTGGCTACCGCTTCGAGAAGCTCGCACTTATCTTTGAAGTGGTGATAGGGGGCGGCGGGGCTGACCCCGGCCTCCCTGGCGACGCCGCGCAGAGAAAGCGCCTGCGGACCTTCGCTCTCGAGGATCCGGCGGCCGGCCTGGACCAGGGCCCGGGAAAGGTCGCCGTGGTGGTAGGGCCGGGCGGCGATGGCGTTGGCAGTTTCTCTCATGGCGATCTTTCTAAAACTTAATCCTAGCGCTGTAAAGATTATGTTGACATCGTTCAGATAGGGACCTATCTAAGCGTTGTCCAGATCGGACAGCCCCCGCCGGTTCGGGGATTTTCACAAAAGATACAAGGATACCTCGTTATGTCAGCCTCTCGTCTCTTCACCATTTTCGATCGCACCATGGCCGTCTTCCTGGTTTCGCTCGGCGTCATCGTCGCCGGCGCCACCGCCGTCGTCGGCGGATAACGCGATCGTGCGCGATCTGATGCTTTGAGAGGGGTCACGGGCCTCCGTCAGGGGCCCCTCTCAAACGCATCGCGCGCAGGTGGACCAAACCTCAAATCGGAAATCTCGTCTTTCTTTCTCTCGCTTCTCACTCAATCTGAAGTCGGATGTCGCCGACGCCCAGCGCGGATCGGTCCCGATCGGAACAAGCTCCCAAACAGCCCAAACACTTCGTCTGGCCGAATAGGGCCAAGCGTGGCTTTTGCGCAACCCTCGTGTGCTCTCGCGCCGACCGGTCTGGACGCGGGGCCTCGCGTCATGGAGATGTCGCCAAACTTCCCCTAGAAGCGCAACAGCGGCCACGCGGGACGAGAAGGAGCGGGAGTCTTCAGTCCGAATTCGACGCAACTTCTGCCAGACGCCATGAGCGGCGACGGAGGCGGCTGTGCAGGTGCTTAGCCGTCCGCCCTCCGGTGCGCCCGCCCTGGTCCTCAACGCCGACTATCGGCCGCTGTCCTATTACCCATTGTCGCTCTGGCCTTGGCAGGAGACGATCAAGGCGGTGTTCCTTGGCCGAGTCGATGTAGTCTCCACCTACGAAACCGTCGTCCACTCGCCGTCGCTCGAGATGCGGCTGCCGAGCGTGGTCTCGCTAAAAAGCTACATCGCCCAGGATCGGCCGCCGGCCTTCACACGGTTCAATCTCTTCCTCCGCGATGGGTTCTCCTGTCAGTACTGCGGCCGCGGCGAGGATCTGACGTTCGACCATCTGCTGCCCCGCTCCCGCGGCGGGCGGACGACATGGGAGAACATCGTCACCGCTTGCGCCAGGTGCAACCTTCACAAAGGGGGCAGAACACCGGCGGAATCCGCCATGCGACCTCTTCGCCAACCCCGGCGGCCGACCATGTACGAGCTTCAGGATAGGGGCCGGCGCTTCCCGCCCAACCACCTCCACGAGAGCTGGCTCGACTATCTCTACTGGGACATCGAACTGGAGGCGTGACTCGCGAAGAGTTGGGCGCGCATCTGGCGAGGTCGCGGTGGGGCGGACATGGACGAACGGGTCATAGTCATAGGCGCCGGTATCGCCGGCCTCTGCGCGGCGCTGGCGCTGGGGCCGACCGGACGATCGGTGACGTTGCTGGAGCGCGACGGCGCGCCGCCTTCCGGAGACGCCGACGAGGCTTTTCGCGAATGGAAGCGCCGTGGCGTCGGCCATCTGCGGCACAGTCACGCCTTCCTCGCGCGGCTGGGCAGGATCATCAAGACCGACCATCCGCAACTGCGAGAGGCGCTGCTGGAGTTCGGCGTCCGCGAACTGGGCTTCGAGGGCATGCTGACGCCTCGGCAGCGTGCGAGCTATGCGCCCAAGCCGGTCGATGCGGAATTCACCATCCTGACCAGCCGGCGCACGACGCTGGAACTGGTGATGCGCCGCTATGTCGAGACGCTCCCGAACGTAACCATCCGCTCTGGCGTGACCGCGCGGCGCTTGATCACCCAGAGGGACGAGTCCGGCCCGATCAAGGTCGCCGGGCTCGTCGCCGATGGTCCGGAGGGCGCCTCGGACGTCTACGCGGATGTGGTGATCGACGCGGCCGGCAAGAACGGCGCGGGGATCGAACAATTGGTCGACGAGGGCGCGCCGATCACAGAGGAGGGCGAGACGGCCGGCATCCTCTACTTCACCCGCCACTACCGGCTGAAGCGTGGCCGGACCGAACCTTCGCGCGACGGCAACCCACCATCCGGCGGTGATCTGGGCTATCTGAAGTTCGGCGTGTTTCCGGCCGACAACGGCTGCTTCTCGATCACCATGTGCACGCCCGAGATCGAGTACGAGATGCGCAAGGCGATCGTTCGCCCGGCCATGTGGGACGCGATGATCGAGAATCTGCCGGGCCTGAAGGTCTGGGCCGACGCCGACCGGGCCGAACCGGTGAGCAAGGTGTTCGGCATGGGCGACCTCCTGAGCCGATGGCGCGATCTGGCGAGCGCCGCAGCGCCCGCGGCGCTGGGCTATTTCGCGGTGGGCGACGCGCTGATCCGCACCAACCCGCTCTATGGCCGCGGCTGCTCGTTCGCGGCCGTGGAGGCTTACATCCTGCGCGATGTCGTTGGCGAAACGCCGGACCCGGCAGGTCGAGCCCTGGCCTATCGCCGGCGGCTGCACGCCGAGCTTCGCCCCTACTACCTGGCGATGCGCCGCCAGGATCGGGGCGCGATCAGGCGCGCCGAACACGCGCTCACTCCCGGATACAAGCCCAGCCTGCGCGGCCGCATCCTGCGGAGCTTCGTCGAGGATGGGATTGGCCCGGCCATGCGCCTGGATACCGACCTGTTGCGCGAGACCATGCGCGGCTTCCACATGCTCGAACACCCCGACGCTTGGCTGCGCCGGCCCAGGAACCTTGGCCGCATCCTGGGGGTCTGGGCTCGCGGCAAGAAGAGAAACGCCAACGCCTATCCTCCCAAAGCCGGCCCCAAGCGGGAGGTCATGATGCGGGCGCTCGGCCTGCCGCACGAGGCCGATATCGCTCTCCTGGCGGAGCGCCGCCGCCTGGCGCGCGAGCAAGTGGCACGGCCCGGTCGTCTCGCGAGCGCCGTTCGGCAAGCCGAGGGAGGCTGAACGAGGACAGCGCCTTCGCCGCGCCGACAATCAGCCCGGGAGGGCGAAGGCGAGCACCGCGTCGCCGCGCTTGGTATCGCTCTTGGCGTGGCCGCCGGCGGCGATGACCAGATACTGACGACCCTTGAAGACGTAGGTCATGGGCGTGGCCTGGCCGCCGGCCGGGAGGCGGGCGCGCCAAAGCTCCCTGCCGGTGGCCGCGTCGAAGGCGCGGACGTAGTTGTCGAGACTGGCGCCGATGAAAACGAGGCCGGAGGCGGTGGCGATCGGGCCGCCGAAGCTCGGCATGCCGACATGCGGCAGCACGATCTGCGAGAAGGGCGCCTTGTCTTGGGTGGTGCCGAACGGAACCTCCCAGAGAACCTTGCCGGTCGCCATGTCGACCGCGTGCAACTGGCCCCAGGGCGGCGGGTTGCAGGGGAGGCCGAAAGGCGAGAGGAGGACCTCGCGGCGCATGCCGAAAGGGGCGCCGGTCTGGGGAGAGATCTCCACGTCGGGCTCGGCCGCCTTGGCGGCCTTGATCTTGGCCGCCGGGATGAGGGTCACAAGGTGCAGGGCGCTGGAGGTGTTCACGTAGGCGACCCCACGCCGAGGGTCAAAGGCCATGCCGCCCCAGTTCATGCCGCCTCCGGTGAACGGATAGAGGATCGTCCCCTGCAACGAAGGCGGCGTGTAGAGCCCCTCGTGTCGGGCGGAGGCGATCTTCTTTGCGCACGCATCCCTATCCCATGACGTGAGGCCGAACGCGTCCTTCGGATCGATCCTGCTCGGCGCCAGCGGACGCGGCGCGACTGGAATGGGCTGGGTCGGAGACAGGGCCTCGCCGGCCGCGGCCCCTTGGGGAACGGGACGCTCGACCACGGGGATGACCGGTGCGCCGCTCTGCCGGTCCAGAGTGAAGATCAGGCCCTGCTTGGTGACCTGGATCACGGCGTCGCGCGAAACGCCGCCCCAGCGGACGTTGGCAAGGGTTGGCTGGGCGGGATTGTCATAGTCCCAGAGATCGTGGTGGACCGTCTGGAAAGCCCAAGCGATCTGGCCGGTGGCGGAGTGGAGCGCGACGACGGAGTCGGCGTTGCCGTCGTTCCCGGGCCGAAGGCCGCCCCAGAAGTCGGGGCTGGGGCTGGTGGTCGGCAGAAAGACCAACCCCCGCGCCTCATCCACCGACATCGGGCCCCAAACATTGGCGGCACCGGCGACGACGGTCTTACCCGCAGCGGCAAGCGGATCGAAACACCAGCGCCGCGCGCCGGTGCGAACATCGAAGGCGCGCACTGCGCCGGAGACCTCCTTGACCCTCTGATTGTCGTCGATTGACGAGCCGACGATCACGACATCGGCGGCCACCACTGGGGGCGAAGTGATCTGCATTTCGCCCTTGCGAACCAGGACGACGCCGGCGGCCACATCGACGACGCCATGGTCGCCAAAGCTCTCGCAGGCCTTGCCGGTGGCCGCGTCCAGGGCGAAGAGGCGCCGATCGTTGGTGTTGAGGAATATCCGCTCGGCGCAGGGCCCGCCTGGCGGCGCGGCGGGGTCGCGCCAGTAGGCCACCCCTCGGCAGTTGAAGCTGTTGGGATAGTTGACGCTGGTGTCGATGTGGGGATCGAACCGCCACAACGCTCGCCCGCCCGCCGGGTCCAGCGCCGCTACCTCGTTGAAAGGGGAGCACAGGAAGAGCCGCCCACCGGCGAGGATCGGGGTGTCCTCGAAGGCCGCGTGCCTCAGGGCGGCGCCCTTGGTCATTTCGTCACCGGTCGAGAACTTCCAGGCGAGCTTCAGCTCGCGAACGTTTTCGGGCGTTATCTGGGCCGCGGTCGAGAACCGCTGACCGCCCGCGTCGCCGCCATAGAAGGGCCAATCGACGTCCGCCGCGGGCGGCAGGAAGGCCGGTTGTCGCTTGGCTGCCGGAGAACAGCCGATCAGGGCGGCGACGAGCAGAAGGGCGGCGGGGAGCCCTATTCTTCGTCCGCTTACAGACAATTCGCCGGCCAAGAAGCGCTCCCTTGAAGAGCCGCCATCAGGCTAGACGCCAAAGGCAAGCTCGGCAAACAAGGCCGTCACCACCCAGGACCCCGAAGCGATGCCTAGAACGGCACGTCGCTCTTCTCGGGCGGCGGGGCTTCGTCGGCGGCCGGTTTCACCGGCGCAGGCGGCTTCTCGCTGGCCGAGGTCAGGATGTCGTCGATATCCTGCGATTGCTTGGAGGACTTGGCCTGCACCGCCTGGGCGGCGGCGGTCTGGGCGGCCAGCGCCTTGGCCTTGTCATCGTCGTTTGCGGCGGCGTCGGGCTTTGCCTCCTCCTTGGCAGGGGCGGGCGCAGTCACCGGGGGCGGAAGCTCGACGATGGGCTGCGCGGTCACGGCGTCGTCGCCCGAAGTGGAAGTCGCATCTCCGAGCCCCGGTTCGGTGGGCGAGCGCCAGGCGGCGCGAAATCCGAGCCCTATGCCAACCAGGGCCAGCAGAAACACAAGGGCGCCGGCGGTATAGGCAAGACCGCGCGGCGGCACGGAAACGGGACCATCGCCCGTCCAGGCAGAGGTCATCGGAGAGACTCCAACGTTCGGACGCTAGTATTACTACACGATCAGGGGCGCGGTGTGGGGTTCGTCCGCGAGGATATCAGCAGGCCACGGTCCGGTCGGCCTCTTCGCGCGTGACCTTGAAAAGCAGCCGCTCCTCTTCGCAGACCTCCACCGCGAGGTGGTGCGGCGATTCAGTGAGGCACCTTAGCGCGAGCATCCTGGCGCGGGGCGCGTCGCGCGCCGTCACGAGCCGCAGGCTCGCCACCTTGTAGCGATCGTCCTCGATGTAGAAGGAGAAGTCTCTCATCGCCACCGATTTTGCCCCCTGCTCTTGCTCGGGAGCCCGTTCGTCCAGTCCTCGACTGTCCTTATGATCTGGCCGTCATTACAATACAAGACAACAGTGAGGTTTCGGCTGGTTCCTTCTTTTTGTGTCGACTTGCCGACATTGGGTTTCCGACACAGGGAAGTGACTTACGCCGGCTCGGATCTGGCCGATCTCAATATCGGTAACGGCGATCTTCGTCGGCGCCGTTGGGGTCGGGTGCCGGCGGCGGCGGCGGCGGCGTACGTCGAGGACGGTAGATGTAGGGCTGATAGGGCTCGTCCGGCGGATAGGATCGGGGCGCACCCCGGTCGTAGTACCGCGCCTGACGGTCGTCGTCGCCCGCATCCTGGCTGGGCGCCGACCCGGTCGTTTCGTCGCCCGTTGGCGCCTGGGCGTCGCGATCGGCGGCGGGCGGCGGGCGGGCGGCCCCGGGATCGTCGGGGGGATTATCCGGCGCAGCCTGGCGCGGCTGCTGCCCATCGTCAGCGTCACCCGTGGCAGGCTGGTCTTCGAACGCGCCGGCGCTGGCGGTGGCGACCTGCGCCGAAGTCTCCTCGGGCTCGGCTTCGGGCTCGGGCACGAACCAGGTGAAATCGGCCGGGGAGACCGTCTTCTCGGCCACGAGCATGAACTGCTTCCAGATTCGCGCCGGGACCTCGCCGCCGGTAACGCCGGCCATCGGGCGGTCGTTGTCGTTTCCCACCCAGACGCCGGCCAGGAGGTCGGGCGTGAAGCCGACGAACCACGCGTCGCGCCACTTCTGGCTGGTGCCGGTCTTGCCCGCCGCGGGCCGGCCGATGTTCGCCCCGACCCCGGTGCCGCCGATGATCACCCCCTCGAGCATGTGAACCATCCGGGTGGCGTAGAGCGGATCGTAAACCGGAATGGGCGCGGACGGCGAGTGCGCGAATATCACCTCGCCGCGGGTGCTCCGGATCTCCGAGATAAGGTAGGGAGTCGTGCGACCGCCGCCGGTCTGGAAGACTTGGTAGCCGCCGGCCAACTGGAGCAGGGTCACCTCGTAGGCGCCCAAGGCGATTGAAAGTCCCGGGTGCTCCGGGATGGTGGATAGTCCGCAGCGGCGAGCGAAAGCCGCCACCTGATCGGGGCCGACCTCCCTGGCCACGCGCACCGAGACGGTGTTGATCGAGCGCGCCAGCGCCGCCTGGATGGTCACGGCGCCCGCGTAATGGCCCCCATAGTTGGTGGGGGTCCATCCGCCCAGGGATACCGGGGCGTCCTCGCGGACATCGGTGGGCTTGATCCCGTGCTCCATCGCCGCTCCGTAGACGAAGGCCTTGAACGATGAGCCGGGCTGTCGGTGGGCCTGGGTCACCCGATTGAAGGTGCTGCGGACATAGTCGACACCGCCAACCATGACCCGGATCGCGCCGTCCGGCGCGAGCGCCACGAGCGCGCCCTGCGAGACCCCTCGCCGCTTCGCTTCGGCGACCCCGGCGCGCAGGGCGGCGAGGCCCGCGGCCTGCAGTTTGGTGTCGATGGTAAGCCGCACCACCATGTCGACCGCGCCTCCGGAAAGCCCGCCGGCCTCCTGCGCCGCCTGGTCGAGGATGTAGCTGTATTCGCCCTCCCCAGGGTTCGGCGGCGCCAGGGGCGGCGGGTTCGCCAGGGCCAGTTGCTCCTCCTGCGGGCTGATCCAGTCTTCCGCGGCCATGATTGTCAGGATCCGTCGGGCGCGGGCCCAGGCTGGGGCGTAGTCATTGGTCGGCGCTAGGCGGGTCGGCGCATTGGGAAGGGCGGCGAGCATGGCCGCCTCCGGAAGGGTCAGGTCGTGCGCCGCCTTGCCGAAGTAGAGCCGGGCGGCGGCGTCGAGGCCGTAAGCCTGGACGCCGAAAAAAGTGCGATTGAGATAGAGTTCGAGCACCTGGTCCTTGCCGAGCATGTCCTCGAGCCGCTCGGCCAGAACCGCCTCCTGGAACTTGCGCTTGAAGGTGTGGTCGGGCTTGAGGAACAGCGTCCTGGCAAGCTGCTGGCTGAGCGTCGAGCCCCCCTCCACCGCCTTGCCGGCCTGGAGATCGCGGCCCGCGGCGCGCAGGATCGCGTGCACGTCCACCGGGCCGTGCCGGTAGAAGCGCCTGTCTTCCGCGGCCAGGAAGGCCTTGGGCACGAAAGGCGGCAGATCCGCCAATGTCACCCTGACCCCGTAGCGCGCGCCCCGGGTGGCCAGGACGCTCCCGTCTGCGGCGACGAAGGTCATGCCTGGCGAGCGCCGCACCGCCCACAAGCTGTCCCGATCGGGAATCTGGGGGATGCCGACGAGCATCGCCGAGCCGACCGCCACCGCGGCGAGGACGAGAACGCCGACCACGACCAGGACGATCGTCACGACCAGCGCCCAGCCCCGGACGCCCCGCCACTTTCCGCCGCCGGGAGGCGGGGCGGCGGGGAGTGTTGGTCTGCGTGAAAGGGTGGGCGAGGGGTTCAACGACCGAGGCCGGGAGAAAGAAGGTGAGTCGCCGCGCGGCGGCCGGGGAAGGGCCATAGTCGCGGTCCTTCGGAGGCGTCGCAAGCCCGCTCGACCAACGAAGGTCTCCGCGCAAGTGACCGGCGGTGCGCGCGGCTATATGGTGGCGGCGCCACACCCGCCAAGGACGAAAAGAGTGACCGAAGTCAACCGCCAGATCGTGCTCGCCGAGCTTCCCCAGGGAAAGCTGGCGACAAGCCACTTCAAGCTTCAGCAAGCGGAGCGGCCCAGCCCTAGCGATGGGGAGGTGCTGCTGCGAACGCGCTACATCTCGCTGGACGCCGCCAACCGGGCGTGGATGCAGGGGGCGACCTACCGCTCGGCGCTCAACGCCGGGCAGGTGATGGCCGGTGGAGCTCTGGCCGAAGTGGTCGAGTCAAAGGCCCCCGAACTCGCCCCAGGCGATCTGGTCTTCGCCGACACCGGTTGGCAGGACTACGCAGTTGTGAAGGCCAAGAGGCTCGCCAAACTGCCGAAGGCGGAGCCCATCAGCCACCTCCTCAGCGTCTTCGGAGTCGCCGGCCTGACGGCCTATTTCGGCCTCCTCAAGTGCGGGCGCCCCAAAGCGGGCGAAACAGTGGTGGTTTCGGCGGCGGCCGGGTCGGTCGGATCGCTGGTCGGCCAGATCGCCAAGATCAAAGGCTGCCGCTCCGTGGGCATCGCCGGCGGAGCGGCCAAATGCGCGCTGCTCACCACCGAGCTCGGGTTCGACGAGGCGGTGGACTACAAGGCCGGCGACACGCGCCGGGCGCTGCGCGCCGCCTGCCCGTCGGGGATCGACGTCTACTTCGACAATGTCGGCGGCGACGTCCTCGAAGCCTGCCTCTTCAACATGGCCGGACACGGCCGGATCGCCTGTTGTGGCGCGGTTTCGCAGTACGACGGCGCGGCGCCGGCCCATGGGCCCAGGGGCGTGCCGGGCCTAATCGTCACCCGCCGCCTCACGCTCACCGGTTTCGTGGTGATGGATTTCTACGACGAGCAGGAGGCAGCCCTGGCGGAGCTGAAATCCTGGGCGGAGTCCGGGCAGTTGAAGGTGCGCGAGGACGTGATCGTGGGCCTGGAGAATCTGCCGTCGGCCCTGGTCGGCCTGCTCGCCGGCGACAACATCGGCAAGCGGATGGTCAAGGTCGTCTAAGCCGCGACGCCTACGGCTGGACGGGGAAGCAGGCGGTCGCGGTGAGCGGCATGCCGCCGGAGAAGACGCCAAGCAGCTGGGGCACGGCGCTGACGAAGGTGTAGGTCAGCGAGACCTGCGAGAAGCCGGCGACGCCGCCGCAGGTCGTGCTGGCGGTGACCGTGACCCCCGAGGTTGGAACCGTGATCCCCCATTGCTGGGCCACTTGCTGGGCGTAGAGGGTGGCGGTGGTGCCGTTGCAGGCGGCGGTCGAAGAGAGCGAGCCCTGGGAGATGCCCTCGCAGCGGGCGGCGGCCATGGCGGTCTGCTGGAGGGCGTTGTGATCCCAAAGCGCGCGGCCAAACTCGAAGATGCCGAAGATCAGCAGCAGGAAGGGCACGGCGACGAGGGCGAATTCAACCGCCATGGCGCCGCGCTCGCACGCCCTGAGCCGCCGGATCAAGGCAATCACGACGTCTCCACGGCGGTCGAGACCGTGATCGTCCCGTTGGCGACGACCCCGTAGGTCGAAAAGATCGGCGTGTAGGTGTGACTGGCGCTGATGGTCACGAACTTGCCCGCGATGCCGCCGCCCGAGCAGGCGGTCCCGCAGGTCTGCGAGCTGCCCCAGCTGAAGCTCGGCGAAACGGTCGGGCAATAACAGCTGTCGGCGTTGGAGGCCGTGCCGCTGGTGGTCGGGGTCCCGCTGGTCATGACGTTGGTGGGGCCATTGTTGACCACGATGTCGTCGTTGGCCCAGTTGGACCCGGCGTTGCTCTCGACCACCTGGGCGATATTGCTGGCGAGCGCGGCGCCGGAGGTCGAGCTGACGTTGGCGGCGTTGACCACGGCGTAGTTGGCGCCGGCCGAGACCGCCGCGCTCAGGCGGAACTGGGTGTAGAGCACGCCGCCGAAGTCCGCGATGCCGGCGAAGATCAGGGCAAAGACCGGCACGAGGATGGCGAACTCGACGGCCGCCACGCCACCCTCGTCGGCGAGCACCGACGGCCACCGGAGCCTGAGTTTCCTGGGACGTGGAGCCATCATGGCTTGAAGAATACCGAGGAGCAGATTGACGCCTTGCTAATGCAGCTTGGGGCGGCCCTGGGATTGCGAAACATAGCGATCGGCTCCGCCCGCCCTACGACTTCGGGTATCCTCGAAATCTTCAAACGCTCTTATGCCACCGCCAGGCTAACTCAGCGTTACCGGGCGCGGTTTAGGACGCGGTAACCACGTGGGGCCGACGGTTACGCGCCTCTACTATTCGACGAGTATGACCGAGGAAGTGGAGCTGCCGCTGGTTATGCAACTGGACGCCGCGGCCGTGCCGCCGGTCAGGGTCACCTGCGAGCCGATGAGCTCGAGGCATTGGCCCACGCCGCCGCCGATGCTCGACCCGCCGCTCAGCGTGATCGCGCCGTTGGGCATGTAGAAGGCGCCGGAGATGGAGGTGTTGCTCGCGCCTTCGGCGAAGGTCGCGCCGGCCGTGTTGCTGGACGATATCGGGCCGATCACCGCGAGACTGGCCGTCGTTCCGGTGGTCGGGGCCGTGAGGGTCACGTTGCTGTAGCCGGCGGCGAGGCAGAAGGCCTCCCCCGAACACGAGCCGGAGGAAGGCGTGCTGGAGCCGTCGACGACGAGGGTCACGCCCACGCCGTCCATGCCCACGTCGGTTCCCGAACAGGTGACGTCGCCCCCGCCGTTGGCGCCGAGCGCGATGTAGCCGTGGACGGTGTAGACCCCGGCGCCGAGGATGGTGCCGCCGGCGGTGCTGAAATAGCCGTTGATGTCGTGTTGGGCGGCGGCCGGCAGGGTCAGGCAGCTGCCGCCCCCCGAGGCGACGTCGAGGTTGCCGATGAGATCGAAGACGTCGGATGAGCCGGTGGCGTCGGCGAATACTGTGGTCGAGCCGCCGCCGGCGTAGAAGGCGTTGCCGTTGCTGCTGGCGCCGATGTCATAGCTGTTGGTCGAGCCGGAGCCCAGAGTCAGGTGCGAGCCGCCGCTGTTGTAGATTCCCCCGGCGATCACGAAAATGCTGGGGCCGCCGAACACCAGGGTCGTGCCGGTGTTGCAGATGCTGTAGGTCCCGCCGCTGCACGAGCTCGAGCCAGCGCCGATGTTGTAGGTTCCGGCGCCGAAGGTGGTGGTCGTGCCGCCGCCGGTCGTGATCCCGCCGGCGATGTTGTAGGTCCCCGGTCCGAAGGTCATGGCGGTGCCGGTGTTGTCGATCCCGCCGCTAAAATTGTAGGTCGTGGAGGCCGAGCCGGAGACGTTGAAGTTGACCGTTATTCCGCCGCCAGTGGTGATCGCGCCGAAGCTGTAGGTCCCGCCGCTGGTGCAGGTCACCGTCCAGGTGCTGCCTGATTGGGAGGCGGTGCAGCCGGACGGCATCGTCGGGGTGTTGCCGTAGCCGAAACTTACCGCCGTGCCGCTGGGGGGCGCCGTGAAGCTGGGCGAACTCATCGCCGCGACGGTCGCCAGCCGAGCTGTGGCGGTGGAGACCCCGGAGTTGCCCGCGAGCGGATCGGCGGTCACGGTCTTGAGGATCTTCAGCGTCTGTCCGGACGGCGCCACGATGCCGGTGCACGGCTCCGATGGCGTCGTGGCCGAATCGTAGTCGACGTCGATTGTGGTGATCGTGTCGCCGCAGGGAACCGAGACGGTGTTGTTGGAGGCCACCGCGCAGGCGTCGGCGGTGATCGCCGTGCCGCCGCTCAGGGTGACGCCCGTGCCGGAGGCGTTGAGGGCGATCACGCATCCCTGGGCGTTGGACTTCAACTCGGCGAAGGCTTTGCCATTGACCGGCAGGGTCGCCCCGGTGTTCAGCACCCGCGAGATGATCAGGGGCACGGTGGTGTTGACCGTGACTTCGACCGCCTGATTGCCGTCGCCCGAGGGCGAGGTCACCAGGGAACCGGAAACATCGGCGGCGGGGACGCCGTTCAGGGCCGCGACGTTGTCGATGACCGAAGTCATCGTCGTGGTGGAGCTGGTGTCGTTGTAAGCGATCGCGCCGGCGTAGGCCGCGAGATCCGCTATCCTCTGGTCCTGGGTCTTGGCGAGGACGCCGTTGCCGTATTCGGCCACCAGGCCGGTCATGCCGATCAGGAGCGGCAGGACCAGGGCCCCGACGACGCTGACGCTGCCCTTGCGGCCGATGCTGGGAATGCGGAACATGGATCAGCCTCGCCCGCCCTCTGACATTCGAATTTTCCGTGAATCCCGAACCACGGTAATGCCACGGCGAAGCTAAGGGGCCGTTACCGGGCACGGTTCACGCGCCGTTAAGGCCGAATCGCAGCGGCGCTGGTGGTGGGCTTGTTTGGCGATCGGATGGCTTGTTCTTGGCTTGTGAATTGCTTGTTCTTGGCTTGCGAATGGCTTGTCTTGGCGGCCAGCCTCTGTCGTTAACACACTGAATTACAAAAACTTTGTCCCCATATCCATGGCTTCGGTGATCGCGCGATTGCGGCCGAGGCTTTCGCGAACCGCAATGGTCTGCAATGGGAATCGACCTCTACACCATGCATATTGCAACGACGCAACGAGCCGGTGGCGTCCCACCAGAACCGGACTATCCCGACTTCGCCCGAGGCGCGGATTCCGGGCCTAAGACATTAGTGAGGCCAAGGCATGGGACGAGGTTTCCCTTGCCGGTCTCCGAACGGCGTCGCTAAGTTCGTGCGGCGACCGGGAGGCGGGGTCGCCCAGGCATGTCCGACGTCTTCGTCTCCTACAAGCGCGAGAACCTTTCGAAGGTGGGGGCTCTGGTCGAGGCCCTGCGCGCCGAGGGGGTGAAAGTCTGGTGGGACCAGGACATTCCTCCCGGCGCCCCCTGGGAGGAGACGATCGAGCGCGAGCTAGCCCTAGCCAAGGCGGTGATCGTGGCGTGGTCGCCTGCGGCGGTGGCGAGCGACAACGTGAAGGCCGAGGCCCGGCGGGCGCGCCAGCAGGGGCGTCTGCTTCAGGTGTTCGTCGAGGCCTGCGAGCCGCCGCTGTTCTTCGGCGAGCGGCAAGGCGCGGACCTCTCCGCCTGGGCGGGCGATCCGCAGTCGCCCGTCTGGCGCAAGGTCGTCGCCAGTATCGCCGAACTCACCGGCGGTGCGGCGGCGTCCGCGCCGGCGGTAGCGGCCGCCGCGCCCCGCAGGCTCTCGATCTGCGTCCTGCCGTTTTCCAACATGAGCGGCGATCCGGAGCAGGAGTATTTCAGCGACGGGATCAGCGAGGACATCATCACCGACCTCAGCAAGGTCTCGGCGCTCTCGGTCGTGGCGCGCAACACCGCCTTCCAGTTCAAGGGCAAGAGCGTCGACGTGCCTCAGGTGGCGCGCCAGCTCAACGTCAGCCACGTGCTCGAAGGCAGCGTGCGCAAGGCGGGCAATCGCGTCCGCATCACCGCCCAGCTCATCGATGGCGCGGCCGGCGATCACATCTGGGCGGAGCGCTACGACCGCGACCTCACCGACATCTTCGCTCTGCAAGACGAGATCAGCGAGGCGATCGTGGGGTCGCTGAAGCTCAAATTCCTGCCGCAGGAAAAGCAGGCGATCGAACGGCGGGGGACTGAGAGCGTCGAGGCCTACGACCTCTTCCTGATGGCCCGCTCATACTCTCTGACCGGCAACGAAGGCGATCCGCGGCGGGACGAGGCGATCGAGCGCCTGAGCCGCCGGGCGGTGGAGATCGATCCCGGTTACGCCCGGGCCTGGTCTCTGCTTGCCACCGGGCAATACAACCTCCGCCGCAGCCATGGGCGAGCCGGCGATGGCGGCCAGGTGGCCCTGGACCGCGCCCTTGCCCTCGACCCCGATCTGGCCGAGGCCCGCTCGCTGAAGGCGTCGATGTTGGCCAATGCAGGCCGGCGGGAGGAGGCGGCGGCCGAGATCGCCGTCGCCCTGCGGCTCGACCCGGAGTCGTTCGGAGTGAACTTTAGCGCCGCTTTCATAAACTACCGCCAGGGCCGGCTGGCCGAAGCGGTCCCCTATTTCGAGAGGGCGGCTGCGCTCGTCGAGACGGGCCTCCATGCCCCCGCCATGCTGGTGAGCTGCTATACCGCCCTCGCCGATCGGGAGAACACCCTGCGGGCCGCCGCGATGGCCTTGGCGAGGGCTGAGAAGGCCGTCGCGCAGGATCGCAGCAACGGCCTGGCCATGCAGACGGGCGTCACGGCCCTGGCGGCGCTGGGCGAAAAGGACCGGGCCAAGGACTGGATGCGCCGCGCCCTCCTGATAGATCCCGAAAACCTGTTGATCCGCTACAACTTCGCCTGCACGCTCGCGGCCTCGCTGGGCGACCCGGATGCGGCGCTCGACATGCTGGGGCCGGTCCTGGAGCGCGACGCCGGCAAGTTGCTGAGAGATCTCGCCACCGATCCTGATTTTGCCGGCCTGCGCGGCGATCCCCGCTTCCGGACCATGGTCGCCGACGCCGAGGCGCGGCTGGCGGCGGACGAGACGGCGCCGGCCGGGAGCCTAACACCTCGGTGAGGCCATGGCGGGAACGACGTTCCCCTTGCCCGCCCTCGAACGGCGTAGCTAAGGTTTGCGCACCGGCATGTCGGACATCTTCATCAGCTACGCGCGGTCCACCGCCAGCCAGGCCCAGGCAGTGGCGCAGGCCCTGCGGGCGCTGGGATACGATGTCTGGCGCGACGACGAGCTTCCCGCCCACCGCCCCTACTCCGAGGTGATCGAAGAGCGTCTAGGCGCAGCCAAGGCCGTGGTCGTCATCTGCTCGGCCGAGGCGGTGAAGTCGGAGTGGGTCCAGTCGGAGGCCGATCAGGGGCGACGGGCTCACAAGCTGGTTCAGCTCACGCTCGACGGCGCGAAACTGCCCATGCCGTTCGACCGCATCCAATGTGCGTATCTCGCAGGCTGGACCGGCGACCTGGACGCGCACGACTGGAGGAAGGTGGTGGCCAGCGTCGGCGAACTCGTGGGCGGCGACCGATCCCCGGCGGCTGCTCCCGCGCCAACCACGCGCAAGCTCTCGATCTGCGTCCTGCCGTTCGCCAACATGAGCGACGATCCGCAGCAGGAGTATTTCAGCGACGGGATCAGCGAGGACATCATCACCGACCTTAGCAAGGTCTCGGCCCTCTCCGTCATCGCGCGCAACACCGCCTTCGGCTTCAAGGGCAAGTCGCCGAACGTCAAAGAGGTCGCACGCGAACTCGAGGTCAGCCATGTGCGGGAAGGCAGCGTGCGCAAGGCGGGCAATAGGGTCCGGATCACCGCCCAGCTGATCGACGGGGCCTCGGGAGGGCACATCTGGGCCGAACGCTACGACCGCGACCTGACCGACATCTTCGCCCTGCAGGACGAGATCAGCGAGGCGATCGTGAAGGCGCTGAAACTCAAGCTGCTGCCCGAAGAGAAGCAGGCGATCGAGCGGCGGGGCACCGACAGCGCCGAGGCCTACGACCTCTATCTGATGGCCCGCTCATACAACGTGACCGGCAACGACGGCGATCCGCGGAAGGAAGAGGCGATCGAGCGCCTCGCCCGCCGGGCCGTGGAGATCGATCCTGGCTACGCCCAGGCCTGGGCTCTAATGGCCGTGGGGCAATCCAGGCTTCGCCGCGCCTTTGGGCGGAAGGGTGATGGCGGAGCGGCCGCCCTGGACCGGGCTCTCGCCGTCGCCCCCGATCTGGCCGAGGCCCGCGCGTTGAAAGCGGGGATGCTGTCCAATGCGGAGCGGCACGAAGAGGCGGCCGCCGAGATCGCCATCGCCCTGCGGCTCGATCCGAAGTCCTACGAGGTGAACTATCGCGCCGGTTCCATCAGCTACTACCAGGGCCGGCTGGCCGAAGCGGTCCCCTATTTCGAGAAGGCCACGGCGCTCGCCGAGACGGACATTGGTGCGCCCTTCATGCTGGTGAGTTGCTACACCGGCCTGGGGGATGGGGAGAACACCCGCCGGATCGCCAGGATCGCCCTGGAAAGGGCCGAGAAGGTCGTCGCCGCCGATCGCAGCAACGGCACGGCAACGGACGTCGGGGTCGGGGCCCTGGCGGCTCTCGGCGAGATCGACCGGGCCAGGGACTGGATGCGCCGCGCCCTGCCGACCGACCCCGACAACCTGCAGATGCGCTACAACTTCGCCTGCACGCTCGCGATCTCGCTAGGCGATCCCGAGGCGGCGCTCGCCATGCTCGGGCCGGCCCTAGAGCGGGATACCGGCCCACTGACGAGGGGCGCCATCACCGACCCCGATCTCGCCGGCCTGCGCGGCGATCCCCGCTTCCAGGCCATGGTCGCCGCCGCCGAGGCGCGCTTGGCGGCCGGCGAGGCGGGAGCGCCCGAGACCTGACCGAAGTGGATAGGGCTTGATCCGTATTTTTGTGGGCCAACCGCCGGAGCAGTTATGGAGTTTATGTTAGCGGTGACGGGGGCCAGATGAGCGAGACCGCGCCGTCCTTGGACATCGATCCGTTTTCGGACGACTTCCTCGCCGACCCCTATCCGTTTCACGAGGCCTTGCGCGAGGCCGGGCCTGTGGTCTGGCTCGATCGATACGGGGTCTTCGCCGCCGCCCGCCACGCGGAGGTGCAATCGGCCCTGCAGGATTGGCGAACCTTTTCCTCCGAGTCGGGGGTCGGGCTAGCAAATCTCAGCAAGGAGGAAGTCTTCCGGCCGCGCAGCATCATCCTGGAAGTTGATCCGCCGTTGCACGACCGGACGCGCCCGGTGCTCGCGACCGCGCTGTCGCCGGCCGTCCTTCGCGAGCTGAGACCAACGTTCGAGACGGAGGCCGCGACGCTGGTCGACGATCTCGCGCGGCGGGGCAGGTTCGACGGCGTTACCGAGTTGGCGGAGGTCTATCCGATCCGGGTATTCGCCGACGCCCTCGGGCTCCGCCCCGAGGGGCGCGAGAACCTGCTGCCTTACGCAGCGGCGGTCTTCAATGACTTCGGGCCCCGCAACCACCTGTTCGAAGAGACAAGGCGAGGCGCGGACGCAGTGCGAGACTGGGTCGTGGCTCAGTGCGATCGCGCCGAGCTGCGGCCAGGGAGCATCGGCGCACGGGTCTTCGAGGCGGTGGACCGCGGGGAGGCGTCGGAGGAGGAAGGCCACAAGCTCGTGCGCTCGCTCATGACCGCCGGCCTCGACACCACCGTCTATGGCCTCGGCAACGCTCTCTTCTCGTTCGCCACGCACCCGGAGGCCTGGGACCTGTTGCGAGCGGACCCGAGCCTCGCCCGATCGGCATTCGAGGAAGTGCTCCGGTTCGAGTCCTCGGTGCAGGCGTTCTTTCGCACCACGACCTGCGAGACCGAGCTTGGCGGCGTCAGGCTGCAAGAGGGGGCGAAGATCCTGCTCTTCTTCGGCGCCGCCAATCGCGATCCGCGCCGATGGGAGGATCCCGATCGGTTTGACATCATGCGGCGGGCTTCCGGCCACGTGGCTTTTGGCTACGGCATCCATAGCTGTGTCGGCCAGATGGTCGCCCGCCTGGAGGGGGAGATCGTGCTCGGGGCCCTCACCCGGCGGATCGAGCGCCTGG
>Ga0302325_10005070_pt1 | contig 30205 bp, 30 predicted proteins | sample Palsa_T0_2_FD_201948 | JGI IMG/M metagenome (GOLD analysis project Ga0302325, IMG submission 201948) | Peat permafrost microbial communities from Stordalen Mire near Abisko, Sweden - Palsa_T0_2 | ecosystem: Environmental > Terrestrial > Soil > Palsa > Peat permafrost | place: Sweden: Abisko... | reverse complement strand
GCGCGGATGTCTTGCGGCCGTTTGCGTGGCCGAGCAGCTTGAATTCGCCGCTCGTCCGAAATCCGATCCGAATCGCTTCCACGATCAACGAGTCATCAGCAACTACCACGAGCCGCTTCATCGCGCACTCACCCCCGAGGCAACATCTGTCGCCCTCGTATTCATCGTGCCCTCCAGTGTCTATGGAATGCTGCCTCGATCCCCGAGCATTCCCGATCCGCCGGCACGAGGCCTCGCCGGCGAATGCTTCAGATTATATACCGCTGCCGGCGCCAGGCATCCGGAAGCCGCCTGAGACGCGGTCAGTACTTTCCCCTGGCGGGCGTCGCGTCTTCGATCGACAGGTCAGTCCCGACCGCGCTTCGACCGCTGCGCTAGCTATCGTGGTCGGCGGGACGGCTGACGGAGCGAACGAGAATTGGACGAGCTTGCGCAATCTCAAGCCGGCCCCGCCGTGCGTATGATCGAAGTAGTGGTCACGAATCCGCGACCTGAGAGCGTCCCGGCGCTCATGTCATGGACCGCGTGCGGCTGACTCCTGACTCCGGTCGGGGGGCGCTGTGGCGGTTCGCCGCCGCAGCCACGATCGTCGTCGCCTGTGTCGCGACGACGACCGCGGTCGCCGGGCTCCTCCAGATCAAGCAGATCGTCGACGACCTCAACCTGACACCCGCGCTGAAGCACGTGCCGGTCGTGCTCCCCCCTGCGGGCGCCCCGCAGACGATCCTCGCGATCGGCTCCGATCACCGCGCCGGCACGTCGTACGCCTCGGCCAACACCGACACGATGATGCTGATCCGGCTGAATGCGGCGTCGTCGACGATCAACCTGCTTTCGGTCCCGCGCGACCTCGAGGTCGAGCTGCCGGCCGGAGGCGGCCAGATCGGGCACTACAAGCTCAACGCCGCGTACTCGTTCGGGGGGGTCAGGTTGCTGATCAACACTCTCAAGCAGCAGGTCTTCCCCGGGCTCGAGATCAACCACGTCCTCGACGTCAACTTTGGCGCCTTCATCGGGCTCGTCAACGCGATCGGATGCGTTTACACCGACGTCGACCACCGCTACTACAACGACACGGCGCTCACCGACTACTCGAGCATCAACGTCAAGCCGGGTTACCAGAAGCTGTGCGGGACCGCCGCGCTCCAGTTCGTCCGCTTCCGCCACACCGACAGCGACATCGTCCGCAACGCTCGACAGCAGGACTTCATCCGCTGGGCCAAGGATCAGTACAGCGTCGGTCAGCTGCTGAGCAACCGGGACAAGCTGCTGAAGATCTTCGGCAAGAACGTGCAGACCGATCACGGACTGCATACCTCGGACGGGCTGATCAACCTGTTCTCCCTGGTGCTGAACTCGGACGGGCACGCGATCAAGCAAGTCCCGTTCCCAGCGGAGTTCTCGAGCTGCAACTCCGGGGCGACGGGGCCAGCGGCGGCGCAGACGCCTTGCTACGTGACCGCGAACGTCGCGGCCGAGCAGCACGTCTTCCACACCTTCATGACGCCCACCGCCCCGAGTGCGTCGAGCAGCGGCAGCACGGCCCACAAGCACAAGAAGATCAGGGTCAGCGACGCCGGCCTCGTCGCCGACACGGCCGACGGCCGCACCCAGGCGCTCGCGCTTCCGCCGGTGTCGTTCCCGGTCTACTACCCGAAGCTGATCTACGGCGGGCTCTATTCCGGGTACTGCTCGAGCGTGACGGGCAACTGCGACGATTCCCAGGAGCCGGCCAGCGAGTACGCGGGTGACTACCCACGCGGCTACGACATCCACGGGCAGCACGGGACGATCTACCCGGCTTACGCGATGACGCTCGTGATCAACGCCGCGCTCGGCCAGTACTACACCGTCCAGGGCACCACCTGGCAGCACCCACCAATCCTCAACGCCATCACCGGGACCCGGACGGTCCACGGCAAAGTGCTCGACCTCTACGAGAACGGGTCGCATATCAGCCTCGTCGCCTGGCACACGCCCACGGCCGTCTATTGGGTCTCCAACACGCTCACGGACGGCCTGCTCAACAGCCAGATGATCGCTATCGCGGCCTCTCTGACGAGGGCGCGCTAGCCGCGGCCTACACGGCTGGGTCGAGGATCTGGGCGTGCTCCTGCTCGGGCGGAGTTCCGTAGGCGTAGAGCACGAGATCCGAGTCGCCGTGGTTCGCGGTCTGGAGCGGTGTGCCCGGCTCGACGTGGATGAGCCCGCCTGTCGGTACGTCTCGACGCTCGGGCGGCTCGCCGACATACATCGACAGCGTGCCCGCGAGCACGACGAACGTCTCCTCCTGGATCGGGTGCCTGTGGCGACGCCCGACGGCGCCGGGCTCGTACCGCCAGACGTTCGCGCGGGTGTGGGCGAACCCGGCGAGCTCGCTCAGCTCAGCCACGTGGCGGGCCGCTTCTTCGGGCCGGTGCTCGCGCGTCGTCCACTCGAACTCGCCGGGAACGACAACGCGAAACGCCACGGCGCCATGTAATCACGGATCGTCGTGAGCCGCCCCGAGCGCCCCCCGGATCGGCGATAGTGCCTCCATGTCAACACGGCTCTACGAACCGGTCGAGCACCGGCCGCTCGATGCCAGACCGTGGAGCGAGACCGAGGCGCGGGCCGCGATCGCCGCCATCACCGCTGATGCGGTCGGCGCCTATCGGGGTCCCGAGGAGCTGTGGCCGAACGCTGTCGATGATCTAGAGGGTGAGCCTGACACGCCGTTTCGCAGCGCCTATCTCGGCGCTGCCGGCGTCGCTTGGGCGCTTGATCTGCTGGCCCGCGAAGGGCTGGGCCCTCAGCTCCCCGGCTTGGTTGAGTTGGCCGACAGTCTTCCGGAAGGGTTTCGCCGCGCGCCGGAGCTGGTCAAACTTGCGCCTGCACCGGCGCCGTCGCTGCTGTTCGGGGAGAGCGGCATCCTGATCGCCGTCGAGGCGATCCGCCAAAACGGCGAGCACCTGGATGAGCTCGCGGCATGCATCCGGCGAAACGCTCGAAACCCGACGCTCGAGCTTTGCTGGGGCTCCCCGGGAACGATGCTGGCGGCGCTCGAAATGTGGCGCGCCACCGGCGAGGAGCGCTGGCGGGAAGCGTGGCTCGACTCGGCGCAGTGGCTGCTGGGGGAGTGGCACGAAAGCCTCTGGATTCAGGATCTGTACGGCGAGAAGCGCCGGCTCACCGGCGCCGGGCACGGCTTTGCGAGTAACGCGTTCGCGCTGCTCGCCGGCCGAGACCTACTCGGCGATCGGGCGGTGGTGCTGACCGATCGGATCCTCGGCGCGTTCCGCGAGCATGCGGTCGAGGGGGACGGCGCCGCTCAGTGGCATCCGATCGCAGGCGTCGAGACCCCCCGCCTACCGGTCCAGTGGTGTCACGGATCGCCGGGGCTGGTCACGTCGCTGGCAGGCCTGCCACCGGATCACGAGACCGATCGCCTCCTGGCGGCCGGAGGCGAGCTCACGTGGCGCGCCGGCCCCCTCGTCAAGGGCGCGGGTCTGTGCCACGGCACGGCCGGAAACGCCTACGCATTCCTGTCGCTCCACGCGCGCTCGGGCGATCAGAGCTGGCTCGAACGCGCACGGATGTTCGCGATGGACGCCGTCGCCGACGTCGACCGGCGCCGGGAGGCCAACGGGCGCGGCCGCTACACGCTCTTCACCGGCGACATCGGCGTGGCGCTCCTGCTGCGCAGCTGCCTCACCGCCGACGCGACATTCCCGTTCCTAACGAGGGCGGCGCGACTGAACCACTAGCGGCGGATCGCTCTCAGAAGCCCGCGCTAGGCTCCCGGCATGAGTCGCTACGGAAAGCGCGGGGACCTGATCGTGCATCAGGAGGAGCCGTTCAACGCTGAGACCGGGCTCGCTGCGCTGGCGGAGGGTTCGCTGACGGCCACCGACGCGTTCTACGTGCGGGGGCATGCGCCGGTGCCGGAAATTGACCCCGCCGCCTGGCGGCTGCACGTACATGGAGTCGTCGAGCGGGAGGTAGACCTTTCCCTCGGTGCCTTGCGCGAGGCATTCCGGCAGCGCGAGGTCACCGCGACCCTCCAGTGCGCGGGCAATCGGCGTGCAGGCCTGGTCGCTATCCGCGACATTCCGGGTGAGGCGCCATGGGGTCCGGGCGCCACCGGTACCGCGACGTGGACCGGTGTCGCGCTCGCTGATGTCCTCGCGCTCGCCGGCCCGCTGCCTGAGGCGTCGCACGTCGGATTCGACGGCGCGGACCTCTGCCTGGAGGCGAAGCCGGCTCAGCACTTCGGTGGCTCGATCCCGCTCGACAAGGCGTGTCGCCCCGAGGTCCTGCTCGCGTGGGCGATGAACGGGGAGCCCCTCCCGCTCGTCCACGGTGCGCCGCTGCGCGTGGTGGTCCCGGGGTACATCGGCGCGCGCAGCGTCAAGTGGCTCGAGCGGATCGAGGTTCGCTCGTGTCCGTGGCTGGGGTACTTTCAGCACGTCGTCTATCGGCTGTTGCCCGAGGACGGGATCCCGGGCCCGGGTGCGGGGATGCCGCTCGGCTTGGTGGCGCTCAATTCAGACGTGCTGTCTCCAGCCGACGGCGAGACAGTCCCGGCGGGGCGGGTCGAAGTGCGCGGCTACGCGTTCGCGGGCGGAGAGCGCCACGTCGCACGGGTCGACGTCTCAGTCGACGCGGGCGCCGGCTGGCTCCAGGCTGAGCTGCTCGAGGACCTTGGCCGGTGGGCGTGGCGGCAGTGGCGGATCACGGTCGACCTTGCGCCGGGAGAGCACGAGATCCTGGTCCGTGCCTGGGATTCCTCGGCGGCCACGCAGCCCGAGGACGAGGCCGCGCTCTGGAACCCGAAGGGCTACGTCAACAACGCTCGCCCGCGGGTACGCGTTCGAGCCGCCGCCCGGTAGAGTCGCGGACCCCTCAGGTCAGCCGGCCGGCGGCGAGGGCGTGCTCAGCGACCGCCGCTCGAGCCGGGTCGACGAGCATCCCCTGCAGGCGTCGCACGGCGTCGAGATGATCCCCGGTCCAGATAACCCGCACTCCGGTGGCCGTGGCGTGGCCGTCGCGGTCGCCTAGATCGCGTGCCACCGCTTGCACCAGGCGGCCGTCGGCGACCTGGTCGGGCGGCAGCGGCTCGGGTACGTGCTCAGCTCCGGTCAGGCTGCCGGCGAAATGGTCGTACCAGCCGGTCATGTGCTCGGCCGCGCTCAGCAGTTCGCGCCGCGCCGCCGAGCGATCCCCGCCGCGCGCAGCACCGTCGTCCCACAGGTCGAGCACCGCGTCCGCGGCGAGTCGCACGCCCGCCACGCCGGTTACCAAGCTGGTGACCTCGGAGAGCGGAATCGGCTTCGAGCCCCGCTCCGTAAGGTAGCCGCGGAACGTGTCGTCGAGCCTCCGAGAAGCGGCGGCGGCCTGCGCGGCCATCTCCGTCGGCGGCGGTGATCTCGGACCGGCGGCGTCGCAGCGGCTGACACCGTAAGCCACCGCGTCGGCCAGGTACCTGGCGCTGACGGCGTATGCCTGCGACAGGGCCTGGCCGAGGGCCGCAGCGGCGCCGCGGGGCCAGAACAGCAGGCCGACGACGAGGCTGACCGCGCCTCCGATCGCGACATCCTCGATCCGCAGCAAGCCGATTTTCCAGCCGGCTGGGACGAGGATGTTGAAGAGTATGAGCAGCGTCACCGTGAACGCCGCCTGGCCGGCGGCGAACGAGATCGTCGCCGGCGCGAGCCCCGCGATCAGGACCGCGAACGGCAGCAGCAGCCACAGCACCGCGGTGTTGGTCCCGATCAGGTACACGATCGCGCCGCCGACGATGAACCCGGCGGTGGTTCCCGCCATCGCGCGGAGGATGTTCTGCCCGGTGCTGAGAGCGTTTGAACGCAGCACCGCGAGGGTGCCGAACACAACCCAGAAGCCGTGCTGGACTCCGCTCAGGTCGGCGACGAGTACCGCGAGGCCGAGCGCGGTGGCGCCCCTCAGGCTGTTGTGGAGCCAGGACGAGCTCCACTCCGCGTGCGCGCCGGCGCGTTCGCGAACGGACTCGAGCGCTCCGGTGAACCCTGCCGGCTGACGACCCAGGACTCGATCGAGCCGGCTGCGTCGTTCGGCCGCCGCGGCGAAGTTCGCGTTAGTGGCGATCTGGCCGACGACGAAGCTCAGCTCCTGAGCGCGGAAGCTTGGATCGAGCGCTGTGACTACCTTGCGAGTGCGCTCTTCGTTCCCCGTTGACGGCTCCGTCTCGGTGGGCAGGTCTGTCGTGGTGGCGCGCTCGAGGGCGCCAAGTGCGTCGCGCATCTGCTCGAGCGCGCCGTTCAGTTCGTCGCTCGTACCCTGCGGCGCGTCGAGCAGGTCAGCCGATCGTTCCAGGACCTCGGCGGCACACTTCTTGACGCGGCAGACCGGCCGGTTGGGGTGCGGCTGATGACGCCCCGGCGCCGAGCGCAACACGACGGTGTTCAGCCAACGCAGCTCATCCACGAGGCGGACCACGGCGCGGGCGTCGGTGGCCAATCCGGTCGGCCGGTAGGGAGTGGCGAAGAAGAGGGAGCGCAGCTTCTCGAGCGATTCGCCGGCCCGGTCGATCGCTGCCTGATGGGCTTCCTGGGCGCCGTCGGCGCCGTCACTCAGCACGTGCGCCACCTCGGCGCTGAGCCGGGCCGCGAGCGCCCGGCAAGCGGCGATCGCCGCGGCGCGCACGGGGTTTCGCGCCGGCGAGGGCCAAAGCAGCGAGATCGCCAGCAGGGACACCGCGGCTGCCAAGCCCCAGCCGGCGACTCGGGAAGGGATTTCGGAGGCAGGGCCCGGCAGCGACACCGGCAGGATGAACGCGAGTAGCAGTGCCGTCGTGGCGCCGGCCAGAACCGAGCTCACGACGCCGGCGAACAGGATCACGAAGGCGACGATCGTCATCGCCACCGCGGCCACCGGCGTCGACTCCGACGCGAGCGTCCCCAGGCAGATCAGCACCGCGCAAGCGACGCCCAAAGCTGCTTGAGCCACCAGCCGGTCGCCGATCGTGCCCGGGAAATCTACGAGCAGCAGCATCGCGAACGAGCCGAAAGCCACGAAGTACGAGAGCGTGGGATTGGCGATCACCTTGTCGCCGATGGCGAACATCGCCGGCATCACCAGCGCGGCGCGCCCGGCACGGCGAAGCGCACCGTATCCAGGGTCATGGGTACTCAGCCAGGCCCGGCCAGGAAGGCGTGCTAGACGATCGGCAGCTCGCTCGCGCAGAGCTGAGCAGGGTAGCTGCCGCGCGGCACATTCGCCGTCGATCTTTGATCTGGTGGCTACCCGTCGGGGTCGCTGAAGGCGTTGCGCAGCGCCCGCGCAGTCGACCAGAACGCGAGCTCGTCCCACGGGAGCTCGGTCTGAGCGAACGAGCGGACCTCAATCGCCTCAGCGGTCGTCTGCGGCCGGCCAAGCGCCCGCGCCAAGAACACGATCAGCACGACCCGATCCTCAGCGCGTGAGTAGACCCCCACCAGCCGTCCCAGCTCGATCGCAATCCCCAGCTCCTCGTCGGTCTCTCGGTGGGCGGCGTCCTCCACCGACTCGCCGAGGTCGACGAAGCCACCCGGGAAGGTCCAGCGGCCCCGGCCGGGATCGAACCCGCGGCGGAGAAGGATCACGCGATTCTCGTCATCCACCACGATCGCGCCGGCGACCGGCTTGGGGTTGAAGTAGGCGGCGTAGCCGCAGTGCGGGCAGGCGATCGAGCGAGGGAACGCGACCTCGGCGGCCTGTCCGCACCGCGGACAGAAGCGAGCCTCGGCAAGCGCGGGGTTGATCGATGCATCCACGGCGGACGATGCTACGGCCCGGGCAGCCGCCCCGGCTGCTGCTTCTACTCCTTCGCTCTACGGCCAGGGGCCCACTTGTCGCGCGGGATGAGCTCGACGCCATAACGGGCGCACAGCTCCTGGGCCTCGGCGATCGGCGTGAGAAAATCGCGTCCCGCCTCGCCGATGTGCTTGCACCTTATGAGCGCCATGTCCGCCTGTGGCACCTCGGCGATGGCGCGAAATCCTGGGTGCGCCGCGTGCTCGCACACATACCGCTCGACCTCCGAGGCATCAGGCGCAAGCGGAGCGCCCTCGCCCCCGCCCCCGCCCCCGCCCCGGCGAGCGTCCAGCATCTGATCCCACTGGCGGGAGTCCATCTGCATAGCATGACGAATGCGCTGCGCCGACCTCAACCCGATGTGGGAGTGGCGTGCGCGGCCATTGCGCGCGGTGCCGTCTCGCTCGGGTCGCGGGCGGCGAGCCACGCGGTTGCCGCGGCGACCGCGGCGTCCTGGTCCAGCGGAGGGGTACTCGAGAGCAGTGGCGAGAGGTCCTTCAATCCGAGGACGACCATCGTCTCGTCGCGTAGTTCGCTTTCGGGCCAGAGCTGAATATCGGCCACGACGATGAGCCGTTCGGCGTGCGCGAGCCACTGTCCGGCGCCGTCGGAGCCGACCCCGGCGGCGTAGCGGGCGACCAACCACAGCGCGAGCACCGCGAGCGGCGCAACACCCGGCCGGCGCAGCAGCTCGAGCGTCTCAAGCAGCGCCGGCTGCGCGATCGACTCGTCGCGGGCGGAGTCGGCGAGCATCTGCGTGCCGACGGCGTTCGCGAGTATGTACTCGTGTCCGATCGCCTGCGCGTATTCGACGCTCACGGATGCATGCTCGGAGGCCGCCTCCCAGCGACCGTCGACGTACGCATCGATGGCCAGCGAGTGGTGCATGATCAGCATCGTCCTAGGGCTGGCCTCTGGGGTGATCATCGCGAGCAGCGCCGGCCGCAGGCGTGTCATCTCGTCGCGGTCGCGCGCGTTGACCGCCTGCTGGAACACGTTCGCGTTTGCCATCGCCAGTACGTCCGTGTCGCCGAGCTCGCCGGCCCGGGCAGCGAGCCGCTCGCTCCAGTCCGTCACGGCGAGACGGTTGCCGTCCATGAACTCGGCGGCGCGCAGCAGCGCCAGCTCGGTCTCGGCGGGGACGGAGAACGCCTCGAGGACACGTTCGACGCGCTCCTGGCACTCCTCGCGGAGCATGCCCGCGATCCAGACCGGCCGCAGCCCAAGCGCGAGCGCGACGGCGGACGCCCGGTCTGAGGTCGCGATCGCATCGTCCAGCGCGGCGCGGAGGTTTGCGTGATCGGCGCGCAGCGACGCTGCGAGCTCTCCCCATTTTGCGTGATCGTCGAATGCCGCGATGGCCGGGGCGACGTTCGCTGCGAAATACCGGCGGTGACGGGCTCGCGCCTGTGATTCCTGCTCGCTGCGCTCCAGCTCGTCGAGCGCGAACGCCCGCACGAGCTCGAGTAGCGCAAACTGCTCGTGGCCGGTCTGGCGGCGGACGAGACTCGCGTCGAGCAGCTCGTCAAGCTCGCGCAGCACGGGTTCGGCGGCGACGGCTTCGAGCGCGGGCCCGGTGAACCCCCCGAGGAACACGGCCGCGCTGCGCAAGACATGCTGCGCGTCGGGTCCGAGCAGGTCATAGCTCCACTTGATCGTCGCGTGGAGGGTCTTCTGGCGGTTGGGGAGATCCCGGAGCGCGTACTCGCCGATCCTCAGCGGTCGCGGTAGCTGCTCGGCGATCTGCGCGGGTGCCAACCGGTGCGCTCGAGCAGCGGCCAGCTCGATCGCCAGCGGGAGGCCGTCGAGAGCCCGGCAGACTGTCGCGATCGTGCGGGTCATCGGTGGGTCGATCTGGAGGTTCCGGTCGCCCGCGAGCGCGCACTGAAGGAACAGCTGCACGGCCGGGCTGTGCGCAAGCTCCGCGTCGCTGTCGTTGGCCGGGAGCTCGAGCGGTCCCACCTCGACCGTGTGCTCGCCGCGGATCCGGAGCACAACCCGGCTCGTGACGAGCACCCGAATCCTGGGTGCGGCCTCGAGCAGCTCCGCGACGAGCACCGCCGCTGCCGGCAGATGCTCGAAGTTGTCGATCGCGAGTAGCAGCTCCCGGTCCCTTAGGTAGGACGCGAGGCCATCGGCTCCGGGCCCTTCGGTCCCGTCCCGCCGCGCCACCGCAGTGGCGATCTCCGCCGCGACCAGCGCCGGATCGGTCAACCGCTCCAACCGCACGAACACCGCGCCGGCCGTGTAGCCCGGCTCCTGGCGCCGCGCAAGCTCCAGCATCAGCCGGGTCTTGCCGACCCCGCCCGGCCCCGTCAGCGTGATCATCCGCACGTCCGGATCGGCAAGCAACCCCGCAAGCGCCGTCAGATCGGCCTCGCGCCCGACCAGCCTCGTCACCGGCTGCGGCAGGCTCGAGGTCACCGTGACGGGCGTAGGCGCGGCGGCGGTCGCGGTCGCGGTCACCGCCGGCGCGGGCTCGTGCCAGAGCAGCGTCCGGTCGCGATCGAGGATCCGCTGCTGCAACCGCGCGAGCGGCTCGCCCGGCTCCAGACCCAGCTCCACGGCGAACTGGCGACGCGCCCGCTGATAGGCCTCGAGCGCATCCGCCTGACGACCCGCACGATACAGCGCCAGCATCAGCTGCCCCCACAGCCGCTCCTCGAACGGATGCTCGACCACGAGCCCGGAAAGCTCCCCGACCAGCTCCCCGGCGACCCCGCCCTCCAGATCAGCATCGACCCTCACGAGCGTCGCGTCCCGCCGCTTCTCCTCCAACGCGCGGCGCCAGCGCGCGACCATTCCGTCACCCTCGACATCACACAACGGCTCGCCGCGCCACAACGCGAGCGCTTCGCTCAGCAGCGATCGTGCCCGCCCGGGCTCCGCCCGCGCCTGCTCGACCAGCCGATCAAACCGCCACACATCGAGCTCGTACCGCTGCGTGTCGAGCGCATATCCCGCCGGCTCGAGAACGATCAACCCGCCGAGCGCTGCACGAAGCTTCGACAGATGCACATGCAACGTCGACACGGCACTCGCGGGCGGCCGGCCGCCCCACAGCTCGTCGATCAACCGATCCCGCGAGATCGGAGCCCCACCACCGAACAGCAGCAACGCCAGCAACGACCGCTGACGGCCGCTCGGTACCGGCACAGCACGATCGTCCCGCTCGAGCACGAGAGGACCGAGCGCACCGAAACGACAGCCACCGCCGGTCACCTCAAACCACACTAACCATCACGCCAGCATCCGACAACCATCGGCCAGCCGAAGGGTTCGATGCAGATCGCGATCATCGGGGGTAGGCGCCGCCGTCGATCGTGAGCACCTTGCTCGTCAGGTATCCGTTCCTGAGAATCGCGACTGCCAGGTCGGCGACCTCCTCGGGCCGCCCGACGCGGCCGACCGGGACGGCTTGGCCGAGCTCCTGCGGATCGCCGGGCAGCATCTCGGTCTCGACGAAGCCGGGCGCGAGCGCGTTGACGGTGACGCCGTCGCGGGCCACGCGCGATGCGAGAAAGTGGGTGAGACCGTGCAACCCCGCCTTCGAGGCGGCGTAGTCGGGGCCGACGACCCCGCCGCGCAGCGCCGCCAGCGAGGAGATGAACAGGATCCGCCCGAATCCGCGCTCGCGCATCCCCGGCAGCACCTCGCGCGCGAGCAGGAATGGCGCCCGGAGATTGATCGCAAGCGTGTGGTCGAAGATCTCGGCGTCAACCTGCTCATAGGTGGCTGGGCGGCCGATTCCGTGACCGGGGACGAGGATCTCGACAGGACCGACGTCACGCTCGACATCCGCGATCAGCTGCTGCGGAGCCGCGGGATCCTCGAGGTTCGCGCCGAATGCCGAGGCGCCGCCGCCGAGTTCATCGGCCAGCGACTCGGCCTTCTCGGCGTTGCTGCTATAGCCCACGACGATCTTCGCGCCGGCGCTCGCCAGCGCCCGAGCGATCGCGGCACCGATGCCGCCGCTCGCGCCGGTGACCAGCGCGACCCTCCCAGCGAGGCGATCGTCATCCGGCATTCCAGTCGAATGTTAGATCGCGCGAGCAGGCACGACACCCGTAAAGCGGTTGCGGTCTGACATCGAGACGTGACCCTAGCCGATGGGCTTCTCGAACCAGTGGTCCTGGAAGGGCCCTGGGGTCGTGGTGACCGGGGGGATTTCGATGAAGCCGCAGGCGGCATAGAAGGCGCGGGCCTCGACGAGGTCGGTGCGGGTGTCGAGGAAGAGGCGGGTGACGCCCTGCCTGCAGGCCCACGACTCGGCGGCGCCGAGCAGGGCGCTGGCACCGCCGGCGCGGCGAAACCGCGGGGCGACATAGACGCGGGTCAGCTCGCCCGTCGGGTGCAGGCCGAGGCAGCCGGCGGCTACTCCGCCGGCGCGCAGGACGAGGAAGAGCGCGAGGCCGGTGCTCGGGAACTCCTCGATGGTCTCGTCGATCTCCCGCTCGGTCGTCTCCCGCTCGAAGTAGCGGACAGTGAGCTCGGCGAAGTAGTCGCGTAGCAGGGCGACGGCGTCACGGCTATCGACGGGTTCGACGCAAACGGTCCACATGACCGGCGTCAGCGTACGTGGGCGCAATCAACGAGCGCTCCCCGTAACCAGCGCTTGGGCTGTCATCGGCACAACCTACGTGGGCGAGGCCGTGACGACGACGTTGTCGAGGTAGTGGCCGATCTGAGGATCGAATGGCCCGCCGCAAGTGACCAGTACGAGCTTTGGTGTGCCGGTGCGCGTGAAGATGCCGATCGGCAGCTGCGGCTTTGGCACCGTCCGGATCGATGTGACCCGATACCGGTAGGTGCGGCCGCTGCGCGTCGTCACCGTGATCAGCATGCCGCGGCGAACGGCGGACTTGAGTGGGAAGAACGCCCCGGCGCCTGCCTGCGCGCTGTCGACATGCCCGGCGATCAGGATCGTGCCGGCGGGGTCACCGGGCGCGGCCCCGTCCTTCCACCAGCCGGCGCGGTGGATGTCGGCGGGGACCGCGAGCTGTCCGAGCGCGAGGTCGATCGCGGACGGCTGGACCGGTGCGTCGACGCCGAGGCTGGGAATCTGGATCTGCGCGGGGACGCTCGCGGCGGGGCGCCCGGCCCGCGCCGCAGGACCGTGGAACAGCAGACCGCCGGGTCCGGTGATGATCGCTGGTGCGCCGAGTGTGGTTTCAGGGGTGATCGAGCAGGCGGTCCTGACGCCGGCGACGAGCGGGGAAGTGGCGATCCGCTCGCGGAAGACGTAGAAACCAGCTCGCGGCACCTTCATCTGCGGTGAGCTGACGATGCCGTCGCCGTTGACCCTGACCGATCCCTGTGAGACCGGCCCGTCGGAACAGCTGATCGCGCTGATCGAGGCGTACGGGCCGAACAGGGCGACCTTGATCGTCACCGGCGTCGTACCGAGCCCGGCCACCTTGATCCGATCCGAAAGCGAGGATCCCGAGCGGACGACTGCGCGGGACGCGGTGGTCGCGAGCGTCGGCGAGGCATGCGCGAACGTCGTCTCGCTCGTGTCGCCGCAGCCGGTGGCGGCGGCCGCGTAGGCGCTGGTCGCAGCGATCGACTCCTGGTAGGTGTAGTAGCCGGCTGAAGGTAGGGTCACCTTGTCTGTTGTATAGGTACCGTTGCCCGTCGCGAGGACGCTACCGGTCCATGCGGCTCTACCTCGGCAGTTGATCGCCGCCTTGGTCGTGTACGGCCCCCACAACTGCACGTTGACGGTTGCGCTCAGCGCGCCGAGACCGGTGACAACGACGTCGTCGGAAAGCTGCGCTCCGGGCGCCGCGGTGGCGCTGCTGGTCTGAGTCGTGACCGCGGGAACGCCCTGCACGATCGTCGTCTCGGCCGTGTCCGAGCACGGTGTGCTCGTTGCCTGGACGAACGTCCCTGAGGCGATCGTCTCCTGGTAGACGTAATAGCCCGGCACGGTCAACGGGACGGCCGGCGTGACGTACTGACCGCCTCCTTGGGCCGTGATCGTCCCAGCCCAGTACGGAGCGCCCTGGCAGGTGATGGCCGCGGGCGACGGGTATGGCCCGTAGAGGTTCGCGGCGACGGTCGCCTGCTCGCCGCCGAGACCGGACACGATCACCGTATCGCTGAGCTCACCACCGGGCTGGAGCGTGCCCGCGCTGACCGTCGTGTGCACCTGCGGCGCCGCGACCACCATGACCGTCTCCGAGCCGCCGCCGCACGCGGTCGTGTCGGCGGCCACGTCGGCCGTCCGGGGTATCGTGAGCTGGTAGCCGTAGTACCCCGGTGCGGTCGGCGTGACGGCGGGGGTCCTTGAGTCACCCCCGCCCGCGAGGTAGCTCGTCGTTGCAGCGGGCGTGCCCGCGCAGGAAACGCCGGCGGCGGTCGTGGCCGGCCCATAAAGCGAGACCTGGACTCGCGCTTGGAAACCGATCGGGGCGCCCGCGAACGTGACCCTGTCCGAGCTCAGGCTGCCGAGCGTCATCGTCGACGGGGTCGCGGCGGTGGTGACCGTCAGCTTGGCGAGGGCGACCGTCGCGTCCGCGTCCGCGGTGACTGCTTGCGACGCGGGCGCGACGAGCCGCTGGCCGCTGCCGACGGCGGCGCCACGCGTCGGCGCGTACAGCCTCGGGAGCGTCGACGGCAGCCCGGGCGCTGTCGCACGCACGTGCAACTTGCCGCCGGCGTCGTCAGGCGTGAGCGAAACGGTAGCGGTGCCGGACACGCCGCTGCTCACTTGTCCCGGCGCGCCCGGAGAACCCGTCACCGCAAGATCGAACCTGACATCGGGCACGAGCGCCCCGGAAGCCGCGCGGACGTCGAGCTTCAGCGTCGTGGGTGTACCGGCGGTGGCGCGCTGGGGGAGCTTCGCATCGATCGTGTAGGGGCCGGCGTAGCGGGCCGCGTCGGCGGCGATCCTTTCGTACAGGCTGTGCACGGCAGGGCCAAGCACTCCCGGGGGCAGCTCGCCGGGCGCCGCGTCTCCCATCAGCCCGTGGACGTAGAGCATCGTCGCGCCTTGCTCGTTCGGCCCCGACGAGCGGCCGTAGCGCCACAGGGCGAACGCCATCCGGTGGAGATTGCGCGCCGGGACCCCGACGCCGGCGCGGTTGACCAGGTGAGCCGCGGATTGCCGCTGGTAGTGGTAGGACCTGCCCGGGTACCAGAAGTCCAGGTCGATGCAGAAGGTCGCGCCGCTCACTCCGCGCACCGCGCCACGATAGTCACCGAACCAGCGCAGACCGTACTGGTATGTGGCGTAGCGTCCGACGCCGGTTGTGGAGCACGAATCACGGCCCGCCGACGCACACGGATCATGCGGATCAGGCGGCGCTGCCGCGCGAGCGACGCCGGGTCCCCCCAACCCGGCGACCAGAAGAATCACACTCAATCCCCAAGCGATGCGATGAACCCGTACCAAACCAGAACGGATCCTATGTGGCGCGTCGGCGGAAGCTGTTCGTGTCTTGGCCGGATCACGGCCGACCGGCGAGTTCGACTGGACAGCCACGGATACTGTCGGAGGGGTCTGGCCGAGCCGCCGGCGGGTACGGCTCTGCATCGGGCTGTGCGATCCTTCGGGGATGGAGCACCTAAAGCCGCGTCCGCTCGGAACGGAACGCGGGCCCCGGCAGGTGGAGCCCAGAAAGCGCGCGCTGGTTGAATGGGTAGCGAACGCGTCTCCCGGTGATCAGGTTCCCGAGCCTTGGCGGTGGGCTCATAGACCCACGTGGTCGGTCATGATCACGCTGGTCGATCTCGGTGTGATCAAGAGCCCGGAGCCCGGTACAGAGATGACCGTCTTGACGCGCGAGGCGAGCGCTGCGGCGCGGGTCTGGCTTCAAGCGCACCCTGCGGACGGCGGGTCGGCTCCGGAGTCGCAGTAGTCGGAACCGGCGGCAACCCGGGCTGCACGGCGTCTCCGAGACCGCGAGATCGCCGGTCGCCGCTGCAGCTCGCCGGGTAGCCCCACACCGCCGACCCGACGTTCCCGGCCGGCGGCGGGATCTCGATCCAGATCCGACCCGGAGTCGACGTCCAATCGCCCGTCGTTTGACAGCGTGAGCACGGTGCGCGTAGACTTACCGTGCGTGTTGGCTTACCAACCTGATGCGTGGACTGCAGTCCCTGGCTGCCGACACGGCGGCCGTCGAGCGACCAAATAAGGAGGAGCAATGAGCACCAAGGCCCAGGACGCGGCTACGACAGCGCGTAGTACGATCGTGGTCGACACCCCGAGCGAGCGAGCGTTCCACGTCTTCACCGAGGAGTTCGACCGGGTCAAGCCCCCCGAGCACAACATGCTCCAGGTCGAGCTCGCGCAGACCGTGTTCGAGCCACGCGCGGGCGGACGGCTGTATGACCGCGGCGTGGACGGGAGCGAGTACCAGTGGGCGCGGGTGCTGGCGTTCGAGCCGCCCGACCGGGTGCTCTTCAGCTGGGACCTGAGCCCGCAGTGGCAGATCGAGACCGACCTCGAGAAGACCAGCGAGGTCGAGGTGCGCTTCATCGCCGAGTCCGCGCAGCGCACCCGGGTCGAGCTAGAACACCGCAATCTCGACCGCCATGGCCCGGGCTGGGAAGCCGAGCGCGATGCGATTGGCGGCGAAGGCGGCTGGCCACTCTATCTCCACCGCTTCGCAGGACTGATCGCCGACGACGGCTGACGGCGCGCCCAGACGATCGCCATAGGTTGCGAAGCTCGACCTCGCAGACTCGGCTCTTCGAAAGGCCGCCGTCCTCGTCGTTCGCTTGGCGGACGATTCTGCTGCCGCCCGGGAGACGCCGTCCTTATTACGTGACGGTGACCTGTTCGCCGGTCGCGCCGCACGCCTCTGATGCCGTAGCCGTCAGTCCGAAGCGCTACGTGCCGCGGAGGTTGATGGCGTGGAGACTCGGATGCTTGCCGGTTCCGTGCCAACGCTGGGGCCTTGAATCTTGACCCCAGCGTTGACATCGAGAACGGGGCGCTCGACCGTCAGCGATCAGAAACGCTTGCCATGCAGGGAATTGCTTGTGAGTGCTGGTACCGGTGCCTCGGCTGAGCCCGAGCCCGAGCGCCTGACCGGCAAACGAGAGTACGTCGCGCCTCGTACTCGACCGCCGTCACCACCCCCTCGATCCGCGCCGCCAGGAATACGACAGTTACTGGATCGCCGACATAGCGCATCGCGCGCGGCCGGGCTATTCGAGCCACGGAGCTTCGAGTAGAGCCCGCCTTCGGACTCGAACCGAAAACCTCTTCATTACAAGTTGCTCATTTGCAGGGTAATTGCGGTAGATACGAGGCTTCTAAGTGCAGTTAGGTGAGGTTGGAGCGGGTCGGAAATGCTGAGTTCGGGACATAGTTCGGGACACGTTTCTGGTACTCCTGGTGCCCCTACACTGTGCCCATGAGGCGAATACCGCTCCCCGCCCCGCGCGGTCGCGGTTCTCGTCCCTTGACGAGGTCGGCGAGTGGATGAGCGCCCACGCCGAGCCGGCTCGGGACGACGACACGCCGGTCCTGGCCGGTCAGACCGGCCCGCGGCGCCGCGCGAGCCGCACTGAGCTGCTCGAGCTCGTCAACGAGCAGCGCGCTCGGTACGGGCTGGCACCGGCCGAGTGACGGACGAGCCGGCGCCCAGGCTCGATCCGGCTGAGCTGCTCGGAGCTTTCGCTCGGAACGAAGTCGAGTTCATCGCGGTGGGAGGATTCGCGGCGCTGCTTCACGGAGCACAGCGGACAACAGTGGACGTCGACCACGCGTCAAACGGTCGGCCGACAACCTCGAGCGCGTCGCGGCGGCCCTACGTGAGCTGCGCGCGCGGCTGAAGGTCGACAGCTACATCGAGGTACCGATCGATGCGGCCCTGTTGGGCCGCATGGAGGTCGCGACGCGGCGAACCCGGAGCGGCGATGTCGACGTGCTCCTGGGTATCCCTCGTGACGAGAGTTGGGATCTGGTCCGATACCAAGAACTGCGCGAGTGCGGGGCCGTGATCGCGATCGGCGAGCTGGAGATTCCCATCGCAGCGTTGGAGGACATCATCCGGTCCAAGGAGATCGCCGACCGGCCAGCGGACCGCGAGACGCTCCCCGAGCTGCGTCGCCTGCGCGACGAGCTTGAAGACCAGCGGGATGTCTGAGACGCAGACAGTAAGCACAAGGAGGGGGGCTGCGCAACGCCGAGCTCGTGGTCGCTTTGGTGGGAACTCGATCCTGCGGTACCGGCGAATCGGCGTGATCGAGATGTCGCCGAGGCGCTCGCGGGCTCGTGGCGGGCAACAGGGCGAAAGCGATGACTAGTGTGATGCGCGCTTGCCGCGCCGAGCAGGGGCATTAGAGCTGATCGCAGAGAGCCCGATGCTGTGGAAAGGCGCCGCGCTCAGGATCACGAAGGTGAGCCCTGAAGCCGGTAGCCGCTCCCAGGATTTGCGGTAGTTCACGTGGTTCACCAGCCAGTCTGCGCGCCAGGACTCCCAGTTAGGATCGTCGCCGTCTGAGATGCCGTAGACGGCGTGGTGCGTGCCGCTAGCGTCCGTGGCAGGCGACCATCTGCTCTGACGGGTTCACACGGGCAGGTCGCCGATCAGCGCGTGCCGCGTCGACTGGAGCATGCCGCCGGTGGCCCGGTAGAGGCTAAGTCCCCGCATCGTGGCACCGCTGGGCAGCGTGCCGGTCCAGACGACCGCCACCATGTCGCCGTCGACAATCAGCGCGTCGATCGTGTAGGTGATGAGCCCGTTGGCCTACTTGACCGCGTTCTCGTAGTCGGCGCGGGCTCCGACGGGTCCGATCCCCGGCGGCGTGTGTGCGTAGTCGAGATAGTCGGGCGCGACGCACTCGTCGAAATCTTCCGGGCGCCCATTGGTGTAGCAGCCAAAGAACTTGCGTATGGCCTCTTCGGGACTCATCTGTGAGTTCACTGCTTTTCCTCTCGGTCATGTTGTGGTGGTCCATCCAGGGGCTCGTGAGATAGGTCGGCGGACTATGACCAACCATGGGTACAGAAGGCTGGCCGCATAACCGCCATGCCAATGTGCTCCGTTCCGCGCAACGCAGGGGAAGCTGTCGGTGCAGTGCAAATGCTCGCACGAAAGCAGGAGAACGGTGCCGACGTCGAAGCGTGCCTGCGCGCCCTCAAGGGGGGTGCAGTCAGCTAAGCGGTGTGGGTGTGCGGTGTCTTTTCGCCCGGTAGGGTTCTTGCGGCATTCCTTCGATGCACCGATTGAAGCTGTCATGAACAAGGCTCACCACGGCCGCCCTGCTCTATGCCGGCAGCGACCGTGTAGTGGCCCTCGGCGATGCGCGTCACGATCCTCGCGAACGCCGCCGACACCGATGGTGCGGTCGCCGTGCTCGACTACCGAATGCCGCCGCACCACGTCGGACCCCCACACACATTCATCCCGCGTTCGACGAGATTCTCAGCGAGGCTTTTTGGACCTTGGCGCGGCCAGCGTCGCCCAGCGCGTAGAGGGGCAAGCGCGGCTCGGCTCGCGTCTCGCGGTAGCGCTTCAGTCGATCGGCCATGCCCGGCAAGCTACCCGCCCGGGAACATCTTCATCGTTTGCTCGCGGGGTCGGCGGGCTAGGCAGAGAGTCGATCGATGATCCCGCCCGCGAGGGGGCCCCGAGAGGAGCTGAGCCGCCGGCTTCGCGGTCCTTGTGCTTGGATTCCTCACCACTTCGCGGTGGGCCGACGAGACCGCCCGCGAGACTGCCGGGCGGATTCGCGATCGCCGAGGCGGGTCTCGGACCGGCGAGCTAAGCGCGGGGTGAAACGTATCCAGTTTTGGGCACGCGCAGCACGGGCAGGATGTAGGGTACCCGTGAATATCCATCGTTCACGATAGGAGAGGACCATGTACGACGAGGAGGAGGCCACCGGCGAGTCCGGCGGTGCACCAGCAGCCGAAGACGACAGCGCACCGGAGGCCCAAGCCGACACCGCAGCGGAGGCCAAAGCCGAATACGAACGTGTCAGGAGTCTCGCATACGAGGCCGAAGCCGGCACCTCAACGGAGGCCCAAGCCCAGGGCGCAGCGGAGGCCGAAGCTCGAGGCGCACCAGACGCCGAAGGCGGCGACGCATCCGAGTAGGACTCGAGCGGCGCACGGGCGTGCTCGCCTAGCGCGGGCGTGCCCAGCGCAGTACGCGCTCGGTAGCCACCTCACGAGTGGCGCTTGAGGCCGCGCAGGATGGCGTCGGCGTCACGGTGCGGAGCGCGGATCCCGAGTCCGACGAGGTCGAGCTCGGCGGTCGCGACACAGAGGACCGGAGCCTCGTCGCACTGAGCCAAGCACGCTTCCTCGACACCTCCGGACGCCATGTCGCCTTTTGGCTTTATGCGATCGGGCAGCTCCGGTACATCGCTTGTGACGCCGTCACCGGGCGATGCAGCAGCAACTACGGCCACCCTCTCGGCGATTCGGCGACGGACGCCACCTTCGTTTCCCACCTGGGCAGTCCATAGCTGTCAGTCCGGGGGACGTCCAATACCGCGTCGCTGCGCCGTCTCAGCCAGTGCTCTCAGCGTTGAGCGTGTCCCCGCAAACGTTCGTGATCGCCGGCCGCCGAGTCATGGGCCGCTGCGTCGTGGCGACACAACAGAACCGCAAACACTCCGCTGTACCCTCCCGATCAAACTACGCATCACGTACAAGCTGAGCAGATCCGCCAGCGTCACGATCCGGATCGCGCGCACATTCGCCGGCTGGAGGTCGACGTGCCGGGGCTCTCAAGCGCGACGGGAAGCAAGGCAGCGACAGCTTCACGTTCAACGACAATTGGTAGCCACAAACTTCTCCCCGGGAGCTACCGGCTGACCACGAAGCCAACCGCCAACGGACGAGCCGGCACGTCAGGCAAGATCACGTTTCACGATCACGAGCTGACCGTGCACCACGGACCGATCGCAACGGCTCCTCGTCTCTGCATAGGCGACGTCATTGCAGATCAGTCGCCGACGTGTGAGGGCGAGTAAAGCTCGTCCCTGGCGGACGCGGCCAAGCGGGCGTCGGCAGCAACCGTCTCATCTCTCCCCAGTTGGACGACCAGCGGGCATCTCGTTGGCCTTCGCGTCGCTTTCGCTTTCGCCCTCTGAGCGAGCACGCGGCTCCCTTCCGGAGTCGCGTGCAGGCACAGGCCCCGACCGGCCCGCCGGCGCCAGCCCCGCCGCTTGTGCTTCGGCCCATTAGTTGGCGCCAGTAGGCTGGGAGCTGACGAGTGCTTTGCTCGGCCCGACCGCCGCGGCGCTCGCGATGCCTATGGCGACGTTCCGGTAGTCCGCCCGGGGGCGACGCCGTGAGCGCTTCGCCACGTGCGCGACCGTTGGCTCGAGGCGCTTGGCGCGATTAGACAGTGACCAAGGGGAAGTCGCGGGTTCTCGCGACAGCCGCCGAGGCGGCTTGGCCGGCCTTGAGCGGAGTGGCCGACTCGAACGACGCCTTGAAGGAGGGGAACTGGTGCCGCCATGGGAAGCGTCGCACGCTGAATTGGGCCAAGCTTCCGTACTTGGCTCGGAGCACGCGCGCCGCGGAGGCGGCTCACGCCGATGCGCTCCTCGTCGCGAACGACAGGTTGACGCGCGCGAACTTAGAGGCGCGGATCTGGCGTCCGTGCCAGATGGCGAGTCATCGCGCGCGCGAAAACGTATTCGAGGGTCGAGACGTATTAGCAGAGCACTACGCGAATCCCGGGACATATTGGGACACATCTCAAACCACAGACCGCGAGCCAGACTCAGAAACAGCCTATTTCCAGCCTTTTCCCCAAGCCCGCCTTCGGACTCGAACCGAAAACCTCTTCATTACAAGTGAAGTGCTCTGCCAGTTGAGCTAGGCGGGCGCTTGGCCCGGAGGGACCGGGACCGGGACCGGAGTTTACGTTTCCTGGAGTTCGGCCTCCCACCATGCGACGGCGTCAGCCATGGTCTGGCGCAAGGTGATTTCCGGTCTCGACCCGGTGTCCGCGGTGACGCGCTCGTGGGAGCCGCTGGCGGTCGATCACCTCGCCGGCGCGGACGAGCGCCGGATCGATTAGGTGCTCGATGCGAACCGGCGCGATCAGCTCGGCGAGCAGGCTGATCTGGTCCATCGTCGACACGAGCTCCCGGAGCTGATGTTGTAGACGCCTGGATTGCCGCGCTCGGCGATGAGGCGGTACGCGCGGACGACGTCGCGGACGTCGGTGAAGTCGCGGCGCGTGTCGGGATTGCCGGTGACGATGCGAACGACGTCAGCGCCTGCGCGCCGCGCCTCGGCGGCCTGGCGCGCGAGCGAGGAGAGGACGTAGATCGGTAGCTGTCCCGGTCCCGCGTGGTTGAACGGGCGCACGCGGATGAGCTCGAGGCCGTGGCCGTCCGCGTAGACGCGCGCGAGGAAATCGCCCGTCGCCTTGGACACGGCGTACGGAGCGGTGGGACCGAGCTCGCCGGTTTCGGGGATCGGCACCTTGCCGCTCCGCGAGATGCCGACGACCTCGTCGCCGGCGGTCGCACAGGCGACGGCGAGGTGGCTGCCGGCGAACCCCGATCCGCCGGTGATCAGAGCGCGTACGGCGGCTCTCGGTTCGGTCAGGCGATCAGGAGGCGGGCTCGACCGACACCGCGTGGGCCAGCGTCCCGTGCCCGTTGCTCGAGAACTCGCCCTGGTACGCCGGCGGAGCCGGCTCGGGCTCGGCGTTCAGCCGGCGCTCGAGCTCGCCGAGCACGACGCCGAACAGCAGGTGGCGCCATGTCGCCTGCGCCAGCGCACGACGATTCCCGGTCAGCGTGGGCAGTTGCGCGCGGGCAGGGTGGTAACGATCGGTGAGCCTTCCCAGCGGCCACGTCAATGCGTTCTCGAGCAGCGCGACCGCGGGTCCGCGCACGACCGGCGGAAGCGGCAGCAACGGCGCCACGTTCGCGTACGCGGCGCCGAAGATCGCTCCGTTCTGCACGTGCAGGAACAATCCCGCCGGGTACCAGCCGTCGCCCGCGTCGAACACCCGGCCAAGCAGCTCGACGTCGTCGAAGCGGCTCCCGAATGCAAGCTTGTCCACCGGCTGCTGGAGCGCCCAGACCGCAGCTGCCACGGCGCCGCATACGGCTCCTCGGAGCGTTCGTGTCCTGTCGATCGCCATGGTCGAGATCAGCAACTGTAACGGGCAGAGCGAGAACGGGTACCGGTTGTGCGATGGATCACGAGTCACTGCACCGCCGGGCGCGCGAGCGGGGTGTCAACCCGTTCGTTTACTGGATCGTCCGCGCCATCCTCCAGCCGTTCTTCCACATCTACTTCCGCTTCAACCGGATCGGACGCGAGCACATCCCGAGCGAAGGCCCGGTGATCATCGCTTCGAACCATCGCAGCTTCCTCGACCCGTTCGTGATCGGCACGATGACGAAGCGGCCGATGTACTACGTAGCGAAGTCGGAGCTCTTCACCCGCCGCTGGCAGTCGTGGATCCTCAGCTCCCTCGGCGCCTTCCCGGTCATACGGAGCAGCGGCGACGCGGACATGATCGAGACGGCGAAGGCGATCCTCGCACGCGGCGACATCGTGTTGATGTTCCCCGAGGGCACTCGGATCAGGCCGGGCTCGCTCGCAAAGCCCAGGCGCGGGGTCGGGCGCCTCGCGCTCGAGACCGGCGCGCCCATCGTCCCGCTGGCGGTCATCGGTACCGAGGCGGTGCGCCGTGGCTGGCGGATCCGCCCGCACAAGGTGCGGATCCGCGCCGGCCGCCCGCTCCGCTTCCCGCTCGTGAGCGAGCCATCGCCGGCGCTGGCGAGCGCCGTCACCGATCGGATCTGGCCGTGCGTGATGCTCCAGTGGGAGTGGCTTGGCGGCCTGCCCTCGGTGCGGCGTGCGGCGATCATCGGCGCCGGGTCATGGGGCACGAGCTTCGCCGTCAGCCTTGCCCGTGCCGGTCTCGAGGTCGACCTCGGATGTCGCACCCGCGAGCAGGCCACCGAGCTCGCGGCCACCCGCGAGAACGCGGCCTACCTACCCGGCGTGGTCCTCCCCGACGGGGTTCGGGTGCAGCGCGCCGCCGACCTCGAGCTGGGCGGACACGATCTCGTGTGCCTGGCGGTGCCGGCACGGGCGCTGCCGGCGGTGCTCGCGGCTCACGGGGAGCGGATCCCGCAGCGGGCGGGCGTGCTCGTACTCTCGAAGGGACTCGTCCCGCCGCTCGGAACGTTGCCGTCGGCGTACGCAGCGGAACGGGTCCGCGCCCGTGCCGTCGGCGTGCTCGGCGGGCCGGCTCACGCCGGGGAGGTTCTCGAGCACGGGGCGTCGGTAGTCCTCGCAACCGTCGATGCCGCGTTTGCACGCCAGCTCGCCGAGTCGCTCGAAGCTGCAGGACTGGACGTGACCTACACCTCGGACGTCACCGGGGTCGAGCTCGCCGGCTGTGCGAAGAACGCGGCAGCGCTCGCGGCCGCGGCCGCCTCGGCCGCCGGGCCCAACGTCGCCGGCGCCGCCGCCGGCAAGGTGTTCGGCGAGGTTGGCGCGCTCGCCCGACTCCGCGGCGGGCGCCCGGAGACGTTCGCCGGCCTCGCCGGCGCGGGGGACCTCGTCGCGACGGTCGTCTCCGCGAGCTCGCGCAACCGGCGCGCCGGCGAGCTGCTGGCGCAGGGCATGGCTGCCGCCGACATCGCCCCGGCACTCGGCCACGCCGCCGAGGCTGTCGACACGGTGCCGATGCTCGCGATCGCCGCGCGTGACGGCGGTCTCGCGACGCCGGCCCTGGACGGACTGGCCGCGCTGGTCGAGGGGCGGATCGAGCCCGAGCAGTGGACCGCGACGGTGACGGCGCCAACTGCTCCACCGCGTCCCCGTCGCGTCCGCGCAGCCTGAGCGAAGGTACGCTCCACGATGTGGGCGACAGCGACGGATCGGGATCGAAGAGCAAAGCCGAGCTGGATGCCCGCTTCACCGACCTGTACAAGGCGCATCTGCGTGACGTGTACTCGTACTCGTACTACCGGGTGGGTAACCACCACGACGCCGAGGACCTCACCGAGCAGACGTTCCTTCAGGCTTACCGCCACTTCGAGCGCGCGCTGCGCGAGTCCAACGGTCGCCCGCTGCGGCCATGGCTCATCCGCATCGCCCACAATCTCGCCGCCAACTTCTATCGCGACCGTTCGCGAAAGCCCGAGTCGGCGATCGAGGACGCGGGCGTGATCTCATCGGTGCACACAACGGAGTCACTGGTGGAGGGGCGTGAGGAGCTTCAGCAGATCCTCGCCGGCGTCGCGCAACTCCCCGACGACCGCCGCGAGGCGCTGATCATGCGCTTTGCCCTGGGGATGGACAACCGCGAGATCGCTCGCGCGCTCGGCCGGACCGACGGTGCCACAAAGGTGCTGCTGCACCGCGCGATCCGCCAGCTCGAGGGGATCGTCGCGGCGCCCGAGGAGACCCAGGGATGACGAGCGGCGCGACCGAGCTCGAAGCCCTCCTCCGCGAGGCGCTGGCACCGGTCGAGCCGCCCGCCGACCTGGCCCAGCGGCTCGAGCTGATGCTCGTCAACCTGACCGAGCTCGCCCAGGACGAGCTCGAGTCGTGGGAGCTCTCGGCGATGCGGGACCCGCGGAACTGGGTCCGCCCCGCGGCGGCGGCGGTGATCGGCACCACCGCCGGGACGGCGCTCGTGGTGCTGCGCGTGCGTGCTCGCCATCGGGCCCGCAAGGCCGGGTCGGGCAGTCTCCGCGAGCTGGCCGAGCGCACATTGCACGACATCGCCGAGGAGACGCGCCGGGTCCTGCCAGATCGGTAGTGGTCAGCTAGCCCAGACGGCGCCGCCTTGCCGCGATCGCGAGCGTTACCGACCACTCGCCGGAGCCGGGCGCGGCTGTTGATAGCGTCCAGCGTCGATGCCCGTCTGCTATCGCCATCCGTCCCGCGAGACGGGCGTGTCGTGCTCGTCGTGCGGTAACCCGATCTGCCCGGACTGCATGACGCCGACGTCGGTGGGGATGCGCTGCCCCGCGTGTGCCAGGGAGCGGACGAAGGTGCGCAAGCCGCGGGCGACCGTAGCTGGGGGGATCTCAGCGTCGGCGCCCGTGGCGACGTACACGCTGATCCTCGTAAACGCGCTGGCGTTCCTCGCCGAGAGCTCGGGCGGCGGGACGCTGACGGGCGGCAACGGCTCGACCGGGACGATCTTCCTGAAGGGCGCGCTCTACGGCCAGGCGATCTCGGTTCAGCACCAGTACTGGCGCCTGATCACCTCCGGGTTCCTGCACGACGGGTTCGAGCACATCTTCTTCAACATGCTGTTCCTGTACTTCCTCGGTCCGTCGCTCGAGGCGGTGGTCGGGCGGCTCAAGTTCTTCATCATCTACTTCGTCTCGCTGCTCGCGGGGTCATTCGGTGCGCTGCTGTTCCAACCGATCGCGTTCACCGTCGGCGCATCCGGAGCGTGCTTCGGTGTGCTCGGCGCGCTGATGGTGATCATGCACGACCGCAGGGTCTCGATCTGGAGCAGCGGGCTCGGCATCCTGCTCGCGATCAACATCGCCTTCTCGGTCGCGATCCCGGGGATCTCGATCGGAGGTCACATCGGCGGCTTCATCGGCGGCCTTATCGCCGGTTGGCTGTACGTCGAGTTCGACGAGCACAGACGGATGCCCGCGGCCACGCTCGCCGGGTGGACGCTCGTCGCGGTGGCCAGCGTGGTGGGCGCGATCGCGGTCGCGGGCGGAATGGGCCTGACGCCGACCGGTCTGACGCTATGAGGATGGGGTGGCGGTCCCACGCGCGTAGCGCCCCGCGCCCCTAACGCTCGAGCAGCTCGTCGTAGAGCGCGTGGATCGCCTCGAGCAGACGGCTTGGGGCGAATCGCTCGCGGACGTCGGCGGCCGCCGCCTCGCCGAGTCGGGCTCGAGCGGCGGGATCGTCGAGGAGCGCGGCGGTCGCCTTGGACAGCGCCGCGGGATCGCCGGGCCTCACGAGGCGCCCGGTCCGGCCGTCGCGCAGGATCTCGGGTAGGCCCCCGTGTGCGCTCGCCACCACCGCGCAGCCGGCTGCGGCGGCCTCGATCGCGGCTCCCGGGAGCGGGTCGGGTGCGGTCGACGGGACGGCCACAACGTCGGCTGCCCCGTAGACGTTCTCGACGTCGTCGCGGAAACCGACCAGCCGCACGCGGTCGCTGACGCCGAGGGCGCGCGCGAGCTCGAGGACCGCGGCTTCGCGCTCTTCCGAGCCTGGCCACGCCTCGCCGGCGATCAACCCGATAACGCCGCGACCCGAGAGCTCGGGCTCGGCGAGCGCACGGATCAGCACGTCCTGACCCTTCCAGCTCGAGATCCGCCCGAGCATCGCGATCACCGCCGCGTCCTCCGGCAGGCCGAGCGCCGCACGCGCAGCGGCGCGTGGAGCACGCCGCGGGAGGATCGCGAGCCCGTCCGGGACGACGCGCGGCCGCGGCGAGGAGCCGAACTGAGCGGCGGTCGCGCCCGACACGCAGGGCAGCGCGGCGGCGCTCAGCAGCAGCCTGCGGAACGCCGGCCATGCTCGCTCGAACTGCGAGCCCGGATAGATCTCGCGGACGTGCCAGACGTGGGGGAGCCGGGCGGTGGCGGCGGCCGCGGCTCCGCTGAGCACAACCGAGGTGTTGGAGTGCACGAGCGCGACGTCGCGCGCGCGCGCGAGCCTCCGAACCCCGGCGGCGTCGCGGGCCGCGGCGGCCGTGATCGCGACCAGCCCGCGCGGTGTCAGCAAAGCCCGGCGCACGACCGCGAGCTCGCGAACGAGCACCTCGACTCCGGCGTCGCGGAGGTCGGCGCAGAGCTCACCCTCGTCGGGCAGCACGACGAGCGGGGTATATCTCGAGCGGTCGAGGCCGGCGGCGAGCAGCCCGAGCTGGCGGTCCGCGCCGTAGCGGCCGCTCGATGAGTGCAGCAGCAGGATGGTGCGGGCGCTCAGAGCTCGACCGTCAGCGCCTCGCCCGGGGCCTCGGGCACTCGGTCGGGGTGCAGGATGCTCGCGAGCAGCTCGAGGCCGTCGACGAGCCGCGGCCCGGGACGGGAGAAGTAGGCAGAGGCGTTCACCGCGACCACCTCGCCCGCGCCGACGGCGATCAGCTCGTCGCGGTGCATCTCCGCCTCGCGATGCGCGATCTCGGCGTTGTAGCCGCACGGCATCACGATCACGATCTCGGGCCGGGCGATCGCGATCTCGTCCCAGGTGCGCCGCTCCGAGTTCTCGCCGGCGAACCCGAGCGCGTCCTCGCCGCCGGCGTAGTCGATCAGCTGCGGCGTCCAATGACCGGCGGCGAACGGCGGATCGAGCCACTCGAGCGCCGCGACGCGGGGGCGCCGCGCGCCGCGGACCGCGAGCCTGACGCGATCGATCCGCTGCGCCGCGTCGCGGATGAGCTCGACCGCGGCGTCCTTGCGGTCGGTCGCCTGGGCGAGCGTCCGGGCGTCGCCGAGCACTTCGCCGACAGTGCGCGGGTCGAGTGCGATCACTTGAGGATGGGGCTCGATCTCCTTCGCGACCGCCCGCACATCCTCGTGGGAGACGGCGCAGACGGCGCACAGCGACTGCGTCACGATCAGGTCGGGGCGCAGGGCGATCAGCGCGTCGGCGTCGAGCTCGTAGATCGGCTCACCCGCCAGCGTCAGCTCGCTCACCGCGGCGTCGATCTGGACCGAGCTGCGCCCGGCCGGCAGCACGTCGCGGGTTACCTTCGGGAGCTCGCCGGCCTCGGGCGGGTAATCGCACTCGTGCGTGACGGCGATAACCTCAGGCCCGAGCCCGAGCGCGAACAGTAGCTCGGTGGCGGAGGGGACGAGACTGACGATGCGCATCTCGAGGAGAACGATATGACACAGCGCTTGAGCGACGAAGACATCGCGGCGCGTTTGGCCGGGAGCGATTGGGAGCGTGACGGTGACGAGATCGTCAGGGAGTGGAGGTTCGCCGACTTCGCGGCGGCGGTCACGTTCGTCAACCGTGTGGCCGAGGAGGCCGAGGAAGCCGACCATCACCCCGACATCCTGCTCCACGGCTGGAACAAGGTCAGGCTCTCGTTGACCAACCACTCGGCCGGCGGCTTGACCGAGAAGGACTTCGTGGTCGCGGCCCGCTTCGACGGAGTCGCGTAGATGCGTCTGATCCTCAACATCATCTGGCTGGTGCTGTGTGGCTTCTGGCTGGCGCTCGCCTACGCCTTTGCGGCGATCATCTGCTTCCTGCTGGTAATCACGATCCCGTTCGGGATCGCCGCGCTGCGGATCGCGGCGTTCGCTCTCTGGCCGTTCGGGAGGACGGTTGTCCTGCGCCCTGACGCCGGCGTCGCGTCTGGGATCGGCAACGTCATCTGGTTCGTGTTCTGTGGCTGGTGGCTGGCGCTGGCGCACCTGATCACCGGCGTTGCGCTGTGCCTGACGATCATCGGAATTCCGCTCGGTCTGGCGAACTTCAAGCTGATCCCGATATCGCTGATGCCGCTGGGACGCGAGATCGTGCCGGTCAACACCCTCGGTATGACGGACGACCGCTACACATTCGTCGGCTAGATCGGAACGGCCACCGGTTCGAGGTCGATCAGCTCGGGCGGCAAGGAGCCGGGACCGCGCGCGGTGCAGACCCCGGTCAGGAGCTTCTCGTACTCGTCGGTTACGGTCTCCCAGGAGTACAGGCGCGCGCGCTCACGCGCGAGCTCGCGGTAGGTGGCGACGAGCTCCGGCTGCTCCAGCAGACGCTCGAGCTGCTTCGTCAGATCGGCCACTCCGGACCGGCCGGAGAAGTAGACGCCCGCATCTCCGACGGTCTCCGCGTTCGGGCGATGATCGTTGACGAGCACGCAGTTGCCGGCGGCCAGCGCCTCGAGGATCACCGGGTGCGTGCCGCCGACTTCGGTGGGAGCGCAGAACAGGTAGGCGTGCCGCTGTAGCTCCCAGTAGCCGCGGCCAAAGATGTAGCCGGGGAAGACGACGCGGGGGTCGGCCGAGCGCATCACCTGGCGGATGTAGTCGGACGCGTAAGGCGCGCCGCCGACGATTACGAGCTTCATTCCGCGAGCCTGCTTGGCTCCGATCCGGGCAAAGGCTTCGACCAGGAGGTGCGGGTTGTTCTCAGGCTCGAGGCGTCCGACGAAGAGGACGTAGCGTCGCGGCTCGAGCCCGAGGCGCTCGAGCATCTCGGTGCCGTCGTGGCCCGGGTCCTCGACCCCGTACGGGACGACGCCGATCCGCTCGCCGTATCGCGACTCGAAGATGTCCGCCACCGAGTGTGAGTCTGTGATCGCCCGGTCGGCCCAGCGCGGCGCGGTTCGCTCGGCGAAGCGCAGGTAGGCCTTGGCGAGCGCCGGCCATTTCCGCCTGTCGGAGTCGAGCCCATCGACGTTGATCACCGTGGGGATCGAGGCCCAGCGGGTGATCAGGCAGAGGGGCGAGTTTCCGCCGATGAAGAACAGCGCCGCGTCGGGCTTGACCGATC
>Ga0302325_10005069_pt1 | contig 30206 bp, 26 predicted proteins | sample Palsa_T0_2_FD_201948 | JGI IMG/M metagenome (GOLD analysis project Ga0302325, IMG submission 201948) | Peat permafrost microbial communities from Stordalen Mire near Abisko, Sweden - Palsa_T0_2 | ecosystem: Environmental > Terrestrial > Soil > Palsa > Peat permafrost | place: Sweden: Abisko... | reverse complement strand
GCCCGGGCACCCCTGGGCTGGGACGTCCACAACGCCGACGCCGTGGCCCGGGCCTGCATCGCCCTGTTCAGCGACCTGTTCCCCATGACCACCGGCGAGATACTGCACGTCGACGGGGGTGTCCACGCCGTTCAATGAGGTCGGCCCGGCACCGGGGGCGACGCATCGTCTTCCTTGCCGTCGCCGCGCTGGTCGCGTTGTTCCTGGTGCTGACCGCCGTCCTCTTCGTCTGGCCCGCTACCAACGCCCCGCGGCGCTCGGACGCCATCGTCGTCCTCGGTGGCTCGGGACCGCGAATACAAAAGGGTCTCGCCCTGGCCCGTGCCGGATACGCGCCCTACCTGGTTCTCTCTGATCCAGGTGACGAGCCATGCCACTGGGCGATACACAACGTGAAGGTGATCTGCTTCGATCCCAATCCAAGCACGACGCAGGGCGAAGCACGGGAGACTACAACGCTGGCTAAGGAGCACAATTGGCACCAAATCATTGTGGTTTCGGGCATTCCCCAGACCACGCGCGCCCGCATCCTCTTCGACCGCTGCACTGACCGGGCCCTGCTCTTCGACCCGGCCAGCCCAGGCGGTCTGGGCGAGTGGTTCAAGAATATCGTCCACGAGTGGGGAGCCTTGATAGTCCAACTCACGGTGCAACGCAGCTGCTGACGCGACACCTTCGTGACAAATAAGGGCCATTGCCGCGCCGAAACCCAAATGGGGTCCTACTCATCAACTTGCATATGAACACTAGGTAAACCCAAGGATTTTTTCGCGCAAGACGTGACCTCGCCTGGTACGCTCCTACCGTCGGGAGAGATTCAAGGAATCACATAACCGAAATGGCGGTCGGGCCCCGAGTCGGAGTGAAGCAATAGATCGCACCTTGCTGTGGTGGCGCAGGTGCAGCTCTCCCAGACCCACACGAAGACGGGAACCGGTGAGCAATGGCGGGTAGTAAAACCCTGACGAGAGTAAAGGAGGCTACTGACCAGCTCAGCTTTGACGTGGGCGACGCACCCGAACCTGTTCCGATCACCGGTGACCAATGGCCCGTGGCCCTGCTGCTGGCCTTTGACCTCTTGGCGGCGGCAGTTGCCCTTCCATTGGCGCTGCTGCTGCTCGGCGTGAGTTCCTCGGCGGAGAGCAACTCGCTGGGCCGCTTTTGGACGAACGTCGGGAACGATGCGTCGTTTCCGGTGGCCATCGTCATCGCCTTGGCTATAGCCGGGTTCTACCGGTCGAGCCGCAGAGCACGGTACGAGAGCAGCTTCTCGGAGTTGAAGGAACTGGTCATCGCTCTTTGCGCGGGGTGCGTTCTGTCCATCGGCTTCAGTGTTCTCCTCCACGTGGGCTTTGGCGTGACTGAAAGCAATTCCACGCAGCTCTTGCTCGCAGCCGTCATGGCCGTCGCCCTGATTACAATCGCCCATGCGACGCTGAGTGCATTCCGTCGTAACGAGAACTCTCGTGTGTTGATCGTAGGATCCGGCACCTTGGTCGACCGTATCGCCACCTACTTCACCCTGACCAAGGGGGTCAAGGTGATCGGGCGAGTGGTCGATGCTCCCACGGCAGAAGACGGTTCGCTAGGCACGGTGAGCGATCTCCCCCAGCTTTGCGAAAAGTACCAGGCCAATAGGATCATAGTCGCCTTCCCGACTGTCCTTTCGCATGATTCCGTCACCGTCTTCCGCTCGCTGCCCTCTACGGTTCACATCGCCATCGTCCCCCGTTACTTCGAACTGGTTTCGTGGCGGTCTCGCATTACCGACCTGTACGGACTCCCTCTCGTCGAGGTGGCTCCGGCGCACTTCAGCGCGTGGGACCGCTTTCTCAAACGGGGATTCGACGTCATCGCTGGTTCGCTACTCCTACTCCTCCTCTCCCCCGTTGCACTTACGCTCGCACTCTTGGTCAAGCTCACATCGCCGGGACCCGTGCTCTTCCGACAGGAGCGAGTGGGACAGGGGCGCCAGGTGTTCACGATCTACAAGTTCCGAACAATGGTGAACAGCAGTACAAAATGGGCCGAAGAGCCCGAAACTTGTTCCCAGCATGCATTGATCCCACTCCATGAACTTCGAAACAAGTCCGTGGAGGCCAATCGAATCACCCGCGTCGGTGGAGTTATGCGACGGACGGGACTGGATGAGATCCCCCAAGTCCTCAACGTCCTCCTCGGCAACATGTCTCTTGTCGGACCGCGACCCTTCACCGCCCGCGAGTCCGAAACCGTCACGGGGTGGCAAGCCAGACGGTTCGAACTTCGACCGGGCATCACTGGACTATGGCAGGTCTCGGGACGAAACGATCTCACCATGGACGAACTCCGTCGACTCGACTACCTGTACGTGGCGAGCTGGTCCTTGTGGTGGGACATCAAAATCGTCTGGGATACGCCAAGAGCAATGGTCCGGGGGTTTGGTGCGTATTGATCGTAGTGGATCACCAGGAACGCCCTCAGTTGCCATCGTTCACGATTACCTCACACAGCGTGGGGGAGCCGAGCGCGTCTTTTCGCTCTTGGCGGAGACGTTCCCAAACGCTTCCCTCCATACCTCGCTGTACGACCCCGCTGGCACATATCCCGATTTCGCTGGCCTTGACATCCAAACATCGCCTCTCAACAAAATCGGACTGTTCCGCCGGCGGCACCGTTTGACATTTCCGATCCTCGCACCTTCCTTTTCCGCCCGTCGGATCAACGCGGACGTGGTCCTTTGTAGCTCAAGTGGCTGGGCCCACGGTACGCGGACGAACGGTCGCAAGGTGGTCTACTGCCACGCACCGGCGCGATGGCTTTACAATGCCGATCGATACCTTGGTCCGGATCGACGACGCACCGACCCTCGACCGACAGTGAGCTCATTTCACAGACACTCAGACGATCTAAGAAGAAGTGTCGGAGCTACGGCACTTCACCTTCTCGGGCCACCTCTTCGTCGTTGGGATCACCTCGCAGCCACGTCAGCTGATCGGTACCTCACAAATTCAACCGCGATGGCAGATGCGATCCGGGCAACCTATGGATTGGAAGCCGAAGTACTGCCCCCACCACCCGCGCTCTCACCCAAAGGTCCCGAACGACACGTCGTAGGACTCGAATCGGGTTATTTTTTGTGCATCGCGCGACTCCTGCCTTACAAAAACGTGCAGGTGGTCGCCGAGGCTGTTGATCGCGTCCCAGGTGCTCGACTGGTGATCGTGGGTGACGGTCCCGCACGTTCCGATATTGAGATCGCGGCTGGCCCGAATGTTCGACTCTTGGGTCAAGTTGACGATGCCGCGCTCCGCTGGCTATATCGAAACTCCATGGCGCTCGTCTCCGCCTCCTTCGAGGACTACGGCCTCACCCCACTCGAGGCCGCCTGCTTCGGTCGCCCATCAGTCGTTCTCGGCTCCGGCGGATTTCTTGACACCGTGGTGGACGGTCAGACAGGAACCTTTTTCGAATCACCGATTGTCGACGACGTCGCCCGGGCTATGGAGATGACTACCAATCAAAGATGGGACGAAGGCGAACTACAAGCACATGCCGAAAAGTACTCCGCACCTTCGTTCCAACGAAGAATTCGTCAAGTAATTGCCGAGGAGGTCGCTCGTAGCTGACTACGACCCTTCTCAGCTTCGGATGCAATGGGGATTACGTTGATTCCTCCCGCAGTGGATGCCACGGAAGCTGGTACTTGACCGCTCTGCTCTGCACAATCCAAACTCAGGTTTTAACATATCTCTCAATGATTTAGCGTGCCGGTAACTCACGTGTCCCCAATTCCCGAACTTGCCGCCGCTCGCCCGCCTCGCTCTACCACGCCAAATTGAGCATCGTTTCTTTCTGACGTAATCTGGCGCGCCCTCCGTACATCTATGGCGGAGTTTCACCATACACTGTCCACCTTCGGAACGGGATGTCTTGAGTGACAAGTAAGCTCGATCGCCGAATAGTCGGGGCTGTCTTTATATGATACGCGGCGTTCGAACCATCTTCACGAGAGGACGACACCACCGGAAAGCGACGGAAAAAAAACAGAAGGGCAGCGTATTTGCGATCCTTTCCGCATTAAAATCATTGGGTCTGCCTTCGCTGAATCGACGACTTATTTGGGTAGCGAGTTGCTCTCTCGTCTCCGGGCTTTCACAAGCCGCACTCCTCGTTATCATCAGCGAGTTAGCAGTGAGCCGTGTTCAAGGCAGTAAGAACTTTAAATTTCATGGCCTGTCAATTTCACTACGCGATTCGCTTTTAGCGTGCGTCGCACTGCTCGTCTTATACTTTACGACGAGCATTCTTTCTGCGTACTCCAGTAGTTCCCTGTCCAGTGCGGCAGTGGAAGGCAGCCGGAGCACAGTTATCCATTCCTTCTTTGCCTCCAGTTGGGAGCTACAATCTACAGAGCGCCTAGGACATGTACAGCAACTTCTGACCGTTAACTGCGACAATATAGGCTGGATTGCTATAAGCATTGCAGGGGGAATTCAAGCAATTTTAGCGGCCTTGGCACTTTTGATTGCCGCTTTTATCGTTGAGCCACTTACCGCTAGTATTGTTGTGGTAGCTGGTGTCGTACTATCTTGCGTCATGCGCCCGTTCCTCCAATGGAGCAGGAGAGCCTCTATTCGACTTTCAAATGACAGTCAGCGAATGGCTACTTTAGTGACCGAGTATACGCGACTTGTACGGGAATTTCGATTGTTTGGTGTAGATGAATTGGCAACGGATATTCTGGATAAACGAAATCACGATGCGGCTATAAGCTACAGGCGAAGCCGCCTTTTGGGACAAGCTAGCCCGGTCATCTACCAAACCCTTGCCTTAGGTTTTATTATCGTTGGCCTTGCTATTTTTCTCGGACATTCAGGAAAAACTCTTGGGTCGACCGGAGCGATCCTCGTACTAACTCTACGATCACTAACGTACGGTTCTCAAATCCAAGGAAACAGTCAACAGCTGCGGGCATTCCAAGGATTTCTGGATGGGGTGCAAAGGGACATTTATCAGTATAAGGTAAATTCCGTAAACTTTAACGGGAATAAAATTCCCGAAACATACGACGTAACATTTGATTCAGTATCGTATGCTTATCAAGCAGGGACAGAGGTCCTCAGAAATCTTTCCTTTTATCTACCTACGGGTAATATCCTCGGAGTTGTCGGAAGGTCAGGTAGTGGAAAGTCGACACTGAGCCAGCTTGTACTAGGAATGAGAACTCCTTCTACTGGACAGGTTCTGCTAGGAGACGTTCCAGCGGCATCCGTTGCGAAAGGAGATGGGGCTAGCCCGATAGCATTCGTAGCTCAGGAATCGATATTACTGCAGGGCTCAATCGCTTCAAACATCTCGTTTTTCCGGGACGTTTCCCAAGAACAGATTGAGGCTGCGTCTCGGGCTGCCCATCTGCATGATGATGTTATTGGAATGACGCGATCATATAAGACACTCGTTGGCGAGGGCGGCGGTGCGCTTTCGGGAGGACAACGACAACGTCTGGCTATAGCTCGAGCACTAGTAGGGGCCCCACGGGTGCTCGTCTTGGATGAACCAACTAGCGCCCTCGACGGACGATCCGAGTTCCTCATCAGACGCACGCTCTCTGAGCTACGAGGCCACGTGACCGTCATTGTGATTTCCCACCGCTTGGCGACGGTCGAGGATTGTGATCTTCTGCTTGTGCTCGAGACAGGAAATCTGGCTGACTTTGGGCCACGCGGGCAAATCGTCCACGGAGCCGCTTTCAGGCATGTTGTTCAAGCCGCTGTAGCTGGCTCAACAAACCTTGCTTAACTTGATCCACAGGTATTTCTCGAATGCCTTGACAGATTGTCATTTTAGGTGGCCGCTGACGGCTGTGGAGATGGTTGATAACGTCACCCATAATCGGAGCGTGAATCTTTCGGCCTCAAATGCGAATCCCAATCGCAGGGATAGGATTGGTGAGATGACGCGGGCCAACATCGGCCTCACTTGCCCTGACGATCGTCCGGTTGTGGCGGTGGTCGCTCGCGATGTCCACACCCATGGTGGAATGGAGCGAGTTCATGCGGAACTTGTGCGGCGACTAGCTGGACGGTATCGCTTTATCATCGTCTCCACGACTCTAGATCCGGATCTGAAACAGGTCGTCACGTGGTTGCGGGTCCGTACCCCAAGACGTCCTGCCAGCATCGCTGCACCCACCTTTTTCGCTGCCGCGACCGTACGTACGGCTCTTGCTCGAGCCGAACTTATCCACACATGCGGCGCCGTTGTGGCAAACCACGTCGATCTATCTACAGTTCACTTCTGTCATGCCGCGTTTCGGTCAAGCAATGGGGGCCTCGCCCCAGCGGGATCTCCCATGGGCCGTCGCTTAAACACCGCAGTGCTGCGATCATTTGGTATTGCGGCTGAACGATGGTGCTACCGAGCGGAGCGGGCTGCGGCCCTGGGAGCAGTATCTCGGCAGGTCGAAGATGAGCTCGGTCACTACTATCCGCGTGCCCGCGTAGTTTCGACTCCGAATGGGGTTGACGTCGCCCGGTTCCGCCCCGACGAACAGTCACGCGTAGCCGCCCGGTACGATCGGCGCGTTCGATCCGAGGAGATAGTTGCTCTTTTTGTTGGCGGGGACTGGGATCGCAAGGGGCTTGGCCTAGCCATCGAGAGCGTTGCCGAAGCCCGCCGACTTGGTGCCCCAATTCGTCTTTGGGTGCTCGGGTCGGGTCCTAAAGATCGATTTTATCGTCATGCCGTCAAACAGGGAATCGCGGGCGAAGTCGACTTCTTGGGTCAGCACGATGACGCAGCCCGTTGGTTCCAGGGGGCAGATTTGTACCTGTGCTGCAGCCAATACGAGGCGTTCTCGTTGGCGATGATTGAAGGTGCGGCGTCAGGACTACCTGTGGTAACAGTACCCGTCGGAGGTGCTATCGAGATCGTGTCTGGAGGAGACGCCAGTGGTGAGCCGGCCGGAGTGATCGTAGGCCGAAATGCGAATGAGATTGGTAGAGTGTTAGCAAAATTGGCGATGGACGAAAACGGACGACAGCAGCTCGGTTCCGCTGCGCGGATTCGGGCAGTCGGTTTTGGTTGGGATGCGCTCGCCGCGAGAGTAGATGACCTGTATCAGAGCCTCCTTGTCGATTCGACTAATGGATCAAAGGGGTCCCGGACGACTAGACGATGGGGTCCAATATTCCCATGAGTCCCGGATGAAGGAACGTCACTGTGCCCTGCATTCAGACGAGCGAGGTCCTTGGATGAGCCCGTCCGGATTGGGTGTCCTTCAGATCGGACTTGAGTCGCTGAAGGAACGCCCTGGTGGACTGAATCGGTATTTCGTCGAATTGCTCGATGCGCTTAGCAGCGAAGGAATTTCGGTCCATGGAATTGTGACGGGTGCGGCGATCATGCGGGAGGGTTCGGAAGAACCGCTGACAACGGTCGCGGGGCGACGTACTTCGTTGGTTTCTAGTCTCTTGGCGATCCGCACCGCGGTATCGCGACTTGGGACTGATGTAGACGTCATCGATGCGCACTTTGCCTTAACGGCTCTGCCCGTCTTTTTCGGGTCACTTCGTCGGCGCCCTCTGATCGTCCACTTTCACGGACCATGGGCGGACGAGGGCGCGGCGAGCGGTCAATCAAACCTGAAGTGTCTCGCAAAGCGATTCGTGGAACGGTTTGTCTATCGCCGCGCATCCACTATTATCGTGCTTTCGAATGCATTCCGTCGAGTGCTTATCGAACGCTATGGCGTTCTTCCATGGGATGTGGAGGTAATGGCGCCTGGAGTTGATACCGAACGTTTTCGTCCGGGAGATTCGGCTGAAGCACGTGCCGCCTTGGGCGTGCCGACCGGAACTTGGGTGGCAGTTGCAGTGCGCCGACTCGTACCCCGTATGGGTCTCGACATCTTATTGGAGGCTTGGGCTGTCGTGGTAGCGGGGACCGACAATCCGGTGTTGTTATTGGTTGCTGGTGACGGGCCCAGCCGGGTAGCACTTGAAGACCAGGTCGACCGTCTCGGGCTCCGCGAATACGTCCGGTTTCTTGGTCGAGTGGACGATGGTCGTTTGGTGTCCGTTTACCGCGTAGCAGACGTGTCGGTTGTGCCTTCCGTCGCCCTAGAGGGCTATGGGCTCGTGGTACTCGAATCATTGGCGACAGGGACGCCGGTGGTCGCCTCAGCCGTCGGCGGGCTTTCCATAACGGTCGGCGACTTCGATGAAGGGTTGTTGGTGCTTCCAGGCGACCCTGGTGCTCTGGCCGAACGGATAGGAAGTGCCCTACACCAGACCAAACCGCTGCCCTTGGCATCGGACTGTCGCCTATACGCCGAAGCGTTCTCATGGTCCGAGGTGGCGCGAAACCATATTGATCTCTACCGCCGCCTACTGCAGAAGCACCATCAAACCACCGAAGGCTCGGAGACTGTGGACAAGAGACCCATTCGCGTGGTCGTTGTTGGACACGCGGCGGAACTCTCGGGGGGAGAGCTCGCTATCAGCCGGCTGATTTCCGCTATGGCAAATGTGAATGTACACGTGGTACTGGCGGAGGAGGGCCCTCTGATTGATGTCCTTGAGGAAGCGGGTGCCACAGTGGAAGTCCTGCCGATGAACGAAAAGGCGCGGGGCCTCCGGAAAGATCGAGCCCGGGCGGGCGGAGTGCCATTGGACGCGCTCCTGGCGAGCGTCATCTACACCGCCAAGCTCGCAAGACGTCTGCGTCAGTTGAAGCCCGATCTGGTACATACCAACACCCTGAAGTCAGCTCTTTATGGGGGCGTGGCCGCGCGTGCAGCGGGCGTTCCCTGCCTTTGGCATGTGCGGGACAGGATCGCGGAGGACTACCTTCCGCGGTCAGCGGTGAAGCTCGTCCGCCTGGCCGCCCGGTACCTGCCGACTGATGTGGTCGCCAACTCCCGGACGACCTTGGCAACATTACATCTCCCGAAGCCTCGATTGGACAGGGTCGTGTACGACGGAGTGGCAGGCGTGGTGCCAAGTCAGGTGGTCCCAAGTCCGATCGATGTCACGCAATGGGACTTGAGACAGATCGACGCTTCCAGGGACCGCTTTCGAGTGGCAATGGTTGGTCGGTTGACCCATTGGAAAGGACAAGACGTCTTTCTGAAAGCCTTCGCCGAGGCATTCGCCGGAGGGCCCGAGCAAGCAGTCCTGATCGGTTCAGCCATGTTCGGGGAAGACAAGTACGAACGGCACTTAGTCAAACTTGTCTCTGACCTGGGTATCGGCCGCCAAGTGGAGTTTCGAGGGTTTCAGTCAGATATGAAGACAGAGCTCGAACGGGTCGACGCAATGATCCACGCTTCGTTAATTCCAGAGCCATTCGGTCAGGTTGTCGTCGAAGGGATGGCAGCGAGCCTCGCGGTTGTGGCGTCCGACGCCGGAGGTCCTGCCGAGATCATCACCCACGACGTCGATGGGTTGCTCTATCCGCCAGGGGATGTCCGCGCGCTGGCCACGCTTCTCCGCCGGCTGGCTGATGACCCATTGTTGCGCCAACGACTTGGCAACCAGGCGGCACGAACGGCCGAGGGGTACTCGATTGCCAACGTGGCCACTCAGGTTGTCGAAGTCTATCGATGGGTCTTGAGCCGAAACAGCCGAAACTTGGTAAGATACCCTCAATAAAGACCACCTCGAGACGATGAAATACTACATGAGGATCAATCGGAATCAAGGTCCGAGATAGTTGGTCCTGTCCTTGTACCGGGCCCATAGGACGAAGAGGCGTCGGCCTGAAGGTTCAGTTCGTCTCCGCCTTATCAAGATGACGTGATCGCCGACGGGGACTATCGTTACTGATCTAATGCGTTGGATAATTCGAGACCTTGGGCATACGTATTTTCCATCCCTGCTAGGGCCATCCCCGATTGTGATTGATCTCGGTGCAAATCACGGTGAATTTACGAGAGTGATGTCGTCAAATTACGGAGCCAACTGCATTGCTGTCGAGCCAAATCGATTATTGCATCCAGATATTTTGTTGACTGGCGCTACTCATGTGCTCCTCGCAGCTATCGGATCGGAAAACGGTCAGGCGGCCTTTAATGTGTCATCTAAAGATGATGCGTCAACCTTGCTACCGGTCATCGGCGTCGAAAATAACGCAGCAGTTGTTCCAACAGTTCGCTTAGAGAGTTTGATTGACGAGCTTTCCCTGACACGTATTGATCTCCTCAAGATTGATATTGAAGGCATGGAGGTAGAGGCAATTTTAACGTTACGACCTGATCAACTCGCCATAGTGCAGCAACTCAGTGTTGAATTCCATGATGCCCAGGGTTACGTAACACAAAAGGATGTCTCTCGAGCTATTCTGCATATGAGGGATGCGGCCTTCCGTCACGTCAAGATGTCCTTCAAGGATCATTCAGACGTGTTATTCGTACGCGCAGATCGATGTTCGTGGCTCAGATGGGCACGAGTAACTCTGATCGACGTCAAATTACATCAGTTGAAAAGGGTATTTGAACGAATCAATTTGACCTGCGCGTAATCTGCTGGTTTAAACTACTCAATTCGTCGTCCGGTCCGCCACATGTTTACTCCTGGCCAATGTGGCACCATCGATTCAACACGTCTAGTAGCCGAAGGTCATATTCCCGACTCCATTAACTAACGCTTTTTCGTCATAAAGGGCGTCGAAAACTTTGAAAGTCTTTTTGCGCCGATCATGGTAACTAGAAAGTCTTTTGCCAAAGATCGCAATCCGAGTTCGCCAAGGGCTTGGTCGCCATAGTTGCCAGAACGAAGCAAGGTGATGCGCCGACGTAGTGAATCCCGAGATGAATAGAGTTCCTGGCGCTGTTTTGCGGACTCGATATACGTCAAGTAGGCATCGCATAGCCGAACAGCTTTCTCGTAAACGCCCGTGTCCATACTAAGCAGATCAAAGTTATCTTGGAGAAGCTGGACTCTGCCAGCGGATATTCGGGATCGATTGTCGGTCTGCAAAAGATCTGTAGAAATGATGTTAGATATTCTGTTCCTCAAACGGGGTGGTCCGATGCCATCCGAAGTTTGATTCACATGCTGACGATGAAGAACAAGCGGAGAGGAGAGTGTTGTGATTCCGTTTGACAAACATGCCAGGAAAGGAATCCAATCATCATGACTCATGCGCGGGTATAAATCGTGCTCTTGCGGTCGCATCTCGGAGGGCAGAAGATTCAGAATAGGTTGTCGGAAAAGCATGGCGAATCCGTTGTACTGCCTTGTTGGAAAGATCGGACACTTTGAGGGTGGAAGGAACTCATCAGGAAAAACAGGGAATACCGCCTTTTCGTTTAAGCTCGAGTCAACAATCGCGGCAGAATGTATAACGACGCTGGGTTGAGCAGCGGACTTGAAGGCGTCAATGCAGAATGTGAGCTTCTGTGGAAGCCACACATCATCCTGATCACAGAACGCCACTATGTCATTTGTAACCGTTCTTGCTGCCGACAAAAAGTTGTCCGCAAAACCCATTTGCTGATCGTTTGAGATAACGCGCATCGAGAAAGGAGCGGATTCAGCAAATTCTCTGACAATCGATAACGTTTGGTCATGACTTCCGTCGTCGCTGACGATTACCTCATTTGGCAGGGTGTTCTGATGGGCAAGTGATTGGAGTTGTTCGTGTACATATTCTGCACCATTGAAGGTTGCAATTACCACCGATACGGAGAGAGTCACGGAACCATATCTACCATATGATCGACCTACGGTCTATGCCGGATTAATACGTGTCGTTTAATCATGTCGTCGCGATCCCGACGAAGAAATTTGATTCTTCGAAGCGGGCGAGGCCACGAAAGAAGTGCAAGGAGGTTGACACGGCCGCTGGGCGTCGTGGCAACCGCCGCCGGGATGAGCTGCTCACTTGGTCATCGAAGCTGAAAGTGACGTCCGCCGCAGCCATCGAGTTGTCGGCGCGATTTCTTACACTGCGCGCGGCAACGTTTGCCACTCCGCCGAAGGTGAGCTGGGCTGGGCGTGTACGGCAAGGCGGCCCTAAGAGGTACGACCTAACATTCTGTAGGCAGTCCGAGTCGCTCTAACCTTGATAAGTCCTTGTGGCCATATAGGCCATTCCTTGAGAGTTTGTGCGCCTCGTAAAGTTCTCGCGGGGTACCATTTCAGCCATCTTCGGTAAGTTTGACATGCGATTTTCATCCCGCTATCCCAACAGTATGTTTCACGCAAATGGTGAGTAGGGATGAGTAATTCGGCAATGCTGGATTTAGTCGCCGAGGCAACGCACCCGCATCTGCAAAAATCATGATTTGTTGGTACATTTAGGGGGTGGACTTCTCTAGGATGCAGAGACTCCTCCAAGACCCAGGCCGCATTCCGGGTGCGCTGTTGCGTCGGGTACTGCCTAACCATCCTCGCCGAGGCTACCCATGGGTCAGACTCGCGGATGGCTCCATAACATTTCGGGAAACTGGATTTGTAGCCGCCGACTCGCCGGCATTGCTGCTGGCGCGGCACAACTACGAAGTCGCTTGTATTCGTCGGCTGCTTCATGGAAGAGCTATAGGACAGTCGCTCGAGGTCGGTTGTGGTTACGGACGGCTCACCCCCACATTTGCTGAGTTCTCGGCCTTACACGTCGCTGTAGACATCAACTCCGACGCTCTCACCTATGCCCGTGAGACGTACCCGGGGCACGACTTCCGTATCGCCTCGGTAAGGCAGCTGCCCTTCGCCGAGGGCCAATTCGACCTCGTCGTCACATGGACCGTTCTGCAACACGTCCCGCCGGACCGGATCGCGGTTGCCTGCGGGGAGCTGAATAGAGTTCTCGCCTCTGGAGGGACACTCCTTCTCTGCGAAGAGACGCGCCACGCCGATCAACCCATGGTTCGTCGACCTCACACGTGGCACCGCCGTTCCGAAGACTATCAAGAGCTCCTCGCTCCACTGGAGCTAACCTACTCTTCTGACATTGATGAGATTTCTCGACTACCCGGCATGGAATCACCCGGAACGGTGATGGTTTGGACGAAGCAGCGCACCGGAGCTCAACAAGACGACCCGATTGGCGCTTCCAAGGGAGCGGACCTGTGAGCCTGCTATCGACATATGCTGACATGCCTAGGTTAGTTGTGAGCTTCCCCCGCCTTGGCGGACACCGAACGTGAGGCGGTGAGGGCCGTCTCTTGGAAGGATGTCCCTATGCCAGTGCGCTATCCAGACGAGTTCCGCCAGCGGGCGATCGAGCTGGCCCGGACGGGCGACCAGCCCGTCGCCAAGGTGGCCGCCGATCTCGGCATTGCCACGTCGTGCCTGCGTCGATGGATGAAGCAACACGACATCGACGGCGGCCGGAGCGAGGACCTCAACACCGACGAGCGGGCCGAGCTCGTACGTCTTCGTCGTGAGCTGCGCACCGCCCAGATGGAGGTAGAGATCCTCCGGCGGGCCGCCGCGTATTTCGCCAAGGAGACGCTGCCGGGCCCAAAATGATCTACACCTTCATCGCCCGGGCCTGCACGGACCTGCCCGTGACAGCCTGCTGTCGGGTGATGAGGGTGTCGACCTCGGGGTTTTACTCATGGCAGGCCGAACCCGTGCGGGCCAAGGACCTAGACGACGCCTATCTCTCCAACTCCATCGTCGACATCTGGACCATGAGCCGTCGTTCCTATGGCTCGCCTCGGGTCCACGCCGAGCTGAAACTCGGCCAGGACGTTCGCTGTTCGCGCAAGCGGGTCGAGCGCCTGAGGCGCCAGGCGCAGATTGCCGGCATTCATCGGCGTCGTCGGGGAGGGTGCACCCGTCGAGACCTCGGTGCTGAGCCCTCCGACGATCTGGTGAAGCGCTCTTTCGACCCCGCCGAGCCGGATCGCTTGTGGGTCATGGACATCACAGAGCACCCGACCGACGACGGCAAGACCTACCTGGCAGTGGTCCTCGACGCCTTCTCCCGGCGAGTCGTGGGCTGGTCGATCGTCGATCACATGCGTTCTGAGCTCGTGGTCGATGCACTCCAGATGGCCATCTGGCGCCGCCGTCCACCGGCCGGGCAGACGATCGCGCACTCTGATCACGGGTCGAACTACACGTCGTGGGCCTTCGGCCGGCGCTTCCGAGGTGCAGGCCTGCTCGGTTCCATGGGAACGATCGGCGACTGCTTCGATAACAGTGTGGCCGAGAGTTTTTTCGGTACTCTCCAACTCGAGCTGCTCGACGAGCACCACTGGGAGAACCGCCGGCAACTTGCCCAGGCCATCTTCGAATGGATCGAAGGCCTGGTACAACCCCCGTCGACGTCACAGCTACTGCCAGATGCTCAGTCCCGTGGACTACGAAGCCGCTCACGCGGCATGATCAATGACTAACAGCAACTGTCCGCTGGAGCGGGGGAAGCTCAGTTGCACTTAAAGATCCTCGCCTAATACCCCGCTAGCACTCCGTAGAGTGGAATAATTGGTGCATGCCCACTTCCACGTCAGCAGCTGGTGCGGCGCGCACGAACAAGGCACCACCCCGTGTCCGTCCACGCCGCGATTTCGCGGCCATGGAGGCCACTCGGATGCGGGCTGCCGACATGTTTGCCAAAGGGGTGTCCCAGGCCGACATAGGCCGTGAGCTCGAGGTCTCGCACCAGACGATCTCCGACTGGCACAAGGTGTGGAAGGTCGGAGGCAAGCAGGCCCTGAAACGTAGCGGTGAGCCTGGTCGTCCTCGCAAGGTGACCGATGCCGACCTGGCCAGGGTGGAACGGGCCCTCCAGAAGGGCCCAAAGGCGAATGGGTATCCGACCGATCTGTGGACTCTGGCCCGTGTCGCCGAGGTGATCGAGAACACCACCGGAGTGAAGTACCACCCCGGACACGTCTGGAAGGTGCTCCGCCGGATGGGCTGGAGCCGACAACGACCGGCCCGCAAGGCGGCAGAGCGGGACGACGAGGCCATCGAGCAGTGGGTCAACGACCGCTGGCCCAAGTTAAAAAAAACGCCCGGGCCAGGGATGCGTGGATCGTCTTTCAAGACGAGAGCGTGCGCCATGAGGCGCCATGAGCCGGGTGGGGTGAAAGGACCCACCTTGGGACTGTCGCAGCAGTCCGATGAAGCAGGGGGCAGCCTGAACCTGGAGACGCAGGGGAAGGTGGGAGCAGCCCTGACTACGACGGGACGGGTCGGCACTGCCAGACGACCTGGGCCCGGCAAGCAAGGCGGGAAGGTGTAACGCAAGTGAATCAGTGGATGAACCCCCGTAAGCATGGAAACCGGCTCCAATCTGGTGGATATGGGCCGGGCAGCAGCGCACGTCGAGCCTTAGATTCGGGCAAGACGACACCGACGTCGATGCTTTCGTCGACCAGGTGGCCACGAGGAAAGCCTGCGACGTACTCGTGGCGAGGCTGCCGGGGAACAGCTGGGCACCTAACTCGCCAACCGGTGCATGGTGAACATGGGAACTGTCATCGGGCGCCTCCCCGCCACCCCGCCAGGGTGGCGGCGGCAAGGCCCGTCGTCGGCTGATGACCCGATGCCAGGACGGAGTCCTCGTAGTAGTCCGAGCGTGGGAAAGCCACGTACATGGCGAAGGGGGACAGCGAGTTCGCAGAGCTGAGCCTGGAATGTCAGGAGTCCGTCGGTGAATACCGACGATCCGTGGCCGGACCACGATGTGGCCTGGTGACAGGTACTGAAGATCCAGACCAAGCTGCACCAATGGTCTATCGACGACCCCCGTCGTCGGTTCGATGACCTCTACAACCTTGTCTATGACCCAGCTGTCCTGGCCGAAGCCTGGCACAGGGTCAAGGGGAACCGGGGTGCCCGCTCGGCGGGGGTGGACGGCCAAACGGCCCATTACATCTCCATCGTGCGGGGAGAGGAGGACTTCCTCTCCGAACTACGAGCCGATTTGAAGGCTCGGACGTTCGTGCCCCAGCCCGTGCGCGAGCGCATGATCCCCAAGGCCGGCGGCAAGTTGCGTCGGCTCGGGATCGCAACCGTGCGGGACCGGGTGGCACAAGCCGCCCTCAAGCTGGTGCTCGAACCGATCTTCGAGGCGGATTTTCACCCGTGCAGTTACGGGTTCCGTCCCAAGCGCCGAGCCCAAGACGCCATTGCCGAGATCCACTTCTTCACATCCAGGTCCTACAACTGGATTTTAGAAGGGGACATCACGGCGTGCTTCGACGAGATCGACCACACCGCTCTTATGGGTCGGGTGCGAGATCGAATCGGAGACAAGCGGGTCGTGGGCCTGGTGAAGGCGTTCCTCAACGCTGGCATCCTCTCTGAGGACGGCATCGAGAGGGACACGGTCACCGGCACCCCACAAGGGGGGATCCTCTCCCCGCTGCTCAGCAATATCGCCCTGTCAGTTCTCGACGAACACCTCGTCGGGGCCTGGCAAACGACGATGAGCGACTTCAACTCCCGCAGGAAACGGCGACGCCACGGGCTGCCCAACTATCGCCTGGTGCGATACGCCGACGACTTTGTCGTGTTGGTCGACGGCACCGAGGCCGACACCGAAGGACTGCGAGAAGAAGTGGCAGCGGTACTCGCCCCGATGGGCCTGCGCCTGTCGGAGGAGAAAACGAGGATCGTCCACATCGACAAGGGCTTCGACTTTCTCGGGTTCCGCATCCAGCGGCACCAAAAGCGAGGCACGGCGAAGCATCACGTTTACACCTACCCCTCCAAGGCCGCCTTGGCCTCGGTGAAGGCCAAGGTGAAGCGGGCGACGCAAGGGGCCACGGACCAGCCGCTCGCCATCCTCATCCACCGGCTCAACCCGGTGCTCCGAGGGTGGACCAACTACTTCCGCCACGGAGTCTCCAAGGAGTCCTTCAGCTACCTGCGGGCCTATCTATGGCGCCGGGTCATCTGCTGGCTCCGTCACAAGGAACCCCGGGCCTCATGGAAGCAGATCCGCCGACGCCATCTCAACGGGTGGTGGCCGGTGGATGGAGAAGTAGTGCTGTTCAATCCCGGAGCAGTGGCGGTCACCCGCTACCGCTATCGGGGGGACCGCATCCCTTTGCCTTGGGCGGCCGGCACGACGGAGGACGCTGCATAGATCGGCGGTATGGGCTCGTGGAGAGCCGGATGCGTGGAGACACGCACGTCCGGTTCGGAGGAGCGGGCCGGGGAGACGACCGTCCGAGAGGACGGCACCGCACCCCGGTCCGACTCTTACGGGTTCAGCCTCCTCCCCTCGGTGAGGGCCACCTGGGCGCCCAAGGGGCAGACCCCGGTCCTCCATCACCGCTTCAACTGGAAGCGCCTGTCGATGTCGGCCGCTCTGTGCTTCCGGCCCGACGGTACCGAGGCCTCCCTCGTATTCGGCATACAGCCCGGGGCCTACAACGACCAATCACTCATCGAGTTCCTCACGGAGCTTCGCCGCCACCTTGACGGCGACAAGGTCACCCTCATCTGGGACGGACTTCCCTCCCATCGCAGCCGGGTCATGCAGGCCTTCCTCAAGAAGCAACGAAAATGGCTGGTCGTCGAACGACTCCCGGCTTACGCCCCCGACCTCAACCCGGTCGAGCAGATCTGGGGCAACCTGAAGGGCAGCGAGCTGGCCAACCTCTGCCTGGACACCATCGGCGAGGCGGAGGAGATTGTCGACCAGGGGCTCTGCCGCATCGGCAACGAGACCAGGTTGGCCTTCGCATTCCTCCGCCACTGCGGTCTCAAGCTATGAACCGGCGTCGGCGCGGTATTACGCGAAGGTCTTTAAGTCAACGATTCGTCATCATGCGAGGGCCGGAGTCCAGGCATCAGCACCGTGTTCTGTTTGAACGAGACATTCTCTGGGTTCAAGGAGCCCCGCGGAAACTTGGAACGAGCCCCTTTCGGCTAGGACGATCGGAACCGTGTACATGTGAGCCCCATGGCCGCAGAACTCTGTATGGCTTCGCTCATCAGGGGCGCTCGGCACGCTTCGGCATGAGAGCGTCCAGCCTGTAGCGGTCCGCCGACTGCTCTCGTGTTAGTTGGGTGCGATAGACGCCAAAGACCCGATAGCCTCTGCCATGTTGCCTGTGCGCTGCGCGTAGTCCGCTGTTAGATGATCTCCGCTGAAGTCACGGGCCGATAGGCTCTAAAAGTCTGGGGTTCGCGTCGAGAGGGCCACGCGCCGAATGGCGCTCTTCATTTCGTCTGCAAAGTCTGACCAAGTCCGCAGTTTCTTCGCCATAAAGCCGCGATCCTCTGACCCAAAGATCGCCCTCGCAACGCCGGCTACCCCTTCGTCTCGATCAACGAGACGAACACCGTAACGAGCTAGCTCTAACGCAGAAGGAAAGTCGGACCATGCGACAACCCTGGTTTCGTGGGCGATTCCTTCGAGCGCAACGAATCCGTACGCCTCATATCGTGAAAACATCAGGAGTACATCGGCGGCCGCAAGCAATTGAGATTTCTCGATATCACTCGCCGATGAAATGTGCTTCACCCACGTGGGCTGTCCTCTTCTCAGCAATTCCTTCTCGATCCAACCATCGCCACTGTTTTGGCCAACCAGTAGCAGACGAGCGTCGATTCCGCGTTCATTAAGTTCACCGACCGTATCGAGTGCAACATCGGTCCCTTTGAATACTCCTGGTGCTCCGACTTGCACCACCAGGAGTGTCTTGCGATGACACTCCAGATCGTCTCGAACTTCACGACGTGTTTTGGCGAAATCCCGCAGGACTGGGAGGTCGACCCCAGGCTCGACTACGATTGTTTGAGCTTCGTTGCCGACCAGGGCTAGCAGCGTCACGCGCTCAGATTCGGTAGGGCTGACCAACAGTTGTGCTCTGCTGAAGACGATCCTAACGACGATATTGCGCATCCGATTAACTAGACGTGAACGTCCAGAGGGTGGATGCCAATAGGTGCGGTAAATTATCGGTGGCCACGCTCGCGACCCTGCTCTCGCTAAAAGTAATGAAATGGGCCAACCAGCGTTGTAGATGATGCAGCAGTCCGCGTCGCGGACCAAACTGCGAGATATGGGCATCCATATGGGGGCGCCGCTTGCCTGAAAACCCCGCAAGCTGTGGGAAAGCCGGCCGTGCAAATAAGTCACCGGAATAACGTTGATGAGATCCTTAGGCCTTTGCGCTGAGATTTTTCCGGTCTGCCAGCCATGATCGCTAGTGACGATTCGCACTTGATCACCAGAGTCGTGGAGCTGGTTGGCTAGCCGAACCACTTCGCGTTCAACACCCAGCATCCGATGCGCGTCAAAATATGGCGTGAGAATGACTACACGTAGCCCCCTTTCAGAAACAGGCGGCCGGAGAGATGAATAATGCATCATCCTTAAGGTAGTCAGCGGCTAAACATGTTACGTAAAATCAAGACGATATTGCTGGCGAACTGATTCTGATACTGAACTCCAACTAAAGTTTTTAACGGCTGCTCTGCAGTTCTGCGAGAGCGACTCCCTGAGATTCCGGTCCGACATTACCCTTAGAAGCGAATCCGCAAACGAAGAAGGAGTAGCTTCGCTGACAAAGATACCGCAACCTTGCGCACAGGCTCGAACACCCGGAAGGTCGCTCGAAACAAAGGGCACGCCGTATGACATGGCCTGCAGTACCGCTATCGGCATACCTTCGACTCGCGACGGAAGCAAGAGACAATCAGCTCGCGAAAGATGTGCTTCAACATCTTGTTGCGAACACCAGCCAGCTGCGCTGACATAGGGTCGTAGGGAGCTTTCGAATTCCTCTATTGTTTCCTTTGGTGGCCCAACTAAATCAATATGAGATCTATTATTGCTCACATGCAACAATCTAAAGATCTCCGGGACCAAATCAGCTCCCTTCCTTTGGATCCAGTTTCCCAAAAAGAGCACATTTCCGACCTCGGGCTTCGGAATAAGGTTGGGAGGATCTACTCCATTTGGAATCACCACAATGACCTTTGACGATGGCAATTCGCGACGAAATGCTTCCGCTTCCTCTCGATGAAGTGCGATGATCACGTCGGCGCCTTGCAGTGCCATGCGAAACCGGGCTCTACGGAGCATTTTGGACGTTCGAAACAGGGTCTCGGTCCATTTTCTGCTTTTGCGGTCTCCTTCCATCGACGGGACCGCACGCTCATCCCCATGGCTGGTCATGACATTTCGTCTGCTCGGAAGAAATACTTTGATTAGGAACCCATCCGCACCATGACTGTGTATAACCGAGTATCTCCCTCGGACACTAACCAGCGTCGCATAAGCGCCAAATAGGTATCCGCGTAAAGCGCCTGGGGCCCTATTAATGAGGGACGACTCCCATAAGACATCGACAGAATGACCGGCCGCTCGATGATTTGACGCTAATCGGTCAATGTGAAATGAGACGCCCCCAGAATTCGGTGGCGTATTTGCAACCATTAGTATTCGCACTTGTTGTTCCTAAAAAGGGAGTGTACGGCAAAATTTGCGATTATGCTGAGGGAAAAGTTAAATTTCCTTATTGTGCCAAAGAATCATTTCTCTAAGAGGTTATTGTTTGGTACCTCTCCATCCAGAGAGGGATGTCTGTAGGGCAACACGGCTTTCTATCAGTCTAGGCACTCCCGGCCCTCTGGGCCTCGTAGCAGGACCACGAAGCCAACGCCTCGGGGTCGATATTCAACTCCGCCATCTCAAGGTCTCCGAAAGACCAAGCATGGGGTGCCCTATGGCTAAACAAGGAATTCGGTTAACCACCTCGTCGTCGCCACTCGGTCAGATAGAGTACTCCACGTCCGGATGCGCAGGGGACAACTAACAGCAGTCCGGCTCCGCCTCGTTTTCGTCGGAAAGCTGGTCGTCATGCGTTTGGACCCGGGCTTCTACTGAGACTCACCATCGCCCGCTCTCGAACAACTGAGTGTGAGCTACATGCTGAGCATCCACATGTTCAAGCCGTAAGCCTGAATCGGCGAGATCAACGCGCCATGCATCCTAAATACCGTCAACAAACGTCGACCTTGCGGGTGCTCGGACGTATCGTCGGCCATTCGATCAGCCCTGGCGCTGTCAAGCGATGCCAGAGGCCATGGTGCACCCACGGAGCCCAGGGCTACGCTCAACACTCATGCTCACCAAGGATTCCCTCGTCCTCACGCTCAAGACGAAAGTAGACCAGGCGGTACAGAAGACTGGCTACCGGATCATTCGGGGAGGGGACGCTCGGCGAGACATCGACGCCGCTGGGGCAGCGGTCATAGCGCGGGTACGCCCATATACAGCGCTGTCAGCCGAACGCTTGATCGCCATCCGTGATGCCGTGACCTACATAGAGAGGTACGGAATCGAGGGTTCAATCATCGAATGCGGCGTGTGGCGGGGTGGCGCAATGATGATGGCTGCCCTCACCTTGCTAGAGCTGGGTTCTTCCTCAAGGGACATCTACCTCTTCGACACGTACGAGGGGATGACGGAGCCAACCGAACTCGATCGAGACGACAACGGGGTGCCAGCGGCCGACCAGATGGACTACGTAAAGATGGCGGTGTCGATAAGTGAGGTTCAGCGGAACCTTTCTTCTACAGGATACCCGCAGGACCATCTACATTTCGTGAAGGGTCCCGTCGAAGAGACACTGCCGGAACTGGCTCCCACAAATCTCGCCGTTGTGAGGCTCGACACCGACTGGTACGAATCGACACGACACGAACTCGACCATCTTGTCTCCAGGGTCGTGCCTAATGGTGTACTGCTCATCGACGATTACGGGAACTGGCAGGGGGCCCGAAAGGCGGTCGATGAATTCTTGGCAATGTCTGACCGACCGATTCTCTTGGCGCGTACCGACGTAACGGGCCGGATGGCGATCGTGCCGGGCCCGCCTTGATCCCATCGTCAGCCTGGGGAGCTCGTAAAGCTGGCAATGCTCGCCGTCCCCCTGGCCGACGGTCCGGGTCCGATATCCCTCTTGCGATGAAGGTGGCAAAGAAAGTCATCGAGTGTCTCGCATCGTTGCTCACCCTTATCACCGGGCTCGTGCACGATACGGAGCGGCTCTCGCCGTGGTGTAACCAAGCCTTTCGAGTCGGATCGAATGCAGGGTTGCAAAAGACAGAGTCATCTCGACCACCGACGTCAAGCACGTCGAAGAAGCCCTTGTTCAAGAACGCCCTAAGAGCGCCGGAGGGTTCCAAGGGCTTAATCTCCCTCCATTTATGGCCGTCTCGCTCACCAGAATGGAAAACGAACCTGGGCCAACCGCAACAGCGTCTGGTCCATGGTTAATCACGTACGCGAAAACCGTACTCTGTCTCCAAGCATCAGGCGAAGCAAAGCAAGCGTTGTTCCTCCGAGCGCTGGCACCACTTTGCACAACACGTTTGACCGCTCCTCGCGCCGCCCAAGGGCGACGATGCCGCGCAGAATCCCAGGCATTGCACGATCTCCAACGACAAGCGCGAACGAACCACGCCGGAGCGCACGCCAGAACCCAAACGACCCAATAGCAAACGTCAGGTTGTAAGCCATATCGAAGACGGCCGACGCCGCAGGGGCAGAGCGAGCGTCAGCGTCAAACCTAGGCCCAGGGTAGTGATCTACGATGACCGAGGGGTCGTACACGAGTCGCCAGCCTATCGATGTTGCCCAGAGACCCGATGCCACCTCACTGTGGACTTGAGCGCCTTGACCTCGCAGGTTCAGGGGTATTGCAAGCGCTTCTCGCCGGTACATGCAGTTGACTTCCTTCAGAACGTCAACCTCCTGTGGCGGACCAGTTCCAAGATGGTGATTACCCGTCAAACGACCCCAACGTGAGATCTTCCCGACAACTTGCGCCGATCCAGGACCGCCATGATCTGGCCCTCCCACCAAATCGCGACCACCGCAACCGCCTACCTTCGGATCGGGGAATTGACTCAGGAGGCGCTCGATCCAGTCGATGCGTGGCACCGCGTCATCGTCAATAAGAGCAATGAATGGGGTATGCACTGCGGCGAGACCTGCCGTCAATGCAGCGGTCTTACCCGGCTTATCGACTACGACGATAGAAGGGACCAAAGGCAGGCGCCCAGCGAGGTAGCAATTCGTCGCACTGTCATCGATTCGTACTACGACGACAGTGCTAAATCGATGCTCGCTCTGGGCGGCAAGGCCACTTAGACAATCCGCAAGCTGTGAGGGACGACGAAGCGTTGGTATTACCACGGTCACAAGGGGCGAATCATCGGGCGTATCAGCGCTAGATGAAAGATTGCCGATCGTCACCGGATCATTAGTAACGGTGTTGATTATGGAAGAAACAACCCTTGATCTCCGATGACCCACGCATGTGATCCGAGTCTATGAGATTCCAAGACTCGTCCAAACTCTGTTGATCAGCCCAGCCCAGTGTTAACCAGAATAGCCAAGCGACCGAATACAGATCCCCGTTTAACCATTGGAAGAGCGTTGCCACGGCCACTCCCAAGGCTGCGATACTCAATGGGTCTCGTCGAACAGCAGCGAGCCGATACTCGGTGCCCAGACCTCTTACTAAGACTATGAGGTACAAAAGAAGTCCCACGAAGCCAAATGCCACCGCAGCATTGCCCGGATCGAATTCCGTACCGAGTTGGGCCGAATTGCCCAGGTTGTTTGCCGCTAGCGTGATCGAGCCGGTCCCGTGCCCGACCGGCTCGGTGAAACTGGACGCAATCCCCGACTCTTCCCTTGAAAGATGTTCTGGCAGGGTTGACTGCTGTCCTGTGGGGTTGGCAATACCGGAGATGAGATGCGACGTCAGCGCCGATGCGGAGTTGGAAGCCGAACCCTGGGAATCGCTCGTTGATGCGAACTGACTGACACCCAGGTAGAGAACCAGCAGAAACAGCGCACCCACCAAAACTGCACCGGTGGGCCGGCGACCGGTCCGAGCTGCCGCCATAGCGCCGAGCGCGAACACGACGATCACGAGCGAAGACCGCTCCGATTCAAGCACTTCGGCGGTCGCTATGAGCGCGATCGCGATGAGTTGGAACGCAACCCACAGGAGCCGCCCCCCGCTAAACAGAGCCACCCACAAGACTAGGCCGATGCACAAGAAGACCGAATATTCCTGAGACGAGGAAAAGCTGCCGAAGGACCGCTCGAATCCGCCCACGGACAGTGCCCCGTAGCCCGATGTGTTGATCCATCGAAGGTCCCATGACGGGAATCCAGCGAACTCCTGCACCAAGCCGTACAACGCATCAAAAGCCGCAAGGACCGAAAGGAGTCGAAGTAGTTGGCGTAGGAGTGCGCCGCCAACGAGCACGCGCCCAACCCAGAAGGCGAGCATGGGAAACAAGACCAGGAGGAGGCCGCCTAGGCCTATCAGGAAGCCGCCCTGCAGCGGGTTGAATGCCTCAACTAGAGCCAGTAACGACAGGAGAAGCACCGAGGACGCCAATGGCGATCTTTGGCGGAAGGCCCCACGGTAGACCGCAACGATAAATAGCGCACCGAGGGCCGCCGGCCCGACGAGTAATAATGGATCGTGCGAGACGCTGGCACCCGTGCCGCTGGAGACCAGTCGGCGGACAAGACCCAGTGCCACCAACCATACGGCGAGGCCAATGAGCGTCCCTCGCGTCGACCTGCCCACGATCGCAACAACCAGCGGGAGGGCCGACGCAAGGAGCGCACCGCGGACACCGAGATTGCCCCCGACGCCGATCAGCGCACCCACCACCACCGCCCAGCCCACAGCCGCAAGAGGAACGAGGCTCTGACCTCCAAAGAGCCAGTGCGCGCTTTGGGGGCCGGCAATCCTCGGCGGGCGCATCGCCCAATCCTCGCGCAGACGACCTGCAGGAGCGAAAACTCGAACCGGCCGCAGGCATTACAGTGACGCCGTGGCAGTTACCGGGACGGGCTCTCCCACGACACCCAGCTTGTTTGACTCCGTCGGCGTTCTGTGGCGGCGGAAGCTGCTAATCGTTCTCGTTTTACTGGTGGCCGTCGCGGCAACCTTTGGTATCGATAAGTCCCGCACCAAGCAGTACCAGAGCACGGCGACGTTGTACTTCCTTGCCCAGGGCGTCAACTCCAGCTCAGGTGGCTCGACGGCACTGAGTGCGCAGCAGCTCGCAACCGACGTGGAGCTGGTTCAGAGCGCCCCGGTCCAGAAAGCCGTGAGCAAAACCCTGGGCGTACCCGCACCGCCTGTTTCGGTCGCCCTGGTCGGAACCACACAGATAGCGGACTTGACCGTCCAGTCGACCGACCCGGCGTTCGCTGCCCGAGCGGCGAACGCATATGCGACGGCGTACATTTCGCAGACGCGTGAACAGTTTGTGAAAAGTCAGCTGGCCTCTGAAGCCTCGGTCCAACGTCAGATCAACAACCTGCAGACTCAGATCGACAGCGTTCAGTCTCAACTGGCAGGGACCCCGAGCAGTGGCGCCGTCTCGCAGAGCGCCTTACAGACGCAGTTGACCGGCCTCTACCTGCAGCAATCAGCCTTGAAGTCGCAGCTCAGCCAGCTTCAGCTGACTACGGCCCAGTCGTCGAGCGGGGGCCAATTGGTAACCCCCGCGGTCCCGTCGGCAACGCCATCGTCACCAAAGATCGGCCGCGACATCGGTATCGCCATCGTGGCGGGACTTTTGGTGGGCATAGGGTTCGCCCTCCTGCGTGACAACCTTGACGACCGGGTCCGTGGCAAAGATCAGCTCGAACAGATCGTTCCCGGAATCCCCGTACTCGGCCTGATTCCCGTGATCAACGAGTGGCGCGACCAGAAACGGCCGTACCTCGTTGCTCAGACGCATCCGAAATCGCCTCCAAGTGAGGCCTACCGAGGACTCAGAACCTCCGTCCAGTTCATGGCCTTGGAGAACCCCACGAAAGTCCTGCAGATCACCAGCCCGTCTGCGGGCGACGGCAAGACCACCACGTCGGCCAACCTGGCCTGGATCATGGCCGACGCAGGCCAGAGGGTCGTGTTGATCGGCTGCGACCTGCGTAGACCTCGAATTCACGAGTTCTTCGGACTGGCGAACGACATAGGGTTCACCTCAGTGCTGCTGGGAGAGGCCAAGCTTCAAGACGCTCTGCTTCGGGTCCCCGATCAGCCTCGTCTCCATATGCTTCCGACGGGCCCAGTTCCACCGAACCCCTCGGAGCTCCTGTCGAGCGCCAAGACCCGTGAGGTGTTCAAGCACCTCCGCGACTATGCCGACATCGTCGTCGTAGACAGTGCGCCCGTTCTGCCGGTGACCGATGCCGCCGTCCTGTCGACGCACGCCGATGCCATCCTGCTCGTGGTGTCCGCTGGGATGGACAGTCGCCGCAACGTGGCCCGGTCAGTGGAGATGCTCAATCAGATCAATGCTCCACTTGTTGGCACCGTGCTGAACCGAGCGCCGGAAACTGACTCGTACGCGTATTACCACTACGGGTACGAACAGAAGTCCTCGGACAAAGTGAGATCGAAGGACGACAAGAAACGCAGCGCTCCAACGACCACGAACGGCAACGGTAAGGTTGCCCACGACATGAGCCCGGTGACCATCCTTCCCGCCGTAGACGACGAAATCACCGACTTACCAATCGTGGGGCGACATGCCAAGGTCGCGCCGGCGCCGGGGTCGCCGACCCTTTTCCCACCGCAGACCGGAGACGTGGACCCCTCAAGTCAGTAAGTGGCCACTTACCGACATCGGCGGCAGCGCCGGGCCCACGCATACCGCTACGGTCCGGTCCACTGGTTGCAACACCGCCGCAGCACACCCCATGCGCACCGACGCCGGAGACATCGGGAGACCAGCCGCTCAAGGCGTCGCGTCATATTGATTACAGGTGCTGCGGTGGTGGCTGGCGTGATCGCCCTCCTTATTATTTCCAGCTTTTCCGCCTACCGTTCGCTCAGCCAAGCTCGGAGACTGCTCAATCAGGCCCATGTAACGATTACCGCTTCAATTGGGAACGAGAGCGATCTCACGTCCCCCTCCGGCCGGACAAAGGCCCTGCTCGGCGTCGCCCAGGTGTCAGCGGACGCCGCTCAGGCAGAGCGGGACCTTCACTCATCGTTCGGTTTGTCCGTGCTCGGCGTGTTGCCCCTCCTTCACACCCAGAGAGACGGTCTTCTTCAACTCGTCGATAACCTCAGAGCTTCGGCAACGACCGGTGGCGTCCTGATTCGCCAGGTAGACGCCTTGGCCGGCGCCAGCGCCGGGACCGACATCGCCCTCCCCCATCTTCGGGAGCTGCAGACGACGGTGGCAGCGGCACACACGCAGTTCGCTTCCTATGATCGACCATCGACCGGGCTGTGGGGACCACTGGGCACGGCGCAGCGTGAATTCGACCGCGAGGATGTGAAGATCACCCAGCTGCTCGCCGATGGCAACCGGGCGATGTCCTACGCACTCCCGTTCCTCGGGACCGACGGCCCGCGCAACTACCTGGTCATGGGTGAGAACAATGCCGAAATGCGGGACGAGGGCTCCACGCTCTCCTATTCCCTTCTGCACACGAGCAATGGGGTGATCACCGAATCGCCCGGAGGCTCGGTCGACGACATTGAGCCGACTGCACCTGTTCCGGGTGTCCCGATACCCGCCGGTACCGAGGCGGACTTCGGTGAGCTCGATCCCACCGGAATCTGGCAATCAACCAATGCCACTGCCAACTTCACTTTCAGCGGCCTGGACATGGATCACATGCTGGCGGACACAACGGGAGTTCACGTCGATGGTGTCATCGGCATCGACGTCGTGGCGCTCGAGGCGTTATTGGGGCTAACCGGGCCGGTAACGGTCGCTGGTATCCCCGAGCCCGTCACTTCCCAGAACGCGGCATACGTCTTGCTGGACCAGCTCTATGCCGGGCTACCTCCCGGTTCTTCGCAGGGCTCCAGGCGCGAAGCGCTGGGCGCCGTCGCATCGGCAGTCTTCCATCAGCTGGGGGTGCAGAAGATCGATGTGATCGATCTGGCCCGCACGTTGGCCACTGAAACGACAGAGCGACATCTCCAGCTGTGGGATTCAAATTCTCGGTATGAACGGACGATCACGAGGCTCGGCGCTTCCGGGGACATCGACACCGACGATCCGACACGGACGTTTCACGTCGCCGTGGAAAACGCCACCGCGACGAAACTCGATTACTTCGTCGACGTGTCGGTTTCCGACACAGTCACCATTTCTCCCAATGGGAGCGCCACCGTCGACACGTCGGTGAAACTGACCAATCACGCGCCGGCAGGGCAACCCCCGAGCTACCAACTCGGTCCCGACGACGTCAATACTTTCGTGTCCGGAGAGTACATCGGCCGGGTATTCCTTTGGGGACCTCGCGGCTCAGTGCAGAAGGGAAGTGTGGACGAGTCGGGTCTCTCACTGGCGAACGAGGTGGACCTCCCCGTGATGCCGGGCAAGTCGGCCACGGCGCACTTTGCAACCACAATCCCCGATGCAATTCAGCACGACCAACTGCGACTCATCTTCGTGCCCCAACCCCGCCTCGCCCCGGAGTCACTCGCCGTCCACGTTCTCGCTTCGGGAACGCAAACCACGGTTCGGAGATCCCTGACCAAGACCACCACGTTGACCTGGGAGTTTCAACGGACCTAGCCCAGCAAGTGACATGAACACACCGTGAATTAGTCAAAGAGTCTATCTGTGGGCACGGTCGTCCTGTAAGATCAATTTCATCAGGAGTGCGGACCCTGGAGAGAGCGGGAAGGGTTTCCATGATGCGTCACATACCGAAGCTGGCTGCGATCATCGGGGCTGTGACAATCGGGGTCTTTGGGTTCCAAGGCGTGGCTAATGCTGGCGGCAGCAGCCATAGCAGCGGCAGCAGCAAGAGTAGTGGGAGCAGCAAAAGCAGCCAAAGCAGCGGCAGCAGTCAAAGCAGTCAAAGCAGCCAAAGCAGCCAAAGCAGCGACAGCAGCGGCAGTAGCGCTTGCTCGAAGAGCAGCGGCAAGGGTGGCCAGGTAGACGGGCTCGACGTTCAGGGCGGCAAGGGCAACGGGGGTAAAGGTCAGTGCTGCTACGGCCAGGGCAGCAACGGCAAGGGCGGCCAGGTCTACGGGAGCGACACTCAGGGCGGCAGCAGCAATGGGGGCAAATATCAGTGCTGCTACTACTACAGCCAGAGCGGCAAGGGCGGCCAGAGTGGCCAGGTCTACGGGAGCGACACTCAGGGCGGCAGCAGCAATGGGGGCAAATATCAGTGCTGTTACTACTACAGCCAGAGCGGCAAGGGCGGCCAGAGTGGCCAGGTCTACGTCAACGGGGCCGACAATCAGAGTGGCAACAATGGTGGCTATTGCAAGCCGTACCCAGGTCCAGTAAAGACGACCGGTTCGACCCCCCCGCCCAAGAAGAAGCACCATAAGGGCGGTAAGAACAACAAGGGCGGGTATCAGCTACTGAGTAGCCATCACCACCAAAAGGGTCACTGAGCCTCACCCCGTCGTCGGCACCTCGCGTGACTCTGCTTCTTGGCTAGATCTTCTTGGTGCCCAGGTCTCTGGATTTTGTGACAAGTTTCAGGCAGCAGTCCCGAGACGTGCGTTGGTGATGTAGTCACCGAGTACCTGCTCAATAGTCCCAAGGGCCCGACGGAGTTCAAGTGGCGCCGGAGGCTGGTGAGCGTCGAGAAGCGGTCTGAGTAATCGTCCATGGAGCTTGGTGTAAAAGACGGCGACGCGGATCCCCTCGGGAGTCACGGTGTAAGAGTTCGTCCCGGGCGTGCGTTCGATCAACCCGTGGAGACGCAGTCGGCGCAGGTCATAGCTCATCTGACGGCGTGGACGACGAGGCATAGTGAGCCGGCCAGGGCCATGGCGCGTTGATCCCCGAAGCGCAAGGCCCCGGTTCGTTGGCCCTCACATGCGTAGGGCTGGTGGATGCGCTCAAAGAGCGCAGAGCCGATGGCACAACCCTGGCCGGCACGTTCGATCATAAGCAGACGGTCGTTGACTCCCCGAGCCCGCTCCACCAGCTCGGGGAGATGCTCGAGTCGGGCGAGGACTCCGATGTCCTTGGGCTTGTTTATGACGGTCTCTATACGTAGCGCCCTCCCTTCCTTCAGATACTGCTTGACCCGGCTGTTCTTGTAGCGAAAGTCCATCCTCACCTCGGTGCCTGGATTAAAGATCCTGGTGGAGAAGGGTTGTTTCGTGGTGGGGCCCCGACGAGAGCGCCCGAAGACGGCGTGGACCTCGTGGGGGCGCCCCACCCCGACGTTGTCTGAGACAAGGGACTCGAAGAACAGGCGAGCCCGGCGCGGGTCGTCAAAGACCAAGGTGCGCGAGACCTCGACCTGGCGCATCG